>Ga0075425_100008740_pt1 | contig 10761 bp, 5 predicted proteins | sample SoiMethybrSBSTD4_FD_75300 | JGI IMG/M metagenome (GOLD analysis project Ga0075425, IMG submission 75300) | Bulk soil microbial communities from a Populus tree surrounding site in Tennessee, USA - Soil MetaG P. TD hybrid SBSTD4 | ecosystem: Environmental > Terrestrial > Soil > Tree plantation...
TACCGAAGGCGGCGTTGCTCGGGAAAAACCACAGGTTTGCCATGATGTGGGCCGACTCGGCGGGGATGGGGAGCGCGTTGGGGCCGACCCCCGGGAGCTTGACGCGCACGAGCGTGCCGTCGACGAACCACCGGATCGACTGCGACGTCCACTCGAACCCGTACGTGTGAAACCCGGCCTGCCGAGTGTTGTAGCCCGCCGGAAGTGGCATCGCCCCGTTGCCTCCCTGGGGATACGTGAAAAAGACCTCCGCGCGGCTCGCGTCATAGCCGCCGTTCGGGTTGTTGTCCGCATAAACGAGGTTCGTGCCGAGCGACCCCGGCTGATCCCCCTCGATCTCGGCATCGATCTCTCGCCATTGCCCGCCGCCACCCGGTCCCTGCGACTTAGGGGTGCGGAAGATGAAGAAGGTCGTCAAGAAGTTCGAGCAGACGGTCGCCGTATTCGCCACCCCGGGCATACACCCGCCCGCCCCTGATGGCTGTCCCTGCGGCGACTCGAAGCTGGTCTCGTAGTAGCCGTACCGGAAGTTGTTGTACTTGGTCCGGAACTCGCCGCTCGCGTGCGGCTTGTTCGGCACAGTCGCGCTGTTCGCGACGTTCGGGAGTTTCTCCGAGCACGACACCGATCCGGGGATGTTCCTCGCGGTCGCCGTGATCACCAGGTTGCCACCCGTGAACGTGATGGCGTCTTTGACGAAACGCTGGTCACCCTCGGGCTGCCCTCCGTCGGAATAGGTCCAGATCGGATCGGCCACGAGATCGATCGGCGCGCTGAAGTCCTCGACGAGGTACAGCGTGAAACCAGCGTGCGCTGGAGGCGTGGGCTGAGCGCAATCGGGATGACCGAGAACCCCGGGCAAACAGGTTCCAACACCGCCTGCGCCGCCCGTGCCTGCGCCGCCCGTGCCCACGCCACCGGCACCGCCCGTCGCTCCGCCGGCGCCGCCGGTCGTGCCAGCACCGCCCATGCCGCCGGCGCCGACGGTGCTCGTCGTCGTCGTGGCGTTGGTCGTGCTCGATGTGGTCGAGCCCGTGGTCGATGTGGTCGGGCCCGTGGTGGACCCGGTCGGGCCGCCCGCGGTCGTTGTGCCGCCCGTCCCGGCATCGGGCGGACTCGAACAGCTGGCGGCAGCGGCCAGCGAAATCAAAACGAGAGTAGCAATGTCGTCTCTTTTCATTGTTTCACCTATGTATAGAAGGCTTGACTATGCGGTACGTCTCTTGGCGGGGCAACACGGCCATCGCCGTGCCATCGGAAAATGTGACGGTCGTCTTCTTCGAACTGGGGTTGAATGCGACATAAGTGCGTGCGTCCTGGTTTTGGAAAACGGCGTACGTGGGCACGTCCGCCGTTACCGTGGGTTCGACGTGGCCCAGCGCGGCAAGGTTCGTGATCCAGTGGTACGTAAGTGCTTTCGTGTTGCCGAACTCGGGCTCGAAGTAAGGGTCCTCGCGGTAGAGCTCGAGCGCCTTGGTCGGGTTGCCCAGGGCCAGGTACATGAGGACGTAGTCGCGCCAAGTCGTCATGACGCCGCGGCTCTGCCGGAACAGCTCGTCGAAGTTGCGTTTCACGTAATCGGGACGTCGCCCGAGGTAGAGCGACCCCCCGGTGAACGGCAAGAAATTGATGCCGTGCACGATGATGGGATCCTGGTCGAACCAGGTGTCGTACTTGGCGCCGGCCCCCCACACCATCGCCGCAGTCGTGTAGTCGAACCCCTTCGGGAAGACCTGCCTGTCGACATCGAACCAATACTGCTCGATTGCCGCCACCTGATTCGTATAAAGGTAGATGCCGAGATCGCGGATCGCGCGGTTTTCGGTGAGCGCGCCCCAAAGAATGGCGTTTGCCGACAGATTGACGTCTTCCGACGACGATTCCTCGTTATTTCCCTCCTCGAACTGCGCCGGTCCATTGGCCCACGAATGTCCGGCGTACGGATCCATGTAACGCAGGAAAGGAAAGCGCTTGTCGCCTCGATCCCAGTTGGCGACATCTCTCAGCAAAAGCTCGACGAAGCGCCCCCAGCGAGCCGCCCAGGCGGGGTCGAAGCGAATCACCGTCGCGGCGGCGCCCACGAAATAGCCGTAGTGAAAGTGGTGATCGTTGATCTCCTGCGCCGAGCCGTAGCTTGCCGGACGGCCGACGACGGTGTGCCATCTTTCGTCGAAGTAGAAGTCGGAGGGGGGATGGCCGTCGAACCAGTCCTCGAGTTGGTCTTCGAGCGCGCGAAGGAGGCGTTCTTTGGCTTTCGCGTGCCCGATCTGGTCGGCAATCAGCAGCAGGATCGCGTTTCGACCGAGAGATTTGCCGATCCAGTAAGCATCCTTGCCCGGCTTCGGTCCGTATCCGTTGGGGAACAGATCGTCCGCGCCGTAGACGTCGTTCAGGTACGACCTGACCTTTCCCACGTTCGTTTCGTCGACCTCGGGCAACACCGGCAAGACGCCGGGGAACTTCATCACCGTCGAAAACGACGGGCCGCGGGCAAGCTTCATGGCGCCGCGCGGCGACATGTATTCCTGGCCGAGCAGGGGCGTACGCGTGTGCAGCCATTGATGTCGATAAAGAGCGATGAGTGGATCGGTCGCGAGGTCCTTCCCCTCTTCTTTCATGGTCGACGAGAGCTCGAACTTGGTTTCGAGCTCGGCTTTGCCCTCGTCGTAGCGCCAGCTCACGTTCGTCTTGGTGACGAACGCATAGGCATGTTGCCGGAAAAGCTCCAGCGTTTCTGGTTTCGCGTCCGGAAGGACGGCGATGGAGAAATAGTCTTTCCCCGCAAGGTCGGACGTGAACGAAGCGCCGGAGCGGACCCACCGACATCGCCCGGGCCCAAAAATACCGTAATGATGGCCGGCGGCGCTCAACCCGACGACACCCTCGGCATCCTTCCAGACTTCGATCTTTCCCGCCTTGTCGTCCGCTACCCGGACGACAGCAGCCGCCGGGTCGGTCTTCGTAAAATAGACGAACGGCATGCCGTGGCCGAAGGTCGCTTGGAGCACGCCGTGCTCCGATTTCCATTCCGCCGTCACGGCCCAATCGGAATACGACGCGACGCGCGTGTCGGGCGATTTCATCCCGAGCACGCCCGCTCGCAGATCTTCGGAGTAGCGGTACATGTACTCGCGTTTCGCGACCGAGGGGCGCGAGGGGTAGGACACGCCGAGTCCGTCGCTCGTCGCGCGATAGACGAGCGGATGCGCGAAGAGGTTCAACGAGTACGGGTTGGCTGCGTCGTACTGCCAGATGAGCGACGACCACCAGGAGTTGCTCGTCGGCGGCCCTTGGAAATCCTTGGTCACCTTCGGGCCGACGAGCTCGCCACTCCGGTTGGCGCCGACCTTGACGTCGGGCGCGGCCTCGGTCACGAGAAAGCCTGCCCCCACCTTTTCGGAACGGACGGCGGGTGGTGCCGGAAGAGGTCGCGGCGCGATCGGCGACGGACCGCACCCGACGACGACGCCGAGCGCGAGGGGGGCCAGGATCGCCCGACTCACAGGTCACCCCACCCCATGCGCAAGGCCACGTGCGCCATGTGCATGCTCTTCGTGATGCGATAAAAGAATTGATAGTCGTAGCCAGCGGTCATCAAGAAGGCGGTGCCTCCGATGCCCGTTCCAAAGAACTTGAACCACATCTCGACCCCACCACGGATGTTCTCGTAGTCCTTGCGTCCGGTGACTCCGAGATCGTGGGAGATGGGGATCACGACGTTGATCATGTCGGGCATGAAACCGAGCGTCGACGGAGGTAGGCCGGGAAGGGCATCGGGGTTGATGACGCGAAGCTGGACGACGGCCGTCGTTCGGAAGTTCGCGAACGTCTGCGCGGGATCGGTCATCTCGATGGGGCGCACCACCGTGGGATCGATGAACGTGGTGCGCGACGTGAGATAAGTCCCCTGCAGCGTCAGATCGAGAACGTTGGCCCCCTCGAAGCGAAACCCGCCGTAGAAGTCCTGCGCGCTGACCGTGCGAAGACCGTAGACCTTGTCGTCCTGCATCGCGCCTGCGTAAAAATACCAGCCCCGTGTGGCCGTTCGCACGTTCTCGAAGGGAAAGACGAACGGACGATAAAGAGCGTATTCGAGGCGCGCCGCCCGGATGACCTCCTTGCGCATTCGGTCGTCGGTAATGCCGCCGGCCACGTCGGCCATGTCGAGAAGGACGTAAACCCCGTCGAGCGACAGCTTGTCTGAGGCGAGAAAGCGCGACAGGCTCGGTTTCAGTTCGAAGAGGTTGAAGTTCTCCTCGCGGTTCGGCAAAAACTCGACCGTGCCCCGCCGATTGATCCGCTGAAAGGACCCCTCGAACCGCAAGTCGAAGAGGGGATAGAGCGGCAGCACGCGGTTGTACCCGCCGCCGATCTGCTGAACTTTCACGTCGTTGAGAGGAAGGTCTCCCGAGCCCGGGTTGAGATAGAAGCTGGTGATCATGGCCCTTTTGGCCAGGTTGTATTCGTGAATGAAGTCGAACGCGCCGAGGTAGTTCTGTCGGACCCTCACGCGATTCTGGATGCGGTAGCGCATCGGAGCGCGCACGATGTTGTAAACTTGAAGGTCGGTGATCGCTCGCGCGCGAAGATCGCTCGCCACGAAATTCGCCTCCTGACTGAAGGCGCGCATTTCGTCGTGATAGTAGAAGTCCCTGGTGTCCTCGGACACCGAGAGCTGGGACGAGGCGGAAAGGCTCGGAGCATCGAGCCCGCTCGGGTGCTGCGGATAGGCCTTCCAGGGGAGGAGCGGTTGGCCGTCCTCTTGGTAGAGAATGAGAAGCCTCTTTCGAACCCACTCTTCGACGACCGCGTGGTAGTCGCGGAACGTTCCCTCTTTCTTCAGCGCATCGAGCTTTTCGAGGGCTCGGTAGTAATGCTTCTCGGCGAGCTCGAGCACGGGCCGGTGCGCACCGCGAAACCCGCTGTAGTAGCCGCCGTACCACAACTCGTACCCCGGCTCGATCGGGTTCTCCTGGACCGCGCGCGCGTAATACTCGGCCGCATCGGAGTCGCCGACGCGCGACTTCAGAAGAGCGATGACGCAGAACTTCATGGCCCGGACGCTGGGGGGCTCGCCCTCCTCGTACGGCGGATCGAGGCGCTTGGCGAGCTCGGCCTGCATTTGAGAAATCGAGCGCGCGCGCGAGGCAGCTTCGTACCGACCGAGACACTCGTAAGGGTTGATCTCGGGGCCGAGCGAGGGAGGAGCGGCGCCCGCCGTACCGGACGCAAGGGCGACCGCGAGCCACGCGACGACGGCCATGGATCGCATCGCTCTATTCCCAGACGATGTCATCGAGGTAAAGCACGTGGACGGGAGCGGTGGTCGGATCGGTGAACATCGGGTAGTTGGTGACCCAGCAAAACCCGCCGATGACCGTCTTGAACGGTACTCCCGAGATGTCGATCGAGTACTGGTGCCACTCAGTCGAAACGTCGGTCGTGAATTTCGAGAACTTGAATTCGTCGGAATACATGAACCCGCCATTGATGCCACCGACGATGAACTGCACCTGGAGGGCGCTGCCGAGCGCGTCGACCTCCAGGTTGCTGGCGGCCTGAAACTTCACCGTAGTGAAGATCGGGAGATTCCCACCGCCGGGGAGCGTCCCTCCGTCATCGACGCGCTGGGCAAGCGGCCAACCCGCCTGCGTTCCCCAGTTGTTGGACGGGTATTGCCAATAGACGCCGGACCACAGCATGGTGCTCGGCACGTAGGTGAACCGATAGCAGTCGCCGCGCGCGCCCGGCGGTCTCTCCTTGCAGTTCTCGTTGATGTCCGCGGTGAGCGGCCCGGGAACCGCGCCGTCACCCATGTAGCCACTTGGAGAAAAGAAGGTCGACACGGCAAAGGAAGTGTCGAGCGGACCGGTGTGGCCGACGCGATCGAGAGGGCTACCGGGCCCGCACGCGTCGAGGAGAGAGACGAACGCAACCGAAGCGAGCCTCAAGGAGGCCGCGCGACGACTTGGGGTGGTCCGTAACATTTCGAGGAAGGATAATGACGCGAAGGCCGGGGTTGTGAGACCTAAATGTCAGATGCCTTGATTTTGATCTGAAATTGAGCTAACCGGTGCATCCCACAAGGCTTTTTTGCACCATCGAGATCACCGATCGGTCGCCTCGGCCGTGGCGGCGGAGATGGAGTTGAGCTTCGCTTCGTACGACCCGTAACGATGGCGTCAGCGAACGATCGGGGGCACCCAGTCGGGCGGCAGGACGTCGACCGTCCAGAAGGGGCGGTGGTTGTTCTCGGTGAGGTCTTGGGCGGGCAGGCGAAAGGCTGGGTAGCTCGCGTCCCCCTTGCCGACCTGATTGAAGTCGATGGCGGCGATCCAGAGCTGGTGGAGGCCGGCACCGATCTTCGATCCTTGGGCGAGGACGAGCCCGTAGTCGCGGGCGCTCGTGAAGGCGATCCAGCCGATGTCGGGGTCGTGGCTCGGAGCCCATGTCGGCATGCCGTTCTGGAGGCGCGAGAGCGTCTTGTCACCGACGCGCGTGTTGGCGCGGATGAGGGCGTACTGCATGGCGCTCGGCGCGGCGGCGGAAAGGAGGATCTCCGAGCTCGCGTCCGCCTCGCTTTCGCAGTCTCCACGCGAGAAGGCGAGCCATTGGCTGTCGGGGCTGAACATCGGATTGGCGTAGCTTTCCTTTCCGACGCAAGCCGTGCTCACCACACCCTTCGATGGCGCGATGATATCGAAACCGCTGAACGTCGTGCCGTCGACGGAAAGCCAGGCGATCGAAGAACCTTGGAGGTGCCGCGCCACGCGATCGATCGTGGCGCCCGTCGACGCGGCGAACACCAGATGTTTACCGTCGGGCGCCCAGTCGGGCATGCTGCCGGTGACGTCGGCCGGAAGAACGATCGCGGGTCCGGCCACCTGCGCAGTCCGCGAGTCGCGCACGCTGAGAATCCCTTGACCGGCGACGACGATCTTCGACTCGTCGGGGTTGAACGTCGCCCACGACGCGGCGATGTTCTCGCCGGGAAAACCTTGCGACGATGGACCGAACGTGACCGGTGGAACCGTCTCCACGACGTCGACCAGGCCGAGCAGATCGCCCGGTAGCGCGATGCTGAGACGCTTGCCCGATCGCGATAGCGTGTGGCAGGCGACGCACTGACCTTTCGCGACGACGGGCGTGAGATAGTCGGCGGCGTCGCGGCCGTCGAGCGTCCCTCGCCTCACTCCCTGAACCGTCGTCGACCAGTAGTAGATGGCGCCTCCCACGCGGTGGGGCGCGACGTGGACCGAATACATGGGAGAGCGCAACGCCGTGGCGGGGGCGGACGAATCGAGCGCCGCGATCTGGAAGTCGACGTTGCCGCCCGATGCGACGTCGAGGTACGGCATGAGCGTGTCCGCCGCCGACTCCCAGCACTTGGCTCCAGTTTGCGCCTTGTCGCACGTGTCGTGCACTCCGTCGGTGTAGACGTCGAGCGTCCCCTTGCCGGTGTCGAAGTGCAGATGAAAGACGTTGCCGGCCGGCGCGGTCCACTGAAACAAGATGCGCGCGATGTTGGGCGGAAACATCGTCTCGGGCGCCGGATACACGAGAGCCGGGCCCGGCCCCGAACCCACACCCGCACCTGCGAACAGCCCCTCGATGCCGTTCGGGACCATCCCGTGAATGACGACGCTGTTGCCGATGGGCGGTTTGATCGGCGGCATGCTGCCATCGGTCGAGATGGGGGGCGTCACGATGTTGGTGCCCGAGTCGAACCCGGGGGCCGCGTCGGCAATGAATGCGCCGCCTGCACCGGAAAGATCTGGGCCAGCCGGTCGCGATTTCGAGTCGCCGCCGCAAGCCAGGATCGCGCTCGCCGCGCAACCCCCGACCAGCGAGGCGTACCAATGTGTGCTCGACATTCGGACTGATCGGCTTATGTGCGGCTTTCGTTCCCGCGATCACGAAACCGTCCCCTAAGGTGGCGCTTCGACTGACGGACGCCCCTCTAGGTCGCAGGCTCGTGAGGCTCGATGGTGATGATGATCGACTTCGAGGCCGGCTGGTTGCTTCGCTCGGAGACGCTGCGAACGGCAACCAGCACGTTGGTCTCGGGGTAGTAGGCTGCCGCACATCCGCGCGGGATTGGATAAGGGACCACCTTGAAGCGGTCGGCCCGGCGTCGTTCCCCCTCGAAGTGGCTCACGAGGTCCACCCACTGATTCGCCTTGAGGCCCCTCTCTTCGATCTCGTCGGGATGGAGAAAGACGACGCGGCGACCGCCGGAGATACCTCGGTAACGATCGCTCTCACCGTAGATGGTCGTGTTGAATTGGTCGTGACTACGAATCGTCGTCAAAAGAAGCTTCCCGTTCGCGAGATCGTGCTCCGGGATCCGGTGGACGGTGAAGCGAGCCCGTCCGGACGGCGTCGTGAACTTTCCTTCGCGCGGCCCGTTGGGAAGGTAAAAACCACCCGGCTGGCGGACTCTTTGGTTGTATTGGGTGAAGCCAGGCACGACGTGCTCGATGTGATCGCGGATGCGATCGTAATCGTCGACGAGACCCTGCCAATCGACGACGCTGCGAAGTCCGCTTCGCGGGCCGAGGGTGGCGCGCGCGATGCCGCCCACGATGGCCGGCTCGCTCAACAGATGCTCCGATGCCGGCGCCAAAACCCCTCGTGACGAATGAACCACGCCGGTCGTGTCTTCGACGCTCACGAACTGCTCACCGGATTTCTGCAAGTCGTGTTCGGTGCGCCCGAGGCAGGGCAAAATCAGGGCTGTTTCGCCGGTAATCAAGTGGCCGCGGTTCAGCTTCGTCGAGATCTGCACGCTCAGCTTGAGGCGCTGCATGGCCTCCGACGTGAACCCGGTGTCGGGCGCGGCAGCGAGAAAATTCCCGCCGAGACCGATGAACACCTTGACCTTTCCATCGTGCATCGCCTGAAGGGTACGAACGGTGTCGTAGCCGTGCTCGCGCGGGGGCGAGAACCCGAACTCTTGGCCCAGCGCATCGATGAACTTGTCGCTCATCCTTTCCCAGATTCCGACGGTGCGGTCGCCTTGCACGTTGCTGTGCCCGCGAACGGGACAGAGCCCCGCGCCTCGCCGGCCGATTTGACCGCGCAGCAGCGCGAAGTTGACGATGGTCTGCACGTTGGCGACGGCGTTCTGATGCTGCGTGATGCCCATCGCCCAGCAACAGATCATGCGCTCCGATCCGATGGCAATGTCGGCAGCTTGACGGATCTGCTCTCGCGAGATGCCGCTATTGTCAATGATCCGGTCCCAGCTTTCGGCGGCCAGATCCTCGATGAATCGCTCGAAGCCTTCGGTTTGCCGCTCGATGAAATCGCTCGCCAATGCTTTCTTTCCGCCGCGATCGATCTCGAGCATCTCCTTCATGACGCCCTTCAAGAGCGCGACGTCGCCGTTGATGCGCACCGGCAAAAAGAGGCATGCGATGGGGGTCCCGGCGCCGAGGAGCGAAAGCGGCTCTTGGGGGTTCTTGAATCGAATCATCCCGGTCTCGGGCAGTGGGTTGACGCTGACGATCTTGCAGCCGCTCTCGGCGGCTTTCTGAAGCTCGGTCAGCATGCGCGGGTGACACGTTGCCGGGTTCTGACCGATGACGAAGATGGAGTCGGCGTAGGAAAAGTCTTCGATCTTGACGGTCGCCTTTCCGACGCCGATGGTTTCGGTCAAGCCGAACCCGCTCGACTCGTGGCACATGTTCGAGCAGTCGGGCAGGTTGTTCGTGCCGAACTGGCGGGCCATGAGGCCGTACATGAAAGCGGCTTCGTTGCTGGCACGGCCCGAAGTGTAAAACGCCGCTTCGTTCGGCGAGGACAGCGAATTGAGCTCGGTCGCGACGAGCTGAAAGGCGTCGTCCCAGGAGATGGGCTCGTAGTGGTCCGCGCCCGGGCGGCGCACCATGGGGTGGGTGATGCGCCCCTGCCGATCGAGCCACAGATCCGTCTCTTTCAGCATGTCGGAGATGGCGTGCCGAGCCAAAAACTCCGGCGTCACTCGAGCCGTCGTGGCCTCGCTGGCAACGGCCTTCGCGCCGTTCTCGCAGAACTCGGCGAACTTTCGATCGCCGTCGGGGTCGGGCCAGGCGCAGCTCGGGCAATCGAAGCCGTCTTTCTGGTTGAGCTTCGACAGCGTTCGAAGGGTACGAACGGCCCCCATTTTTTTTAGACCGTGGCGAGCCGTCTCGTAAATGGAATAGAAACCCGCCGCCGTTTCGTGTCTTTTGCCGACGTCGGCCCCCGTCGTCTCGAGAGGCGGCTCGGCCCCGGGGACACCTCTTCTCTCATCCTGTCGACGTTGCTGCACGTGATCTCCATCACCTCGGCAAGGCTCGAGCGGGCCGATCCCAGAACCGCCCCTCGCATTCAAAAACAGCTGTCAACGCACGCGCCATAAGGTGCGCAGCTCGGGTCCGACGAGCACGCGGTGCCCTTGTTGGCGCAGACCGGGGTGTTTCCAGCCTGTTCGATGCAATTGATGCAATCGCCGCTCGGTCGCGACATGTTCGTATCGCAGAGCGTGACCGAGCACAGGCTGTAGCAATCGCTGCAGGCGCAGCCGTAGAGATCGCCTTGAAAGGCCACCGCGCCCATGGGGTTGCGGTCATTGCAGCACTCGACGCAACCGGAATGCGACAACGCGCTGCTGCACGGCGGTGGGGCGTCGGTGCCCCCCGCGGATCCGTCGCGACCTCCGGCACCACCTGCGCCGCCGACATCACTCGCACCCGCGTCGGTTCGACCGCTTCCACCCCCCCCCCCCCCCCCCCCCCC
>Ga0075425_100008741_pt1 | contig 10761 bp, 12 predicted proteins | sample SoiMethybrSBSTD4_FD_75300 | JGI IMG/M metagenome (GOLD analysis project Ga0075425, IMG submission 75300) | Bulk soil microbial communities from a Populus tree surrounding site in Tennessee, USA - Soil MetaG P. TD hybrid SBSTD4 | ecosystem: Environmental > Terrestrial > Soil > Tree plantation...
CTCTTTCTAAAGCTGCATTTTCCATTGCCAATGAAGAATTCAAATACAGAAGAAATTTATCACTTAGATGGTGATGGTAGTGTTGTGTCATTATTATTCTTTTTACATAGGCAATTCTTTGATATAACGGTTGATGTCATTACAATAAAAAGATTATTGCAAGAGCTTCTCCCAATGGAGGACTAGCCCTATCAATTACTAAGTAACTTGTGCCATCTAACAATACGTGGAATAGATGCATCGTCAGCTGCTGCTTTTACACTAAGGATTGATTGTATGAATGATTTCGGTATCTCAGTTGTTTTAATCTATCGAGATTCAATAATTTCCGTCGTGTCAAATGATGTTGGTAAATAAAGAAGGCGGAATTATATCATAATGAAATGTTGCTTCTAGATCCTAGATAACATAGCCTGGGGTACTTACCTATTCTCGCAGCTTTAAAATAAGCAAAATCTGATGCTGCCTATCTCTTGTTTGTAAACCATCTATAGTACATATACCTATGAAAAGCATAAAATCTAACAAGGATTTAAAAAAGAATGAATTTAAAAATCATACTGCCACGAAAAATAAGTGGGACGACAAAGGTAAGACAACTACAAAACAAGACAAAATCTTTGGAGGGGAGCAGACGGAGATAGTTATCAAAAGGTCGAGTGGCCGTAAGGAAAAGTTTGATACAAATCGGATGGCACAAATTGTGAGCAGATCGGGTGTTCCATTTGTTATGGCGAGAGACGAGGCAAAGAAGGTTTCTACTAAAATAAAAAAAGAGGGATCCTATAATCAAAAAGTCTAAAAGGAATGATAGCGATAAACCGAAGGCGAGGGAATCGAAAGGAAAAACTGTGGCTGGGAGTAGATTAAGAACCTAGTAGGGAATAAATTACATGACAGAAACCGTAGTGATATCGCTGCATCTTATTTAGGTCAAGTTCCAGCGAAGCGGCGGCATTGGCAAGCATTGTTGTCGTCTTTGAACCATTGAGTATGGACCCAAAAAGAATTGTAGCCAGAACCAATTAGGACAAAGTTATTGCAAGTGTTTTTTCATTAACAACTCAAGTCAGATATAAATATTAAAGATTGGTTAACATGGTTAAGGGAACCATACTTCAAATTCTGGTCTCTAAATGTGACACACAAACAAAATTCTGACTCATTTCTCGCGCTGTAATAAGATAATGACATACCTGCTTAATTAAGCAAGTATTATCCTTCTAACCATACAAGTCATAATAGAGTTCTAACAATAGCAAGTCTCTGATTTACAAACGTATTCAAATCTTATCTTCTTGTTATTAGTTTAGTGACCTCAACAACGAGGCATATAGAAAATATTTTGCAGTATATATACAATATAAAGAGAATCAAATAGTCATACAGGAGGGCTTACTAAGGCTGAAATGACTCACAGGCTAATTGAAACTAGAAATTGAAACTAGAAATAGCTTAAGTTGATGCTAGTCTTTTGATACGGTGATTCTTTACATATAGTTACACACATGTTTTTGAACGGTAGAACAGCTCCGTTACCTTACTGCATTTTATTAAGAGATATGTGAATTTGGTCCTATTTGTTTTTAGATACAGCCAACTACTTATTCTGCCCAATTAACAGAGAGAGAATTCGCCAGAGAAAACTACCGAATTGGAATGGCAAGAAGAAAAAGCCCAAATGCATCTTCAAAACTCCTAATTTTTAAATGATCGACTGATTCCTTAATAATGTTCGTGACAATAATAATGATACTCAGCCAACGATCGATCCACGATAAAATATAATGTACTTTACTTTGATTGGCTTATTCGTCGATATGATGGTCTTTTATACTATTAATCAATATCTATGATTGTAGATGGTAGGAAAATCAAAAGGAAACAAACAAGTAAATAAGAATGCAGCTAAAGACAAGAGCACAGATTCTAGCAAACACAAAAAAATGGCGAAAGCCAGAAACGAGTTGGGCGGCGGCCAATCAAGAGGAAAGAGTAAGAAGCAGAAGTAAGAAAGAAAGAATAACTTACGGTAGAGGTCATCATCTTGCCTCCACCCTTCTTCCTTCCTTCCTCCCGGAATTAGCTGATGCTATTTCCTTAGCTTTTCTTCCTTAGCTTCCTTTTCGAGAGCCTCTCTTAGCATTTGCATATGTCTTTGTCTATCCTGTTTTATCGTATTCCACAGGTTTACTAAATCTGATCTATTAGCTCTTTCAGCATCAGATCTATAGGTATCAATAGTAGAGTACAGAAATTGTGCTTCTTTCCCAAGTGCGATCAGAAGGTTGAATGTAGTATTTTCTAATCCGGTTGTCTCGTGCTTTGTTGTTGAATCAGTCATATATTATGGCAACACAATAAGACTAAAAAGAGTTACATTTTGTTGTTTTGGATATAATACGAGGATATTGCATATCGATCGAAATAGTTGTGGGAAATAATAATATCCTAATATGTTTAATTCAGACGGACGATGTTTTCATCTAACAAAGATGGATGGTTGCTTTGACATACAGCGGTCTATACTAACACATTTGGTGCAACCCTATCTTCATCTCTTTGTGCTTAGGCTTAATTTAGTAAATAGCCTTCTGAACTTGCATTATATTTCAAACGCTGTCATAGAGCAGACTTGACATTGTTATCTATTAACCACTCACTCACTCACTCACTAGGTTCCTTAATTTAAAAAAAGAATCACCATTATTTATTTTATTTTATTTTATTTTAACTTGGCCACATTAGTTTTATCTCTACTCCGTGAAGCGATCCCAAGACCGAGTATTGCAATTCCTAATATACCTATACCAAAAAGTATTTTTTCAGACAAAAATGGGTCTATTCCATTAATAGGATTTGGGGTAGAAGTAATTGGCTTCATGAATTCATAGATCTCATCTCGCCGATTTTGAGGAATTTGTAACTACTCTTGCTGTCGTATTGCCAGCAGACGATGTTGTTGGTAAATTAGGACCAAAAGTAGAAGTAACGTTTGGTGCTGTTACCAGCAGTATGCGGATATTGATCCAGAGTTAAAGCAAAATGTAACCTCACTGTTATCACTAATGCAACGTCAAATGCAGCTAGGACAGATGTTGCAATTAATGCTCGTTATTTATTGTTCATATGAAGACTAATTCTAATTATATCATTTATTAGAAATTCAAATTTAAGCTGCAATTTATTATCAATCTGCAACAATAAAAAACCTATCCTAACAAGAATACCAGCAGAGTATATTTTTTAATCTAATGCCTTTTATTATTTTTAATGTTCAGACATCTACTTGAATACCCAGAGTGTGATATATGTTACAAACGTGATGATAAACTTGCAACTGGTAAATTCTGCATGTCTTATTTTAAAAGTGGTTGTTGTGATGAATGTAATGATAATAAAACAGAAATGCACAAAACTTTTTTGAGCTTCAATTGATTGATTAGATACGGACATGCGTTGGATATTACAACACGCAATTAATAAATAAACTGGCATCTATTATTTTATTTATATGACTACAACAGTAACAGTCACCTATACTGCAGAGGGTTCTCCTAATACTGTAATGACCTTTGATTTAACTGGTATGAATATTGAAAGTATAAGGAAAGAACTCCCATTGAAGAAAAATGAACTGGACGCAAAATTTGGTGTTGATCCACAGAAGAGCAGTATTAAAATGGATGATACTTCAATTAAAGAAACTTAACGGAGTCTTGGAGTAGGATAGGTAGGTTTTACAGTTTATTCACATACTACTGGTTTATCACTGATCGAGGCTGGCTGATTTTTAATGGTTATTGAAATTGGACAGGTAATTCAGGATTTTGCTGTTATTATGATTGTGGCTTCTGTTATGGCCTTGATATCATACAAGCTCAAACAACCGCTAGTTATAGGCTATATTATTGCAGGTATCATAATTGGACCTCATACTCCACCCTTTAGCCTAATACTACATCTGGATATTCTAAATCTGTTTGCTGAGATAGGTGTAATCTTACTTCTGTTTGTTGTAGGTATGGAATTCCCTATTGAAAAGTTGAGAAGTATAGGAAGGAAAGCGTTGGTAATTGCAATGACTGAGGCATTTGGGACATTCGCTATTGGTTTTGTAGTAGCTCAATCCTTGCACTATTCTGTATACAATAGCCTTTTCTTAGCATTGGCAGTATCAGTAACAAGCACTGTCATAGTAATGAGAATACTTGAGGAATTAGATCTGATAAAACACGAAGCATCCTCAATAATATTAGGTGTAGCAATAATTGAAGACATCATTATAATATCAATGTTAGCCATTCTCCAATCAGTAGGATCAACTGGCAATGTATCATCATCGTCTTTGTTAATTCCTAATCTAGTTGTTTCCGTTGGAACTGTATTAGCATTCATCGCTGGTGTCTTAATAATTGGTTCTAAAATAATTCCAAAGTTTGTTAATTACATAGGTAAAACAAACCAACATGACTTGTTGATTGTAGCTGTGCTAGGTGTTGCATTCGGATTATCTTTTATTGCTCAAGAAATAGGGATATCCGTAGCAACTGGAGCATTCTTCGCTGGTGTCTTAATAGCTGAGTCCAAGGTTCACTCAGTAACAAAAGTCTTGGCTACTCCATTAAAGGATATGTTTTCTGCTATATTCTTCGTATCAGTTGGTGCTTTAATGGATATCAGTGTTCTTCCTATGTTCATAGTGCCTGCACTAGTACTAATTATCGTATCCATAGCAGCCAAATTCCTCACAGTAGTTATAGCTTCTAGGGCACAGAAGATCAGTCTATTGACCTCACTAAGATCTGCATTTGGTCTATCTTCTTCAGGTGGCGAACTTGCACTAGTAGTGGCTAAAGGTGGTGTCGATGTTGGTGGTTCTACTAGCTCATTCTTACTACCTATGGTTGGAACAATGACGATAATAACCACCTTCATAACACCATATATGATAAAGTTTGGATGGAAAATCGCAAATGGTATTTCTGAGTATTTTGAAAATAGAAAGAAGTTTAGGATTGTTTAATAGTAGTAGTAGTTCCAGATTATAATATCATCGATTGTTTGTTCTTTTCCACAACGAGTAGGACTAAATAGTTGTTCTACTTCAATAGCAAATCCGACATGAGCACAATCGTCTGCTTTATCATATCTGCAATAGGGAACTCCATTTTTTATTTCAATATCTATCTGAGTTTGAATGCTTGTATCACAAAGTATTGTATGTCGATCATTGATAAATTTCAATAAAACTATTGGTTATCAATACAAGATAAAGACCTCTTATTATCTGAATTGAGCCAATGCATAAAAGCAAAAGTTCCTTCTTCTATAGTTTCGCATTTATTGAACTTGTCTTTATTTTGACTATGTTTGTCTGAATCATCAGCTAATTGTTCATCTTCATTATTATTATTATTATTATTGTCTTCCATTATGAGGCGACTCTATGACAATAATAAACAATAAGAATAACAATAAACAATAATAACAATACTAATGTAATGTGAAAGCATCCTAAACACTGCTGATGGTTGTTCTCGTTACGACAGTAATAAGGAGTATCATTGTTGTTGTTATCAAGCCACAAAAAAGAACGTAACTTTTAACATGAGTTGTGAAACATGTGGAAATTATCTACTTCTCTTCTCATTCCCATTGAAGTATCCTTCTTTCTTTATTAGAATATTGCATGATCACATCCCATTCAGAGCATTTTGTAATTCTTGTATTACTCTTGGTGCTGTCAGAGCTGTTGCTTCTCCATCGCTCTGTATAACTCCAGCTGCCGCATAACTATGACCTCCACCATTTAATCTGCTGGCAATCCAATCACACTTTATGTCTGTTCCAGCCTTTCTTCTAATACTTATCTTTCCTTCTGGAGAATATAATACCGCAAGTGTTACATCTGGCCTTTCTTGAAATATTCTTTCAGCCAACAAAGCTTTAGATAATATTCTTGGTGATTCAGTTACAACAACAACTAGACCATTAATGTCGTGTGTTGTAAGTGATTTCATTGCAGAAGACATAGCAGATTCTTTTAGAGGAAGATATTTCTCTTCGTAGTCTTGCTGTAACTCTTCATCCCAAAATACCCCTTTTGATGCCTTTTTTATTATCGACTGTAACTTATTATAACTCTCAGGTAGAGTCCTATAAAACGTAATAATCTCTGGGAGAGGTGGCAAAGTACTAACTTCAGGTAATCTAAAGTCAAATATGTGAGCAAAAGTTGCCATTCTTTTACATGCAGTTCTTTTCTTCAAAGCAAAGTTTTCCAATACTAGCTCAGAGGCACACTTTTGTTCCCGATCATCTGACAGGATAAGGGTTGCAATTGATTCTGTTCTTCTCCTTATAGTTTCTTGCCAACTGTGGTGATCTAACCAAACCAGATCCCATCCCTTGCTCTTTGATTGAATGACAGCTTCTTCTATTGTATTGATATCTAGATCGCTATTAAGTGCTAAATCAGAAACTACTATAATCCCACTCTTGCTTGACCTATTAACATTAAATTTTATTACATCAGCTGCCCTTTTCATGTTTGCATGTCCATAATTTGTAAGAAAGACTAATGTATCTGGGAAGGCATTCTTCAAAATTGCACCACAAAACAGTCCATCAACATCCTGTTCATGAGTAATAGAGAGTATTCTTTCTTTAGTAGTAGTATTAATCATGTTTTTAACGTCTCTACCACATATTTGGAGACAATAAATATACTATTTGTTTGATCTGATATTATTATTATCATTATTGCTGCATTATAAAATACTTGTTAGATAATATATCCATAAATCGGATGAATAGAGAGTGAGTCAGATTACCAAGCTGAGAAATTATCAGTCCCAGTCGTAATATTTTATCTATTTTAGTGAAACTGCAAGTTGTAATTTATTTTCACCCATATCACGATTATCTAATGTGTTGTATCTGTGAGTACAATGAATGAAGAGATTATTTTCCCTAGCATCATATGTCCTTTCTATGAATGAATATCGGTACCCTTGAATTTCATAAAACCCGATACATCGTTTTTGCTAGTAATACATACCTTGACTCCTTTAACATTGATAATATACTATGCTTCCAGTAAGCTTTGACGGTATATGCAAGGGTGATTTCTACGGAGCATTTTTATGATACTCTTTAATATCGCAAAAAGAAACAATACCCTGAAGAATTAAGATGGTAGAACGGTATATACTCCTTACGCTTGGAGGCATGTTGCCTCTTATTATGGTTTCTGTAATTTTTACTGCAGGAGCTGACAGCATTAATCCTGGGCTGTATTCAGCAGACTCAAGGCCGTACGGATTGACATTTGCACAATGGAGTGAGAAATGGTGGCGGTGGTTCGTATCTATTCCACAGCCAGAAAATCCAGGTAACGATAACACTGGTAAATATTGTGCTATCGGCCAGAATGATCCCAATGTTTGGTTTCTGACTGGTGCTGGTTCGGGTACGTTCGTACGTTCATGTACTATACCAGCTGGAAAGGTAATTGTCTTTCAACCTGCGGGAACTGAGTGCTCTTATGCTGAGAATCCTTCTTTGAAGACAGAATCGGAATTGCGTACCTGTGCTATCTCAGGTGACCAGGTAAGTTCAATACATGTAACTATTGATGGAAGGAATTTGCAAAATCTACAAAACTATATAGTACAGACGCCGCTGTTTGATCTGACGTTTCCAGAAAATAATATTTTTGGAGTAGCTGCTGGTCTTAGCCAGGCAGTATCCCATGCTTACTTGATTATCCTACAGCCTCTTTCGCCTGGCAACCACGATATTCACTTTGATCAGGTCACCCTTGGCAGTCCAGAAACAGGTACCGGAAATTACGGTTACGATATAACATACCATTTAACTATAAAATGAGGTTTTGATTGTGAATTTTAAAAGGTATTCTGATTATTTATTAATGTAAATGCAATCGCGCCTAGAACATAGCAGTGCTAGAAAGAAAATCTTTATGATTAACAATTAATATATATGTATATCATTATTTTACTTTATTATGACAAATTTGAGCATCTGCAAAATAATATATCCTCACAGTTGTATCAATTAAATATATACTACATATTGCAAAGGTGCCTTTTTATAACTCGGTTGTCTTAAAAATAAAGTGTGCCCATTTTGGATATGAGACCTTGAACTTTCACATATCTATACACAGATTACTGTTGAGTAGTAATGGTAACACTTTGGTTGTTGCAATGAATATATAGTTGAATTTCTAAAATATGATTGCGGATTGGTCAGTTATATTGAAACCGCGGATGCTGCAACGCTTCTTGGACGATAACTCAATGCTTCAAGTTTTATAATTTAATACAGACACTATTTTCAATTATTATGAAACTTATGAATAGAGGAAGAAGAGCCTATCAATACACGAGATCAAACATAGTAATTTATATATCAACTGGTTTTTATCATCTATGCCCTTCTTTCACTCTATCTGACCGTTAATGGATCATAGATGACATCATATTTGCAATTTATTGTCCCGGTTGCTGGATCATCTTTTGTAACCTGAGAGAACCTCAGCTTGTGCTCCCCAAGGGGAAGACGGTCAAAGAAAGCCCAATAACCATGCGATACTGTCTGGGTATTCCCTCCTTCAGTCCAAGGCCATATATTATGTTCTGGTAACCATGCATCGAATAAATGAGTCTCATATTCAAAATTTAACAAATCCTGTTTATTCATGAGTGATAATTTGTCTATCAATTTGCCTTTATCATAAATTTCAACTTCTAGTTGCATAGAATCTACCTGATTACCTTGATTAACCAAATCAAGCAACTGATTCTCTGTTTTATCTCCAAATTCAGCTTTAGAGGCTTCCATTGTGGCAATTGGAAATAGAATTCCCTTATTGACAGGTACAACGCATTTCGTACGTCTAACGCGAGCCGAACGCGTTCCTGCAAGAAACCATACGTCGCGCTCATCTTTACCAGTCTGACCCATACCTGCATCATTACCTGTAGCGTCATTACACGGATTATTCTTTTTTGGTATAGACATCAACCATCTCCACCATTCTGCCGTCCAATATTCCCATGATTTACCAAATGGATTTGGATCGTTTTTTGGTGAAAACATTTTTATCATATTATTAAATGTTGATAGAAAACACATATATAAGAACTTCTAAATGTCTAGACAGTTTTGTTGTTTACATTATATATCTATGTTAAGAATGTCGGATATATACAAAATTAATGTTGAATTGAATTCTTAATTTCTTTTATTACCTCATCTACATACTGCTTTACCTGATCTTCATCAAGTGATGGTTCTATACCTGTCTGCTGCGTCAAAATCTCCTTCTGTTCTTTTGTTAACTTTATTATTCTTCTTTGTAATTCATTCTCCATAAGGGCTGTTCCAATACTGTCCAGTAATTTTGCCTCCTTTACAGCAACTTTTCGAATTGTTTGACGTAATTTTGAGTCTTCTGCCACAGACGTTGCCGCAGAATAAATGCCAACTAGCACCAAATAAGATGATATTCCCATAAATGAAGTAGTGACAAGTCCAAATGGTGGATAAGGGGCAGAAACTAAGACAATAGCTTGGTTTGAAACGAAGAGAAGAATAAGACCATATGCAGAAAGAACCATATAATTTCTTGCATGATTATTATGAGTAAGCTTCCTTGCTATAGCCCAAAAAGCTATACCAAATAGTATTCCTCCCAGAGGTTTACTTAATGTAAAGACTAATGTGTAGATAATGCTAAATAATATAGGTTGCGACGCAAGAATTGAGGAAAACAGAGTTAGAAATAAAGGCTGAAATTGGATTAGAAAATAGACTAAAGGGACAGTGAAGATAAACCAGTACATTTTCCGCCTAGATTTTTCAGAGTAATAACGTAAAACTGAGACAGTAGCAATCCACCATAACATAAAGGACACGATAGATGATATTACATATCCATAACTAAGAACGAAACCAATAGATGGCCCTAAGGCAAAAAAAGGAAAACCCACAGCTATGTGTGCCAGAACATGATCAGGCGCGTTTCTGAGTATAACAGTTACAAAACTGACTATAAAAGCTGCATTTACTGCAAGTATAGCAGATGATAATCCGTACAAAAATACCACGGAATTTCTGTTTGATTTGAACCATGAAAAGAAATGCTGTGCAAGAACTCCCATTATAATGATTGCATTGATATAGCTAATCCAAACAGATGCAGTGAGTAGGATGACATTATAATACTGCATTATGATAATCTGGAAAATTACAAAAATGATAATTGCTGATAATAAACATTGGGATATGATAACCATCTTATGTAATGGATTGACGCGCAGCATTTGCCGTTTTCTTATTTCCTCGCTTCTCTTCTTGACAAATTCAGACATCATATAGAGACCGAAAAGATAGACAGAAGATATCACAATAAAAAGAATAGTCCTCCAGTCAGTAGGCGATTGGTTAAAGCTGAAGTAGTAAATCTTGATGATAGATGTATCAACTATCAGGGCAACAATTAGGCTACATACCAAGAAGAAAATTATCTTATTGTTATAAGTAGAAGCAGATAAAGAACGAAGAATGTTGGTTTCGCCCATATTTGTTACCTCCTTCCTTTACGCAATAAGTACCTACTAAATAAATTACTATAATTATTTTATCCTACTTGTAGTGTCAAAAGATATCAAAACATTCCCTAAGTTTGGTTTCTGACTGGTGCTGGTTCGGGTACGTTCGTACGTTCAT
>Ga0075425_100008743_pt1 | contig 10760 bp, 10 predicted proteins | sample SoiMethybrSBSTD4_FD_75300 | JGI IMG/M metagenome (GOLD analysis project Ga0075425, IMG submission 75300) | Bulk soil microbial communities from a Populus tree surrounding site in Tennessee, USA - Soil MetaG P. TD hybrid SBSTD4 | ecosystem: Environmental > Terrestrial > Soil > Tree plantation...
CCCGTGGGTGCGCCGGCGCGGCGACGCGCTGGTGGCGACGGCGGGACCGCACACGCTGGAGCTGCATACCGAGGTCGCCACCCGCGGCGAAGACCTGACGACCGTGGCCGAGTTCATTGTCCGCGAGGGCGAGCGCACGCCGTTCGTGCTCAAGTATCACCCGTCTTACGAGCCGGCCACGCCCGCCGTGGACGCGCAGCAGGCGCTGGAGGCGACCGAACGCGACTGGCGGGAATGGTTCGAGCATTGCACCTATCAAGGACGCTGGCGCGACGCCGTGGAACGCTCGCTGATCGTCCTCAAGGCACTGACGTACGCTCCCACCGGAGGGATCGTCGCCGCGCCTACGACTTCGCTGCCGGAGCAACCCGGCGGCGTGCGCAATTGGGATTACCGGTTTTGCTGGCTGCGCGACGCCACGTTCACGCTCAATGCGTTTCTTGCCGCCGGCTACCGCGACGAGGCGGCGGCGTGGCGCGAGTGGCTGCTGCGTGCCGCCGCCGGAGCACCCGGGGACTTGCAGATCCTCTACAGCCTGACCGGAAGGCGCCGCATCGACGAAGTAGAGCTCGCCTGGCTCCCGGGCTACCAGGGCGCGGCGCCGGTGCGGGTAGGTAACGCCGCCTCGAAGCAGTTCCAGCTCGACGTCTACGGCGAAGTGCTGGATACGCTGTATCTGGCGCGCTGCGCGGGCCTGCCGCCGGAACCGCATGCCTGGCGGATCGAACGAGCCCTGCTCGGCTTCCTGGAATTGAATTGGCACAAGCCCGATGAAGGCATCTGGGAAATCCGCGGACCGAGGCGCCACTTCACCCACTCCAAGGTGATGGCCTGGGTGGCTTTCGATCGGGCGGTCAAGGAAATCGAGAAATTCGGGCTCGAGGGACCGGTAGAGCATTGGCGCCGCGTGCGCGGCACGATCCACGCGCAGGTTTGCGAAGCGGGCTTCGACGCGCGGCGCAACGCTTTCGTCCAATCGTACGGCTCGAGTCATCTGGACGCGAGCCTGCTGCTGATCCCGCTGGTCGGCTTCCTGCCGGCCGACGACCCGCGGGTACGCGGCACGGTAGAGGCCATCGAGCGCGAGCTGGTGGTCGACGGCCTGGTACGGCGCTACTCGTCCGCCAGCGGCGTCGATGGCCTTCCGCCCGGTGAAGGCACGTTTCTGCCCTGTTCGTTCTGGCTTGCCGACAACCTCGCCCTGATGGGCCGCCAGGAGGAAGCCGAGGCGCTGTTCGAGCGGCTGCTTTTGCTGAGCAATGACGTCGGCTTGCTGCCGGAGGAATACGACCCACCGGCACGCCGCATGCTCGGCAATTTTCCGCAGGCGCTCACCCACGTGGCGCTGGTGAACACCGCCCGGCTGCTGTCCCTTCCGGCGCGCCGCGGCCTGGGCTCGAGCGAAGAACGCGAGCGTGCCGGTGCAGTCGCCTCGATTTCGGCATGAAACCCGATCGTCCGATCGACCAGTTGTGCATCGACACCATCCGCACCTTGTCGATGGACGCCGTGCAGCAGGCGAAGTCCGGCCATCCCGGCACGCCGATGGCCCTGGCGCCGGTGATCTACACCCTGTGGCAGCGTTTCCTGCGCTTCGATCCGGACGATCCGATCTGGCCCAATCGCGACCGGTTCGTGCTCTCCAACGGGCACGCCTCCATGCTGCTTTACGCCAGCCTCCATCTGGCGGGCGTGAAGGCGGTCAACTCAAAGTATGAGCGCCTTGACGAGCCCGCGGTCTCGATCGAGGACATCAAGCGCTTACCTGCAGAGCATCCAGGAAGCCGACGGCCACTGGCCGCAGAATTGCTGGCTCGACGGCACGCCGTTCTGGAACGGGGTGCAGATGGACGAGTGCGCCTTCCCCATCCTGCTGGTCGATCTCGCCCGGCGCGAGGGCGCGATCCCGCAGTCCGAGCTGCCCGGCCTGTGGCCGATGGTGAAGCTGGCGGCGCAGTACATCGTCGCCAATGGGCCCGTTGCCGGGCAGGACCGGTGGGAAGAGGACGGCGGCTATTCGCCCTTCACTCTCGCCGTCGAGATCGCCGCGCTGCTCGCGGCTGCCGATCTGGCCGACGAATTCGCGGCGCCGGGGCAGGCGGCCTACCTGCGCGAGACCGCGGACATCTGGAACAGCCTGATCGAGCATTGGACGTATGCCGAAGGCACGCCGCTCGCGAATGAGCTGGCCGTCGAGGGGTACTACGTTCGCATTGCCTCGCCGGACATCGCCGACGCCGCCTCGCCGGTCGACGGCTTCGTGCGGATCAAGAACCGTCCGCCCGGAAGCGGCGATTTGCGGGCCTCGCTGATGGTAAGCCCCGACGCGCTCGCGCTGGTGCGCTTTGGGCTGCGCGCGCCGGACGATCCGCGCATCCGCAACACCGTGCGGGTGATCGACGCGCTCCTCAAGTCCGACCTGCCCGCCGGTCCCTGCTGGCGCCGCTACAACGGCGACGGCTACGGCGAGAACCAGGACGGCAGCGCATTCGACGGCGCCGGAATCGGACGGCCTTGGCCGCTGCTCACCGGGGAATGCGCTCATTACGAGCTCGCCGCCGGCAATCGCGCCGCTGCACGAGACCTGCTCGCGACGCTCGAAGGCTTCGCGAGCGACGGGCACCTGCTCCCGGAGCAGGTGTGGGACGCCGACGATATCCCCGAGCGCGAGCTGTTTCGCGGCCGGCCCTCCGGCGCGGCAATGCCACTGGCGTGGGCGCACGCCGAGCACGTCAAGCTGCTGCGCTCGCTCGCGGACGGACGCGTCTTCGACGCGCCTCCGCAGACGCGGCAGCGCTATCAGATCGAAGGCGTGCGAGCGCGCCATTGCGTGTGGCGCTTCAATCAGAAGTCGCGCAGCGTGACCAGCGGCAGCCTGCTGCGGGTGGAGCTCCCGGCGGCGGCGACGGTCCACTGGACCAGCGACGACTGGGCCACGGTCCACGACACGCCGACGCTGGACAGCGGCCTGGGCATCCACTTTGCCGACCTCGACACGGCCGAGCTTGCGCCGGGCCGCGAGGTCGTTCTTACCCTCCACTGGCCGGCCGCCGGTCGCTGGGAAGGCGTCGATTATCGCGTCGCGATCGAAGCCGCATGAAACTCATCCATACATGCTTGTCCAACCTGAACTGAAGGAAACATCCAATGAGCGACGAAGCGACCAAACTCAACGGACCGGATCTCGCTGACGGCGTGGCGCTTGCGGCAATCGCCGACGGCGCGATGCTGCTCGGACACGCGAAGGGCGAGCCGGTGGTTCTGGCGCGGCGAGGCGGAGAGCTGTTTGCGATCGGTGCCTCTTGCTCTCACTATGGCGGCCCGCTCGAGCAGGGACTGCTGGTCGACGATACGGTTCGCTGCCCCTGGCACCACGCCTGCTTCAGCCTGCGCAGCGGCGAAGCCCTGCGCGCGCCGGCGCTGAACCCGGTCTCCTGCTGGCGCGTCGAGCAGCAGAACGGCATGGCGTTCGTCCGGGAAAAGATCGAGGCCGCAAAGCCGCCGCTGCCGCAAGCCCCTGCAGCTGCCAAGAAAGCGATCGTCATCGTAGGCGGCGGCGCAGCCGGCAACGCCGCGGCTGAACTGCTTCGCCGAGAAGGCCACACGGGCCGTATCACTTTGCTAAGCGCCGACGATGCATTGCCCTACGACCGTCCCAATCTGTCGAAGAACTATCTCGCAGGCACGGCCCCCGAAGAATGGATTCCCCTGCGCTCGGCGGACTTCTACAAGGAACACGGCATTGATTTGCGGCTGAATACGCGCGTCGCTTCCATCGACACAGCCGGCCGGCAGCTTGAGCTCGCCGACGGTGGCCGCATTGCCTACGATGCGCTCCTGCTCGCCACCGGCGCGGAGCCGGTGCGGCTCAAGCTGCCCGGCGCCGACCTGCCGCACGTGCACTATTTGCGCACGCTGGCCGACAGCCGCGCGCTCGTCGCGAAGGCCGCCGCCTCGAAGCGCGCGGTGGTGATCGGCGCAAGCTTCATCGGTCTGGAGGTGGCAGCGTCGCTGCGGACGCGGAACGTCGAAGTTCATGTCGTCGGGCGAGAAACACGCCCGATGGAGAAAGTTCTGGGCGCCGAGGTCGGCGATTTCGTTCGCAAGCTGCACGAAGAACACGGAGTGACTTTCCATTTCGGCACCACGGCGGCCAGCATAGGCGAGCACGACGTTACGCTGGAGAACGGCGAAAGGCTGCAAGCCGACTTCGTCGTCATAGGCATCGGCGTGAGACCGGCGACAGCGCTTGCGGAAAAAGCGGGGCTCGCCATGGATCGCGGCATCGCGGTGGACGAGTACCTGGAGACGAGCGTCCCCGGCGTGTTCGCCGCCGGCGATATCGCGCGCTGGCCCGATCCGCTCACCGGCGAGCGCATCCGCGTCGAGCACTGGGTGCTCGCTGAGCGCCAAGGCCAGACCGCAGCGCGCAACTTGCTCGGCCGGCGCGAGCGCTTCGAGGCGGTGCCTTTCTTCTGGACCGAGCAGTACGACTTCGGGCTCGCGTATGTCGGCCACGCCGAGCGCTGGGACAAGACGGAGATCGACGGCGATCTCGATGCTCGCGACTGCTCGATCAAGTACAGCCGCGGCGGCAAGCCGCTGGCGGTGGCGGTGATTCACCGGGATCTGGAGGGCCTGCGTGCAGAGGTGCAATTCGAGCGGCGCATCGCGAAGGAACCGCGTCCGATGCTTCACGCGAAAGACCATCATGGCGCGCAACTCTAAGATCAGAGCGGCCAATGTCAGGCTGAAGCGCGCGTACGAGAAGCCCGCCCGCGACGACGGCACCCGAATACTGATCGACCGGCTATGGCCGCGTGGAGTCAGGAAAGCAGATGCGGAACTGGATCGATGGATGAAACAGCTCGCGCCCAGTACCGCGTTGCGAAAATGGTTCGGCCATGACCCCGCGCGCTGGGAGGAATTTCGACTCCGCTACGCGGAGGAGGTGCACCGGCATCTCGACCAGTTCGGGCAATTGCGCGCCCTGGCACGGAAAGGCAAGGTCACGCTCGTGTATTCCGCCCATGACGAGATGCACAACGACGCCGTCGTCTTGCGCGACCTGCTCCTGGGAGATGCGAGATCGCATTGGAGAAGCCCCTGATCTGCACGATCGGCCATTCAAATCGGCCGCTAGAGACGTTCGTCCATTTGCTTCAGAGCAATGAGATCGAGCGGGTGCTGGACGTGAGGACCGTGCCGCGGTCGGCCCACAATCCCCAGTTCGGCCGCGACGCACTGCCCGCGTCGTTGGACGCGGTCCAGATTGCCTACACCCACCTTCCGGGTCTCGGGGGCTTGCGCCACGCGCGTCCTGATTCGCCGAACTTCGGCTGGCGCAATCTCTCGTTTCGAGGCTATGCGGACTACATGCAGTCGGCGGAGTTCGAAGAGAATGTCCGATGGGTTGCGGAAATGGCGCGCACCGAGCGTTGTGTCCTGATGTGCGCCGAAGCCGTTCCCTGGCGCTGCCACCGGTCGCTGATCGGAGATGCGCTTTTAATCCGGGATTTTCGAGTGGAGGACATTATCGGAACGAAGGGGCGCAAGCCACATGTCCTGACTGCCTTCGCGCGCGTGGACGGAACGCAAATCACCTACCCGCCGCCATGACCCGAGCACTGAGCGCACGGAACTCGACGTCGAATCGATCGTCTAACGTTCCATGAGCGCGCATGTTTTCTCCACCACCCGGCCATCGAACGTCGTGTCTTACGACGTGACGGCGCGCGCGCACTCCACGCCGGGAACTCTGGTTTTTCTCTCCTCTACCCGGTAGCCCTCGGGCGGCCGGGACCTTTGAAGTGACTGCCGCGCGCGCGCTTTGGCGCTGCGCGCCTTTCTTTGCTTGTGCCGCTGGAGCCGACCATGATGAATTCGCACGAACTTGTCATATCTACCCTCGACGCCGAAGGGCTCGCCGCCATGCTCAATGTGCAGGGCGGCGCCGCTTTCGCGCCGGACCCCCGCGACCAGCTTGCGGAGCTCTTGGCCGAGGCATGGCGGGTTCCCGCCGATAAGCTGCCCGCCGATCGGGTGGCGATGGGCTCGAGCGTGACCTATCGCGAGCACCCCACGGGAGTGAGTCGCACGATAATGCTCGCCTATCCTGAGGCGGCAGACGCCGCGAGCGGAAGGATCTCGGTCCTCTCCCCCGTCGGCCTTGCGCTCATCGGCCGCAAGCGCGGCGACGCCCTCGATGTCGCGCTCCCCAACCGCCGGCTGCTGGAAATCCAAATCCTGCGCGCCGGGCATGATTTCGAACCGCTGCGCAAAGCTGCTTAGGGAGGCCGCAGTGCACATTGGAGGACCGGACATGGACCTGATCATCACCCGCAAGGACCTGCGGCTTCTGAAACTGTTGGGGCGTTACCCCGCATTGCAGCGCGAGCTCCACCGCGCCACTGTCGTGGGCGAGAGCGAGCTGCCGCCCGACGTGGTCACGATGAACTCCCGCGTGACCTATGCGGACGACACCGCCCGGGTCCGCGACACCGTGAAGCTGGTCTATCCGCACGCCGCCGCCGGCCGGGGTCACCTCTCGGTCACCACGCCGCTGGGCACCGCCCTGCTCGGGCTGCGCGAGGGACAGGAGATCGAATGGCATTTTCCGCTCGGCGGCCGCCGCAGGCTGCGTGTCGAGGCGGTGCTGTCGCAACCGCAGCGGCGCAGGATGACTCTCGACGACAAGCTCGACGAGGCGCTGAAGCAGACTTTTCCGGCGAGCGATGCCTTCGTCGTTTCATGGGATCCACGTGCGCTCGATCTTGAGCAGGGGCCTCATTGGATTCGCCGCCGGTAAGCCAAGGGCGGCTTCGTGCCCACGCGCCGTTCCACCTGGAGGCGACGGTACGCGTGCTACAGCGGCGGCCGGAGAACCGGGTCGATTGTTGGGAACATGACCGCTATCGGCGCCTGCTGGAAACGCCAGACGGTCTCGTTCTCGTCGAGGTGGAGAACCGGGGAACGATCGATGAGCCCGATGTGCGCTACTGGCTGCGTCATGGCGCGCGTCCCCCCGCGGCACGCGCGGCGCTCGTGGGGACCTTGCGCAGGATCCTCGGTCTGGACGTCGACCCGGAGCCGCTTCGGCAGCTTGCCGGCGCCGTTCGCGGACTTCGCCCTGCCGCGCTTGCCCTTCGCGGCATGCGGCCACCCCGGTTCAGCGGCCTCTTCGAGGCTTTCGCGAACGTGGTGCCCTTCCAGCAGTTGAGCCTCGACGCAGGGGTTGCCATCGTGGGGCGGCTGGTCGAGCGCTTCGGCGAGCGCCTCGAGCGGGACGGCCGCCGCCTGCACGCATTTCCCGCAGCCCATACCATCGCGCGAGCCCGTCTCGAAAGGCTGAGACAGTGCGGCCTCAGCGCACGCAAAGCCGAGACCCTGCGCTCCCTTGCGAGAGGGATCGCCTCCGGCGAGCTGAGCGAGGAGGAGATTTCCAGCATGAGCTCCGCCGAGGCGCTGCGTCTCATGGTGCAGCTTCCGGGCATCGGCCCCTGGAGCGCGAGCCTGGTGCTGCTGCGCGGCCTTGGCCGGCTCGACGTGTTCCCGCCGGGCGACGTCGGCGCCCAATCCGGCCTGCGCGCACTGATGCGCCTTCGGCCGCAAGCGCCGCTCGGCCGCATCATCGAGCGCTTCGGTGAGTATCGCGGCTACCTTTATTTCTGTGCTTTGGGTGGGCGGCTTCTGGCGCGCGGACTGATTCAGCCCGCGACGCCGGCTCACGCTGGCGGTCGCTACGCGATTTCGAGCACGAAATTCGCGTTGAACAGGGGATTTTCGTTCACACCACCCTTGGCGTAACCGCGCGGATTGCACGCCACCCGCGTTCCATTGACCCGGTAGTCGAAGCTGTCGTGGGTATGCCCGTGGATCCACACGCGGGCGCCGCTCGATTCGACCAGCGCTTGCGCATCGGAAACGAAGCATGCGTTGAGGAGCGAGCCTGCAAACCTCGGATGGATGCTCTTGCGACAGGGAGCATGGTGGGTGATGACCACCGTGGGCCCATCATAAGGTACGGCCAACTTGCGCTTCGGCCATCCCGCGTGGGCATCGAACAGCGCCGCCGAAGCGGCGGGCGTGAACGGTTCCCGCGCCGACTCGCCAACGCGAATGCTGCTGAAATCCCTCATGAAGCGCTGCGCTTCGCGCATCGCCGCGGCGCGCCCCCCGCCTTCGCCGAACAGCATGAAATCGGTCCACAGCGTGGTGCCGAGAAACCTCACGCCCGACAGCACGAGTTCGTCGTTGTCCAGCACGCGGATGCCGGTTCCCGCACACAGCCGCTTGAGCTCCGCCACGGTGCCCGCAATGCTGCCGCCATAGAACTCGTGATTCCCCAGGACGTAAAGCACCGGCTTGGCAAAACCCGCCGCCCAGACAATGGCGTCCCTGGGACGCGCGATGTCCCCCGCCAGCACCACCGCATCGGCATCGTTTTCGGGCATCTCGAGCGCGCCGCGGCTCAGATGCAGGTCGGACAAAATATTCAGTTTCACCGCTCGTATCATACGTTCGGTGACTCGGCGCGTACTCACCGGAATTACGACCTCGGGGACCCCTCACCTGGGCAACTATGCCGGCGCGATCCGCCCCGCGATCGCGGCGAGCCGGCAGGCCGGCGTCGAAAGTTTCTTCTTCCTTGCCGACTACCACGCCCTGATCCACACCGCCGATCCAGCCCAAGTCCAGCGTTTCACACTGGAGATCGCCGCTGCGTGGCTGGCGGCCGGGCTGGATCCGGACCAGGTCTGGTTCTACCGGCAATCGGACATTCCGGAAGTGCTCGAGCTTACGTGGCTGCTGGCCTGCGTTGCGAGCAAGGGTCTGCTCAACCGTGCGCACGCCTACAAGGCGGCGACCGAAAGCAATTTCACCGCGGGGGTGGACCCCGATGCCGGGGTGAGCATGGGATTGTTCCTCTATCCGGTACTGATGGCCGCTGACATCCTGCTCTTCAAGGCGAATTCGGTGCCGGTAGGACGCGACCAGGCGCAGCACATCGAGATGGCCCGCGACATGGCCGGACGGTTCAACCATCGGTACGGCGAGCTGCTGGTGCTGCCGGAGGCAGCCATCGACGACTCGGTGGCGACCCTTCCCGGGCTCGACGGGCGCAAGATGAGCAAGCGCTACGGCAACGGCATTGCGCTCTTCGCACCCGCGGCCGAGCTGAGGAAACGCATTTTTTCCATCGTCACCGATTCGCGCGCACCAGGCGAGCCGAAGGAGGCCGAGGGCTCGGCGCTGTTCCGGCTGTATCAGGCCTTTGCGACGCCGGGCGAGACCGCCGCAATGCGCAGCGCGTTCGCCGCCGGCATCGCCTGGGGCGAAGCGAAGCAGGCGCTGTTCGAGCGCATCGACGCAGCGGTGGCGCCGATGCGCAGCCGCTATCAATCGCTTATAGCCGATCCGGCTGCAATCGAGAAGCGGCTGCAGGAAGGTGCGACCAGGGCGCGTGCAATCGCAACCCCATTCCTGCGGGAGTTGCGCGACGCCGCGGGCCTTCGCAGGCTGTCCTGATCGCGTCGCCTGTTTCACTTCGGAATGCCGCTTGCTACACGCCACGGGTGTGGGGCTCGCGCCGCATCGCCGAGGGTCAATCGTGGCTGTGCCGTTGAATAAGGGCTTCTATCAGCCGGCGCTGCTCCAGCCGCAAAGGGTGCTGGGAAAACGCGCGTTCGATTTTTCACGCCAGGTCGCCGTCATGGCCATCGTCAACCGCACGCCGGATTCGTTCTACGACAAGGGCAGAACCCTGGGCCTGGACCAGGCGATCGCCGCCGCGCGGAGCGCGCTCGCCGACGGGGCCGACTGGATCGATATCGGCGGCGTGCCGTTCGGGCCCGGGCCCGAGGTGAGCGTCCGTGAGGAAATCGAGCGGGTGGTGCCGGTGGTCGAGGCCCTGGGCGGGGAGGCCGGCGCCGCGATTTCGGTCGACACCTTCCGGCCCGAGGTAGCCGCGCACAGCATCGCGGCCGGCGCCGGCGCGATCAACGACACGAGCGGGTTGCGCGATCTGGCAATGGCTCGCGTGGTGGCCGGCAGCGCCGCCAGCCTGGTGATCACCCACAGCGTGTGCGCTCCACGCACCGCCTGCGCGGCTCCGCGCTATGCCGACGTGGTGGCGGAAGTTGCCGGTTTTCTGCGCGACAGGATAGAGCTTGCGGTCAAATGCGGCGTGCCGGTGGAGCGCATCATCATCGATCCGGGACTCGACCTGAACAAGAATACGCGCCACTCGCTCGAGCTGATCCGCCGCCTGAACGAAATCGCCGCGATCGGCCTGCCGGTGCTGGTGGCGGTTTCCAACAAGGACTTCATCGGCGAGACGCTCGACCGCGAGCAGGGACGGCGACTCGAAGGCAGCCTTGCCGCGGCGGTCGCGTGCATTGTTCAAGGCGCGCGAATAGTGCGCGTGCACGAGGTCGCACCCGCGGTCGCCGCCGTGCGCCTGACCGAGGCGATACTCGGCTTTCGCCAGCCAGCCTTCGTGCGCCATAACGCGCAGCAGACAGATGCGGCATAGCCAGGCCGAGTTGCTCGAGCGTTACGCGATACGCGACCGCAGCATCCCGCGCGTGCGGGCCAACTTCATCGCCAGCCTGGACGGCGCGGCGACGCACGAGGGCCGCACCGGCGGCCTCAACAACGCGGACGACAAGCAGGTCTTCGATCTGCTTCGCATGATCTGCGACGTGGTCCTGGTCGGCGCGGGGACACTGCGCGCCGAAGGCTACGCCGACCTGCGCCTG
>Ga0075425_100008744_pt1 | contig 10759 bp, 5 predicted proteins | sample SoiMethybrSBSTD4_FD_75300 | JGI IMG/M metagenome (GOLD analysis project Ga0075425, IMG submission 75300) | Bulk soil microbial communities from a Populus tree surrounding site in Tennessee, USA - Soil MetaG P. TD hybrid SBSTD4 | ecosystem: Environmental > Terrestrial > Soil > Tree plantation...
GCCGGCCGGACGAAGCGAAAGAGTCCGGTGGAAATCCAGAGCGTCGCCGACATCGCCACAAGCCCCCCCACCAGGTGGGACGTAGGATGCGCCGACCAGGGACGTCGCGCTTGGGCTGCGAATCCCAGCAGCCACTCCATGGCGAAGCCGCCGGACAGCGCCAGTGCCGTGAATGGAATGGCGGTGAGCAGGACCCAGAGACATTCTGCCCAGGTCTTCCGGTCGAACACTCCCCTCCTGTGACGAAGCAGCTGCCACCCCGCCAGGAGCGCGACGAGCGCTGCCGCCGCACGGAGCACCACACCCGGAATGAACAGAGCTCTCCCGCCCAAAGGCAGGGTGGAATACTCCGCATCGGTGTCGGGGACGAGACTCGACTCCTCGTCGAGAATCTGCATCATTCTGGAAACAAGCTTGAGGGTGGCGAGCAGCGTTTCCGGTTCGACTCGGGCCGGAACGTCTTGGGAGGTATGGTAGGTCCAAGCCGGAAACTGGCAGCTCAGGTTCAGGGCTGGGATGCCTGCCTCCAGGAAAGAGGCATGATCGGCGCCGTAGGGCAGCGGCAGCAGCCTTGGGACAATCACCAGCCAGGGATCGAACAGCGCTCTGCCCGTGGCCACACGGGCTTCGGCGGCCGCGAGGAGCCGGTTGGCCCAGAGCTCCGGTGGGCTTGGAAAGGGTGCCACGAACACCTTGCCGCTGCCCACGAAATCGAGGGTGATGGCACCCAAGATAGGCGGTCCCTTCCAGTTGGAGACGAACCAGCGGGATCCGGGAAGTCCCAGACTCTCCTCACCGGTGAAGCTCGCGAAGACCAGCGTATGGCGGTGCTTTTCCCGGGCCATCGTGCGTGCCGTTTCCAGAAGCACCGCCACTCCCGAGGCATCGTCCGAAGCTCCGGGACATCGCGCACTGCGACTGTCGTGATGCGCCCCCACCAGGATGGCACCCGGGCTGTTTCCTTGCAGGACGCCCACCACGTTGGCGGATTTGGCATCCAGATCGGTGCTATCGCCAATTCGCACCGTTCCAAGAGGCTGTTCGCTGGCCGATAGCCCAGCTTCGGTGAGGGTTTGAAGAATATACTCGCGGCTGCGGGCCTCTCCGGGGGATCCGGTCGGCCGGGGGCCGATTTCACCGGCGAGGCGGCTGACGTGTTGGAAGAGTCGCTCGCGAGCCTGAATATCGGAGGGAGCAGCGCGCCGGCATCCCAGCAGAGCGAGGGTCGCGGCGAGGAGGGCGCTTCCCAATTTGCCACGTGCCTGCATGGAGGATGCGCTCCTTGACGGGCAGGAGTCGAGAGTTTAGCATAACTTCAACACCTGAAGAGAGTTGGAGATTGAGTGAAGGGATTCATGCTGGCGGTATTCTCGGTTCTCGCCCTCGGCGCGTCTGACGCAGCGAGGGCTTCCAGCAAACCGTCCACCCCGGAGCCCTTGGAAATATTGCAGGGAGTCTTTCGCCAGGAGGACATTCAAGGGCTTCGGCGACTGGTGAGCCGGGGCGAAAAAATTTATCTCTCCTCCCCCACGCTGGGATTCGAGAGCGGCTATTACAGCGGTGACCAGGTCTGCCTGATGATCCAGGAGATGTTTCACTCCCGGAGCACCGTCCAATTCAACTTCCTGAAGGGGGCTGAGCTTCCCCCGGATGTCTCCCGAATAGCGGCCGTAGCCCGATGGACTTACCGCAGCGGCAAGTCCAAAGATCGGACGGTCGAGATTGCCTTCACCCTGATCCGGAGAGACGGTGGTTGGATCCTCAAGGAAGTCCGCGACGTTCCCTAGCGGGGCCCCGAAGTCCGGGAGTCAGCTGCCGCGCACTTCCCTCGCATCGGTTTTGACTCTCCTGGCATTGTTGGTCCTTCTCCACCTGGATCTGGCCTCCGGATTTGCCCTCCTTTCCGTCGCCCAGCTCTGGGTATGCCTGGCTCTGGCATTCGCTCTTGCTTGGGTGCTCAAGGGACAATCCGCGAGCCGAGGCTGGGTACGCACCCTTCTGCTCGCCCTGGTGACCCTGGCGATTCTGCTTCTCGGGATCGCCATGACCTATCATTTCACCGCGCGTCAGGCTCTCGATCCGGATTCACGTCGAGCGGCCATACGCCTGCAGGATCGAGCCGCTCGAATCCAGCGGGAGTTTCAGGAATTCCTGAGCGATCTCACCCGCCCAGCGGCCGAGCTGTCGAGCGATTTCCCGCTGCAGCGACCGGCTCGTTTTGCCCGGCTGCAGGATCTCCTGTCCAGGATACCCGCCCATCAGGGGCGTTACGGGTGGACACTCTGGCAGCGGGGAACCGCCGACGCCTGGGCGGGCAGGACGGCGCTCGCCGAGGGAGGCGTTCCAGTCCCGACGCAAACTTCGCTGGCCGTCGTGCCGAAGGGGGCTTCCGTGATCCTGGTTGCCTCCACCCCGGTCCGGAAGCTCTGGACCCTCACTTCGGAATATCTGCTGCAAACGCCGCTCGAGTCCACCCCTCTACTCGCTCTTCCTTCCCTGCGCCGGGGGATCGACGGGGACAGCATTCAGCTTGGATCGCTTTCTCCCATCATCCCGCAGGGAGAAACCCCCGATCTCGAATCGTCCCGCGCCGGGCGCTCGCGCCATGGAATCACTCCCGGCCAGGCTACTCTCTACCTGCCGCTTAAGGATGCTTCCGGGCAAACCCTTCTGCTGGCCACGCTCCGCGACCCGCCTTACGAAGCGAGCCTTCTGCAGTTCCGCAGCACCTACCACCTGCTGGGAATCGGGCTCTCTTCCCTGGTCTTGCTGGTGATCTCCCAGTTCGCTTTCCGGATCGCGGTGTCGCCGCAGGGAGGCTCCGTGCTCCCGCCGTTCGTCATGGGAATCACCTTGCTGGCGGCCGTCAGGCTGGTGCTGTTTCCGGTCGGCTGGGTGCCACAGGAACCCGATTTATTCGGCTCCCGATTGTTCGGCAGCACTCTGGCGGATCCACTGTTTCGTTCACCTGCCGATTTTTTCATCACCAGCCTCCTCCTCTCCCTGCTGGCCGGTTGGGGAGTGAGGGTCCTGGAGCTGAATCGTCCTCGCCTCCCGCGCCGAGCCCTGGCCATTCTCGTGGGTCTGCCGCTCCTGGTCCTGGGCCTCCTGTCGCTGTTGTGGCTTGCGGGCGAGATTCCCGAGAATGCCCGCTTCGACGTCACCCGCGTTCTCTTCTTTCCGCCCGACTGGCCGCGCATTCTGGTCCAGTCCGGTCTTTGCCTGCTGTTTGGATCCTGGCTCTACCTCGCCATCGCCTGGACGAGAAGCCTGCTCCCGGCACTTTCCGTGCAGCCCGCGCAGGAAATTCATGTGTTTCATCCCGCCCGAACCTGCGCGTTCGTGGCCCTGTGTGTCCTATTGTTCCTTCCCTTGCTGTTACGGGCATCGAACCGGCAGCGCGAAGCCTTCTTTCTCAAGACCCTGCTTCCCGAAGTCCAGGGCCAGGAATCGACGCGCGAGCAAATCCTCACCGAGGTGCTGGAAGATCTTGCCAGCTCCCCCCAGACCCGAAGGATCCTGTCCATCGCCGGATCAGAAAGCGGCGAGGGAACGGCCTACCGGCTCTGGTCGATCACCAGGCTGAGGCGGGAGGGCTTCAGCTCGGCGCTGCGCCTCGTCTCCCCGGACGGCCGCTTGATCGGGCGTTTCGGATTGAACCTGCCCGCGGAGCCGGAATTCCAGGGGTTGCCTCGGGAGCCCAAAGCCCGCGTCAAGCACCTCCTGCTCACCATGGGTGGACTCAGGCGACGAGTGCTGGCCGGCGAAGTAGCCCTGCAGGCCGTGCGCGGGGACGAGTTCAGGGCACAGGTCTTCCTGCTCGACGAGCCTGAAAATCTTTCGTTCATCCGCTCGGCCAATCCCGACATTCGCCTGTTTCAGGCTTCCCTTTCCCGCGAGGCGAACCCGGAGCTGATTGCCTCCGAGCCGCTGCTGGCGTTTTTCGACTCGCGAGGTCGATTGAGGGAATGCAATCTGGAGGGGGGAACTCTCCTGCCCGTCGATTTCCTGACCGGTCCACGACACTCGGCCCCCCGGTGGACTCGGGCGCAAGTAGGCGACGATCGCTACCGGGCCCTGGTCAGTCCGGCTTCGGACGGCTTCGTCGTTCTGGGCTTCCTGCTTCTCTCCCCGCTGCAGGTGATCGGCAGCTTCGTCCGCTTCACGCTGCTCAGCCTGATGCTGGGAGGGGCGATTACCGGCATCCTGGCACTGCTGGCCGGGGGCGACCCCTGGAAGCTGTTTCCTCCGAGCGGCTATTCGCGCCGCCTGTTGCTCGGTTTTCTCGCGGCTTCACTGATCCCGCTGGTCGCTCTGGCGTTTTTCCTGCACCAGTTCGCGAGCCGGGAATTTCAGGAAAACCTGCTCTCCCAGGGCCTCAACTCCCTGGGTTCGGCGGGGCGTATCGTGCAGGACTATCTCACTTCCTCCGAAGACGGAGAAGGATCCCTGGACGATGGAGTCGCCTACTGGATTTCCCGGGTCGTGGATCAGGACATCAACCTCTACCGGGGTGAAACCCTCTCCTCCTCCAGCACGCGCGAGCTTTACTCCTCCGGGCTCCTCGCCACACGCCTCGACTCCCGCGCTTACCGGGAGCTGATGCTGGAGGGGCATCCTTTTTCGCTGACCCGGCAGGCCATGGGCAGCATCGATGCCCTGACCATTTCCGCCCCTCTGTCGCTCGCCGATCCCGCCGCCGGCGTCCTGTCGCTGCCGCTCTCTCTCAAGGAGAGGGAGATTCGACACAAGCGCGCCGATGTGGATGAGGCCATTCTGATCGTGACGGTTTCGATGCTGCTCCTGCTTTCCGCCCTATCGGATTACATGGCGCGCAGGGTGTCACGACCGATAACCGCCTTGTCGGCGGCGGCCGGTCGCATCGAAGCGGGTGACTTCGATGCCGAGGTGCGCCTGCCCGCCAAGGACGAGCCGGCCCTGCTCATCGAATCGTTCAATCGGATGGCGGCGTCCCTCCGCCGGCAGCGCGAGGATCTACGTCGCCGCAGTGATTACATCGGCAAGATTCTCCTGAACGCCACGACGGGAGTGATCTCCACCGATTCTTCCGAGCGCATCGTCACTCTCAATCCCGCGGCTCGGCTTCTGCTTGGCCTCACCACCGCCCCCGGCAGCGGAGCGCTGCTCACCGAAGTTCTGGCGAGCTCTCCGGCTTTGGCGTCCCTGGGTCGTGCGCTCTCCGACAGCCCGCCTGAGCGCGAGGCGCGCTGGCAGGTGGAATTACCTCTGGGAGACCGCACGGCCACCCTGCGGGTCGCATCCCTGCCATTCCGCGAAATCCCGGAGGCGCCGCCCGGCCGGATTCTGCTGCTCGAGGATGTGACCGAGGCGGTGCGCTCGAGCCGTCTGGAGGCGTGGGCCGACATGGCCCGCAGAATCGCCCATGAAATCAAGAACCCCTTGACCCCCATTCAGCTCTCCGCCGATCACCTGCGAAAGGTGTACCGGTCGGCCGACCCGCGCTTTGCGGAGATTCTGGAGCAGTGTCTGGACACCATTCAAAAGCAGATCCGGGCCTTGAGGAACATCGCCGGAGATTTTTCCGACTATGCTCGCATTCCCGTCCTGGTCACCCAGCGCATGCCGGCCCGCGAGCTCCTGGAGGAAGTGCTGGATCCCTACCGCAGCAATCCTCCCGATGGTTTGCGTTTCCTACTGAGCATCGAGCCGGGAACGCCGGACCTGCAGGTCGACCCGGGACTCACGCGACGCGCCTTGATAAACCTGGTGCAAAACGGACTGGAAGCGATGTCGGGAGGGGGCAAGCTGACGGTCTCGGCGGAATCGATGTCCGATGGGGGAAACGACAGCCGACCCATGGTGAGGATCCGCGTCCGCGACAGCGGTCCAGGGATGGATGCGGCCACTCAGTCGAGGCTTTTCGAGCCCTATTTTTCCACCAAGGCGACGGGCAGCGGTCTCGGACTTTCCATCGTCAAAAAGACCGCCGAGGACCAGGGAGGACGGGTGCGGGTGATCTCAGCGCCGGGTGAAGGCACCGAGGTCATCCTGGAACTTCCGGCGTGCGAAGCTTGATCCACGCCGGAGCCGGGCATTTCGTTCGGCTATACTTACAGCGTGAGGATTGGCAAGGTGCTGAGACCTTCCGCAATTCAGCGGACGGCCTGCGAATCTGCCGCCGCTGATTGCGGCCTGGTGGTTGATTGGGTTCTCCAATCCGGGCAAGGCCGTGGAATCGCCGGTCTCTGAAGGCGGATTGGAGATGGATCCATAACGCGGCTGACATTTCAGCGAGCTCCGTCCGGACTGTCCAGCGCTGACCGCGTTGGCAGTGCGCTCGGAACTTTCCCAGCCGGCCGTTTGCGCGAGTTGGTGCGTCGATGACCTCAACGGATCGAGCCTGACGATGAGGATCTTTTTCTGATGTGCGGAATCTGCGGAATCGTGGCTCTGACGCCGCAGGCCCGGCTGCCGGGGCAGGAAGTGGTCCGGAAAATGACCGACATCCTCCGGCACCGGGGCCCTGATGACGAGGGGTTCCACTTCGACACAGCCGCCGCCCTCGGGCACCGCCGCCTGAGCATCATCGACCTGGCCGGGGGACATCAGCCGATCGCCAACGAAGATGCGACCCGATTCATCATCTTCAACGGCGAAATATACAATCATCGTGAAATTCGCGAATTGCTGGAGAAGAAAGGGCACCGCTACCGCACCCTCAGCGACACTGAAACCATTCTTCACCTGGTGGAGGAAGAGGGAATCCCGGGGCTGAACCGGATGAACGGAATGTGGGGGTTCGCTATCTGGGACTTTCCACGCCGCCGGCTGACCCTCGCCCGGGATCGTCTCGGGATCAAGCCTCTCTACTATGCGCAGGTCGGCGATCTCCTGCTGTTCGCTTCGGAGATCAAGTCGCTGCTGGCCTCCCAGATCGTCGCCACGGATCTGGATCCCTCGGCGTTGGCCTCTTACCTGGACCTGCTTTACATCCCCTCTCCCCGGACCATCTTCAGCGGGGTTCGCAAGCTTCCGCCCGGACACGCGCTGGTGGCGGATGCCACCGGGGTCAGGGTGGAGCGCTACTGGAACCCCGCATTCACGCTGGACCAAGTCCCCGATTTCGATGCGGCGGCCGAGCGAGTTCGAGATCTGCTGACCGACGCGGTGCGCGTCCGCCTTCTGTCGGAGGTTCCATTGGGAGCTTTCCTGAGCGGCGGGATCGACTCCAGCCTGGTCGTCGGTCTCATGAGCCGACTGATGGACCGACCCGTGAAGACCTTCACGGTGGGATTTCGAGGGGAGGGCTGGTATGACGAGTCCGCTGAAGCAGAGGTCGTAGCGCGTCACTTCCAGTCCGATCACCACGCCTTGCAGGTGACCTCCCTGGATCTTCCCGCCACTCTGGAACAGACGGTGCCGGCGCTGGATGAGCCGATGTGCGACCCTGCCTCGCTCCCCACCTACCTGCTGTCCCGTTACGCCCGCGGCTGGGTCACGGTCGCTCTGACGGGAGAAGGGGCCGATGAGCTCTTCGGCGGCTATGACAAGTACCGCTTCGAGCAGCTGCTGGCCGCGCTCGGCCCCCTCGGAAGCTTGGCCGGGCGGGCCGGCGCCGCCCTCCCCCTGTCGCGCCTTCCCGAGAAGGCACGGCGGGCCCTGGAGGCGGCGGCGCTCAGCGGACCGGCACGCCAGCTGCGCCTGCGATCCACGTTCACCGGCGAGGAGTCGCGCCGGCTCATGCTGGCCTCCCTTGAAGGAATCCCCAACGCCTCCCGGGAGGCGATGGAGGATGCTGCCAGGAGCTACCCCTCCGGCGACAGCCTCAATCGGATCTTCTTTCAGGATTTGAAGACGTACATGCAGGACGACCTGCTCATGAAGATTGACAAGATGAGCATGCTGGCTTCTTTGGAGGCGCGGGTCCCGTTCCTGGACTATCGCCTCGTGGAGTTCGTCTTCTCGCTCCCCAGCAGCTACAAGCTGCGCGGCGGAAGGGGCAAGCTGCTTCTCAGGAGCGCCTTCCCCGGCTTTCTCCCACCCCGCACCCTGCAGCGCCGCAAGCATGGATTCGTGCTCCCCATCGGCAGATGGCTGCGCAACGATTTGAAGGACTACGTGCGAGATCTGTTCGCCTCCACCGACGATCCTTTCTACGACCATGTGAACCGGCGGGAGGTGAATCGAATTCTGGATGAGTTTTACGTCGCCGGCCTCGATCGCACCCTCCCCCTCTGGGTGCTCCTCTGGCTCAAGATCTGGTGCCGACAGGCGTTCCGGCAGCAGGGCGCGGTCACCGGAAAGCATTCCTGAGCGTGTCCAGAATCGCCTACCTCTTGACCGCATTTCCCACCGTGAGCGAGACGTTCGTGGAGGGGGAGTTCCGCGCCCTCCAGCAACGGGGCCTTCCCATCGACCTGTACGCCACCCGGAACTTTAGAGAAAGTGCCCGGCGCACCGGTGAGGAGGGTGACCGGGGACTGGAGATCCAGCGCTCCCCTTATTTGATGGGGGTGGAGATCCCGCTGGCGGCGCTGCATTTCCTGCTCACCCGTCCGCGTCGGACCCTGGGAGCGTTCGTGGCCATCGTGGCGGGCAACGCCTCCAGCCCGCGTTATCTGGCGCACGCGCTGGCCTTGTTCCCCAAGAGCCTGGTGTTCGCCAGGCGCATGCAGAGGCGAGACACGCGCCACGTGCACGGCACCTGGGCTCATTACCCGGCGACGGTGGCCTACACCATCGCGCGCCTGCTGGGGATTTCCTACAGCTTCACCGGCCATGCAGGGCTCGACGTGCTCTCGGACCAATCGTTCCTTGCAGCCAAGGTTCGAAATGCGCGATTCGTCCTGACCTGTCACGAGGCCACGCACGCGAGCCTGGAAAAACTGGCCCCCGACTCCGGCGCGAAAATCCATACCGTCCATCACGGCGTGAGCCTTTCGGAAATCCCCGCGCCGGGAAGCGTGCCTCGCGCCCATCCGCCCGAAATCGTCTCGGTGGGAAGGCTGACCCCTGAGAAGGGATTCCTGGATTTGCTGCAGGCCGCGGCCCGCCTAGCAAGAAGCTCGGTGCCGTTTCGCCTGAGGATCTTCGGCAAAGGGCCCCAACGATCCGACCTGGAGCGGGAGAGGGAGCGTCTCGGCTTGGGCGATGCCGTCATTCTGGAGGGGGTGGCGCCACACGAAGAAATACTTCGGGCTCTGGCCGGGGCCACGGTGGTGACTCTTGCCTCCTATCCACCCCCGGACAAAAACATGGACGGTATCGCCAATGTCCTGGTGGAGGCCATGGCCTGCGGCACACCGGTGGTCAGCACGGAATACGAGGGCTCTCGCGAGCTGCTACAGGGGGGACGCCTGGGCTGCCTCGTCCCGCCACGCGATCCCGAGCGCCTGGCCGAAGCTCTGCAAGGAATCCTCAAGGACCCACTTCGTGGGGAAGAGCTGGCCCGACTCGGACGGCAGCATGTGCAGAGCGATTTCGATCGCGAGCGCAATGTCGGCTCCGTGGAAGCCCTGTTCCGGCAGATCGATCTGCAGGACGGAGGGGAGGGCTGAAGCGCCTCAGCGGCTCGGGATCGGACTGAGCAGCAGCCGGGTCGACAGGTCGATGGTGTCCTTGGTGATGTCGATTTGCTCGACTCGGACTTCCAGAAGCGTGGGGCGGCCGGAGAGGTTCAGTCCCTGACGCAGGAGAGACTGCATCTCCACCGGCGGGAAGAGGTCCTTCAAGTCGACACGGCCGAATCCCGGAATCCCGACGGGAAGGCTGTCCACTACCAGCTGATAGCCGGAAGCTCCCCGCCTGAAGGTGAACACCGGATGCAGCAGCTGGTCGACGGGAAACGGGCTTCCCTGGCAACGCACCGAGAAGGTGATTTTTCCCTCGCCCATGCTCAGATCCTTCGGATCGGTGAAAGTGAGATTCTCCTTCAGGAGACTCGCCCCCACCTCCGCTTTGTAAGGCACGGCGGCGGTCAAAAGCGAGAGCACCGCCTCCTTGCGAATCCGCACCTGTACTCCCTCCGCCCCGGCCGCTCGCGGACCCGAGTCCAAGGCCGCGAGGAACAACCAGACCAATACGGTCAGTGCACGGACGCCGATTCGCATATTTCGCTCCTTCACATTCAGCGGGGCCTGTCACGGGGAAGGAGGTCCCGAAACCGTCGCTGCAGTTGCTCGCCAAGGGAATGCCCCCCGCCGATCTCCTCCACGATTTTCATGAGGGCGCTGCCGATGACTACCCCATCAGCATAGCCGGAAACCTGTTCAACGTGTTCCCGCCGCGATATCCCGAATCCCACGGCCACTTTTTTCCCAGTGAGGCGACGGATTTCCAGGACGTTTTCCCTTGCCGCCTCCGGCAGCGAGCTCTGCTCGCCGGTGACGCCGGTTCGCGAGACGTAATAGATGAAAGTCCCTGTGGCCTTGCCGATTGATTCGATTCGGGCTGCGCCGGTGGTGGGTGCCGCCAGGAAGATCGCCTCCAGCCCCACGGACTCGAGGATCTGGCGGTATTCCTCCCCTTCCTCCACCGGAAGATCGGTGGCCAGGACGCCATCCACGCCTGCGTCTCTGGCCCGCGCGGCGAACTCGGCCAATCCCATCCGGAGCACCGGGTTGAAATAGGTGAACAGCACCAGTGGCAGGGAGCGCGAGCCTCGGACGCGCGACGCCACCTGCAGCACTCCGGACAGGCTCATTCCCCTCTCCAGCGCCCGAGCCGCCGCCCGCTGATTGATCGCGCCGTCGGCGAGCGGATCCGAGAAGGGCACCCC
>Ga0075425_100008745_pt1 | contig 10758 bp, 11 predicted proteins | sample SoiMethybrSBSTD4_FD_75300 | JGI IMG/M metagenome (GOLD analysis project Ga0075425, IMG submission 75300) | Bulk soil microbial communities from a Populus tree surrounding site in Tennessee, USA - Soil MetaG P. TD hybrid SBSTD4 | ecosystem: Environmental > Terrestrial > Soil > Tree plantation...
ATGTAGCGCTCCTCGATCTTGTGACACGCCGAGCACTTGGCGGTGAAGAGCGTGCTGCCTTGCAGGGCGCGAGCGGCGTCGAGCTTTGAAATGTCGACGTGGTCGACCGGCCCGATACCACGGCCGGATGTAATTCCGGAGGTCGGCGCCGGGGCCGGTGCGGGGGTTGTGGACGCGGGTGCGGCCGCGACATCCGCGCTCTTCTGGTTATCGTTGGTGAGCGGCGGAACCACGGCAGCGCCGGGCTTGGCGGTCGACCAGGACGAGTTGTTACGTGCTCCTTCGCAGCCAAACAGAACGAGTGCGAGGAGAAGAACGAATGATGTGCGATGATGGCGAAACACGACGGGCTCCTTTCAGAGTGGTTTGATCACGCAGCACTGGTCCGCAGCGGCGAAATCGTCTTTCGATTCGTGTTCGTGCGTGGCCAGCTCGGCGATGGTGGTGTCGCGCAGGAAAACCAGGAATGCTTCGCGCGCACGGCTCCAGCGCGTGTGGACCATGCAGGGATTCAGATCGGAGCAGACGCCGCTCGTGAAGACGCACGCGCTCCAGCGACTGACGTCCTCGATGGACGCCATCACGTCGATGAGCCGGATCTCGCTGGCAGGGCGCGACAGGCGAAACCCGCCGCCGAGTCCCTTGCGCGAGATCACAAGTCCGTGGCGGGAGAGTTGAAGCAGCAGCTTGCCGAGATAGTTCCGTGGCGAGTTGGTCGAACTGGCGATTTCGGCCACGCCGCAGTAGGCGTGTTCCGGAAGATCGGCGAGGGCGACCATGGCTCGAATGGCGTGTATTCCAGACTGACTAAGCATGATGTAGCCTCCTAATAGGACATGCACATATTAGGATATCAATATCCTGTTATAGTGCAATAGGAAATCTTTCACGAGCGTCAGATTTCCTATAACTAGCTGTTAATGCTTGTGTTGGGACGTGTCCGCGGGGGCCGATGCAGCCTTGGTCGTGTCTGCTTTGGCCTTGGTGGAGTCGGCCGCCTTGGTGAGCGGCGGGACGATGGCGGTGCTGTCCTTGCGATGGGACCAGGAGGTGTTGTTGCGGGCGCCTTCGCACGCGGAAAGCGCCAGGGCGGCACAGAGAGCGGCCAGGAAATACCGACGCATGAGCAGAGTCTCCTTATGAACGGGGTCGTCGAGCGAGCGCAGAGGATCGCTTTTTTCGCGTCCCGCGTCGAGAGGGATTCTGTTTCGCGCGCTTGCGCGGGGTGCGCGCCGGCTGTACCGCCCGCAGCGCCGCGTCCATGCCGAGCAGGTAACTTTCGTGGCCGAATCCACTGATGAGCCCGCGCGCCGCGCTGGCGGTGACCGATTTCGAACGTTCCGGCCCGCGCGCGAAGAGATTGCTCAGGTGCACTTCGATGACAGGAATGCTGACGGCGCGGATTGCATCGGCGATGGCCATGCTGGTGTGGGTGTACGCGCCGGGATTGAGCACGATCGCGCTGAACCCCTGCTCCACGGCGGCATGGATGCCGTCGATCAAACTGCCCTCGTGGTTGGTCTGGTACGTGGCGACATCGACGCCGCGTTCCGCCCCGTACGCAACGATGAGCGCGTCGATCTGCTCGAGTGTCCGGGTGCCGTACACCGCGGGCTCGCGCGTGCCGAGCAGATTGAGGCTGGGACCGTGCATGACCAGAATTTTCACGACATGCTCCTTTGTTGGTTCACTGTGCCGCGGCGCGAATGAGCTCATCTTCGCCCACATCATTCACGATTCGAACGTCACCGGGCGCAACCGGCAGAACGAAGGTCAGCCCCGTGACACGGCGCTTCTTGTCGCTTCCCATCGCCGCGACGAGCGCCGCCGCATCCAGCGGTGGTATGCGCACGGGCAGCCCGCACGCGCTCAGGATCGAGCGCGTGGCATCGAGGAAATCCTTGGTGGCGGCACCACGCTTGACGGAGAGCGACACGGCCGCCATCAACCCGATCGCCACCGCTTCTCCGTGCGCGACGGTTCCGTAGCCGGCCGCGGCTTCCACGGCATGACCAAGGGTATGGCCGAGATTGAGAATCCGTCGTTCGTCGCGTTCGAAGGGATCCGCCTCGACGATATGCCCCTTGATGCGCACGCACTCGCGCACAGCGGACTCGATGAGGGTGGGATCGCCCTGCGGCGCTCCCTTTTCGGCCGCCACGCGCAGTTGCTCGAAGAGATTGGGCGAGCCGATGATCGCCGTCTTCACCACTTCCGCCATGCCGCTCGCCAGCTCCCGCGGCGGCAGAGTGGCCAGCGTGTCGGGATCGGATAGAACCAGGTGCGGCTGGTGGATGGTACCGATGAGGTTCTTGGCGCGCGGGTGGTTCACGCCGACTTTGCCACCGATACTGGCATCGGCCTGTGCCACCAGTGTCGTCGGAACTTGAACGAACCCCACGCCGCGCATGTAGGTTGCCGCGACAAACCCGGCGATGTCGCCGGTGACGCCGCCTCCCAGTGCGATCACGGCGATGTCGCGCGTTGCTCCGGCATCCGCCAGCTCGTAGAGCAGCCGCTCGACCTGGTCCATGTTCTTGGCGTTCTCGCTGTCGTCGATCTCGATGAAGCGTGTCTTGATTCCGGCTTCGTCGAGTGACTTGCGCGTGATCACGCCGTGAAACCCCGCCACCGTGCGTGACGCGAACACAAAGACGGGGCCCTTGATTCCCACCTCACGCACCCAGGTGCCGAGCGATACCAGCGATCCGCGCTGCACCACCACGCGTGAGAGGCCGGCTTCGCCGCGCCGAACCGGGCTGGAAAGCAGCGGGCGCGTGCCCACGCGCAGGTGGATCATTCCCCCGGCATGCTGGAGGCGCTCGGCGATTTCGAAGGCCACATCGGGAGGCGTGCGCCCGGTGGTGTCGACGTGCCACTCGATGCGCGCATAGGCGCCGGCGCGCCTTTCAAACAGCGCTTTCAATGCGGCACGGTCGATCTCGCCGGTCGGGGTGCGTGGAAGCAGCGGGCGATCGCGCAACGATTCCGCGCGTTCCGCAATCGATTCCAGCGCGGCGTCGAGAACAATCATTTTGCCCAGGGAGGCGAGAGCGAGATGCGTGGCATCGCGTTGCAGAATCCCGCCGCCGGTTGCAATCACGGCGCCTTTCTTGAGCGACGCGCCGGATTGAAGGCTGCGCACCACTTCGGATTCGAGCTCGCGGAAGCGCTCCTCGCCGTCAGTGGCGAAAATGGTGGACACGGACTTGCCGCTCGCCTCCTCGATCAAGCGGTCGGTGTCGAAGAAGGGAACCGAGAGCAGTGACGCCAGGGCGTGACCGGTCGCGGTCTTTCCCGTGCCCATGAAGCCGCACAGAATGATGACGCGTCTGTTCTCCGTCACTTGCCCTTCCTCGCTCGCCGCGGAACTGCCGCGCGCGCTCCCAGCCGCCGGGCGACCCGCGCCACCACGTGATCGCGTGCAGCGATGGTGTCGCGGATATGATCCCCACCGAGTTTTTCAAGGGTGGCGCCCAGCATTTCCCACGCCGCGACGGCCTCGGCGATCACCGCCAGCGCCGGAATCACACACGTGTCGGAGCGAACGTACGGGCTTTCGCACGCGTCCAGCGTGGCAAGGTCGAATGTCAGCGCGCGCCGCGCCGCGGTGGGAATCGGCTTGGCATAGACACGCAGCACAACGTCTTCGCCGTTGGTCATGCCGCCTTCGATTCCACCGGCGTGGTTCGTCCTGCGCAGGACGCGGCCGCCGCGCAGCGCCATGGCATCGTGCGCATCGACTCCGTGTGCGCGATGCGTCGAGAATCCGTCGCCCACTTCCACGGCCTTGACGCTGTGGATGCTCATCATCGCGCCGGCCAGCCGGCCGTCGAGGCGGCGGTCCCATTCGACATGACTGCCGATGCCGGGAAAACTACCGGTGACGATCACCTCGACCGAGCCACCGAGCGAGTTGCCTTCGGACTTGGCGCGTTGGATCGCGGCGATCATGCGTTTGCTGGCCGCGGCATCCGCGCAGTACACCGGCGACCTGGCCGCTCGCGCGCGCAGCGTGTCCGCGGCGGTCGTGCTCGGTCGGGCCGCAACATCGCCGATGGAGATGACGTGCGCCACGCTCTCCATGCCGAGAAGCTCGAGGCATGCTTTCGCGATGGCGCCGATGGCCACGCGCATCGCCGTGCTGCGCGCGCTGGCGCGCTCCGACACGGGGGGAATCTCATCGAGGTCGTACTTCATGACACCGGCAAAGTCCGCGTGACCGGGCCGCGGTACCGTGCCCATCGCGCCGCCCGTCTTGCCCTGCACGGTACGCGCGAGATTGGGAATCGTAATGCCAATCGGCGCGCCGGTGGTGAGGCCCTTCCACACGCCGCCGCTCAAGCGCACCACGTCCTCTTCGATGTTCTGGCGGCTGCTGCGGCCGTATGCGATGCGGCGTCGCGACAGTTCGCGCGCGATGCGTGCCTCGTCGAGCGCCACGCCGGCCGGAATCCCTTCCACGATACCGAGCAGGGCGTCGCCGTGGGAATCGCCGGCGGTGAGAAAACGAATGCTCATGCTCAGTGTACCCTGCGGCCGTCGCGCGGGCCGGATTGCGAGAATTCTTCCACCGTCTCCGCCATTTCTTTCACGTCGAAGGTCTGGTCGGTCCAGATGCGGAAACTTTCCGCGGCCTGGCTGACCAGCAGTGCCAGCCCACCCAGCGTTGTGGCGCCGGCGCGCCGGGCCGTGTCGAGAAAGAGCGTGCGGTGCGGATGATAAACAAAGTCGAAGAACATCTGCCCCGCCGATATCCACGCCGGATTCTCGATCAACGCCGTGTTCTGGTGATCGATCATGCCCACCGGGGTGGCATTGATCACAATCTGCGCGTCGCGAAACGCCGCGCGGCGCTCGGACAGGAACTCCGCGCTGTCGAGCGGCACGAAGCCGATGTGTTGCTCGGGAAACGCATACTGCAGGCGTTCCGACGCCATGGCGCCGCGCTCCAGCGAACGCACGCCGAAGGTGACGCTGTGTGCGCCGCGCTCCAGAAGCCCGTACGCCGCCGCGCGCGCGGATCCTCCCACCCCGAAAATGAACACACGCGCGTTTTCCACCGGCGTGGACGTGAAGGTCTCGATCGCGGCCGCGGTGCCGGGAGCATCGGTGTTGAAGGCGTGCAATTCGTCCTCGTAGCGCGCGATCGTGTTCGCGGCGTTGATGATCTCGGCTTCCGGCGAGATCGCGTCGACATGGTAGAGGATTTCTTCCTTGTATGGATAGGTCACGTTCAGTCCGCCGATGCCGAGCGACGCGAGACCCGCAAACGAAACCGAGAGGCGGTCGGGCCGCACACCGAACGCCACGTAGATGGCGTCGACCCCGAGTGACGCAAAGGCGCGGTTCATGATGAACGGCGAGAGGCTGTGTGCAACCGGATCGCCGATCAATCCAAACAACAGGCTCTTTCCCGTGGTGCCCATGGTCTCAACGCATCAACGCCGCAAGGTCCCGGAAGAAGCGAGGGTACGAGATCGCCACGACGCTGTCGTCGGTGATTTCGGTGGGTCCCTCGGCAATCAGCGCCGCAACGGCCATCGCCATCGCAATGCGGTGATCGCCGAACGACGACACCCGCGCGCCGCGCAGCGGCGTCGGTCCTTCGATGGCAAAGCCGTCTGCAAAAGCTTCGATGCGCGCGCCCATCGCGCGCAGATTGGTGGTCATGGCATCGATGCGATCCGACTCCTTGTGGCGCAGCTCCGCGGCGCCGCGAATCACCGAACGACCGCTCGCCTGGGTGGCGGCCACGGCGAAGATCGGGATTTCGTCGATCATGGATGCCACCACCGCGGGGTCGTCGAGCTCGACCGCCTGGAGCGGTGAATAGGACGCGGCGATATCGCCCGCCGGCTCGAGCTCTTCGTTGTGCAGCGCCTCGATGGTGGCGCGGCCGCCCATGCGACGCAGCACATCGAGCAGCGCCGTGCGGCGCGGATTGACGCCGGTGAAGGAGAGCACCACGTGCGACGAAGGCACCAGCAGCGCGGCCACGATGAAGAACGCGGCGGATGAAAAATCACCCGGCACCGTCAGCGTGATGCCGTCGATGGGATGACCGCCGCGAATGGTCACGCGGTTGTTCTCACGCTTCAGGTCGGCACCCATCGCGCGCAGCATGGTCTCGGTGTGATCGCGCGTGGGGGTGGTTTCGATCACCGAGGTGGAACCGCTGGCGGAGAGACCCGCAAGCAGCACCGCGGACTTCACCTGCGCGCTCGCCACCGGCATCTCGTACTCGATGCCGTGCAGCGCTCCGCCTTCCACCACCGCGGGCAGGGTGCCACCATCGGAGAGTGAGACGCGCGCGCCCATGCGTTCCAGCGGCTCCGCGACACGGCGCATGGGGCGGCGGCACAGGGACGCGTCCCCGGTGATCTCACAACGCGCGATGCGCCCGGCCACAAATCCGGCGAGCAGCCGCGCCGTCGTTCCCGAGTTGCCGGCATCGGCGCGAACATCCGCGCGCAGTGCATGCGCGAACACCATCGTGCGGCCGTCCGGCATGGTCTCGACGAAACAACCCATCGCGCGCAGCGCTTCTGCGGTGGATTGAATGTCGGCTGCATCGGAGATGCCTTCGATGATCTGGCGGCCGCGCGCCGCCGCGCCCAGGATCAGCGCGCGGTGGGAAATGGATTTGTCGCCGGGCACCTTGAGGATGCCCTCGAGGCGCTCGACCTTTGCAAGCATGCGGCTCATGGAGAAACGATCGCGGGACGGGGCGACCGCAGGGGCTCAGCTACCGGCCCGGGTGACGGCGGGGAGTGGTCGTCCCATCGCCTCCGCCAGCACGCGAATTTTGTCCATCATTTCGTCGAAGGTGTCGAGCGAGAGGCTCTGCACGCCGTCGCACCACGCGGTTTCGGGGCAGGGGTGCACTTCGACGATGATGCCGTCCGCGCCCGCCGCCACGGCGGCCAGCGCCAGCGGAACCACGAACTCGGTGTGTCCCGCCGCGTGGCTCGGATCGACGATGATGGGAAGGTGCGAGTTGCGCTTGATGACGGGAACCGCGGAGATGTCGAGTGTGTTACGCGTCGAGTTCTCGAAGGTACGAATGCCGCGCTCGCACAGGATCACCTGCTGGTTGCCGTTGGAGAGAACGTACTCCGCCGCCATCAGGAGCTCTTCGACCGTGGACATCATGCCGCGCTTCAAGAGCACGGGCTTGCGAATCTTGCCCACCGCCTCGAGCAGCGCATAGTTCTGCATGTTGCGCGCGCCGATCTGCAGGATGTCGGCATACTCGCTCACCAGGGGAACCAGCTCGGGCGAGATCACCTCGGTCACGACGGGAAGGCCGGTCTCGCGCTTGGCGGCGAGCAGAATGCGCAGGCCTTCTTCGCCGAGGCCCTGGAAACTGTACGGAGACGTGCGGGGCTTGAATGCGCCGCCGCGCAGAATGGAAGCGCCGGAGTCACGCACGGCGCGCGCCGCGGTCAGCACCTGGTCGCGGTTCTCGACGGCGCACGGACCCGCCATCACCACGAAACTTTTCCCGCCCACCGCCACACCGTTCACGTTGACCACGGTGTTCTGGGGCCGGAATTCCCGGCTCACCATCTTGTACGCCTTGGTGATGGGAATGACCTGCTCGACGCCGGGAGCGCTTTCGAGATGGCTGAAATCGGCGCCCTGGCGCGCGTCCACCACACCGATCACGGTGCGATCCGCGCCGCGCGTGGGGTGCGGCTTGCATCCCATCGACTCGAGCGCCTTCACCACGCCCGAAATGTCGGCCATGGTTGCGTCCGATTTCATGACAACGATCATTGTCCGGGTCTCCTTTATATAGCGGGTCGCGGCATCTTAGCACGAAACGGCTGTGGGTGCGCCATCTTACACCGCGTCGATGGCCCTGCGTGCGGCCGCGAGAAAATCGCGCACGCGGCGGCCGGCCTGCCCCGGCGGACCGTCCGCGGCGAGCTGCATGAGGCGGCTTCCAATGATGACGCCGTCGGCGTGGGCGGCCACATCGGCGGCAGTCTCGGGTGTCGACACGCCAAAGCCCACGTAAACCGGAGTCTCGGTAGCGGCGCGCACCCGGTCGATGAGCTCTGAAACACCGACCGGGTGCGTATTCCGCGCGCCAGTGACACCAGTCACTGATACCAGGTAAACAAACCCATCGGACGCGCCGGCGATTGCGCGCACGCGTGCTTCATCCGACGTCGGGGCGACGAGATCGATGTAGGCCAGCCCGCGTTTGCGCAGCGCGGGCCGGAACGCCTCCGACTCTTCGAATGAAACGTCGGGCAGAATCAACCCGGCCATTCCGCTCTCGCGCGCCGCATCCGCAAATGCTTCCACTCCCATGCGTAGCACTGGATTGATGTAGCTCATGCCGACAAGAGGGCAGCGCGACGACGGGAAGCGCGCCGACAGGCGCGCAATCTGCGCCAGCGCCGAGCGCAGCGTGGTACCGCGCGCCAGCGCAGCAGTGGAGGCCGCTTGAATCACCGGCCCGTCGGCAATGGGATCCGAAAATGGAATTCCAACCTCGACAATGTCGCATCCCGCATCAAGCGAAGCGTTCACCAGGTCCTCGAACGTCTGCTCGTCCGGATAACCGGCCATCAGGTACGCGACCAGCGCTTTCTTCCCGCTCGCGCGCAACGCGGCCGTGGTCATGGCGAGCGAACTGGCGGCGGTCAGATCTTTCATGGCAGGAGCTCCGCGATGGATTCCATATCCTTGTCGCCGCGACCGGAGAGATTCACGATCACCAGCGCGTTCTTGTCGGTTTCGTGCGCAAAGCGCCTCTGCACGAACGCCAGCGCGTGCGAGGATTCCAGCGCGGGCAGAATGCCTTCACAGCGCGCCAGCATCTGGAACGCGGCGAGGGCGTCGTCGTCGCTTGCGCGCTCATAGCTCACGCGGCCGGTGTCCTTGAGCATGCTGTGCTCGGGGCCGACGCCGGGATAATCCAGCCCGGCGGCAATGGAGTGGGCTTCTCCCACCTGTCCATTTTCGTCCTGGATCAAGTAGCTGTAGGCGCCGTGAAGCACGCCCGGTACTCCGCGCGCGAGGGTGGCCGCGTTGCCGTGCGGTGTGCCGCCGGCCTCCACGCCGAAGAGTCGCACATCGCGGTCGGGAAGAAACGCGGTGAAGATTCCCATCGCATTGGACCCGCCGCCGACGCACGCCACCACATCGGTGGGGAGCCGTTCTTCGATCTGCACCACCTGCGCGCGTGCTTCGCGCCCGATGACCGACTGGAGATCGCGTACGATGGTCGGATACGGATGCGGCCCGACCGTGGACCCGATGATGTAGTGCGTCGTGCGCACGTTGGTGACCCAGTCGCGGATGGTTTCGTTGGTGGCATCCTTGAGCGTGCGGCTTCCCGATGTCACCGGGACCACCGTGGCGCCGAGCAAGCGCATGCGCATCACGTTGGGCCGCTGCCGCGCCATGTCGATTTCGCCCATGTACACGGTGCACTCCATCCCGAAGAGGGAAGCGACCGTGGCCGTGGCGACGCCGTGCTGTCCCGCTCCCGTCTCGGCGACGATGCGGCGCTTGCCCATGCGCCGCGCGAGCAGCGCCTGGCCGACACAATTGTTGATCTTGTGCGCGCCGGTATGGTTCAGGTCCTCGCGCTTCAGGTACACGTGCGCTTTGGTGTCGATCACCTGCTCGAGGTGCGTGGCGCGATACAGCGGCGTGGGCCGGCCCACGTAAGTTGAGAGCAACTGGTCGAGCTCCTGCTGGAACTCCGCGCTCGCCCGCGCCGCAGCGTACGCTTCCTCGAGCTCGAAGAGGCACGGCATCACGGTCTCGGGCACGAACTGGCCGCCGTATGCACCGAAGCGTCCGCGGCTCATGAGCGTGCCTCCACGAAGAATTTGCGCAGAACGTCCGGATCCTTCACGCCGGGCGCGCGCTCGACACCGCGGCACACATCCACGGCGAAAGCATGCGTGTGGTCGATGGCCTCGCGCACGTTGGCCGGATTGAGCGCGCCGGCGAGAAACACGCGGAAGCCCTTGCGCCGCGAATTCGACGCCGCGCTCCACACGCGCTCCAGGTCTTCGCGCGTGGTGTGCGAGCCGCGCTCCAGATCAAACAGGAAATAGGTCATGGTTGCGTACTCGGCGAGCTGCTGCGCGTCGGGCATGCGATCGGCGGAGAAACCCTTGATCACGGGCTTGAACGTGAGCTTCTGCACGTCGATGCAGAACTCGGGGGATTCGTCGCCGTGGAGCTGCACCAGGTCGATGCCGGATGCGATCGTCATGGCCACGACTTCCTCCAGTGTCTGGTTGCGAAACACGCCCACCATCGGCACCTCTTTCACCGCATCGCGGATTTCGCGTGCGCGTTCGACATCCACGCGGCGCGGGCTCTCGGCGAAGATCACGCCGATGTAGTCGGCGCCCAGGGATGCCGCCAACCTGGCGTCCTCCGCGTTGGTGATACCGCAAATCTTGATGCGTGTCTGCGTCATGAGCGAAGCGGCGAGTTGGATGCCGGCACCGCCGCCGGTCCGGGTGTGACGAACGCGCGCAGCGCTTCGGCGGGGTCTTCCGCCTTGAGCAGGCTGCCGCCGATCAGGAAGGCGGTGGCTCCGCACGCCGAAAGCTCATCGATGTCGGCGCGGGTCTCGATCCCGCTCTCGGAGATGAGAATGACGTCGTCGGGAACCAGGCCGGCGAGGCGCCTTGTCGTTTCAAGCGACACCGTCATGGTGTCCAGGTCGCGGTTGTTGATGCCGACCACCTGCGCGCCGGCCGCGATGGCCGCCAG
>Ga0075425_100008746_pt1 | contig 10758 bp, 7 predicted proteins | sample SoiMethybrSBSTD4_FD_75300 | JGI IMG/M metagenome (GOLD analysis project Ga0075425, IMG submission 75300) | Bulk soil microbial communities from a Populus tree surrounding site in Tennessee, USA - Soil MetaG P. TD hybrid SBSTD4 | ecosystem: Environmental > Terrestrial > Soil > Tree plantation...
CTTTTCGGCCACGAACAGCACCGACTTATCCGCTGCCAGCGCTTGGGCAATGAGGTTGGTGATCGTCTGGGACTTGCCGGTTCCCGGCGGACCCTCGATGACGACGTCGTGCCCTTTTGCCGCTGCCGCAAGCGCCCTGAGCTGGCTGGAGTCCGCGTCCACGACTTGAGCGGTGCGCTCGGGCGGAAAGCTCTCGTCCAGCTTCATCTCGCGAATCTCGGCGGGCATGCCGACGACTGAGCCGCCCGCGCGCGTGACGAGTCGCCGAATGAGCCGGTGCGAAATGAACGCAGGCGTGTTGCCTTCCAGATCCTTGTACATGACGAACTTCTGGAAGGAGAAGAGGCCGAGGAAGATGTCGGTCTTGATCGCCCAATGTTCCTGAGCGGCCACAGCATCGCGGAGCGCTCCGAAGAACGCCTGGAGATCGTACTCCTCGGTGATGGCGTCCGACGCAGGAAGATCGGGCAGTGTGACACCGTAACCGCGCTTCAGATACTCGCGCAAGGCCGGGTTCACGAGCGGGTCGTCATCGCCTGTCGACAGCGTGTAGCCAGCGCGCGCTGTTTTGCGTGTGAGCGTCACTGGCAGCAGCACCAGGGGCGCCTTGAGGGACGTGCCCGAGTCGCGGGAGTCGTTGTAGTGCAGCATGCCAAGCGTCAGGAACAGCGTGTTGACGCCGAGCTCCTCCACGCTGACCTGTGCCTGCTCGTCGATGCGTCTGAGCGACTTGTCGAGCGCCTCGGTTGTCGAGGTCGTTTGTAGAAAGCCGTCCTGATGGCGCTCGTTCACCTCGGATGCGTCGTACGGGACGAAGTCGGCTTCTGCTGCGTGTGACTCTTCCTCGAACTCGCTCAGGGGGTCGCCTGAAGGTGGATTGTTGTGGTCCTCTTCCGGCGCCGCCTTGAAGCGCATCGGCTTCTCTTGGATGTAGAGGTAGCGGAACACTTCCGCCGGCTGCTCATCGACGATCGTGATCGTCGACACCTTGGTGGGCTTGAAGTTCAGCGCCCGATTGCGGCCGGAGAGGTCGAGGAGGTTGCGCTTCCAGGCGTCGACCGTTACACGGATCCGTTCGTCGGCCCCGGCGGCTTCGTTCTGCGGCGCTTCTGTGACCTCAGGCATTTGGCGTCCGCTCCCAGTCTACTTACCAGTCGGGTAGACAGCTACCTGAGCCGGATGGCAGTTCTGTTGAGCTCGACTCGACGTAGTGTCCGGCTTCAGCCGGACCTCCGCTTCTCTTCGTAGGGTCCGCCATCAGGCGGACCTTCTGTCGTGTGCGTAAGCTCCCTTGTGTCGACTCCAGGCTTCCATCAGCACAGGATTCGCATGTGCGCGATTCAAGGTTTACGGAAGGGCTTACTTTGAGGTTCTCTCACGCTTTGTTGAGTCGTGGGCATGGGAACCGCTTTCGCTGTGACAGACCTGGTCATTTGACATCGGATCAACACAGGGATCATGCTCCACGCGATGGCATCTGATCATTCAGGCATCGAGTGGACCGAAGCAACTTGGAACCCCACGAGTGGATGCACGAAAGTCTCTCCCGGCTGCGACCGGTGCTATGCCGAGCGCATCACGCAACGGTTTCCGAAGTCGTTCCCGAAGGGCTTTGACCTAACGTTGAGATACGAGGCGCTTAAGATTCCACTTCGATGGAAACGACCACGCCTAATCTTTGTTAACAGCATGTCGGATCTCTTTCACGTCGACGTGCCCGAGGACTATATCCGTCTCGTGTTTGAAGTCATGGTTCGCACGCCGCGCCACACGTATCAGGTCCTCACGAAGCGTGCGGAACGCCTCGCCCGTGTCGCCGCTCGATTACCCTGGCCTCCGAATCTCTGGATGGGGGTGTCTGTTGAGAGCCCCGCGTATTTTTGGCGCATTGATTACCTGCGACGTGTGCCAGCTGCCATCCGCTTCGTATCCGCGGAGCCGCTGCTCGCCCCTTTGTCGTGCTTGGACCTGAATGGCATTGACTGGCTTATCGCGGGTGGTGAGAGCCAGTTCGGTTGCCGACCTGCTGACGAGCGATGGTTCCGAGACCTTCGTGACCAGTGCCGATCTGCTGGCGTGAAGTTCTTTCTTAAGCAGCTCGGTGGTCATCCGTCGAAACGGGGCGGAGATCAAGCACTACTCGACGGTCGTCGATGGATACAGATACCTCTAACTAGCGTCGGTACTTCGTGAAGATTTGGTCCACGATCTTCGCGCCGGTCTCGTTGTGCGTAGCGAAGAACACGTAATAGATGGTCGCACCGACACTGTTTTTCATCGCGATCGGCGCGGGCACGTACTTAAATCCTGCAGCATCACGCAACCGTTTACGGAACGCTTCCGCAACCTCTTCATTCGGAACCTTCCGTAGCGTTCCTCCAAACAGGTCCGGCTCGACCGCATACAAGACGTCCTGCCAGGACCGATCACCCCATACGAGGTCCATCTTCGCTAGTCGGTCCTGTGGCACAAGGTCGGGCCGTCTCCACAAGACATTCCGATTCGCGTCCATGATCATGAAGTTATAGAAGATCTCTACCGAGCGCATTCGCCCGATGTCCTGGACCAACGTGAACGGAACGGACAGATCGTACGGATCGAGCAGACACAACGCCCGATGATAGTCCTCCCACTTGCAACGAGGCAGGAGCTCAATGGAAAGTGTGCTGACTCCATCACCACGATGGACCTTCGCACGTACTTCTGCAGTCACAGCCTGTTCGAGTATTGACGCCTTTGCGTCGTCTTCTTCCACGAAATGTAACTCGTGAAAGGGAGGCATCACTGCCAGTGCCCGAAGAGCGCTGCCTCGCAATTGCGCGCCCGTCTCACGATCGATGCCGAAACCCGACCCTGCGTATGCATCGAGGTAAAGCACTCTCTTGATAGCAGCCTGTCGCGTCACGATTGTCGTGTAAGCGTGCGCGTACTTGTCGAGAATCTCGTGTTTGATCTGCGACCAATCGCCAAGCTGATCGATGAAATCGGACATCTGCTACGGGGACCGAAATCGAACCACCTGATTGAGAGCGAGCTCTCGTTTGCAGTTAGTCAGTGATGGTGAAGGCCACGTCTTCGATCGTCGCGAGCCCGCCGTCGTGCGCCTGACATCGGAGCACGTAGCTGCCAGGCTCGGTGAAGGTCGCGCGCACGACCCACTTACCCTCGGGAGGAACCGGCGGCGTGCGCCACCCGTACGACCAGGGCGAGTTCGCGCGATCCCTCGTGTCTTCCCACACCTTGGCCTGCACCGGGTCAAACACAACCTTCCCCTTGCCGCGATAGACGAACCACGACAGCCTGAGCCCCGTGGCGCTGTCGACGGTGAAGCGGGAGGCGACTCCGGGGTTGAGTGGCGGCATGGACCGCGCCCTCGGGATCCCGTCGTCGCTGGCGGTCGCGGCCAGCGTGATCGTTTCGCCGACCTTGAGCGTCCGCGTCGCGGCGCCGTCAACCTTCAACGACGGCGGTTTGTTCCCTTTGAGCCTGGGATCGGTGCCGCCCATTCCGGCCGCGCCGTTGTTGGCCATGATCACGTCGTCGTCGATGAAGTAATCAGCCTTGAGCGTGCCGTACGCGCGCTCGGTCTTGCCGTTCGTCGTCAACGTCCACACGATCTCCTTCGTGCCGAAGTCCGCGGGGACGCGAATCCTGAAGACGAACCGGTTGCGTCGCGGCAGGAAATGCGTGGGCTGACCACGATCGGGGCCGCCGGGCTCGATCGTGTTGGCGGGACCGAAGGGTGCGTCGATCTCCTCTTCCCAATTCCGGTTGAAATAGCCGAACACGAGGTTGAAGGAGCCGTCGGAGTTTTTCTCCCAGCCTTCGTACGCCGGCGCGATGTTCTGACCGGTTGAAAACGATTCCTGGGCGCTGCCCGGAAGCAGAGCGATAACCGCCAACGCAACCGCCAGCACGCAGGCTCTCACGGTGCGCCTCAGTTCGCGCCCGCGGGTGCTTGAGCGGCCGGAGGTCTCAGCAGGATCGGTCCACCGCCACACAGCGGACAACCGAGCACCGTTTGACCCTCCTTCAGACCGAGCCGCTGACGACGCTTCTCGATCTCGGCCTGGAACTGATCGTCGCTCAGACCGATCGCCTGCATCAGGTTGATCATCATGTTGTCGACCGAGCGGTGGCCCGAGCCGGACCAGTTCCTCCCGTCCGGGACATTCCTGTTGGCGGGCGTCGTATCGAAGTAGCCGACGACGTGCAGGATGGTCCCTCTCGGGAGCAGCGGCGCGGCATCGTCCGCGTACCAATAGGCGCGCACCCAGTTGTGATCGTACTTGGAGCAGTTGAGCGTCTGCACAGTGACGCCCCAGATGGCTTCGAGACACATGCGAACGCCGGGTGCGTGCATGTGAGGCTCGTAGATACTGATCTTCATGTGCTGCGGAAGCGTGTAGTACGCGTCGACGCGTTGATTGGCCTCCAGCGGTTTGATATCCAGATCCGGTCCGTTGCCCACGAACAACTGCCGGAAGTTCATCGTCGGCTTGTATCCCTTCGGGTGGAACTTGAAGCCGACCTCGAGGTGCGCCTTTGCATCGACGCCGTTGGCGTGGAGGTGCACCGAGTTGAACGCGAGCATCGAGTTCGCCGCCAGGAGCTTGCCGGCCTCTGCATCGAAGACGTCGGCGTTCCGCCCGACCTCGTGCACCGGAAACTGCGAGACTCCGCCCCCACCGCCATCGCGCGTGAGGGCCGCGTATGCGGCGTGATGAAAGAGCCACAACCCACCGACGGTGCTGGTGCGGCCGGCCTTCCCGCGTATGTCGTTCACCTCTTTGACTTCGACGGCCGCCACGTATCGATCCTCGGTCAAGCCTGTCGGCGACGTCCCGATCGAGCCAAACCAGTCGGGCTGCACGGCCTTCATCTCGACCGTCGGTGAGACGACGATCAAATCCGGCGTGCCGATGCGCCAGGCCTTGTCGTCAGCGAAGACGAGCGGCGGCGGCATGTCTGCCGGATTGCCTTGCGGCGCGCCGTTGTCGGACCACGCCGCGATCTTGGCGATCTCGTCTTCGCTCAGCGAGAAGTCGTCCTTGAACTGCTGAATGCCGATGTTCTTCTCGATGTACCAGGGCGGCATCGCCCCGCGCTTGTCGCGGAGCGCGGTTCTGGCTTTCATGGCTCGCGCGTAGGGTCGCGCCTCTTCGAACGTGAGCAGCGACATCGGCGCCACCCCGCCAGTGCGATGGCACTGCTGGCAACTGCGCTGCAGGATCGGCGCGATGTGTTTCGAGAAGGTCACCGCATCCTTCGTCTGCGCGGCGGTCTCCGACCCGGGAATCGCGGTAACGGCACACGCCGCGAGCAGGCCGAGAAAGCCAATCTTCTTCAGCGATTCAAATCCTGTTGTCATCGCCAACGTAGCCTCTACCACAAGAGTAACGCGCAGTGCCTTCTTTTTGACAATGGCTCTGAGTGCCATCTAGCATGCGCGCCATGTTCAGAATCCTTGGCGCCTCCGTCCTCGTTCTTGCCCTGGCGCCTGCGGTGCTGGCGCAGACTGCCGCTCCCGTCAACCCAACGGTGGTCGCGGTCAAAGGTCCGCCAGCGCTTCTCCTGAGCAATTTCGATCTCGCACCGCTTGGCTATGCCACCGAGGAGTTCTTTTTCTCGGGCACGGCCTCGTCTTACACGCTTGCCGGCGCGGCAACGCCCGATGGGAAGTGGAACGCGGTGGCCGCAGCGACTTCACCGTTTGCGAGCCGCATCGTCGTGGTGCGCCCGACCGATCCAAAGAAGTTCAACGGCACGGTGGTCGTCGAGTGGCTCAACGTCAGCGGCGGTTCTGACGGCGCGGTCGACTGGAGCATGGTGCACCGCGAGATCCTCCGCGGCGGCTATGCCTATGTGGGTGTGTCCGCGCAGAAGGTCGGCGTGGAAGGCGGTCCCAGTCTTGTCGGGCTCGGCAATCCGCTGAAGAAGGCCAACCCCGAGCGATACGGTCGCCTGAGCCATCCGGGCGATTCCTTCGCCTACGACATCTACTCGCAGGCGGGCAGGCTTCTTCGCGCCGCCGACACGATCAAGGTTCTCGGACCGCTCGTCCCGAGGCGCGTGATCGCGATCGGTGAATCGCAGTCCGCGGTTTTCCTGACCACCTATGTCAACGCCGTCGATCCGCTTGCGAAGGTGTTTGACGGTTTCCTGATCCACTCGCGTTTCGGCAACGCCGCATCGCTCGAGAACGCATCCATGGCTGCGGCGCCGGGCCAGGCCGGCGGCGTCAAGCTTCGCACCGATCTTCGCGCGCCGGTGATCACGGTGCTGACGGAGACAGACCTGATGGACAGCGGCATTCCAGGATTCCGCCGCGCCCGTCAACCCGACACCGACCGGCTTCGCATCTGGGAAGTTCCGGGCACGGCGCACGCCGACAACTATTCCTTCTCCGTCGGCGTCATCGACTCTCCATCGCTGCCGGTCGCAAAACTCGCGGCGGGCTGGGAGGCCACGAACAAGATACTGGGGACCGATCTGGCCAAACCGATGAACAACGCTCCTCAGCACCATTACGTCGTGCAGGCAGCATTGTGGAATCTCGATCGCTGGATCAGAGCTGGTCAGCCTCCATCGCAAGGAGTCCCGATCAAACTCAAGGAGGGCGGCGCGCCCGGCGCGCCGGCGAGTTTCGTGGTCGACGCGAATGGCCTGGCCGAAGGCGGCATCCGCACACCCTGGGTCGATGTTCCAACCGCGCGCCTGTCCGGCGTGGGGAATTCTGGCGGCCAGTTGGGATTTCTGGTCGGTGTCTCCGAGCCGTTCGATGCGGCCACGCTCGATCGTCTGTATCCCGGTGGGAAGCGCGAGTACCTGAAGAAGGTCGAGGCTTCGCTGTCGTCGGCGATCAAGGCGGGGTTCATCCTTGCCGCGGACAAACAAGAGATCCTTGACCTGGCGGCGATCGCCTATCGCGGCTCGAGGTGATGATGATGAACAGGTGTGTCCGCGTGATCGTCGGCGGCGTTGCGATCCTCGTAGCTGCCTTGACGCCGATCGCCTCGACGTCGATCTCGTCCGCCGAGCGGACGTGCAGCTCGCCAGGCGCCGGCGCTCCGATGTTCGTGACCGCCGACTGCGTTGACCCGCGATACAACAAACCGTACGTCGACATCGACGAGATGCGGACCACTCCAGTGCCGCATCGCTACATTCATGGCGGCTTCACCGGCACCGATGCGAAGTTCTCCTTCTACTTCCCGCCGCGGGAACAGTTCCAGGGTCGATTCTTCCAGAACACCCACCAGCTTCTGACCAGCGAGAACGGACCTCCGGGCAACATCGGCTTCGCGATCGCGAGCGGTGGGTATTACGTGCAGACCAACATCGGCGGTGTCGAGCGCGCCACGACGACGGAGCAGGCGGTGTTCGGGAAACTCGATCCGACTGCCGGCGGCTATCGCGTCAACGCGGAAGCGGCGAAGTACTCGCGCGACAAGGCGGCCGAGATCTACGGCAAGCGCCGCATTTATGGATATCTCTACGGCGGGAGCGGCGGCGCCTTCCAGACGATCAGCAGCGCCGAGCACACCAGCGGCGTGTGGGACGGCTACGTGCCGTACGTCATGGGATCACCGAATGCGATTCCTGGAGTGATGACTGTTCGGATCCACGCGTTGCGCGTGCTGAGGATGAGGGACAAGTTTCCCGGCGTCATGGACGCAATCGATCCCGGCGGCAGCGGCGACCCGTACGCTGGTCTGAACGCCGAGGAGGCAGCGGCGCTCAAGGAAGCGACGAGTCTTGGGTTCCCACTGCGCGGATGGTGGAACCATCCGACGATGAACGGCGGGCCGCTGGCGCTCGTCGCTGGATACGTTCCGTATCTCGATCCCACTTACACCGACGACTTCTGGAGCAAGCCTGGCTACCTTGGTTCTGACAAGATGTCATCCGTCGCCGCTGCGCGGATCCAACACAAAGCAACCGTCGTCAATGTGATCGCCGGCCGCGCCAAGATGATCGAGCTCTCGAGCGTGCCGATGAGCGATCTCACGGGTGCCGATCTGATCATCACGAGCGGAGCCTCAGCAGGGAAGAGCGTGCCGGTGGGTGCGGTCACCGGGAAATCAGTTGCCTTCGGGTTCGGTGCAAATCCCGCGGTGGTGAACAGCATTCAGCCCGGCGACGACGTGCGAATCGACAACTCGTCGTATCTCGCGCTGCAGACCTATCACCGCCACCAGCTGCCGACGTCGGACATGTACGGATGGAATCAGTTCCGCAACAGCAAGGGCGAGCCGATCTACCCGCAGCGCAAGGTTCTGATCGGACCGATCGGTGCGATGAACGGAGCGGGCTCGGTTCAGAGCGGGCGGTTCAAGGGCAAGATGATCGCGCTCGAATCGATGATGGACATCGACGCGCTACCGTGGCAGGCCGACTGGTATCGCACGAAAGTGAAAGAAGCGCTCGGCAAGCGCATCGACGAAGAGTTCCGACTCTATTTCATCGACCACGCACAGCACACGCCGCCTGCAGGCGTACCAGCGCAGGCCCGCACCATCAGCTATCAGGGCGCGCTGGAGCAGATGCTCCGCGACGTGAGCGCCTGGGTGGAGCGAGGCGTGAAGCCTCCCGTTGGCACCAACTACAAGATGGTCGACAGCCAAGTGGAAGTGCCTGCGTCTGCCGCGCAGCGGGGTGGCATCCAACCGGTTGTCTCGTTGAGCGCGAACGGCGCCGCGCGCGCCGACGTCGCGGTCGGCACGCCGGTCAACTTCACAGCGGTCGTCGAGGTGCCGCCGAACACCGGCACGGTCGTCGCGGCGGAATGGGATTTCGAAGGCGCTGGTAACTATCCGGTCAAAGCACAACTCACCGACACCAAATCGGCTCACGTGAGCCTGCAGGCAACCTATTCCTTCTCCAAACCCGGCACGTACTTTCCTGTGCTTCGCGTCGCATCGCAACGCGAGGGGGATGCGAAGACGCCGTATGCGCGAGTGCAGAACATCGGTCGCGCGCGGGTGGTGGTCAAGTAGCGCTGGGCAGAGTGCACGGAGTTTTCACACAGGGGCCACAGAGCACACGGAGAGCGTCGCGGGTGGGCGCCGGCCTTCGGCCGGCGAATGGATCGAGAGGAGAGTACGAAAACGAACGCCAGCGCGCTTCAGGGCGCTCGTTTCCGTACTCTCCTCTCGATCCATTCCGCGCGAAGCGCGGCCACCCGCGACGCTCCTCTGTGTTCCCTGTGATCCCTGTGTGGAAACCCCGTGTGCTCTAGTCGACCTTGATTCTCCGCCGGAACTGCTGATTCTCGTTGCAGACGAACTCGATCGGCTCCTCGTCCACCATCACGCGCTGATTGATCCGCACGGTGAACGGCTTGGTGAGCGCCTTCGCATCCTCGAGGGTGACGTCGATCTCCAGCTTCCCGTACATCGGACGGCGGAAGCGCTCGGTGAACTTGGCCTGGCCGCTGAACGGCGTCCCTCGCACGTCGAGCCACCCATCGTACTGACCCTCCTCGGCGCCGCGGAGGTTGTTGGTCTCCACCACCAGCGTGTCGCCCTCCCATCGGCCGACCGAGTAGCCATACCACCACGGTTGCGGGTCGCCCTGCTTGGGAAGCGAGCGCCCATCCAGATATATGTAGCGCTGTCCGTAGTTGGACTCGTAGAGGATCACGATCAGTTTCGGCGTCTGCACGATCTTCCGCGGCTGCGGCTGCATGTGGAACTGGGTGATCCCCATCGGCATGCAGTTGGCGTCGGGGTTGTCCTTCATGTCGGTCGCCATCCGCTTCTTCTTGATGTCCGCCGCCCACGGCGTCATCGGTAGGCCGCTGGGAATGTTGGTCGCGATATCCCAGAATGCGCCCACGGGCGGCGATTTCGCGTCGGCGGGGAACGCCGCCACCGACGGCTCGCCGACGACGTTGCCTCCCGAGTTGACGCGGTTGCGTTCCGGAAAGAGCCCGGCGAGCTCGGAGGGAAGTGGATCACGATCGGCGCGCAGCCAGTTACCGGAGAGATCCGGCTTGCCATCGGCCGTTCGCGGCGCAGGCGCGTCCATGCGAACGCCGCCCTTGGCATCGCGCGGCACGGCCGGGTCTGTGAACTTGCCCCACTGCGCCGAAAGCGCGATCGAGCCCATCACCACAAACAAGAGCGCAATCGATGTCGTGTGCTTCATGGCCGTGACAGTGTCCTCTAAGAATGTGTCCTCTAAAAATGACCTCCGACCCCAATTTCACTTGCGCCGGGCGCCGCGCTCGGTTCCCTCGACGTAGTGGAGCTCGATCTTGATGCCGCCGGTATTTTCCGGCGCAAACTCGATGATCGTGCCTGACCACGAGAACCGAGTCGGCGACAGCGCGATCAGCTGTTCCTTGCCCTTGCCGTCGTAGTCAAACCACAAGTCGGTGCGGTCTTGCGTCACGATCGCGAAATGCTTGGTGCCGTCATCTTCGATGGTGTCGTACGTGCCGAGATAGCGTGACAGCGTGGCGGCCGGCACCTGCGCGACAGTTGCCGCCTTGGTCGACGTCATGCGATCGCGGCTCTTGTGATGGTTCTCGCAAAACCCTTCGAGCATCTCCGTATCCGGCAGCAGCTTGATCGGCATCGAGAACGCGATCGGCTTCGCATAAAGCTTCGGATCCACCATCGTCACCTGCACCTCGATGCGGCCGACGTTGCGACGCGTGTAGCGCTCGGTGGTTCGCAGTGCCTCGGTATGCGGATGTCCGCCGAAGTCCAGCCACGATCGATCGGTATAGCCGTTGCTCTCGACGACGAG
>Ga0075425_100008747_pt1 | contig 10758 bp, 5 predicted proteins | sample SoiMethybrSBSTD4_FD_75300 | JGI IMG/M metagenome (GOLD analysis project Ga0075425, IMG submission 75300) | Bulk soil microbial communities from a Populus tree surrounding site in Tennessee, USA - Soil MetaG P. TD hybrid SBSTD4 | ecosystem: Environmental > Terrestrial > Soil > Tree plantation...
TGCTGGTTCGTCGGGTGCTTACTGAGCCTTGGTTCTGTAACCCCACAAGCATGCCACGTCGCGTCTGAATCGGCTCGGCTTCGCTGATTATCGAGCCTACGATGCCCACTTTGATGGGGTTTCTCTTCGCGCGAGCACAGGTTGTGTTCTTGGTCTTTGCCTCCCAAGTACATCGGGTGAATATGATGTGCCTGATAAACAGCGTTGGGGTCACTATCCTCGTCGAAACAAGGTTGTGGAGGAGGCTCGCAAATACCTTCATCCCGGCATCTCTGTCTCCTCCTTCTTATCTCTGCTTGCATTCGTCTCTGTGCAGGGCCTCGTTCGTCACCGTCCCACTCATTCCCGGAATCCGCATTACGGTTGCGACGAAGAGGCAAGTCTTCGTCAGGGACTGGTAACTCCCTCGGCCAGTCGATAGGCAAAGGCGTATCACATGGCTCTCCTTTGCGTGAGGGATCATGCGGTGGACTGACGGGTCCTTGTGGCCCAGAAGGTTTGGTCTTTGTGAGATTTTGAACCCCTTCGGTGGCGGCCATTAAGTCTTTGGCCAGCGAGAGCAATGAGAGTGCACCCTCGTTAAGGGGCAGAGAGACAGCAGCGCCATTGTCAAACTTCACGTTTAAAGGAGCACCGAGTGTCCATACCGTACCCAAATTCTTATCCAGCAACGCCCAGGACTTCTGCCAGTGAAAACCAATAAGGGAAGCACGAATGAATGCGATCAGCTGAAATGCGAGACCAAGGCGGGCTTCAAGTGATTGATCGAACTTGAAGGTCAAATGGCCACCGTGGTAATACAATCCGAGCGGGCCTCCAAACTTTAAGTCCGCACTTGCCCGGGCTCTGGCGTCCATACCCCCTGCCACATCAGCGAGCTTAAACAACCCCAAAACAGACGCTTCTGCTGTCAATTGTCCGTTGATCCCGAGGTCGACGCTGACATGTGCTGGTACATCCAGTTCCGCCAAGGCTCTGATATCGTCGAAGCTGAGTTTTGCTAAAACTGCAATCGCTGCCTCGACTCCAATCACTGTCGGCGCTAATAATCCGGCGGCTGCCAAAGCCGCAGCTTGGCCATATGTCAGGCCAACCCGGACATTGCGGAGCTTGCCAGGTCCAAAGCTCGCATTGAAGTTAGCGTGGGCTCCCGCGCTTCCCTTAAGTGAAATGCCAACACCCAGCTCAGGGATGGGAATAGCAAGCAGCGTAGTTTCTTTGATCGCAGCTTCCCATGGCTTGGAAATGCTTTGTTTATCCAGGAAGGTCCAGTCGCCCACCGGCACAATCACATCTCCAATTGGCCCTTGCTTGATCGAAGGCGGCTCGGGCTGCTTAATCTGTTTGGTATCTACGGAGGCTTGCGACGTGTTGGGTTGCTGATTAACTGGTGCGCCGGCAATTGGAGCCCCGGCGTCCTTTATGCTTGGGTCGGCTGCTGGTTGGCGGTGGATCTCCCCTGTGGAAGTCAATCCATTTCGAGCAACGTGGGTGAGTTCATGGGCGAGGAGGGAGCGCCCTGTGTCGGTGGAGGGAGAATACTGGCCGGGGGCGAAAGCGATGTGAGAGCCAGCGGTGTAGGCGTGGGCGTTGATAGAGCGGGCGGAGTCCGCGGCGTGGGAGTCGGTGTGGACGCGGACGTTGCTGAAGTCGTGACCGAAGCGGGGCTCGAAGAAGGCGCGAGTGGCGGCGTCGAGAGGGTGGCCGGGGGAGCCAAGAACGTCACTGACGATGCGAGGAACGTGGCTTGGGGCGGCAGGCGCGGAGGCACGGCGCTGGATGGCAGGAGCGGATTGTTTCTGCTGGCATTCTTCGCACATTTCTTCGCCGGGTGAGCAGGAGCAAGGCGCGCCGGCGTGTTTGCGCATAATGGTACCGGCGACGTGGTCAGCTTCGCGTTCTTCGGGGTCGTCGGGATTGCTGATGGCGAGCTTGGCTTGAAGGTAGCCGGAGCGTAAAAGTTGCTGCATGGCCTGATTGCCGGCGAGTTGCTGCAGTTCGAGCCCTGGAGGAAGCGACGCGGCGGCGGGAGACGCGGCACGTCCGTGGCCCGCCATGGCGGGACTTGGCTCGTGCTGCTTGGCGGCTTCGGCGACGCGTTCCATTCAATAAGTCTCCGTCTAACTGACCACCCGGTGGCGAGCACGGTCTACGACGGCGCCCGCAGCAGGTCGTAATACTCGCGAAATTCGGAGCGCGACGGGAGCTTGCCTAGTTTCTGTAATTCGCGCGCAGTGCCCAGGATGAAATGCTCCATGCAAATCTTGCCGCCGGATTCAGCGGCGAGAAACGCGGCGGCAAGAGCGACATTGCGGATATTGCCGCCGGAGAGCTCGAACTGGCGCGCGAGGAAGCCGAAGTTAACGTCGTCGGCGAGAGGCGCGGCGGCGGGGATGAGTCCCTTCCAGATGCGCTCCCGCAAGTCGGCGTCGGGAAAAGGGAATTCGACGATGTGGTGCATACGTCGAGTGAAAGCGTCGTCCATGTTTCGACGGAAGTTGGTGGCCAGGATGACGATGCCTTCGTATTCCTCCATTTTTTGGAGAAGGTAAGCAACTTCGACGTTGGCGTAGCGGTCGTGCGCGTCCTTGACTTCGGAGCGCTTGCCAAAGAGGGCATCCGCTTCGTCGAAGAAGAGAATGGCGTTGGAAGAGCCGGCTTCCTGGAAAATCTGGCTCAACTGCTTTTCTGTTTCGCCGATGTACTTGCTGACGACGGACGAAAGATCGATCTTGTAAAGATCGAGCGAGAGGGCGCGGGCGATGATGCCGGCGGCCATGGTCTTGCCCGTGCCGCTGGGTCCGCAGAAGAGAACGTTGAGGCCTTTACCTTGAGCGAGGCGGCGGTCGTATCCCCATTGGGAATAAACAATGTGACGGAACTTTTCAGAGGAACAAACTTCACGCAACTGGCGAATGCAGCGGCCGGGCAGCACGAGGTCGGGCCAGTCGTGGATGCAATGGATTTTCTGAGCGAGGCGGCGAAGCCCTTGATTGGACTGGCCGCGGGCGGCGGATTCAATGTCGGAGAAAGACACGGGTTCCTGAGGATCGCGAAGCATGGCGCGGGCGACGGCTTCGCGGCAGACGCTATGGATGGCGCCGCCGGTGAGTTGGAATTTGTTCGCGAGAACCACAGCATCGACGTCGGAAGCGGTGTCGCGGGCCATGGCTTCGATGGCTTCGGCCCAAAGTAGAGAGCGATGAGCGAAATCCGGTAGGGGAATCGAGAACGCAAGGCTGGCGTAGTTGGCAGAAGCTTCGGCGAGGGAAAACTGGAAATTGCTTCCCACAAAAATAAGGAAGCCCGCGGGGTCGAGCGCCTCGAGAAAACTTTTGCGCTTCGGTTGCGAAGCAGCATCGGGCCCGGAAATGGATTCCGCGGAGGCGAGAAAAAGATTGGCGCCGTAGAGATGCGCTTCGCGCTGCAAAAGCTGAACAGCCACTGGCAGAGTGAGCTGATCGGAAAGTTGGTCCAGTCGGACCGTTAGAAGAGGCCGGCGTTGCTGCATGGAAACGGCTTCGGCGACGGAGCGCTTGCCACAACCTTTTGGTCCGTGCAGGAAGACAACGGCGCCTTGATCGGCGTGCGAGGCAACGACTTTCTGGAGGTCTTCGAGGAGCGGCGCGGGCAACTGGAGATTGCCAAAGGAACGCGACGGATTACGGATCGACGCAAACGGCCGCAGACGCTCGTCGATGCCTCCTTGTTCGAGAAGGTAGTCGACAATGCGATGCTCCGCGCGGAGAGGGCGGGACAGGAAACTCGATTCGCGATCGGGAGAGTCTGAGCCGAAACGAATCAGCGGAATGCGGAGCACCCTGGCACTGGGGGCAAGAAGGGCGCGGATGGAGAGAGTGTCTTCGAGAGAAGAGCAGAAGAGTCGGAGGATGAGGTCAGGCGTGGGCTTCTTGCGACTGACATCATTCTGGACATAGGAGTAGAGCGTCTCGAAACGACTGTCGAGTTCGGGGGCGACACAAATGAGAAGGGCGAACTGCTCGAAGTGCGACAGGCAAAAGGTCTGCGCGAGGCGGAACAAAGGAATGTTGACGCGAGCAAGCTGAGAAGCGTGCAAGCGCGCAGCGAGTTCAGCGGACGCGGAGTCGATTTGAAGCGCCAGATTCTGCAGGGTCGGGATTGTTGCAGAGGGCGACCGCGAATCGCCATTTGGATTCTGAAGCAGGATGGCGTCGACTTCTTCGTCGGAGATATAGAGGCCGCGGAATTGGTCTTCGCGCAAAGCTGTGGCTGCACGCAGGCGAAGGACCTGGCGATGAAGCAGAAGTTTGAGGCAGTCGAGTTCTGCCAGCAGGTGCTCGGCGGGAGACCGGAACGGCAGCGCGATGCGACCGTCGGCCGCCCCGGAACCCACTATTCCTGGGGAGGAAGAAGCCATACTTCCATTCCTTTGAGCCAAGGCAGTGCGTATTTCTGTTCCTGCAGGCCAGCCATACGAAGAATCATGGAAAGCGGGCTTTGTGGCAGCCGGACTTCGAGATGGTCTCTGGCGCGGCGGATTTCGCTCGCGCCCGCGAGGAAATTCTCATAAATGTGGCCGGGACTGCTGGACTGGAAGCCAAAAAGTTTTCGGGAGAAGTGGCGGAGAGCGGCGCTAGAAACGAGTGTTGAGAAAGATTCGAGCTTGCAATCGAGCTCGAATTCCGGCCAGAGGCCAGAAAGAGAAAAGTAGGGAACGTGCGGTAAGAATGATTCATGGGAGTCAGGGAGGGTTTGCAACAAGGCGTCGTGGGCACCAACCAGATTCAGTTGTTGAACGTCCAAGTCTTCAAGTGCCCGGCGAAATGAAGTGCCGTCGAAGCCGGAAAACAACCTAAGGGCCGGGTCATCGCAGCAATCGGGGAATCGTTCGCGTCCGAAGCACTTTGCCGCGGACAGGTATCGAAGAACGGCAGCAGCTTTTTCCGGCGATTCCGAGGATTCGGCAGCGACGCAGGCCAGTTCTTCCAAGTGCAAATCGATCAGCGAAGGGCCAAGGAGAAAGATTCCACCGAAAGAAGAGAGAAAAGACTCACCTTCCTGGATGTTCCTGGAGTTGAGGAAGTTCTTGGTGTTCGACTCACGTAGAACGACGGCCGCCGCCTGTTGAGCCCACACGACATCGCCTTGCATCAACTCCGCAAAGAAAGAGAGAGCTTCAGCCGGATTGTGGACACCGCAGCGAACGGTGATTTCGACTGCGGATTGCACATCGAAGGCCGCCAAGCGCTGGAAGAGAGATTCCATAAGGCTCGGCTTACGGATTTGAAGCAGAACCTGGCGGAGTTCCAGCAAGCCATGGATAGCAGCTTGGAGTTCAAGGTCGCCTTCGCCGGCAGGATGCCGGGAGAGCGTTCGCACGAGAAGGCGAAGGGCGTCCCGAGACCGGTTTTCGGAGCGAGAGCTGGCACGAAGCGGGGAAGAGTTCCATAGCTCCAGGACGATGCCTGCCCATTTTTTTAGTCTGTCAGGACAAGATGGAGAGGCCGCAGAGTCAAAGCAAAGATTAAAGATCAGGCTGGCATCTTCTTCGCTTAAGGCCCCCAATACCCTTTCAAGACGACAGGTCGAGGCGATCTGAAGGAGAAGGTCCGCTGCCGTAGCCTCTTTTCGCAGAAAAATCGAGCAAATGGTCTGGCGGATGGACAAAACCTGCAAGTCGGAGAATTCTTCGTAATACCACTTTCCCCAGGCGCTGCCGGAGGCAAGGTCGGAAAGGAACTGCGCCAGGTACGAGGCACGATTGGGAAAGTGCAAAATAGAATCACTGGCCTCTTCGCCTTTCACAATCGAAAGAATTTCGGAAGCAAGTGACCGTCCCCAATCACAGGCAACGCCGTGAGCGTCAGAGAATCCGGCATCGAGGGAGAAATTCAGGGAGAGATCCCGAACGCGCCAAACGGAAGGATCGAAACCATTCAGATACTGTTCCAGGAAGGATTGGCAGACCAGTCCGAGTCGCGCGGAAATAATGCCGTCCAGGCGCAGTTGCAGGCCCCGCAGGTCAGAAATCTCCCGTGGAACGTGATACGTCCCGGACCAGCAGCCCACGGTGAAGTGAGCCTCGTTTTGGGCCATCGCGGAACTCACGCGTTAACCGGCGCCAGTTCGGATTGCGGATTGGCCGGAGATTGTTGCGACAAAAGTTCCTCGACGACCTGAATGGCACCGGAAATCCGCAACATGGTGTCGCGAAGTTCCTGGCGCTCGCGGTCGAGTGCCTCGAGGCGCTTTCTCCCTTTCTCAAGCTCTCGTTTCAACTCTTCCAGACGGTTGGTCACAGACCCTCCCATATCATTCAGAATTTGGGCTTACCAAGAACGACGACCGTGAAAAAGATGGTGTTGTCAGCCTGCTCAGCGTTGTCAGATTCAGAGCAATAGCAGACTCCACTGGCGGTATTGAGGCCTTTCGAGTCCACTCGGACAAAGGCATGCTGCGGGATGAACGCTCCGCCTTGAACATGTCCCGTGTTGTTGAAGGACAGGTTCCCGTCATTATTAAAGACGCTAAAGCCTTGCAACACCGCGAAAACGTCGTAAATGAATTCGTACGCGTTTGTGTAGTGCACGGTCCAAGGTCGAAAATTGTCTGTCGTAGTGTTGTTGCTAAGAGCCATCGGGAAGGTGCTTACGCCGAATAGGTTTTGATTTCCTGCAACTTTCAAGTTTCCCTGGATAAGGGTGTCTCCGGCCACGTCCAGTAGGGCGCCCGGCGCTTGTGTTCCAACGCCGACGCTGCCCGCATTGGTGATGCTCAAACGCGCCCGGAAACGCGTGTAGAAATCGAGGCCAAGCTGATTCGCACCTGCATTCCGATTCGAAGCAATTCCTTCGCCGCTGGTGCTGCCGAAAGTCAGCCCCGGCCCGGGGTTGAGAGTGGCGCTATTAGAGTTCGCCTGATCAATGTTGAGACCCGCGTTGACGCTCAGGTTCTGTTGGGGCTGTGAAGTTCCAACGCCGACTTTTCCTGCATTTGAAATGCTGAGGCGCGAGCCGCCCGCTGTGAAGAACTCCAGGCCGCCGGCATTGGTGCCGGCACCGGTTTGGTTCGAGGCAATGCCTTCGGTCGGAGTTGCGCTCGATCCAAAAGATAGACCGGGATTTAGGCTGCTGCCGTTGTTCAGCTTGCCCGCATCGATGTTGAGCCCGCCATTAATGCTTAGATTTTGCGTGGGGTTGGAAGTGCCGATGCCCACGTTGCCGCCTTTTTGCAGGAACAGTTCGGTGGTGGTTGGCTTGCCACTGCTATCAGTTTCACCGAAATTGAGGCCGGGTGGATTCGTAGCCGGCGGTGTTTCCCAAATGCTCCATTTTGGCGTGCCCGAAGAATCGCGCAACTGAACCAGGCTCTGGTCGGCGGAACTGGCGTTGATGGTCAGCGGGCTGAGTTTGTTGTTCGCTGGATCAGGAGTGCCATCGATCAGAACGTTTAGCTTGGCTTCTAGCAGCCGGTCCACCTGAAGCGATCCAACAACTTCCACGGCAACGCCGCCATAGAATTGCCCGTTGGGCGCTCCCGGGCTATTGGGCAGAGGGTTCGGGGCGAAACGATTTTGGATTGTGAGGGAATTCGAAGGGGACAAGACTTCGGCTGTGACGTTACCGGCAAATTGCCGGCCATTAACCGCCAAGTCGGCTCGGTTTTCAAATAGCCCGGTACTCGGATCCCAGGAGACCTGACCGATCGGGATATACCAGTTTGCTGACGACTCCTCTGTCGAAAATTCCTGATATGGGATGGAATCGTCATTGGGAACGACAATATCGCCGGGCAACGGAGGAGGCGGAGACGGGCTTCCCGGGGCAACGGGAGCTGGCAGGGACCTTCCGTCGACGACGATGGGATCGTTCGTCGGGCCAGTGGCATCCTTGGTAGCGGTGAGGGCAAATGCCTCCTGAACCCGGCCGAAAGCATTTGGCTGATTGATCTGCGTACACGCATCTGTCGGAGGCTGTAACATCAGCTGTGCGTAGGAAATCCACAGATACATGGTCTGGGAACCCGGAATGTTGACGTTGGCATAAGGGGCAAACAGGTCTTGCGTGAGTTGCGTCTTGTTCAAGACCACGATTTCGCGACCGAACCCGTCAATGGCCATGCCGGGTTGAACGTAGATATCTACTGCCGGGCCGTTCGCGGCGGTAAGACCATTGGGAATCAAGACGAGGTCGAGTCCTGAGACGATGCCCCAGGTGTGTTGGCCGACGTTATGCCGGCGACGCATGTCGCGGTGATATTCCTGCTCGGCCTGGAAGTCGGTGGCGCCGAGAAATTCGCCCTCGTAGTAGTTGAGACGTTCGATATCGGTGATGTTGGCCATGGCAATCCACTCTCCTTGAAGGACAAAACTACGCATCAACCGTTAGATTTCTTTTTCTGGGGCCCTTTGCGGGCAGGACCAGGCGCTGGAGAAGCACCGTGTCCCGAACCGGTCAACTGGCTGACCTGTTGCTGCAATTGCTGGACCTGGCTCTTCAGAACGGAAACGGGATCGGTGACGTCAAAGCCGACAACCGTTTTTCCTTTCGTATACATGGTGAGATTGTCCGATGTGGAAAACGCCGATGGCGTGAATTGCGCGCCGGCGGCAACTGCATCGCCGTTCCATGCGGGGTCCGAATCGACTTCAATCGGCGTTATGCTCTGATTGTTGATTTTGTAGGATTCAAGAGAGCGGAGCACAAGCTCCGTGTCCAGCCCCACGAGAGGTCGCAAGTCCACTGTCTGCGAGTTGAGCGCCATGGCGTTCACGAAAGTGGAGCCGAGTTTCTGGGCAACAAACATGGAGAGAAGCTGGTTGACCATGCCAGGATTGGTAAAACCCGCAGAAGTTAGGCTTTCTCTCTGGTACGCGCCTGCGCCAAGGACTCCGCGGATTCCACGTTCGCCGCAGCAAATAAGCTCCAGGTAACGCTTCAGAAGGAGCAGGATACGATCAAAGCCGAAAATGGAGAGCCAGTAATAAAGTGTGTGGAACGTGACGACCTGATGCCTGCAGCCAAAGTGGCAGATGTCTATGATTTTTCCATCCCTGACGGTGACGCACGCCAGGCACACACGGTCGTCACAAGGATCCGGCGGGCAGGGTGGGATAAGGGCCATACAAATGCAATCGATCGCAGAGTCGGTGACCAGCACCTTGAGTTGGTCCACGACCAACCCAAGTTGATCCAGATAGCCGGGCGTGTTTTGTGCCGGCGGCGCGGGAACCAGAATCTGGCTTAAGTTGTCCAGAATCAGGCAATGCTCGACGGAAGACGAAGCAAAGTAATTGCTAACCGTCGCCAAGTGGTTGCAAACGGCGGTGTAGGCGAGATTGGGGTCGGTAATTCCATTCGGGACGTTGCTTCCAACGGCCGGAGCTTGTTGGATCAGTTGCCTGATTCCCTGAATGCACTGCTCAATCTGATAAGCGGCTGTGCCGGGAAGGGAGCCCTTGGGAGTTTCCTGGGTCAGGGGAGCAGGGACAACACAGAGCCGGAAACCCTCGTTGATGCGCGTCGGCTCACAGGCGCCGGCAGGAACGGAAGGCGATTGCGTCGCGGTCGAATTGCAAGAGCAGCCGCTCGAGGAGGAAGAAGAACCATGTCCGTTGCCGTGGTCGCCACAACCACAGCCACACCCACAACCGCAGCTGCCTTTTGTTCCTCCACAGCTGCATGCACTGCTCTTGGGAGATGCTTGCTTGAGCGGAGTTACCAGGCGTGACGGTTGCTCCTGATACTCGATCGTGATGCACCAAGTCTGTGTGGTGCCCTGGCAATTTGCCGGAGGAGTGGAGCGCAACGGCGCGCAATTCCCTGATTGCTTGGGTGTGCAACAAGCTTGAATGGCCTTGATGACATTGAAGGCGTAATCGGAGCACACGATGATGTCGTTGCCACACGGGTCAATCGCGTAACCCGGTTTCACGGTGACCCAACCGTCGCACTCGCTGCAGACTACTTGCATGCCGCAGACCACTCCCCATCCGTGAAGGAAACGATTGTGCAGGCGGCTCTTGGCCAGCCAGTAGGACTGCTCGTTGTTCAAGTCCGCCTCGGTCAGCAGTTGGCCGGAAAAAAAGCGCGTGCGATCGAGACACTCGAGCCCAACGCAAGCAGGGCAGCAGCATTCCTGCGGGTGCACTTGCTTGGGCGGGGCAACCGACATGTTGACGGCGGAAGCCACGTTGTTTCGTCCGCCGATAAAAACTTTCTTCATTGGTACTTTCGTGGTCGTCGGCATTGCATTTCTCCTCGTATCGTTTTCCGCGAGCTACCACAGCAGCGCTTCGGTGCGGACGCTCATCCGCCCTTGAGTTGCAGCCAACTTTCGAAGGTGCCGCCCTGGAGACAATAGCCGCTGCCTGCCGGACGCTCTCCTGTTCCTGTCGCATTAAAATCAGCCCGAACAAATTCGGCGCTTACGGCACGTCCTTTAACGTCCAAGAGAAAATCGCCGCGCAAACGGATCAGCACATCGACATTCCCCAATTTTCCGTTTACCAAATTTACGAAGAGCTCCGTGTCAGTCTTGAAAAGGAAGCCAAGGGCCTGAGTCGTCGGAGATGGAGCGATCGAGATAGCCGACGTGACGAGCTTCGGGGTTCCGGAGATTATTGCTTTTACCGGAATAACGGTTCCGAGGATGACGCAGAGATTTTGGAATCCGAGAGCCTGATCTGACGGCGCCCTCGGATCGAGGAGGATCTGGAATATATGCGCCGCGTCGTTCGCGTTTGGCGTCTGAACTTCCTGGTTGAAATGGATGACG
>Ga0075425_100008748_pt1 | contig 10757 bp, 9 predicted proteins | sample SoiMethybrSBSTD4_FD_75300 | JGI IMG/M metagenome (GOLD analysis project Ga0075425, IMG submission 75300) | Bulk soil microbial communities from a Populus tree surrounding site in Tennessee, USA - Soil MetaG P. TD hybrid SBSTD4 | ecosystem: Environmental > Terrestrial > Soil > Tree plantation...
CGGCCCCGCCTGCGCGGTGTTACTCGGCGCGGGCCCTCGGCCCCGCCTGCGCGGTGTTACTCGGCGCGGGCCCTCGGCCCCGCCTGCGCGGTGTTACTCGGCGCGGGCCCTCGGCCCCGCCTGCGCGGAGGATGACTACTTAGGCGCTCCTACCGCGGTGCCAAGAGCCCCATTTTGCTTGAGGAGCGCCACCGGGACGCTCGCCATTTCCCGCTTGTCCCCCTCTGTCTCGCGGAGATCGACTCGCACGACCTCTGCTTTCTTGGGATCGTTTTCGACGCGAGTGACCACCAGCCTGGTCCCCTTGGCGAACACCGCCCCGCCGAATTTGAATTCGCCCCCGAGCACGATCAGCCTTCCGACCGCGCCGTCGGGCCACGTCACCTCGTCGGGAGACAGCGCGAACAAGAGCGACTCGACGGCGACGTTCCGCATCAGTCGTTTTTGCCCGCTGGTCTCGCGCAGATCGAGCTTGATGACCCTGCCGTTCTTGTCTTTTTCGACGCGATCGATCTGGAGCACGCTGCCGCGCGGGAACACCACGCCGGAAAGCGAGAGCTCTCGCACGATGGGGATCTGGGCCGCCACCTTGAAGATGGAGGAGCGATCGTCGGACGAAGACCCGCCGGTCGGGGCGGCGACCAGGGCCTCGAGGGCTTGGGGCGTGATCGCCTTGAACAGTTTCTTGTCGCCGTCGAGCTGCTGCAAGTCGACGCGCGTGAACGCGCCCGATTCGTCCTTCTTGATGCTCACGACCCGCAGCTCGGTTCCTTTGGGCAGCGTCACGCCGTTGAGAACGGCCTCGCGCGTGATCTTGATGGTCATCCCCTCGGCGATCGAAACGGTTTCGCCGGCGAAGGCGGGGGCCGCAGCCGCGAGCGCGACGAAAATTGCCGCGCGAATGAAGCCGGTGCGTCGTTTCTTCATGACCTGGATTGTACAGACGACGGGCCCGGAGCGCGAGCGAATGCCCCCCATGACGGGGTATGATTTCGCGCGGATATGGGTTCGCGTCCATTTTTGAATCGGCCTCGGCAAAAGCCCGTCTAACGGCCGGGTGGGTGCTGCGTTAGCGCCGTGATTGCGGCGTGATAGGCTTCGCGCGTGTCGCAGGCCCCCGACCGCCCCGCGTCCGTTCCGGCGAACGCCGTGTTCGTCGAGAATGCCCAAGAGTGGCGGGTGGGCGACCTCGACGAGGGGGGCAGCCCGGTCGGACCGCACCGTCTCTATCGTTCCGACGGCGCGCTCGCGATCACCTGCAACTACGAAAACGGAGAGCTCGAGGGGCCCTACCGTCGCTTTCATCCGAACGGCGAGCTTGCCCGCGAGTGCGTCTACAAGCAAGGCAAGCTCGACGGCAAGGTCCAGGCGTTCGGCTCGCGCGATCCGACGACGGAAGCTCTCCGTGGCTGCTGCGTCCCTCCGGGCGCGTTTCGACTCGAGGCGCGCTACGAGCAGGGCACTCACGTCTTCGACAGGTTCTTCAACGAACGAGGCGAGCGCATTCTCCCCGACGGGTCGGTCTATCCGCCGAAGCCGAGCCATCTGCCTGACGAGGCCAAGCTCGACGAGCTGTCACACCGCTGGTACACCTTCGAATATAACGAGCGCGACGAAGAGGGTTTCTACCGGTTCTGGGCTGCCGATGGCACGCTCGCCGAAGAAAAAGAGACGCGCTCGGGCAAACTCCACGGAAAAGTCCGCACCTATCTGCCGACTGGGGGGCTGAAGGAAGAGACGCACTACGAAGACGACAAGCGCTCGGGCGCGTACCGTCGCGTACTGCCGGGACCGGGCCCCTATGCAGACTCGCGGATCCGAGAAGAGCGCGGAACGTTCTCGTCCGAGCTCGCCACCGGGTCCTGGCAATTTCTGGACGAGCACGGCAACGTGATCCGGACGGCCGATTTCGGCGCCCCGCACATCGAGATCGAGACCTCGCCCGCATTCGAGCGCCGCGCCCTGACCGCCGAGGGCTGGCGCGACGTGGCGCGCGATCTGGCAAGCACGCATCGCACGGGCGAAGCCCTGCTCGCGCTTGCGCGTGCCGGCGCGGTCTCGAACGACGCGCGATGGCTCGTCGATGCCATGGACGAATTGAGGCCGTCGCTCACGGCGGACTACGCCACCGCGATCGCTGCACGCGCAATCGAAACGGCCAACGGCAAGCTCGATGCGCTCGTGAATGGATTGCTCCGCGGAGGCGACCCGGCGGCAATGTTTCGAAGCATTGCCGCATCTTGCCCGCACGCGACACGAGCTTCGCTCGACTTCGTCAATGCGGCGATTCTCCTCGCACCGGACTGGGATCAGTGTCACGTGACGCGCGCCCTCATCCGTGTGGCGCTCGGCGACCCCGACGGCGCGAGGGCCGATGCCGGAGCGCTCAGCGAGGCCTACGCGGAGCAGCGCCAGTTTCTCCTCGACTACACGAGGATCCTCTTTCCCTCATTCGATTTTTGGCCGGCGCGCGCGCGATTCGATTCGCTCGTCGCCGATCTTCCCGAGGAGCCTTGTCAGCCCCTCTCGAAAGTCCGCGCTGCGATTCAGAAGTGCGCGACGAGGCTCCAGCTCGTCCGGGGCGCCGTCTTCGAGCTCATGGGCGCAAAGCCTGCGTGGGAGCTGCCGGACGTGTCTTCGCTCTTGCCGAACGGCCCGGTCTTGCTCGAGCGGCGCAACTTCCAGGTGGTCGAAGACGAAGAGCAGGGTCCCGACGCTCCCTCGAACCAGGTCGACGGCGCAGAAGAGGTCGTCCTCGACGAGACTCTCGACCTCTCGCGCCGGGACATCGCGTCTCTCATGAGGCTCGCGCGATGCGATTGGTGCATCCTCACCTGGCTTTGCTGGAGCGCGGGCCTCGATCGCGTCGGTCTTCCGGACCGCCTCACGCCGCCGCCGAACTTCGGCGAGGCGGTGGGTATGGCGATCGAACGGCAGTGGCGCGCCTGGGACAAGTTCACGACCGGCGGCCTCATGGCGCTCACCAAGGGGGTGCGTCCTTTCGAATGGGAAGGGCTCGACGTCGACTTTTTGTCTCCGGTCATTGCCGAGCTCGCCGCCCTCGAATACATCGACGTGCGCGCGGCGTTCTTCTTTCTCTGCGACGACCGGCAGGAATCCCCCTGGCAGGACAATTTGCGCTGCGCATAGCGCTGCCCGCTCTGCGAACGGTCACGCTCGATAGCCGCTGTCCCGTCCCACCGTCAGCCCGTGGTCCAGGCAGGAGCTTATCTCCTCGAGCAGGTGCTGGGCACCGACGGGTTTCTGCAGGAAGCAGACGTCGTCGGCGGGGGGCTGATTGTCGGCGGAGAGCACGATGATCGGAACATCCGGCAAGAGTTTCTCGTCTCGGATCGAGTCGAGCAGCTGCCAACCCGTCATGACCGGCATCGACAGGTCCATGATGATGAGCGCGAGGGGCGTGCGGGTCAGCACCTCCAGAGCCTCACGCCCGTTTTTCGCGTCGAGCACGCGGTAATTCTGTCCGGCGAGCAGAACACAAAGCGCGTCGCGCGTGTCGTCGTCGTCTTCGACGACGAGAATGGGATCTGGCTGCGACTTCAGGGATGGCACGATCACGATTCTCCCACCCCCCATCTGCAGCAGGAAGCATGCCACCCTACTGTGTCGACCCTAGTGTGTCGGCGAGGCGACGCACGAGGGCGTTCGTCCGGTGCAACGCCGCCAGAATTCGGGCGATGGCTATGACGTGATCGAGCCCTCGTCGTGCGGACCGCACGAGGCTGCTCGCGAATGCTCGCCGAAGCCCTCGTGGTTGCAGTGACGGTCGACGGTCGCGACGAGCTCGCTCAAATCGAACGGTTTTCGAAGAACCTCGAGACCACGAGGAGTCGTCCGAGCTCCGGTGATGATCACGACCGGGATCGCCGCAAGGGCAATGTCGTTTTGTAAGTGCTCGAGAAACTGCTGCCCGCTCATCCGCGGCATCAAGAAATCCATCAGCACCACGCACGGGCGTGCGCCGGCGCGAAGCTCGCGCAGCACGTCGTCCAGATTCGAAAACTCGGCGACGTCGTAGCCCTCGTCGGCGAGAATTTCGGCAATGCTCGCCCGGACGTCCGGATCGTCTTCCGCAACGAAAACGTGCGCTCTACTCACGCTCCACCCCCGTACTCTTCAATATGGTTTACGCACGAGCAAAGGCCCTGAGTCTTTCGACGGAGCACTCCGCCACCTTCCGCCATTGCACTACGTCCATTAGCCGAGGGGCGGCTCTCGCGAGGAGAAGCCGGAGGCAAAATCGAGCGCGATGAGAGGGGCCTCCGGATTGTCCTTGTGCTTGATGAAGGCAAAAACCTCGACCCCTTTCGCCTCGAAAGCGCGAAATCGTTCTTTCCAGAGAGCGCGGTCTTCGGGAGGATACCCGTCGCGCCTCAGCCTTACGTAGCTGTGCTTGGCCGTCAGCTCGCGCGGACAGTCGAACTCGTCGTTGTCATTGATGCACAGGGCGACTCCGTGCTTCTCGAGCAGACGGTAGGTCTCTTCGGTGAACCACGACACGTGGCGAAATTCGAACGCGCTCTTCGGGCTCGGGGGAAGTGCGCCCAGAAAGGCTTCGAGACGCGGAAGGTCCTGGCGAAAAAATGGAGGGAGCTGATAGAGGACGACCCCCAGGCGAGCACCGAGTCGCTCGAGCAACCCGAGCATGTAGCCGACGGATTCCGACGGGGCGGCGAGCCGCTCGCGGTGCGTGATCCTCTGCGACGCCTTGATGGCGAAACGAAAGTGCTCGGGCGCGGCCTGTTGCCAGGCGTCGAGCGACTTCGGCGTCGGCATTCGATAGAAGGTGGAGTCGATCTCGACCGCATCGAAGCGCGTCGCGTAATACGAAAGGAAGCGACTCTCGGGTAGGTCGGGTGGGTAGAAGATAGGCTTCCACTCCTTGTAGCTGAATCCCGAGGTTCCGACGCGAATTGCCATGCAGTGGGATGCTACTCGAACGCCTCACCCCTGGACCATCTTCTCCAGCTTTCGCACGGCGAGGGGGACATCGGGGCGGTCGTCCAGCATCGGGCGCATCGGGTCGCTCCGCTCGTCGATCCTCGCCGGAACCGAGAGCATCGACCATCGGGTCGGCGAGAGGGTGGCGCCGACTTCGTCCCACTCGAGAGGTGTCGACACGGTGGCCCCCTTGTGCGCACGAACCGAATAGGGAGCGACGATCGTGCGCGACCGGCCGGTCTGTCCAGTGTCGATGTAGACGCGCTGGGCTCGCTGGTTGATGCGTCGCTCCATCGTGCCGATGGTCGGATGACGCTTTTCGAGAAGTCGCCCGACGATCTCGACGAGAGCGCGCGCCGTGACGAAGGCAACGCCGGGCCCCATCGGCACGAGGACGTGCAGGCCTGACTGACCCGACGTCTTCGGGTAACCGACGAGACCGATGTCGGTCAAGAGGCCGCGCAGCGACAGCGCGAGCTCGACGGCGTGGGCGATCGGCGCCGGTCCGATGTCGAAGTCGAACGTGATGAAGTCGCAGAGCTCGAGCGTGGTCGAACGGGCGGCGAGCACGTGGATGGGGATGCAGCCCAGGTTCGCGATGTAGAGAAGCGTGTCGGCGTCGTTCACCAAGAAACATTGGACTTTGCGCCCCTCCTCTTCGTCGCGCACGATCGTGACGGTCTTGACCCAGCTCGGCGTACCCACGGGCACGTTCCACTGGTAGAAGTTCTTGCCCGCTATTCCGTCTGGATAACGCACGAGCGCGACCGGTCTATCGTAGAGATACGGTAAGATCGTCGGCGCGACGCGCGCGTAGTAATCGCAGAGGTCGCGCTTGGTCAGCTTGTCGTCGGGCCAGAAGATCTTCTTCGGGTTCGTGATTTGCACGCGTGCGGGTCGCACCGCGACGGGGATGACTTCGGTCCCGCGCTCGGAGAGCTCGACGGTCTCGGAAGCGGAGGCCTCGAGCTCCGTTTCGACCGGGGGCGCGCCCTTGCATTCGAGTGGCTTGACGTCGTCGCGTATTCCTCGAAAGACCGGATGTCGGAGGCGTCCCTCGTCCGTCCAACCCGCGTAACGTACGTTGACGACGACTTCGGGCGACACGAACATCCGTCCCCTCGGCGCCGCTTCGAGCTCGCCCAACGCGGCGTTCTCCTTCTGGACGAGGGGCGATAGACGCTCGAGCAAAATGTCGATGCTCCGATCGTCGAGACCGCTGCCGACCTTGCCGCGAACGACGAGCTCGCCGTCGGTGTACGACGCGAGGTCGAGCGCGCCGAGCCTCTTGCGCGTCCCTTCTCCCGCGGTGAAGCCGATGACGACGAACTCGTCGTCTCGTTCCGATTTCACCTTCACCCAGTCGCCCGATCGTCGCGGTCCCGCGACGTAGGCCGAGTCGGCGCGCTTGGCGACCATTCCTTCGAGCCGTTCGCGCCGGCAGAATTCGTAGAGCGGCCTGCCATCGTCGGCGACGTGGTCGAGTACGCGGATCGCCCCCTTGCCTTTGATGAGGTCGGCGAGCAGCTTCTTTCGAACGACGACGGGGAGCGGTCTCAAGTCGAATGGCCCGAGCGCCAGCAGATCGAACACGACGTAGATGACCGGAGCATCTGCCCACGGAAACTCCAGACGACGCGGCTTCGGGGCCTGCATCCGCCCTTGGAGGCGCTGAAAACTGGGCCGGCCGTTTTCGTCGAAAGCGACGACCTCGCCGTCGAGCACCACGCGCTCGGGGGCGAGCGCGCGCACCGCCCGCACGATTTCGGGAAAGGCGGCGTTGGCGGAGCCGAGCTTGCGAAAAAAGAGAGCGGCGTCGTCTCCCCGCTTGTCGGCGATGATCCGAAACCCGTCCAGTTTGAGCTCGTAGAGCCACCCCTTGCGATCGATCGCAGGGTCTCCGGTCACGCAGAGCATCGGTGAAAGGCGCCGGCCATCCACCATCCCCGGCTTTGCCCCCAACTCGCCGGCTCCGGCCTCGAGTCGCTTGGCGACTTCGGCGCTCTCGGCGAGCTCTTCGACGGTCAGCCCAGACAGAACGCTGCGCGGTTCTTCGTCGACGATCGATACTTTTTTGACGTACGGGTCGGGCTTCTTGAGGAGCAACCACTCGCGCTGCGGCGCGCCTTTGTGCTCCTCGCCATGGACATCGAGCGCCTTTTCCTTCTGGCGCCTTCGCCCCTCCTCGCCGGTGAGCACGAGGCCGAAACGACCGCGAAGCTTGTAGCCGGTAAGCTCGAAGTCGATCTTGCCGCGCGCGACTCCGTCCTCGCCCGACCCTTCGAGGTAACGAAGGCGACCTCGGTCCCACACGATCATCGCTCCCGCCCCGTAGTTTCCCTGCGGAATGACCGCCTCGAAATCGAGGTACTCGAGAGGATGATCTTCGGTTTCGACGGCGAGGCGCTTGTCGATCGGATCGAGGCTCGGACCTCGCGGCACCGCGAAGCTCTTGAGCACACCGCCGAGCTCGAGCCTCAGATCCCAATGGCGTCGGCGGGCGTCGTGTAGATGGACGACGAACGTTCCGCCGAGCGTCGGCCCACCGCTATACGCAGGTTCAGGGCCGAAGGGTTCGTTCGTTCGTGCTCGGTCTCGTTTGGCCTCGTACGACGAAAGCTTTTGCGAACTTTTCGGCAATTCGAAAACTCCTCAGCTACGATTGGCACATGGCCGCGCGCGCAATCGGAACGGGCACGATTTCTTTCGGTTTGGTGTCGATTCCCGTCAAACTCTACACGGCAACCGCTTCGGAGGCCGTCTCCTTTAACCTCATACATAAGAAATGCCAGGGCAGGATTAAGCAGCAAATATTCTGCCCCACCGACAACGAGATCGTCGAGCGAAACGACCTCGTCAAGGGGTTCGAGTACGCAAAGAACCAGTACGTGCTCTTCACGGAGGAAGAGCTCGACGCGCTCGAGGCGGCCAAGACGAACAGCCTGGAGATCGTCGAATTCGTCCCGGCCAGCACGGTCGACTGGATCTACATATCGAAGACTTATTATCTAGGCCCCGACAAGGGAGGCGACAAAGCCTACCGCCTGCTCAGCGAGGCGATGGAGCGCACCGATAAGATAGCGGTGGGTCGGTATTGGACGCGTGGCAAGGAACAGCTCGTGCTGCTTCGTCCGTACAAGAAAGGGCTCATGCTCCATTACGCATACTACGCGAACGAGGTCCGCTCGTTCGACGAGGTCGACACCGGCGCGACGGTCACGTTCAAGCCGGTCGAAGCCGAGCTTGCCGACAAGCTCATCGCCCAGCTCACCATCCCGGAGTTCAATCCCGATCAGTACAAGGATGAGTACGTCGAGCGCGTGAAAACGGCGGTCGAACAGAAGATCGCAGGGCAACAAATCGCGATCGCCCCCGAACAGCCGACGGCCCAGATCATCGATCTCTTCGAAGCGCTGAAGCGCAGCCTGTCCGATGCGAGCGGCGCCGCCAACGACGCCCCCGCGGCCAAACAAGCAGCCGGTGAGGAACCTGCCGGCGAAGCGAAGCCCCCGAAAAAAGCGGTCCCTCGCAAGACCGCGCGCGGCGCCAAACCAGCGACCGGCTGAACCGCATCCAGTCTCGGGGACCTGGGAAGTCCTTGGGGGGCGTTTCGGCGCCCAGGGGAGCGGTCAGGCGTTGTCGAGGCGGGTGAGGACGATGCGGCGATTCTTTTGTTCCGGATGCGGGACGACTTCGAATTTCACGACCTTGGGCTGCGGCGACGGGGCTGTTTTCCGGGCCGGCGACGCGCCCGCGGCGCGACGACGGCGGCGACGCGGGCGACCGACCGGTATTTCGAATTGCCGAACCACGACGGGCGCCGATTCGGCAGCTCTCGCGTTAATAGAGCGTTGGATGCGCGTAGGTTTCGGTCGGGTTTCCTGCGGTTCGCGCTGCGCGCGCTGCTGGATGGCCGCGGCGCGAACGGTAGCGAGGAGCTCCGCCACGAAGTCTTGCGTCAGTCTATCGAGTGCGTCGCCAAAGCTTTCCATCAGAGCCCGCGATTAGCGCATCGAGCTTCTCGGTTCAAGGGCGCATCTCATTGAATGCGCCTCGCGACGACCGATCAACCGACGCACCTGTCACTTTCAGTTTGAGCTTCACCTCTGTCAAGCCCTTCCGACTCGCTCGCCGGTTCCCGAAATCGCGCGAGCAGGCAGGATTTTTTCGGTCCGAGTCGTTTTCGACCCGGCAGGCAATGTCAATCCGACCTACGAACGTGCAGATCGTGCGCGGAGCGCGAAGATCCCTTGGGCCTCGAAGTGCCTCAGCAGTCGCAGCGCCGCGCAGGGATCGTCGCGCCGCGCGGAAGCCGTTCGAGCGGCGGCCTTAACGCCGGAATCGAAATCGAGCAGGCCAAGCAGCTCGCTCAACCGTTCATCATATGCGTGTAACTCTTCCGTCGTCAGCGGCCCTTGAACGGGAGGCGCGACGCCTCGATCGAGGGCCGCGCGGCGCCGGACCGCCATTTTCAGCTTCATTTTCAAGGCAGCGAATAGAAAGACCGACGAGCCGTTCATGTCGGCTGCAACATGGTGCCAGTCTCGACGGAAAGCTTCATCGAGGCTGCCCTCGAAGGTCGCCCACGCGGGATGAAGCGTGGCCGCGTAGAGAAGCGAGAAGAAACCTACCTGGCCGATGTGGTGATCGGAATCGACGAACTTGTCGAGGTGACGAAGATCGTGGAGCGCGAACGCGAGCGCGTCGGCATGGGGATACGTCGAGGTGCCGTCCGGCAAGAGCGAGACGCACCGAGCGCCTACGGCTTGCAGCTCGAGGACGTGGCCCGCCGACGGAACCGACGTGAGCAGCTCGACGGGGAACCCATCGCCCCAGGCGATCAGCGCTCGAGCGACGGCCGTCGGGATGCGGTAGAGCCTCTGTTCGGCGACGAAGCGGAGCAACGGTGCCGTCGACCTACAGACGAGCGGCGGCTTGCGCGAACCCTGACGAAAGAGCGCACCCGAAACCGCCTCGACCTTTTCGAGCAGGAACTCGCAAGCTCGCTCGACGGGCGAGTTCGGCGACAGCCGTTCAAGCGCCAATGAGCTCTCGAATCGGTCTTCCATGGTCGGTGAGCGAGATGGGCGGCCGGCAGGCGGCGAGCCAATCTCCCCTCTTCTCAATCGTTTGGCAACACGCCGGATGCTTCCTCCGGCAACTCGACTTATACTTTCGGCCTCGATCGCACCGGAGCCTTTGATCATGAAGGACAAAATCGCCATTTTTTGGCCCGGAGACGCGCGCGACATCCCGAACGAGCTCGCGAAACCAAGCATCGAGGAGGCCACCTCGCAGCTCGAGCGCGCGCTGAAAAAGCTCGGGCGCAATCCTTATCGCGTCGAGGGGATCCTGTCGAAGCCCCACCACGCCATCGAGAAGCTCGGCCCCATCCACGACCCGATGATTGGTGTCTGCGTTCACTGGCTCTACGCGCCGCACACCTGCGACGGCGTCGTCGGCAAGGACAATCCGCTCCTTCTCGCCAGCAATTTCTCCGGCCGATGGCCGGGACTGGTCGGGCTGCTCAACACAGGAGCCTCGCTCGAGAGCCTCGGGCGCCCGTTTTCGCGCGCGTTCACCGACGCGGCGGATTGGACGGCGGATGCGACGTTCATGGATCGGCTTTCGGAGTGGTGCAACAGCGGGCGCATCGAGTACGACGACTCCGAAGTGGCGTACCATGCCGCCATTTCCGAGACATCCGCGGCCATCGCTTCGGATGTCGCGGCGGACATCCGCCGCCGGCGCGTTCTCATCCTCATGCTCGGCGACACGTCGATGGGGATGATCAA
>Ga0075425_100008751_pt1 | contig 10756 bp, 11 predicted proteins | sample SoiMethybrSBSTD4_FD_75300 | JGI IMG/M metagenome (GOLD analysis project Ga0075425, IMG submission 75300) | Bulk soil microbial communities from a Populus tree surrounding site in Tennessee, USA - Soil MetaG P. TD hybrid SBSTD4 | ecosystem: Environmental > Terrestrial > Soil > Tree plantation...
AGCAGCTCGAACAGCGGTCGCACCAAGCCGGAAATCGGTGCGCTCTTGCAGTTTCTGCGTCGCTCAGCTACCGAATTTGCAAAAGTCGGGTCCGCGAATTTTGCGCCGCAAAGTAGCTAGAAATTATAGCTCATCACCATCTTCGTCATGAACGGGGCAATGAGCTGGCCCTGGCTTCCCACGTCGTTAATCCCTGCGTTCACACGGTAGTAGAACGGCACTTCGACATCGAAGTAGACCTTCAGCACCTTCTTGTTCGCCTCGTCCAGCACCTTGGTAAACTCGATGCCTGGCGAGATCATGAGTCGGTCAAAACCGGTATTCAAAGGATCGGCCGCGGCGCCACTGTCATGCACGCGATGCGAGCCAATGATCTGGAGCAGCGGCGCGATCTTATCGAAGCCCCAGATGTTGTAGCCGTTGTTGTAGACAATGCCGGCCGCACCATCGATCTGATAGCCGGGTTTGTAAAGCTCATTGATGCCCGTATCCGGGTCTATCGCTGACCGGTACTGGAACGGAATGAGCGCCCTGATTTGGGTGAAGTACTGCCAGGCATTGTCACCGGTCAGCAGACCGCGATGGAAGCCACCAAGGATTAAATCCGTGCTGCCTGAGCCGATCTGGTTGTCTCGGTCAAAGCCCGGCGCGGTGTAGTTGCCGGAGGGGAGCTTGAGGCCGAAGAGCAGACCCGTGGACAGGTCCTTGGAAAAGCCCGTGTACATACCCATGATTTCGACTTCACCCACATCCGAGTCACGGAACCTATTGATCGCCGCGCTGGCGGGGTCTTCGGTCACGAATGTGCGCAAAGCATAGGGTGCGCGCACCGTGATACCCCATTCGCGATTGAACATGTATTGCAGCCCGACGGTCAGCCAATCTGTGGTCAGTCGCTTATCCGTGTTCGCGCTGGCTGGTGCCCGCGATGATCCAATCCAGTTCTGATCCTGATTGAGGTGCCACCACTCCGTAAAGAGCCTCCCACCATGGTCGCCCTCTTCGGGCAACAGTCCGCCGCCAACGTCGAAGACGCTACAGCCGCACGCGCACGCCCGCGCTGGCGTCGGCGAGAGCGCAAGGGTTAGAGCCAACATGGGCCCGATGAGCAGAAACATCACCGCGCCCGTTCGACCTTCGGCGCGGGCTCCTGAAGTCCAGAATTTTACATTGTGAACCGACATCGCACATCTCCTGATGGGATGGTCGCCGCCAATAGAGGCGCAGCGTCTACAGCTTGTAGTTGAGGCCGATGCGGACGGTTTGCACCGCAAGGTCGGCTGAGCCTTGAAGGCCGTTGGAGGTGGCTGTCGTCGAGATGATCTCGCCGGTGCCATTGATCGCGCCAAACTTCGCGAACAGGTAGTCGACCTTGATCGACCAGTTCCCCTTCCACATCGTCTCGAAGCCGGCGCCCAGCGTCCAACCCGTTTGCGTCCGTGATCCTGATGCGCTGCCGGCGGCGCCGCCCGCGTCAGAGTAAGTCTGCGTGAATCCGAAGTTGGCGAACGCGATACCGCCCGTCGCGTAAATGAACGAGGATCCGGCTGCCACCCCAACGCGCGGGCGGATGGTTGCGAGCCAGTTTGCCGTCACGGAGTTGGCGATCGAGAAATTATCCCCTGACACCAGCAAACCGCTTGTTGTGGAATCGGCCTTGGTTCCAAGGCTGTCCCAGTCGCCCTCGATACCAAAAACAAACGTGCCGCTCTGGAGGTTGCAGCCGACCTGACCTCCTCCGACCAGGCGCGAGTCATTGATCGAACCGGAACCGATCTTGGCGACCGCAGCGATATTAGCGGGGTCTGTGAGATACGTGCCAGCCTTTGTGCTGCTGGTCACATCGCTTCCGCTGGCCGCGCCACCGCCGTTGACGCCTCCATAGCAACCACTCCAATTCACGGTGGGAGATTTAGCTTCTGCAGTCGCAGCGGGCGCTTGCTGCGTCGCGTGTTTGTCCGCCGCGCTGGCGGCTATGGGGGCCATCAGCAGCCAAGCAGCAATTGAGCCAATGAGGGCTGCGAGGAAGCTCTTCGGGCGCGTGCGTATGTGGCGAGCCCTGGTGCACGGGAATAAGTCCAACATGATCAGCCTCCAATGTTTGCGCGACCGCTCGCACACGCCCGACCAGAGCGTGTCCAACGCCGTCACCAACGGAGAAGAAAGGGATCGGCCTCAGCTCTCTTGGGGTCTACAAAGCCATCGCGTCAGGGGGAGCCCGCGGCTGCTGTTTGCAATATCGGACAGACAGCTCCTGACCCCAATCGGCGAACACCATTTGGATGGTGCCGGTTGGGACTAGCTGGGGTATTGCTGCACCGGGCACTGGAAGATCGGCAACCGGACTTGAAATGCAACAGATGCAATGAACGCCGCAATCGCGCTGGCGTCTGGATCCGTCATCTGTCGGAGCCGTTGGTGCCGCGCTCGGATCGTGAAGGCAGAGCTCTTCTTCAGACCAGCCGGCTATCGTTTTCGGGGACGCGAAGCACGCGCTCGAAAAGGCTACGAGCACGCACTGAAACACCAGCACGCAGGCGAGAGCGCACCTCGTCCACGGTCGCCACAATTTGCACGGCGTACCAACGCTGGCCATGCCCGAGGCCCTCAAAGCTGGCGGATCATACCGAACTCATCTGTCCTCAAAAGCCGGCTCTGCGTTTATCCGTGTTGATGCATCTATTCTGCAACACATCGCGCGCCCTCTACGGCCCCGTAAAGCCGAGCGCAATGAAAGTAGGGCTAAGTGGCGTGGATGGATTAAGCGCCCACCCTCTTGCATTCCGCGGCGCAGGCGGCGCACGCGTCGGCGCACGCCTTGCACGGCGCATGTTTCTCGGCGTGCTTGCGGCACTCCGTTTCGCAGTCCTGACACCCAATAAGAGCGACCTTCGCCATCGCTGGAAGGTATTGTGATCTGAGGCTCGCGAGCTTTGCCAGTGTTCCGCAAAGAGCCAGCATCTGATCGACGGCGCGTGCACAGCCGGCAAGACTTATGTCGCCTGCGGCAAATGCCTGAAGACAGTGATCGCTGCAGACGAGACCCGCCTTGACGCAGTTGTTGGCAGTGTCAAACAGCGGGCTCACAGCCGCGTGCTCACCGTGGCTGGTCTGGGCCAAAACTGAACCAGAAATGGTCACTAGCGCCGCACCAGTGGCAAGTATATCCCTGCGGTTCATGTGGGGCCCCCTTCCGATTGCCGTGTTAACTTGATGAGCTAGTCTAGTAGAGTAAGGTCTTTCTCTCCGCATTTTCTACCACGCCTGCTCACAGCCGTTAATGACACATCGCGTCAGCCGACCGACCGGCGCTTTTGGATCACTGCGACCGTCGGCTGCATCAGATCTCATTCCGGGGTGTCCCGCGACCCGTCGATCCAGCTATACATTAGCGGACATCAGCCTCGCTATTGGCGCTGACAGCGAGGTCGTCGCCAAGTATGTCCGCTCATTGGCGCATCCGGCAGTTCTCGCTCGAAGCGAAGACCCCATAAGTAACACATGAGTTAGGTGAAAATCATTTCGACCGTTCCGAGCAGGCCAAAATCTGCGTTCGCAGTATGTGACGGTTCAGGCGCATGCAGGCCGGTTACAGTGCCGGTCATGACGAATTGGCCGGTTTCAATGTTGTAGGGTATCGCGTCATCGCGATGGGTCGCTGGTAAGATTTCGATCTTCCCGGCTGAGTGCCCGACGTTCGCGCTTGACACTAAGTCTGGTTCCCGTGACATCTTCCGTCGAGCGATTGGCGCGCGACGCGAATGACCAAGAACGAGACCGTTGCTTGCACGGAGGAAAGAAATTCTGAGGCGGTGACCCGACTTGCGGATCATCAAGTTCCTGACGAGGTATACGATCAGGCCCGCGCAGAGTTTAGTGAAACCGAATTGGTTGAACTGACACTATCAATCATCTCCATCAATGGATGGAACCGTCTCAACATCGCCTTCCATATCCCTGTCGGCGATTATAAATCCAACATGAAACCGTCCACGCCTTAAGAGGCCAAAACCTCGCTGCGGCATGTGCCGCGGCATGTGGCGACGAGAGAACCGTGCGCTACCTTGGTATTGAGGTCGACGACGCTATCGAGATCGCGGAGAAGATCGACATTTAACCAGCACGGGCAGAGCGCGGCGTGCACCCCGGCGCCCGGCGGCGGGCGAGGCCCAAGCTGCCGGTCGGAGGCGCCTTCGGATTGACGTTCCGGAAGGTGGGCCCAGGCCAGCCTATCCACGAGTGACGGGTTTCCGCATAAGACGTACGGGTTACAGAAGGGAGACAACTGACGGCAGAGCCCGGCCGTTCCGTTAAAACGTGCTGTGCAAGTATCTATCCCACTTGCGTTTCGAAGACCTCCAGATCGGCGGTCAACTGCTTACCCTTAGTTTCCGGGCCGAGATATACCGCGATCACGTACACGATGAGCGATCCGACCGTGGCATACAGCATCGGCTTGGCAAAGCCCATTTGCTGATTGACAGCAAAATTGGTCAGCGTCGGTGCGACAGCCGCGCCCCAAACCGCACCTTGGTGATAGACGAAACCCGCCGCAGTCGCCCTCACCTCGGTTGGGAAACGCTCTGACAACCAGCCGGGATTGAGGGCGTCCTTGCCGCCGACGTCATGAGATATAGCGGCGCGATGAAGATCGAAATTAAGGTTGGGATCATCAGCGCCCACCTGCGGCCGACCCCTTCCGACATAGCTCCCCAGAAGCCGCAGGCGAGAAAGGTGATGATGTTCCCCCAGAACACGGGAACCGCCACCTGGGCCGGCGTCCAGCCCAGTTCCTTCTGCAGATAGGTGCCTAGCATGGCCCAGATCGAGTAGTAGACCCAGAAGTTCGCGGCCATCCATAGGCAGCCTGACAGATCCGACGTGGTTCCTCATCTACTTCATGCTGATGATCTGCTTCGCGCAGGCCAGGTCTCCATCGCAAGGGCTGCGCCGGCCGGCCATTCGGCACCCATCCCGATGCCGAGCAGCGCGCGGACAACGAACAAGAACGAAAAACTGGGAGAGAGCCCGGCCAGAAAGTTGCAAACGGAATACCAGAGGATGGAGATCATCAGTGGTGCCCGGCGTCCCATGCGGTCGGCCATCCATCCGGAAATGAGCTCTGCTGAGTTGCGTTAGATCTCAATCTTCTCGGAATTTCGATCGCATCATCGATTCTCGATGCCGAGATCGCGCACGGTGCTTTCGATGAGCCGTGGGGCGGCGCAGCGAGACTGATTATGAATTATCGATACCGATGGATGTGCAGCCGCTGGCGAGCGAGCGCCAGTAGACCTGCGGCAGCTGGGGACAGCTCGCGGTCGCGCAGGCGCATGATGCCGATCTCGCTGGAAAGTCGCGGGCGCACCAGCGGACGCGACACAAGGTTTCGATGACTCCCTGGAGGCCAGGGGCGAGCGGGGCCGACCGCGACACCGACACCGCGCCCGACGAGGTTCAACAGGGTCAGGGGCAGACCAACTGTCACGACATGGTGCAACGTGAACCCGGCGGCGGTAGCTGCGGCGTCGATGAGGCGCCGCGTCGTCGAACCGACCCGGAACGACACCAGTGCAATGTCCTTGAGCGCGCCGAACTCGATCTGCCGCAGGCGCGCCAGCGGATGATCATCGCGCAGGACGACCCATAGTTCCTCAACGCCAAGGCTTTCCGTCAGATGCGAGTCGGGCAGGTCACCGATATCGCCGATCCCGAAATCCGCAAGGCCGCTTCGCACGTCGTCCCTGATGTCATCCTGGAAGCCTTCGCGCAGCTGGATCTCGATGCCCGGAAAGCGCCGTCCGTATTCGGCGATCACGCCACTCATTGGAACCGGAATCAAGCTGGTGACGATGACTTGACCGCGCTGCTGCTCGGTCAGCTCGCGCAGGCTTCGCATGCTAAGCTTAAGATCGTTGAACACGCGCTCAGCCATCGCGACGAATTCGCGACCGGCCGCGGTGATCGTAACCTGGCGGGTGGTGCGCAGGAACAACGGCAGCCCGAGCGTCTGCTCGAGCCGTTTGATGGTCAGCGTGAGCGCCGGCTGCGATATCCCGAGATGCGCGGCGGCGGCGATAAAGCTGCGATATTCCGCGATCGCGAGCGCCGCGGCGAGTTGGCGCGAATTCACCTCGGGCAGTGCGCCGGCGCGCTTGGGCGGTCTTTTAGCAGCAGGGTCGGGCACGGAGCGCTCCCTGGAAGAGCCTATGCAGCCGGGATCGGTAGCTCGGTACGCGATAATTTATAACAAAAACGGCATTGGTCAGCCTATCAAGTTCCAATTGTAAATCAACCCGAAGCGCTTACAAGGGGCGAGCCCGGTGGCCCATCGGCTCGCAGTTCTACTGCGCCGGGGCCGCTCAAAATAAAGGAACAAGCATCGAGGGTAGGATAATGAGCGACCGCCGAACGCCGAAAGGCTCCTGGTTGATCGTCGCCTTGCTGTTTTTGTTCATGCTAATCAACTTCGTTGACAAGGCGGTGGTCGGGCTTGCCGCAGTCCCGATAATGCAGGAGTTGGATCTCACCCTGAGGCAATTCGGGCTCCTCGGCTCGAGCTTCTTCTTGCTGTTTTCGCTCTCGGCGGTCGTCACCGGCTTTATCGTCAATCGGGTGCAGACGCGCTGGGTGTTGGCGGTCATGTGCCTTGTCTGGGCATTGACCCAGTTCCCGATGGTCGGCACAGTGGGATTCACGACGTTCCTCGCCTGCAGGATCGCCCTCGGCGCCGGCGAGGGGCCGGCCTATCCGGTGGCGCTGCACGCAACCTACAAGTGGTTTCCCAACGAGCTGCGTACGTTGCCCACCGCCATCGTGGCGCAAGGCGCGGGGGTCGGCCTGATGGTGGCGTTACCGATGCTGAATTGGGTGATCATCAATTACTCCTGGCACCGGGCTTTCGCCGTGCTGGGCGTCGTTGGGCTCGTCTGGACGGGGGCGTGGTTGCTCCTTGGCCGGGAAGGTGCGGTCGTCGGGTCGGCATCGTCAACCGCGACGGGGATGCCGGATCGCATATCCTACGCGCGGCTCTTGTGCAGCCCGACCGTGCTGTCGAGCTGGTGCGCGTTTTTCGGAGCTTATTGGGGTCTGTCACTGGCCATCGCCTGGCAGGCGGCATTTCTGATCAAAGGACTGGGCTTTGCGCAAGGATCTATTGGCCTGTTGAGCGCCCTACCATCGGGTGTCAGTGTGGTCCTGCTGATCGCCGCCGGCTGGTACTCACAGCACTTACTTGCTCGCGGGGTGTCGAGCTGGATGGCGCGCGGCGTGTTCGGCGGCGGCTGCGTAGCACTTGGCGGCATCGCGATGCTGATCATGCCGCACATGCCAACGATCCCTCTCAAGATCGCCATGACGACCATCGGCATCTCCCTGCCGTCGGTCATCTACGTCTTCAGCCACGCGGTGGTTAGCGAGGTCACCCCGGTCGCTCAGCGCGGCGCTCTGCTTGCCATCGGCAACGCGGTCGGCACATCGGCGGGGCTGCTGGCGCCCTACATCATGGGCAGCGTTATCGAGACAGCGGCCACGCCGCTTGACGGCTTCAACACCGGCTACGTCATTTGTGGGATCATCATGCTGATCGGCGGCATTATCGGTATGGCGCTGATGCACCCAGAGTGGGAGGCGATGCGGTGGACCCCCGAAATACCTGAGCAAGCCGCGATCAGGTCCGCTTGAAGAAGTGTGCGGCGTTGTCCCCGGTCATTGGTGATCTTCGAGGCGACGCCGGCGGTACCAACCTCGTGCGCGTTTCGAGAGCAAGTGGGCGCGCGACAGGCACAATGTCGGCTGGTCGTCCAACTTCAACCGTCTGACGAATGTCACAGGCTGGCACCGCAGGGAAACAAGTCGTGGCGACACCGGAAATCATCGGATCTATACGGTCGACCTACACGCGCGTCGCGTGCATGGTCTGCGAGAAGGGGATCCAGTACGTGCTCATGGAGAGGCCTCTGCATGCGCCGGAGATTCTAGCCATCCATCCCTTCGGCAAAATGCCGGTTCTGCGCCATGGCGATGTTGAGCTCTTCGAATCGAAGGCCATCGCAACTTATCTCGATCGCAGCTTCCCGGCTCCGCCCGCTCCGTATGTCTTCCCATCCGATCCTCGCCGCGCCGCGCTCACCGAGCAATGGGTCTCGCTCGTCAACACGGTGATGGATCGCACCCTGATCCGGACATATCTCTCCGCGTATATCGCCCCGAAGACCGCCGATTCAGAGCCTGAGCGAGAGGTGATCGAAGCCGTTATGCCGGCCCTGCGCGAGCAGATCGGGGTTCTCGACAAGGCGCTCGCCAAGAGCGGTTATCTTGTCGACGATCAGTTCACCTTCGCTGACATGAACCTGCTGCCAATCCTGTATCGCGTCCAGCAATTTCCCGAGGACGCGGAGGCTCTCGCCGTCGCGCCTCATCTCGCCGGCTACTACCACCGACACGCAGCACGGCCAAGCTTCAAGCGCACCACTCCACCCCCCGGCCCCCCGCGCCGGGTGAAGCCTAGTTGAATCTTTGAGACTCCCGGCACATAGCGTTTGGCGGCCCATTGTGCCTGCATTGTGACCCAGTTGGCGGCTAGAGAAGCAGTCGCCATCTCACACCATGCTCAAGAGAGTCAATCTCGCAGTTGTCGACGAGATCGCCGCACCTGACATGCGAAAGTTGCGCTCGCGCCCTCAAGGTCACGTTGCACACGGATAAGGAACCGAGAATGTCCGTCACCCATCGCTTCGTCGACACAAACGGCATCCGCATGCACCTCGCGGAAGCCGGCTCGGGCCCGCTGGTCTTGCTCTGTCACGGCTGGCCGGAATCCTGGTACTCGTGGCGGCATCAGATCGAAGCGGTGGCGGGGGCGGGGTTTCACGCGGTCGCGCCCGACCTGCGCGGCTACGGCCAGACCGACAAGCCCGAAGCGATCGACCAATACACGATCATGCATCTCGTCGGCGACATGATCGGCGTGCTCGATGCGCTCGAAGAACAGACCGCCGTCATCGTCGGCCACGACTGGGGCGCGCTGATGGGCTGGCCCTGCGCGTTGTTTCGCCCCGATCGCTTCCGTGCCATCGCCTGCCTGAGCGTGCCGTATTTCCCGCGACGACTGGTACGACCCACCACGGCGATGCCGCGCACCGAGACGCACGAGTTCTACCAGCTCTATTTCCAGAAACCCGGCCGGGCTGAAGCCGAGTTTGAGCGCGATCCGAAGCGCACCATCGCGCTGACGATGCTCGCGACCTCCGGAAGCACCGCACCGCCAGCCGCGGGCACCGCCCCGAGTCCCGGCCCAGGCATGGTGTCGAGTACCGACGGCTGGCTCGCCGGTCGTTCGATGCCGGACAAATTTCCGGACTGGCTGACCGAGGCCGACATCGACTTCTATGGTGCCGAGTTCGAGCGCGCCGGCTTCCGCGGCGGATTGAACTGGTACCGCAACGTCGATCGCAACTGGGAGCTGATGGCGCCGTTCGCGGGCGCGAAGGTCGAGATTCCCGCGCTGTTCATGACCGGCGACAAGGACCTCGTCTACAAATTCCCCGGCGTCGAGCAGCACGTCGCCAACCTCGCGCAGTTCGTGCCGAAGCTGAGGAAGACCGTGATCCTGCCCGGCTGCGGCCACTGGACCCAGCAAGAGCGCAAGGACGACGTCAACCGCGAGCTCGTGACGTTTCTGAAGGGACTCTGAGATCAGTAGGGTGGATTAGCCAACGGTCCGCGCAATGCTCGGACGATGATAAACTCCGCATAATCCACCGACCTCGTCGCGGGCGGCGCAATACGCTCCGCTCTTGATGCTGTGGTTGTCCGGGGCATCAGCACGGCGGCGGGCATAGGGAGGGGTTGGAGGATCCGCCACGCATGCGCTCAGCCAGATCGCGATTCTACCATCGGCAAACGGCTGCAAGGGTGTTCAAGACAGCGATGGGCCTTCCTGCAAGACTTCTGCACGGAGGACTGACATGCCCATTGTGGATGACGGATTTGGAGAAGTCTCAGAACGCAAGGAGATGCGTTGCGTCGCGGTGATCGATGCCGCTCTCGCCATCGGCAAGGCTGCGAATGCCGCCGCCGTTATGGCGCTTACGATGGGAGCCCGACATCCGCAGCTCGTTGGTGAGCCGTTGATCGACTCCGCGGGCAATCAGCACGCCGGCTTAATACCCATGGGCATCGCCGTGCTCGGCGCACCTGCTGACGAGTTGCCTCCCATTCGCGAGAAGGCCCGGGGTGTCGGCCTGGAGGTCGTCGATTTTCCGACCCAAGGGCAGCAGACCAACGACTACGCGGAATTCCGAAGGAGGGTGCGGGAAACGGCGTCCGGGGACCTTCGCTATCTCGGCGTCATGCTTTACGGGGAGAGGCGGAAGGTCAGTCGCATCGTCGGTAGATTCGGCCTGCTGGTGGACCGCCCGGCACGTGAAGTGACGCGGGTGGAGGAGTCGTGACAGTGACAGTTTCAAAGCCCGTGGGATTCATCGGCCTTGGCTCCATGGGCGAGCCCATGGCCCGCAACATGGTGAAAGTCGGTACGCCGCTCCTCGTCTGGAACCGCTCGCCCTCGAAAAGCCACGCGCTGGGCGCCGCCGGAGCCATTGTCGCCACCGACGCGGGCGAGGTGTTCGCGTGCAGCGACGTTATCATTTTGATCCTGGCAGATGGCATTGCAATCGACACGGTGCTTGCGCGCGCGAGCGCCAGCTTTGATGATCGAGTGCAGGGGCACACGGTGATCAACATGGCAACCGTC
>Ga0075425_100008752_pt1 | contig 10756 bp, 9 predicted proteins | sample SoiMethybrSBSTD4_FD_75300 | JGI IMG/M metagenome (GOLD analysis project Ga0075425, IMG submission 75300) | Bulk soil microbial communities from a Populus tree surrounding site in Tennessee, USA - Soil MetaG P. TD hybrid SBSTD4 | ecosystem: Environmental > Terrestrial > Soil > Tree plantation...
GAAATGCGTGCGGCTTCGCGAGCTGGGGGCGGACGAGGCGATCGATTACACGAGCCGGGACTTCCGCCAGGAGATCATGAAACTCACCTCGGCGCGGGGCGTGGACGTCGGGCTCGAGATGCTGGGCGGCGATATCTATACGAAGAGCCTCGAAGTCCTGGCCGCCGGCGGGCGGCTCGTCTCGATCGGCGGGGCCGTCGGGCCGATCCCCGACAAGCCGCCCGAGCTTACCGAGGGACGCAAAGCGACTCGGTTTTCGATCACAAATTACCTCAACGCTCACCCGGAGCGCTTCAAGCAGCTCGATGCGTTCTTCGACCTCATCCTGCAGCAAAAGCTCCGAATCGTTATTGATCGGACGTTTCCTTTGTCCGAGGCGCGCGCCGCCCAGCGCCATCTCGAAGGGCGCGACCACTTCGGCAAGGTCGTTCTTGTCATGACCTGACGCTCCATTCACTTCAGATTTCTCGCCCACCGCGAAAATTTTCTTGTCAGCTCGCCCGTAATCGCGTAAAATCCACCTCGGAAATTTTCTGCGAGGAGGATTTTTCATGCCGAGACGTGCGATCGTCCTTTTCTTGGCTCTCTTCTTTGCCGTTCAGACGCTGCTTCCGTCCGCCGGGTTCGCGCAGGCGAGGCGCGTGCGCGCGGCGGTGCAGAAGGTCGCCGAAGACAACCAAACGCCCTATGCCGCAGCGCTTCTGATGGAAGCGAAGACGGGGCAGATCCTTTTTGAGCAAGACATCCACAAGCCGTGGCCCCCGGCGTCCCTGACGAAGATGATGCTCATGCTCCTCGTCGCCGAGAGGCTGAAGCAGGGCGCGCTCAAGCTCGACGAGCCGATCGAAGTTTCCGCGCGCGCGAGCAAGATAGGCGGCTCGCAGGTCTATCTAAAGCAGGGCGAGCGGTTCACGCTCGAAGAAATGATGAAAGCGATCGTGATCCATTCGGCGAACGACGCCTCCGAGGCCGTCGCTGAAAAGATCGCCGGCGATCCCGACGCCTTCGTCGTCATGATGAACCAGCGCGCGCAAGAGCTGGGGTTGAAAGACACCAAGTACTTCAACGCGCACGGACTGCCGCCGGAGAAAGGCCAGCAGCCCGACGTGACCAGCGCCTATGACGTCGCCCTGCTCGCCCGCGAGCTGGTGAAATATCCCGACATCCTCAAATGGTCTTCGACGGCGAAAGACAGTTTCCGCGACGGCAAGTTTGTCTTGGAGAACACCAACCACCTGATCGGCCGCTTCCCCGGCGCCGACGGCCTTAAGACCGGCTCGTACCACGAAGCGGGTTTCAATCTCGCCGCGACCGCCGAGCGCGACGGCATGCGGCTGATCTCCGTGACGATGGGCTCGCCGTCGAACAAGGTCCGCTTTCGCGAGGGATCCAAGCTCCTGACCATGGGCTTCGCCGAATATAAAATGCTGACGGTGCTGAAGCCCGGCGAAGCGATCCAGCAGGAGGTGAAGATCAAGGGCGGTCAGGTGAAGACGATGCACGCGGTCGCCGGCGGTCCGGCGCAGATTCTCGTGAAGCGCTCGGACGAAAAGGCCGTGAAGTCGTCGGTCCAGCTCGCCAGCCCGGTTTGGGCGCCGCTCAAGAAGGGCGATAAGGTCGGCGAGATGACGCTGATGCTCGGCGACAAGGCGTTGGGGAAGGTGACGCTCGTTTCCAACGAGGACATCGGCCAGTCGAACATCATCTGGCGGCTCTGGGATAGATTTTTTTAACTCACGGAGAGATTCTTCGCGGAGTTTACCCTGAGTCGATCGAAGGGCTCAGAATGACCTTATCATCCTGAATCCTTCGACGGGGTCTCAGGACAGGCTCCGTGAAGGATCTCTCTTCGTGCAATAATCTGAGGCCCGTCCGCTTGAAGCGGACGGGCCTTTTTGTTTCTTGACGCGGCGCGCGGATTTCCCTAGGGTCTTGGTGCCGTCGCGAGCGCGCCCATGCTGGATTTTCTCAAGCCTAACCACCCCTGGGGTTTTCACGTCCTGCGACTTGCCGCCGAAGCGCAGCAGGGCGGCGGCGATCTCTTCGACATCGCGCGGTTGTGCGAGCGGCTGAATCCCGGCGATTTAGCCGGTTGGGAGCGCGGCTGGCTCGATCTCGCCGAAAAAACCGAAGCGGCGGGGCGCGACGCGCTCGCCGCCGGGCATCGAGAGACCGCGCGCGTGAAATTTTTTCACGCGAACCAATACTATCGCATGTCCGATGTCTTCCTGACCGCGGCCGAGATGGATCTCAAGAAGCAGCGCTTCTTGAAGGCGCAGGAAAACTTCCGCGCCGCAGCCGAGCTATCGCTGGCGGCGATCGAAGTGATTCGCGTCCGCTGCGGCGACGAGGAGTACGACGGGTACTTCTGCCATCCCGAGAATCCGAAGCCGGGCCGCTGGCCCGGAATCCTTTTTCTCGGCGGCGCGGACGCGTATGCCGAGGAAATCTATTTCGGCGCGCGGCCGATGCTTGCGCGCGGCTGGGCCGTGCTGCTGGTCGATACGCCTGGGCGCGGCTCGTCGCATTACGTGAAAAATATCCCGACCCGTCCCGACTATGAAGTTCCGGCGCGTGCCTGCATGGACTATCTCGTCTCGCGGCCCGAAGTCGATGCGAAGCGCGTCGCTCTCCTCGGCATCAGCATGGCGGGATACTATGCGCCGCGCGCCGCCGCCTTCGACGAGCGCGTGAAGGCGCTCGTGTGTTGGTCGGGCTGCTACAGCATTCTCGACGATCTTTATCTTTTCTGTCCGGCGCTGCAGCCGACGGTCAGGCGCATTCTCGGCGGCGTCGACGACGCCGAGGCGCGCGAGCGGCTGAAGGGGTTCACGATGGATGGCGCGGCGCCAAAGATAAAATGCCCAACGCTTATTACGCACGGCGGCGCGGACCGGCTCATGCGCGTCGAAGGCGCGCGGCGCCTGTTCGCTGAGCTCGGCAGCGCGGACAAGACACTCAAGATTTACGACGACCCGAGCGCGGGCGGAACGATCCATTGCAGCCACGACTACTGGGAGCACAACATTCCTTTCATGCTCGACTGGCTAGAAGCGCGACTGTGACAATAAAGGAGGCAACATGGCCGAAGGGTTAATCGAACAACGCGACGGAGATGTCATAACCATCACGCTCAACCGGCCGGAGATATCCAACCGCTTGAGCGACCCGACCATCGGCGAGCTCGCCGATCGCATCGACAACGCCGCGAAGGACGCCCGCCTGATCGTCTTGAAAGCCGCCGGAGACGACTTCTGTCTCGGCCGCGAAGCGATGGGGCAGCGCCGGCCGCAGAACGAAGCGTACGATTTCCGCTCGGCGAGCGAGGTCATCTTCAACTGCTACGACGCGTTCCGGCGCTCGAAGGCGCCGATCATGGGCGTCGTGCAGGGAAGGGCGGCGGGCTTCGGCTGCGCGCTGGCGGCGCTCTGCGACATCACGGTCGCGAGCGACAAGGCCCGCTTTCAGGTGCCCGAGATGGGGCACAATATCATGCCGACGATCGCCATGTCGGCGCTGATCGACCGCGTGCCGCGAAAGTCTCTCTTGTATCTGGTCTATTCGACGGAAGAGATCGGCGCGCGCGAAGCGCTCGCGGCGGGACTTGCCAGCAGCGTCGTGGCCCACGGCGCGCTGGACGGCGCGGCGCGGGATTTGATCGACCGGATGAAAAAATATCCGGTGCCTGCGGTGCTCGCGGTCAAGGAATACGCAAGGTATGCCTACGGGATGGATACGGCGGCGGCGAACGACTTCGCCAAGAACGTGCACGCGACGATCAATACGTCGTCGAAGATGAAGGGAAATTAAGTTAGCGATTGCGGTCGAGGAAATGGCCGTCGATTATTTTAACGGCTCCGTGCCGACCCACTTGCCGATATCGACGACGATGCCTTCCGGCCCCTGGTACTTCGCCTCATAGTGCGCCGGGCTGCCAAGCTCGATCGTCGCGATCTTCTTCGCGCCCACGCTTTCGAGGACGCGCCCGGCCTCGTCGTCGTTTTCCACCGAAAAGCCGATATGGTCGATTCCCTGGTTTTCATTCGCGACGCCGCGGAGCGGCAGCACGGTGATGTTGATTGTGCCGTCGGACAGGTCGATCGCGCGGTTGGTGCGCTTCTGGGTGATCTTCATCCCCAAGGCCTCGACGAAAAAGTTCGCCATCTTCTCGACGTCGGCCGCGCGGTAAGCAATGTGACGAATTTTACCCATGACGCACCCCCTTCGGAATGAAATGGATTCTAAGCGGCGCGACTCGGAGTGTCAAGGTTTGCGCCGTTTGACGAATCGCATGCGTTTGCATATTTTCAATCCGGGTTATTGGAACGAAGCACAATATGCGCGCGTCTCTAATGCAGATATCGCGGCTCGCCTTTGCGACGGCCGCGACGTTGATGATCACCGGCTGCGGTGCGGGGCCGCTTTATGTCCAGACCGCTGGGACGGTGGGACCGCTGCAGTGGAAAGCCATCGACCTCCGATCAGGCCGCGAGGTGCGTGAAGGGAAAGAAGTGGATACGTATGACTTCACGCTTATCCTCCGCGAGACCGGCGGCGTCGGGTTGATTTTCACAAGCGTTTCGAGCAGCGTCCTTGGCGGCGGCTGGAGCGGATTCGGGCGTCACTCTGACAACCTACAGCTCCCAGCTTACTGCGAACTGCGCATGCCATTGTCGGCGACGGGTTTCAAGTCTCCGCTTTGGTTTGTCTATCTAAGTGGAAAAGATGAGCATGGAAAAGCCGTTACAATCACTATCACGGTTGCATTACCACCCAATCCTGCGCAACCGTCTGCGCAGCAATCGATCTCTTACAGCGAGTTGCAACCGGAATTGAACGTCAATTCTGACGTGTCTCACTCCGGCGTTTCTCTTGCCCTGCTGAGCTTGGAACATCGTCGTCGTCTTCGGGTGGCGAGCATCGGGCTAAATCCGAAAACCGTCGCCGCGCTTTTATCGGCTGATGCGGGACGTCTAGCTGTGCCGATTTCTAGCGCAACAGTAACTTTTGACTCGCGCATTCCGCTGGATGCCCGACAAGGGTTGCGCAACATCGCCAGCTGGCTTCTGACCGGTTTGCTTCCGATAGGTGCGACGATGACGTTGCCACTTGATAGCCAATCTCGTCAAAATCTAGCACCCGCGGTTCGTTTTACTCGTATTGACCGCGGCAGATGGGCGAATAATTGTTCCCAGGAAATTCTGGTTGAAAATGCCGGCGAGTTTATCGATTTTTCTTCGCTGATCAATACTGCCGTGTTCGAAGGGCATGATTTTACATTAAACGATTGGTCCGATGAAGAAACGAAAGCGCTCTCGAGAATTTTGATCCGCCTTCCAAATACTTTGCTTAGCAACCTACGAGGACTCGCTTTCAAGCGTGGACCCGGTGATCCCGGCAACCCCGATGTCGCCGGCAATTATAATTCTGTCGACCATGCGATCACGATGTACGATCTCGCTTTTCAGCCGCTGAAATTAGGATTTGTCGGCGCCGATAAGACAGCCGGTGTAGTGGCTCACGAACTGGGTCACGCAATCGACTTTGCGCCGCTGCGACGAGCCTACGACCGTCTTCGACTAGCCACTGCTGAGTTGGAACGATCATTTGGTCGCTACAGAACGGCGGATAATCGTTACGAGATTCCTCCAGGGCAGGAAAAATCATGGCAGGAACAGAAGCGTAAAATAACCACCATAGAAAAAGAAATGTATGCCGCTCGTTCCGAATCGGGAAGTCGTTGGCAGCTCAATCCCGACACCAGTCTACTTGAGATTGTGGATGACATTGAAGCGGCAACCGGGTTTCGCAATGCCGCCACGATGGACGGTCCGGTCCGCATCACTTCGTATGCCGACAAAAGTTGGAGTGAATACTTTGCAGAATGTTTTTCGCTCTATATTGTCGACCCTGAGCTTCTGAAGTTACTCCGCCCCAACATTTACGCTTACTTCAGCAAGGAATTTCCCCGCTGACGCATGGTTGACGGAGTTGCTTCGTTTGCATAATCTCTGAGCGTTCAAAGGAGCACGAAAATGAAGCGCAGCACAGACCGTATTCTCACGACCCACGCCGGGAGCCTCCCGCTGCCGCCGGACTTGAAAGAGATGCTGGTCGCGAAGAACAACGGCCGGCCCTACGACAAGGAGGCGCTGGCCAAGCGGGTGAAAAGCGCGGTCGCCGAGGCGGTCAAAAAGCAGCTCGAATGCGGGCTCGATATTATCAACGACGGCGAGCTCGGGAAGCCCAACTTCTCGCGCTACGCGCGCGAGCGGCTCGCGGGCTTCGTGGAGCGGCAGGCGCGATCCGACGAGCGCCCCTCGACGATCTACGGCCGAGACCTCAAGGAATTCGCCGAGTACTTCGAGAAGCGCACCACGACGATGCGCGGTGAGAACGTCTGGCGCGTCTTCTGCAACGGCCCGCTCAAATATATCGGGCACGACGCGGTGAAGGCGGATATCGAGAATTTTCGCGAGGCGCTCAAAGGCCAAAAAGTCGAAGAGGCGTTTCTTCCCGCCGTCGCGCCGGGTACGCTGGAGCACTGGCTCAAGAACGATTATTACAAGACCGACGAGGAATATCTCTTCGCGCTGGCCGAGGCGATGCGCGAGGAGTATAAGGCGATCGTCGATGCGGGCTTCCTGTTGCAGATCGACAACCCCGATCTGCCCGACGCGTGGCAGATTTATCCAGAGATGAGCGTCGCCGACTATCGCAAGTACGCCGGTATGCGCGTCGACGCGCTCAACCACGCGCTGCGCGACCTGCCGCCGGACCGGATTCGCTTTCATACCTGCTGGGGCAGCTACCACGGGCCGCACAAATACGACATCCCACTGCGCGATATCGTCGATCTAATCCTGAAAGTGCGCGCGAACACTTATTCCATCGAGGCGGCGAACGTGCGCCACGAGCACGAGTGGCGCGTCTGGGAAGAGGTGAAGCTCCCGGAAGGCAAAGTCCTCGTGCCCGGCGTGGTCGGCCACGCGACGGATATCGTCGAGCATCCGCGGCTCATCGCCGACCGCCTGATCCGCTACGCGAAGATCGTCGGCCGGGAGAACGTCATGGGGGGAACCGACTGCGGTCTCGGACCGCGCGTCGGCCACGCGAACATCGCCTGGGCCAAGTTCGAAGCGATGGCGGAAGGCGCGCGCATCGCGACGAAAGAGTTGTGGGGCAAATAAAAGCAGTTTCGCGTTTCGTGTTCCGCGTTTCGCGTGAGGCTCGAGTTTCTCGAAACTCCAAACTCGAAACTAGTAATCATGGCCGAGGCAAAAATCGTAGTCGATCGCGCAAGCAAGCTCTTTCTCGAAGGCACGGTCGTCGCCTTTCGTAATATCGAGCTCAGCGTCCGGACCAACGAGATCCTTTGCATCGTGGGTCCTTCCGGCTGCGGCAAGACGACGCTGCTCCGCTGCATCGGCGGGCTCGTCGCGCCCACCTCCGGCCGCGTGCTGATCGACGGCGCGGCGGTCGAAAATCCGCGCGCCGGCGTCGCCATTGTCTTCCAGCATTTCGGGCTGCTGCCGTGGAAGACCGTCGCGGCGAACGTCGCGTTTGGTCTCAAGGTGGCCGGCGCGCCGCGCCGCGAGTTCGCCGAACGCGCGGATCATTACATCAAACTCGTCGGCCTCGGCGGCTTCGAGAATCATTATCCGTACCAGCTGAGCGGCGGCATGCAGCAGCGCGTCGGGCTTGCGCGCGCGCTCGCGACCAATCCGGACATTTTACTCATGGACGAGCCGTTCGCCTCGGTCGACGCGCAGACGCGCGAGGTGCTGCAGGAGGAACTGCTCGGGCTCCACGAGCGCGAGCGGAAGACGATGGTCTTCATCACGCATTCGATCGACGAGGCGCTCGTGCTCGGCGACCGCGTCGCCGTGATGGCGGCGCGCCCCGGGCGCGTCAAAGAGGTTCTGCCCGTCGGATTCGGCCGCCCGCGCGATCCAGCGGCCGTGCGCGCCGATCCGAAGTACACCGAGCTAAGAAATCATATATGGAGCGAGCTGCGGCCCGCCGCCGTCGCCTGAAGCAATGAGCATCAGTAAGACGGACCAGCGGATCGCCGCCGCGGGGATATCCTCCGCGGATGAAGAATTGATGCGCGAGCAGGAGGCCGCGCGGGCGCGCGCGGGCGCGCTCCAGCGCCGCGCCGCCGTCGGGCGGGCGGCGATCCGCCTCGTGTCGCTTCTCATCGTCGTCGGCGGCTGGGAATATTTCGGCCGCCAGACGAATCCAGTTCTGTTTACTTACCCGACGGCGGTCGCGCAGGCGGCGGTCAAGATGATCGCGAGCGGCGAGTTGTGGAAGTATCTCTCGCAAAGCCTCATCGTGCTCTTCGCCGGGCTCGGTCTCGCATCGGTCTTTGGCATCGCGCTCGGCCTCGTGATGGCGCGCTTTCGCGTCATCGACATCGCGCTCGATACCTACATCACGGCACTCTATTCGATTCCTTCGGTCGCGCTCGTGCCCGTGCTGGTGCTCTGGTTCGGCTTCGAGATCACCGCGAAAACGGCGGTCGTCTTTCTCTTCACGTTCTTTCCGATCGTGATCAATACCTATCAAGGCGTCAAAAACGTGGACGAGCGGCTCCTCGAAGTCGGCCGCGCATTCCGCTGCAGTGAGCGCGACCTGTGGATGCATATCGTCCTGCCGGCGGCGCTGCCGTTCATCGTCGCCGGGTTGAGGCTCGCGATCGGCCGCGGCCTGATCGGCATGGTGCTCGCCGATCTGTACACCGCGATCACCGGCATCGGCTATCTCATCGCGCGCTACGCCAGCACCTACCGGACCGACGCCATGTTCGTGCCGATCGTGACGCTGGGCATTTTGGGTATAACGCTGACGGGCCTGCTGCGCTTCGTCGAGCGGCGCATCGCGCCGTGGGCGCATCAGGCCGGACGAGAATGAAAAGGAGGATTGGATGACCGCGAATATTCTCCGTGCTTTCGCAATTGCGGTGCTGAGCGCCGGCATATTTTCTGCCGCGGGCTTCGCCGCCGAGCCGGCGTGCAAGGAGATGCGCAAGGTGAAGCTCGGCGTCTCGGTGTCGCCGCCGAACGTGGTGCATACGCCGGTATTCGTCGCGCGCGCGCTCGGCATCTTCACGCGCCACTGCATCGACGCGGAGATTGTCGAATTCGAAGGCGGCGCCTCGACGGCCAACCTCGCCGCCGTGGTGCAGGGACAGGCGCTCGCGTCGATCAACGCGACAGCGATCTCGCAGGGCCTCAAGGCGAAGCAGATCTGGGGCATGGCGCCGCGCCTGCCGCAGGCATACATGGTGAGCGAGGACGTGAAGACGGCGGCGGACCTGAAGGGCAAGCGCTTGAGCGCGACCGGCGGCGGCGTCGGCGGGTTTAACTGGGTCATGGGCCGCGAAGTACTCAAGACCGCGGGGCTTACCGTCGACGACGTCCAGTTCGTCTCCTCCGCGACCGCCGGCAGACTGCCGGGTCTCATTGCCGGCCAATTGAACGGTGTCGCGCTGCATCCCGAAGACGTCTACCTGGCGCAGAAAGAAAAGCCCGGCCTCCGCGTGCTGGTCGATCTTTCCAAGCTGATGCCGAGATATTTCTTCAACGCTTACGGCGCGGGCGAAGGCATGCTGGCGAAAGACCGCGCGCTGGTCCGCGACGTGGCGACGTCGCTCATCGAGGCGAACCGCGCCATCTACGCGCAAAAAGAGAAGGTGCTGCCGATCATGCTCGACGCAACCAAGAAGTCCGGCGAGGCGGTGAACTTCGCGTACGATTACCTCGTGAAGAATTGCGTCTGGGCGGTGAACACGGGCTTCTCCAAGGAGCGCACCGAATGGTCGATCCAGAACGGCGTCGAGAACGGCGATATCCAGGCGGATAAAAAGCCGTCGTACGAGCAGGTCGTCGACGTAAAGCTCGGCGAGGAGGCGCTTAAAGCCGCCGGAGGGGCGAGGAAGATCGGCGCGTGCGCGGATTAATCGAAAGGAGATCGCCATGCTTGCCACTCATCCCGATTCCACCGTCGATCACGTATTGAAAACCTGGTCGCCGCGCATGATCGTTCAGGGGGTCGATTACAACGATCTCCTGACGACGGCCGCGCGCATCCGCGCGTGGGGCGACTGGTGCCGCGAATGGTCGGCGACGGCGGCGAATCACGAGCAGTTTGCGCGCGAGAACGAGGCGAAGGGGAATCGCGAGAGCGCGACCGACGCCTATCTGCTCGCGGCGATGAGCTACCATTTCGCCTGCAACAATTCTCCCGAAGATTTGGAGCAATATACCGCCGCGCACAAAAAGCGCGTCGAATGCTACGCCAAGGCCGCGCCTTACATCGATCCGCCGGCGGTGCGCCACGAGGTCGCGTTCCAAAAATTTCGCCTGCCGGCGTATCTGCGCGTGCCGCGCAACGCGAAGAAGCCGCCGGTGGTCGTGATCATCTCCGGCCTCGAATCGACCAAAGAAGAAGCGCGCACGATGGAAGACGTCTTTATCCGGCGCGGGCTCGCGACCTTCACCTTCGACGGCCCGGGGCAGGGCGAGAGCTGGTTCCAAGGCGGCATCATCGTCGACTTCGAGCGCGCCACGTCCGCGGTGATCGATTATCTGGAAAAAATTCCCGAGATCGACGCGAGGCGGCTCGGCGTTTTCGGGCCGAGCATGGGCGGCTATTTGGGGCCGCGCTCGGCCGCGTGCGACGACCGCATCAAGGCGTGCACGCTTTCGGGCGGCATGTACGACCGCACGCGCTCGCTCAACCGCTTCGACGA
>Ga0075425_100008753_pt1 | contig 10754 bp, 9 predicted proteins | sample SoiMethybrSBSTD4_FD_75300 | JGI IMG/M metagenome (GOLD analysis project Ga0075425, IMG submission 75300) | Bulk soil microbial communities from a Populus tree surrounding site in Tennessee, USA - Soil MetaG P. TD hybrid SBSTD4 | ecosystem: Environmental > Terrestrial > Soil > Tree plantation...
GGGGAGTCCACGAACATCGCCATCGAGAGGACGGTGACGAGGAACACCACGAGCGTCGCCCAGTAGAAGCTCCGCGGGGAGGCCAGCGAGAGTCCGAAGGGGCTGGGTCGGCCGGTGATCGAGATGCCGTTGTCGCCGTTGGTGAGGCTGATCCAGCGGTAGGCGACACCCCACACGATCTGGCCGAGGGCCACCGTGATCATCACGAACCCGAGCCCGGTGCCGCGCAGGGCCAGCACTGCGAAGACGCCGGCCGCGAGCACGGTGGTGGCGAGGGCGGCCACGTCGACGGCGAGGTGGCCCGCGCCGCCGGCGAGGATCTTCGCTCCCGTGTAGGCGGCGATGCCGAAGAGCCCGGCGTGTCCGAGGGACACCAGCCCGGCGTAGCCCGCGAGCACGTTCACGCCGAGGGCGAAGATGGCGTACAGCAGGATCTGGCTCGCGATGTTGACGTAGAAGGTCCCGCGGACCCACCACGGCACTGTCGCCAGCGCCACGAGCGCGGCCGCGAGGGCGACCCGCTTCACACGGTGGCCCGCCCGAAGAGCCCCTGCGGGCGCACGACGAGCACCACGAGCATGGGGAGGAACAGCACCACGTAGGCGAGCTCGGGAAACATCGCCTGCCCGAAGTTGTAGAGGAACCCCACGATGAAGCTACCCACGAACGAGCCGAGCAGGCTCCCGCTCCCGCCGAGGATCACCACCACGAGGGCGAGGGGCAGCATCTCGCCGTCCAGTCCGGGATAGACGGAGAGGATCGGCCCCCCGATGACGCCGGCGAAGCCGGCCAGCCAGGCCCCGAGGCAGAAGACGATCGTGAACAACTGCGACACCCGGATGCCGCAGACGCGAGCCATGGCGGGGTCGTCGACGCCGGCGCGGATCATGGCGCCGAGGCGGGTGCGATCGAGGAGCGCCCACAGCGCGGCGGCGAACACCACCGCGATCAGGCTGATGGCCAGCCGATACGTGGGGAAGCTGAGGCCGAACGCGGAGGTCGCTCCGCGCAGGGCAGGCGGGGTGGCGATGCGAATCGGGTCCCCCGTCCACACCATGAGGCACACATCCGCGACCATGAACGAGAGGCCGAGGGTGACGAGCACCTGGGCCAGCTCGGCGCCGGGCAGCCGTCGCAGGACGAACCGCTCCACGATCCCGCCGAAGAGGGCGACCCCGAGCCCGCTCAGGATGGCGGCCGTCCAGAAATCGGCGCCGCGCGCGATCAAGCTGGTCGCGAGGTACGCCCCGAGCATGAAGAAGGAGCCATGGGTGAGGTTGGGGATCCGCATGAGCCCGAAGATCAAGGAGAAGCCGGCGGAGAGGAGAAAGAGGAGGCCGCCGAGCGTGATGCTGTTGACGGCGAGCAGCAGCCACAGGCTCACGCCCGGCGGCCCCGGATCAGCTCTTCAGCGGGGGATAATCGCGGGAGTAGACCGGCTGCGCGAGGAACCACTTCTCGTCGTATGTCCAGAACTGGTTGACCTTCGGATACGTCTTGATGGTCGTGTTGACGAGTCGGTCGCCCTTCCGTTCGCAGCGCCGGACATAGAAGTTGCCAACCACGTTGCCGAAGTGGTCGAAGCTGAACGGCCCGCGCGGGGTATCGGTGAGCGACACGCTCCGCAGCGCCTTGCTGAACTCTTCGCGGTTGTCCGTCTTCCCGCCCGTCTTCTCGAGGGCGGCCTCCGCCACCATCCCGTTGATGTAGAGCCCGGCGGAGTAGGTCCCCGGGATGTTGCCGTACTCGCGCACCATCCGGTCGATGAGCTTCTTGTTGCTCGGGGTGTCGACATCGTTCGAGTAGAAGTTGCTCGAGATCATCCCGATCGCCTCGTCCCCGAAAGACTTCAGGAGGGCGTCGTCGCCGGCGGGCGCGCCGGCCACCACCGGAAGATGGAGCCCTTGGTCCTTGTACTGCTTCATGAACTTCAGCGGATTCGACCCCGCGAAGCCCTGGACGATGGCGTCGGCGCCGCTGATCTGCACGATGTACGGCGTGTAGTCGGGCGTCACCAGCGGCGGCCAGAGCTTCTTCGCGATCCGCCCTCCCGCATCCTCGAAGACCCGTTGGAAGCCGCCCATCTGCTCGTGGCCGAACGCGAAGTCGTCGGCGAGGGTGATGACGCGCTTGAATTTGAGCTCCTTCGCGGCATAGTCGGCCAGGGGGTACATACCCTGCGCCGACGTGGCCGAGGCGCGGACGAAGAAGGGATTGGGCTTGCGCTGGGTCATGTCCTCGGCCGCCGCGAGGCTCAGGATCGGCATCTTCGCCTGGGCGGCGTAGTCGCTGATGGCCAGGAGCTCGAAGGCGGCCAGGGGGCCCAGGATCATGTCGACGTTGTCACGCTCGACGAGCTCTTGGGTCTTGGTCTTGGTGCCCGCGGGATTGCCTCCGCTGTCGGCCACGACCAGCTCGACCTTCCGGCCGGCGAGGAGATAGTTGCGGTCCTTCAGGAAGCAGGTCAAGCCCTGCTCCATCTGGATGCCCCCGGCCGCGAGCGGTCCCGTCTTCACGGTCAACAGCCCGATCTTGACGGGCTTCGGCTGCGCGAAGGCGGGCGCCCCCGCGAGGGCGGCGGTGGCCGCGGTGCCGACCAGGAAGTTGCGACGCGTGATTCTCGGCGCCATCGTCTCCTCCTTTGGAGAGCCTGCGCGCGGCCAGCGGTCTAGCGGGCGATCTCCAGGCTCGCCGGCTCGTCGGTCATCTGCCCGCCGACGGGCACGTGACGAACCTGTTCCCAGAGGCGATCGACCTCGGCCAGGACCGTCTCGTCGGGCTGCTCGATGTCGATGGGATTGGCGACGGGCACCCAGCTCGGACGGCCGGTCAGCCAGAAGACCTCGGTGCGGTTGCCCTCGGGATCGAGGAAGTAGCAGCCGATCGCGCTCGCGTGGTTGACCACGTGCTCGATGCGATAGCCTTCGGCGCGGAGACGCCGGTGGAAGTCGCGGAGATCGTCGAGGGTCTCCACGCGCATCGAGATCTGTTGGATCAGGTGAGGATCGTCCGCGCTGGGTCGCCCGCGCATCAAGGCGATCTCGTGGTCGACGGCCTGCGGATCCGCGCTGAGGAATACGATGCCGAGGCGCCAGTTCTGCTTGGTCACCTGCATGCCCATGACGTCGCGGTAGAAGCCGACCATGCGCTCGAGGTCGCGCACGTAGATGCCGACGTGTCCGAGTCCGGTCACCCGCGCCATGGATTTCCCCTCCGCTTTGGGGCTCGGTCGTGACCCAGAGCATACTCCAGTTCTGGACGAGCCATCGTTGCTCGTCTCGTACCGGACCCCGGCCACCCGAACCCGGCCGGGGGGCATCCGCGGAACGCGAGTGACTGCCCGTCGGCCCCCTTCACGTGAGCCTTCGTCAGCCCGGGACCTTGGTAGCCATGAATCGAGCGACCAGCATGGCGATCTCGTCGGCTTTCTGGTCGAGGGCGAAGTGTCCGGCGTCCAGGAGATGGATCTCGGCCGCGGGAACGTCCTCGGCGTAGGCGCGAGCGCCCGCCTCCGTGAAAGAGGGATCGTAGCGGCCCCACACCACCAGCGTCGGCGGCTGATGCTCACGAAGGTATCGCTGCCACCGCGGATAGCTCTCCACGTTGGTCTGATAGTCGTGGAAGAGATCCAGCTGGATGTCCGCCTGGCCGGGGCGGTTCAGGAACGCGTACTCGTCCACCCACGTGTCGGGATCGATGCCCTCGGGTTGAGGATCGGTGCCGACATGACGCTGTCGGGTCGCCTCGAGCGACAGGAAGTTGGCCCGTAAAGCGGCTTCATTGTGCACACGGTCTCGCCAGAAGGCGCGCCGCGCTTCCCAGAGAGGGGACAGGCCCACTCCGTGCGACACGGCATTCTGCACGATGATGGCGCGGATTCGCTCCGGATGATTCACGGCGAGACGAAAGCCTATGGGACCGCCGTAGTCCTGCACGAAGAGAGCGTATCGCGAGAGCCCGAGCCGCTCGGTGAAGTGATCGATGACGGCGGCGAGATGATCGAAGGTATAGGTAAAGGACTTCGCGTCGGGGGCACTGCTGTGGCCAAAACCGGGATAGTCCGGCGCGATGAGGTGATAGCGGTCGCCGAGTCTCGTCAGGAGGGGAGTGAACATGCGGGACGAGGACGGGAAGCCGTGAAGGAGCAGGATGACGGGCGCATCCTTCACGCCCGCTTCGCGGTAGAAGATCTGAAGCCCATCCACCTCGATCACTTGGTAGCGGATCATCGGGGGAAACACCTCATGCGTGCCCGCCGCACCCGGTAGCCCGCCGTCGCGTCACTCCGGTTGGGGATTGTCAGGCGACGCGCGCTGGCTCGGCATCGTAGAGATAGCACGCCACTGCCTGCGTTGGGCTCACCGCTACCCGCGGCGGAGGCGCCTCCGCGCAGCGGGCCATGGCGAACGAGCAGCGGGTGCGGAACCGGCAGCCCGATGGTGGATTGATGGGGTTCGGCGGATCGCCGGAAATCGGCAGCCGTTCCATCCGGTGCTCGGGATCCATGCTGGGCGCGGAGGCAAAGAGCGCCTGCGTGTAGGGATGCTTCGGAGACTGGGCGAGGGCTTCGGCGGTCCCCGTCTCCACGACCTCTCCCAGATACATCACGAGGACCCGGTCGCCTACGTACTCGATGACGTTCAGGTCGTGGGAGATGAACACGTACGTCAGCGCCCGCTCCGCCTTGAGATCCTGTAGGAGATTGAGCACCTGCGCCTGCACCGACTTGTCGAGGGCGGACACCGGCTCGTCGAGGACGAGGAGGCGCGGGTCCAGCACGAGGGCGCGCGCGATGTTCACGCGCTGGCGCTGTCCGCCGGAGAGCTCGTGGGCGTAACGCCGACCATGGAGCCTCGGGTCGAGACCCACGCGACCCAGGAGCCCGCGCGCCCGCTCCGCCGCCTCCGCACGGGGCGTGCCGTGCACGAGCAGGCTGAAGGCCACGGTGTCCTCGATGGTCAGCCGCGGATTCAGCGAGGCGTACGGATCCTGGAAGACGAGCTGCATGTCCCGACGCAGCCGCTTCATACGCGCGGGCGATGCGGCGAGCACGTCCTCGCCGTTGAACCTCACCGCGCCCGCGTCCGGCTCGATCAGTCGCAGGAGGAGTCGCGCGAGCGTCGACTTGCCACAGCCGGACTCGCCCACGATGCCGAGGGTCTCGCCCGGCGCCACGTCGAACGAGACGCCGTCCACTGCCCGCACCCATGCTTGGGTACGCTGCAGCACCCCTCCGCGCAGCGGGAAGTGCTTGCGCAGGCCCCGCACCTCGAGCAGCGCCGGCGTCATCCTCGGATGTCCATGGCGTCGCGCATGCCGTCGGACAGCAGGTTGAAGGCCATCGACGTCGCGAAGATGGCGAGCCCAGGCAGCGCGGGCACCAGCGCGTTGACGTAGATGGACTGGCGCAGCGTGTTCAGCATCAGCCCCCACTCCGCGGCGGGCGGCGTGACGCCGAGACCGAGGAAGGACAGGCCGGCGGCGAGGATGATCGACAACGACACCTGCGTGCTCGAGAACACCAGGATGGGGCCGAGCACATTGGCCAGGAGATGGTGCCGGACAATGGCCCCCACGCCGGCGCCACTGGCCCGGGCGGCTGCGATGTACTCGAGGCCCTGGACCTGGACGGTGGCGGACTCCGCCACGCGAACCACCCGCGGCACGAAGACGATGGACAGCGCGATGACGGTGTTGGCGAGGCCAGGGCCGAGCGCGCCGGAGATGGCGATGGCGAGGAGCACGGCGGGGAACGCATAGAAGATGTCCATCGTGCGCATGATCAGCGTGTTGACGAGGCCACCGATGTAGCCGGCGAGCACGCCGAGAGCGGAGCCGAGCACGAAGGCCACCAGGACCGGGGTGAGCCCGGCAATCAGCGTCATGCGGCCTCCCCAGAGCAGGCGGCTCAGCATGTCGCGACCCTGCTCGTCCGTGCCGAGGAGGTGCCCGGGCGAGCCGACGGGGGCCAGGCGCAGCCGGATCGAACCTGCGGCCGGATCGTACGGCGCCAGCCACGGCGCCAGCACGGCCGAGAGCACGATGAGCGCGAGCACGCCGCCCGCGACCAAGGTCGTCGGATCGCGGGCGAGACGCCATCCCACCGTCCGCCAGTACGACATGGGGGTGGCGGCGGCCATCTCGGCCTGGAGCACTGCCGTCGAGATGGCCATCAGTGGCGCACGATGCGCGGGTCGACCAGCGTCTGGAGCAGGTCGACGGCGAGGTTCAGCAGCACGAAGAAGGTGGCAAGCACCAGGATCACGCCCTGCAGCACGGGGATGTCCCGCTGGAAGATGGCGAGGTTCAGCAGGTAGCCGGTGCCTGGCCACGAGAAGACCGACTCCACGAGGACGGAGCCACCCAGCTGGAAGCCGAACTGCAGGCCGAGCACGGTGAGGATCTGCGGGGCGGAGTTCTTGACCACGTGCGTGAACACCCGACGGGTGGCCAGGCCCTTCGCGCGCAAGGCCAGCACGAACTCCTGGTTCAGGATGTCGAGCGCCGCCGACCGCACGACACGGGTGATGACGCCGAGGGGAATGAGGGCCAGGGCTACCGTGGGCAGTGCGATGTGACGGAGGTACGGCACCAACCCGGGGTCGTTGGCGGCCCCCATGGCGGGCAGCCAGTTGAGCTGCACGGAGAAGACGATGATCAGGATGATCCCGGCCCAGTAGTGCGGCACCGAGACGCCCACCACCGCCACGCCGCTCGCCACCTTGTCGAGCACCCGACCTTGCCGGAAGGCTGCCAGGAGCCCCAGCCCGACCCCGAGCACGAACGCGAGCAGTGAGGACGACAGGGCCAGCACGAGGCTGTTCGCGAGGGCGTCCCGCACATCCAGGATGACGGGGCGCCGAGTGGCGATCGACTTGCCGAGATCACCCTGGGCCACCCGGCCGAGCCAGACCAGATACTGCACGGGCAGCGGCTTGTCGAAGCCGTAGGCGCGCTTGGTGGCCTCGATCTCCGCTTTGCTGGACTCGGCCGGCATCACCGCCGCGATCGGGTCTCCCGGGGCCAGGTGCACCATCGCGAAGACGATGATGCTCGCCCCGAGGAGCGTGGGAATCGCGAGCAGGAGACGCCGGCCGACGTAGACCCACACGAGGTAGGGCTACCTCACGGTCACCGCGGTCAGATCCACGAACCAACTCTGCGGCTGGACGAAGCCCTTCACCTTCGGGGAAAGGGCACGGGGGTTCTGATCGTGCACGACGAAGATCCACGGGGCGTCGTCCACGATGATCTCGTGCAGCCGCGCGAGCACCTCGTTCTGCTTGTTGATGTCGAAGGTTCGCTCCGCCTCGTCGATGAGCTTGTCCGCCTCAGGATTGATGTAGGGCATGGTGTTGACGGCGACGGGCACGACCGCCTTGCTGTGGAAGAAGCGGCCGAAGCCGCTCCATGGCTCGAGGAAGTTCCACGAGATGTTCCACGCGTTCAGACCCTCGTTCTCCGGCGTCTTGAAGCCGGCCCGCCACCGCGTGAGCAGGGTGTTCCACTCCACCGGCTGCAGGTCGACGTCGATGCCGACGTCCTTCAGATTCTTCTGGATGAGCTCGTTCATGGCCAGGGGCAGCATCTGGCCGGAGCCGGAGGTCGAGATCAGGTGCACGGCCTTCGCCGGATGCTTGCTCGCGTCGAATCCCGCCTGGCGCAGCAGCTCCTTGGCCTTGGCCGGGTTGTAGTCGTAGATCTCCTTGGGCTTCCCGAACCACGGATGACCCTTGTACACGACGCCGGTGGCCGGGATGCACGTGTCGTTCAGGAGGTTCTTGCAGATGCCGACGCGATCGATGGCATAGTTCGCGGCCTTGCGGACGAGCTTGTTGTTCCAGGGCTCCTTGTCGAGCCGCAGGGTGTGGGTCCAGTTGTGCGGATAGCTGTTCAGCGTGATCGCGAAGCCGGCGCCCTTGAGCTGGGGAATCGCATCCGGCGGCGGCACCTCGATCCAATCGACCTGACCGCTGCGCAGCGCGGCCAGCCGCGTCGTCGGCTCGGGCATGGGCAGCAGCACGAGCTTGTCGATCTTCGGCCGGCGCTTGGCGTCCCAGTAGGCCTTGTTGGCCTCCAGCTCGAGCCGCTCCCGCGGCACGAACTTGGTCACGCGGAAGGGACCGGTGCCGGACGGCTGCTCGGCGAACTTCCGCCAGTCCTTGAACTTCTGCCACTGGGTCGGCGACACGATCAGCATGTAGCAGAGCTGGTAGGGCACGAAGCTCGTGGGCTTGTTCGTCTCGAACTCCACCGTGTGCTCATCGACCTTGCTGACCCCGATGACGGAGGCGAGCCGGAAGCTGACCTGGCCGGATCCGTAGGTGTCGAAGTGCGGCGAGTCCTTCTTCTTGATGGACTCGAACGAGAAGATCACCGCGTCGGCGTTGAAGGGGCTGCCGTCGTGGAAGGTCACGCCCTTCCGGAGCTTGAACACCCACTTGGTGGGCGCGTCCTTGCGGACTTCCCACGACTCGGCGAGCCCGGGTACCAGCGGCGCCAGCCGGTCCCCTCGGGTGAGATCCCAGGCGATCAGGGACTCGTAGATCTGATAGCCGACGAAGCGGAATCCTTCGAAGCCGTTGTCGGTCTGGCCGCCCGTGTAGGGAATGTCGCTGGCCGTCATGCCGATCCGGAGCGTCCCCTGAGCAGAGGCCGGTCCGGAGAGCGAGACGGACAACGCGACGGCGAGGAGCACGATGATCATGCGTCTCATGGAAGCCTCCTAGGCGATGAGGTGGCAGCGGGCCGTGTGGCCGGGGGCCACGGGATGGGAGAGGGGCTCGGTGGTGGTGCAGATTTCCTGCACGGACGGACAGCGCGGCGCGAACGCGCAACCGACGGGCAGGGCGACGAGATTCGGCGGGGCGCCCGCGATCGGCACGAGAGGGCGGCCCTTCTGGCCGCGGCGCACCGTGGCCTGCATCAGCCCGACGGTGTACGGATGCGCGGGACGGCGGAAGAGCTCCCGGACGGGCGCCTGCTCCACGATGCGGCCGGCATACATCACGGCGGCGTCGTCCGCGATCTCCGCGGCGACCCCGAGATCGTGGGTGACGAAGATGATCGCCAGATCGAGGCGCTTCTGGAGATCGCGCAGCAGCCAGAGGATCTGGGCCTGCACGGTCACGTCGAGGGCGGTGGTCGGCTCGTCGGCCAAGAGCAGCTCGGGCTCGCAGGCGAGGGCGATGGCGATCATGGCGCGCTGACGCATGCCCCCGGAGATCTCGTGCGGGTAGCTGGCCAGGCAGCGCTCCGGGGACGGCACCTGGACGAGATCGAGCAGCTCGCGCGCGCGTCGGCGCACCGCCGCCCCGTCCAGCTGGGGGCGATGCTGCACGAGCGTCTCGACAATCTGCTCGCCGATCGTGTAGACGGGATCGAGCGCGGTCATGGGCTCTTGAAAGACCAGGGAGACGACGCCGCCGCGCAGCGCCTCGCGCGCTCCCTCGTCGAGGCGGTTCACGTCCTGGCCCTTCACGATGACTTCGCCCTTGGCATGGGCGTTCGTGCCGTGGTGGAGCCCGAGGATCGCCCGGAGGGTAACGCTCTTCCCGGATCCCGACTCACCGAGGAGCGCGAGCACCTTCCCCGCCTCGAGCGAGAAGGAGATGTCGTTCACCGCGCGCACGGTGCCGTCGCGCGTTTCGAACGCCACGCTGAGGTCGCGGACGATCAGCAAAGCCATGCGGTCGGCCTCCGAGTGCCGGCTATCATTGCGGGATTGCCAGCCAACCAATCAGAGGACGCTCCTTCGACGATCGGGACTCGAACCACGGCGGGCGGACGATGCCAGCGCACCCGCTTGGCGAGACTCGAGATCGTCTCCTCGACGGGACCGGTAGCGGTCGAGATGTTCAATGGTGTGGCGAAATCACGAAAGAGCGGATGATCGGCGACACGTGCGGCGAGTTCATCGGGGGATGACTGGTCGAGCAGCGGCATAAGGATGGCGGAGATTCTACAGGAACCCCCCATCATCGATCCCGAAAGTGTTGGGCCGGCGGCGGGGAGGGCAGCCAGCGATTGTGTGTGGCCGAGCGCTCCCGTCAATCACGCGCCGCTTCCCGCTTCACCCAGTCCACCACCTGCGCGTGGGTCGCGAACCACGTGCCGGCCTTTCCTCGCGCGTGGCGGATGATCTCCTCGAGGATCCAGATGCGCGAGCGGTACCCGATGACGTGCGGGTGCATGGTGAGCTGGAAGATCCCGCCCTCGTCGTACGCGGCGTCCAGCTCGCGCCGGAAGATGTCGAGCACCTCGGCGGGCGGCGTGTACGGTCTCAGGGACTGGAAGCGGTGCATCATGAAGTACACGGCGTCGTCACGCACCCACTCCACGGGCAGCTCGATCACGCCGGTCGGCTCGCCGTCGAGTAGGAGCTCGTAGCAGTCCTCGTCGGCCATCAGGGAGGAGTCGTAGGTGAGCCCCATCTCCCTGGCGATGCGAAGGGTGTGGGGGCTGAAGTCCCACGACGGCGTCCGCATGCCGACCGGGCGCACGCCGCCCACGCGCTCGAGGGTGTCGGCGGCGCGCAGGAGGAGATCGCGCTCGGCCTCGTAGCCCAGCACGGAGTTCAGCTCATGAATCCACCCGTGGATCCCCAGCTCGTGGCCCTCGCCGACGACGCGCCGCTGCTCGTCGGGGTAGATGAGGGCCGAGACCGCCGGCACGTAGAACGTGGCGGGGACGTCGTAGCGGGCAAGGAGGGCCAGGATGCGGGGCACGCCGACGCGGTTGCCGTACTGGCCCCA
>Ga0075425_100008754_pt1 | contig 10754 bp, 9 predicted proteins | sample SoiMethybrSBSTD4_FD_75300 | JGI IMG/M metagenome (GOLD analysis project Ga0075425, IMG submission 75300) | Bulk soil microbial communities from a Populus tree surrounding site in Tennessee, USA - Soil MetaG P. TD hybrid SBSTD4 | ecosystem: Environmental > Terrestrial > Soil > Tree plantation...
CCGGAACCAGAAGGCTCCGGGCCGTCGGGATCGCGTTAGGAAGGAATCCTACGGAGAATTGACGTTCGAATCCCCGAAGTTGTCCACCTGCACCGTGAGATAGGCGGTCGCGGAGACCCGATCTCCGTCGTTCCCCGTCGTCCGCACCCATCCCGTGAAGTCGATTCTCGCGGTCGCGGTGACGGTCGTGGTGATCGACCCGAGCAGCGCCCCCTTCTCGGACGGGTTGCTGATCGTGATCGCGGCCACGACCTCTCCGCCCGAGGGAATCGCGACGTTCATGCCGCCGCTGACCGGGCTGTAGATGCCGTTGTCGTAGGTCACCGTGTAATGATCGACGATGATCTCATCGAAGCCCTGCCCCGGCTGCACCGGAAGCCCGCCGTCGTGCTGCACGTTGGCGAGCTTGACCTGTACCTGGTCCACCGGGATGAAGATGTGAGCCGTGTCCGCTTCGTTGATGAGGTCGCTGTAGAAGGTCTTGTTGTCGTTCACGCTGATGATGTGGAGGTCGGCGCGCGTCGACGTGCCCGTGCAGCCCCCGATGAATAGCAGCGCCGTGACTGCCATCAACGCCATCCCTGCCAGCACTGCACGATTCGACTTCATACCTGTCTCCTTGGCCTTCGCGATCCCGATCGCATGTGGTCCGGAGGAAAATGCAGAGAATCCCAAGCGGGGTCGAGCAAGGGACATGCCATGGCGCAACGCGCACGAGCGCGGCGCTATCTACTTGGAATCGCGGGACGAGAGACAGGTGGGGGCGGAAAGGAACCAGGCATCGGCGGGCGCGTCGTGCGGAATGCACGAGCGCCCACCGGCCTGCAATGCCGGCGCTGCTTACTTCTTGGCCAGCGCCATGTTCACGGCCGCGAGGTACCGCTTGTTCACCTCGGGCCAGTTGATGTTGCGCATGAACGCCTCGAGGTACGCCTTCCGGTCGCTGCCGTAGTCGATGAAATAGGAGTGCTCGTATGTGTCGCAGGGAAGGATCGGAACCGTGCCCCAGACACCTCCCTGATTCTGCGCGTCTCCGATGAAGTTGTGCAGACGGCCGTCCGTGGGATCATAGGCGAGCACGACCCAGCCGCGCGCGCACATGCCGGAGGCCTTGAAGTCCTCCTCCCACGTCGCATACGAGCCGAAGTCCTCCTTGATCTTGTCGAACACTTCGCCCGCGGGCTGTCCGTCGCCGCCCATCGTGCTGAAGTAGATCTCGTGGAGGATCTGGCCGTTCGCGGCGAAGGTCTCCTCGTGCTTCAGCCCGCGCATCTGACTGTAGATCTGGTTCGCCTTGCTGCGGTCGACCTTGCCCAGCTCCTCTTCGATCTCGTTCCGCTTGTTGACGTATCCGGCGTAGAGCTTGTCGTGGTGGATCTCGATCGTCTTTGCCCCGATACCCTTCAGCGCGTCGTTCGCGTAGGGCAGGGCCTTGACGGGATGCTTGGCCATGGGAACTTCTCCTTTCGCGTTCGGAGTTGCGTGGACGAGAATGGACTATCGAATCATAGCAGAACCGGCATGGCTATTCCGGCAGCCGCTTCCGGATGGACGCGATCCGGTAGGACCGGGGGCCCTCCGGGAAATCCAGCACCACCTCGGCGCCTTCGCTCTTCCCGAGCAGAGGGCGAACGATCGGGGCGCGATAGGAGAGGATTCCGGGGCCCAGCGCGTGATCGCCTTCGCCGAGGATCCAGTAGCGGACCGTGGCCTCGCCCGGGTCGAGAGGCGTGAGCGAGACCTCGGTGCCCACGCCGACGCGCGAGGGATCCACGTCGATGGTCTCGAGGAGGCGCGTCCGGTCCAGGAGATTCATCAGCTCCTGCGCCCGCGCCGCGGCGTTCGCCTGCCGCTGCTTCGCCGCCTCGTACTCCGCGTTCTCGCGCAGGTCCCCGAGCTGGCGGGCCTTCTCGATCGCCGCGGGGATCACGGTCTTCAAATCCAGCTTCAGCTTCTTGAACTCGGACTCGAGCTTCTCGTACGTGGGACGCGACATGATCGTGTGTCGCGTCTCGATATCCTCGACGCTCTTTCCCTCGAGCAGCGTGTGGGCCGTGGCGCTGCGACGTGTCTCGTGCGCCTCGGCGATGGCCGCGTGTCCGGAGCCACGCAGGAAATCCAGCACCGGCTGGAGCCGCCGCTCGCTCCCGCGCCAGTGGAGCACGGTTCGCTCCAGGCTCTCCGCGGTCTCCTCATCGAGCGGACGCTCCTCGATGAGGCGCCGCAGCGAGCCCTCGGGGGCGAGGAGCTCGAGGAGGCGCTCGGAAACTCCGGGCGCGCCCGCGCCGTCCCTCTCGAGAAGACGGAGCGACGTCATGAGGAGCACCGCGGGCGCGGGCGCTTCGGGCTCGCCGGGATGGGCGGCGTAGTGCTCGATCAACCTCGCGGCGAGGCCGGGCTCTTCGGCGGCGTGCTGGAGGCGGTCCTGGATGGCGCGCCCGAGCCTGGGGCCGAGGAGCGCGCGGAGCCTCGTCCGGCCACGGTCGCGGAGCCGGGGGAGGCGGCTCTCGAGCGCGCGCCACAAGAAGGTCTCCTCCTCCGGCGCCCCTTCCGCGAGGTCCAGGAGCGCGTCCTGCTGGGTGCTCAGGGCCAGGTCGCTGGGCGATAACCCCGCCACGATCAGTCGATCGAGGGCGTCCCGACCGGATTCCGTCGTGAGCGCCCGCCAGATGACGGCGTAGCAGAGAGCCTGGGCACGCAACGGAGGATCCAATTTCGGCTCTTCCACCCAGCGCGTGATGATCTTGGCCGCGTGGTCGGCGAGGCGCTCCTCCTGCTCGGGATGCTCGCGCAGGAACTTTCGGATGAGCCCGAGCCCCGTCTCTCCGGCGCGCGGCGTGAGCTCGGGGAGCGTCACCTCCCGCGACTGATCCTCCGAGGCAAGCTTGTACGTCTGCTGGTAGGCCTCGCTGAGGTCGAGCCTCGGATCTTGCTTGAGCCTCTCCTTGGTTTCCTTCCACCAGGCGGACCACTCGCCCGGCGGAAGCACCGCTTCGATTCGAGGCTTCATCTGGGCCTGGGTGGCGGTTCCGCCCAGATCGCGAAGCGCGGACACGACAACTTGCGGATCGCGAGTCGAGACGAGCTCGCGCAGGCGATCCGGCTCGCGCGCGGCGAGGACGCGGAGCCCGTCCGGTGGGAGCCGGTCGAGCGAGCGCGACGCCATCTGGAGCGACATCTTGTGGCCCGCGCGGCCGGGGAATTCCAGGGAGACCGATTCCCCATCGTTCGCCCCCACCCGACCCAGGCCCCAGGTCGCATGCGCCACGTCCGCGCCGGGTGGCAGGGAGAGGATCCTGGGAAGCCGCGTCCTCACGGACGCGATCGGCTCGGCCGGGTTCTCGATGCCCGACCCCGCGACGATGGAATCCGGATCCGGCTCTTGGGCGACGGCGAGTCGGAGCAGCGCGGCGAGCATGGCGCGCGCGCTCCTCGACTGCGGCGCGCGGATCGCGATCGGCTCGAGGTCCGCCCAGGACCAGCGCCCGGCCCCGGTTCGCGTGAGCTCCGGGAGCGCCAGGTCCAGGATCGGCTCGGAATCTTCCCAGGGCGCGGCGCCCGCGTAGTGGAGCAGGATCGCGGCGGCGCGTCTCGGCTCGCGCGGGAGATCCTCCTCGACCACGCGGAGCAGCTCGTCCCCGACCGCTTCCGGATGGTCGAGCTTGAGCCAGATCTCCAGCGCCTCGAGACGAAAATCGCGTGCCTCCTCGACGTCCGCTTCCGATCCGCCGGCCCGCTCGAGGACGTGCGACAGCTCGAGAAGCAGCTGTGGATCGTTGTGCCGGATCTCGAGCGCCTGGCGCAGGTGCTCGATCCGCTCCGCGTCCTCGCCGGCGGTGCGGGCGAGGAAATGGAGGAACCGGACCGCGGCGGAGACGGGCTCCGGCTCGAGCAGCCGGGGCAGGAGCGTGCGAACGCCCTCGCGGTCGCCCGCGGCCGCGAGCTTGTCTCCGACGGTCTCGAGCGACTCGATCGAGGCGGCGCGCTCTCCGAGCGCTCCCTGGAGGAGCCCCGAGAGGAGGAGCAGATCCCAGCGCTTCTTCGCCTGAGGCTCCTGCTTCAGCAGGCGAAGCGCGGGCTCGGCCTGCGTGCCGGCGATCAAGCGGCGCGCCAGAGCCTCGGTCTCGGCCCAGCGCGAATCTTGTACTGAGACCGGCGGCTCCTCGCCCTGCGCGGCGCGCAGGTAATTTCGAAAATCGGCATCCATATCGAGAAATCCCTCCCGAGCCGTGCATCATATCGCAGCCGTCACGCATGGTACACTCCCGCTTCCATTTTTTCGGAGGCGTCCACGCGGGGGGATCCATCGACACGAAAACGCGCGTCGTTCTCGCGCTCGTCCTGAACCAGATCCTCTCGACCGGGACCCACCTGATCGGGAAGGCCACCCTGAACGCCATCGGGCCCTTGTCCACCGCGCTCCTCCGGTTCACGCTGGCCTCGATCGTCCTCGTCTCGCTCCATCTCGTCCGACGGACGCGGGACCGGCTCGCTCGCGAGGATCTCCCGAAGATCCTCTGGCTCGCCTTCCTCGTCATCCCGGTGAATCAAGGGTTCTTCCTGTTCGGGCTGAGCCGGTCGTCGGCGAGCCACGCGGCGCTCCTCTACGCGCTCACGCCGGTCGTCGTGTTCTTGCTCGCCCGGAGATACCTGCACGAAGCGAACGCCGGAGAGAAGCTGGTCGGGATCGTGGCCGCGTTCGTGGGCGTGACCCTGATCCTTCTGGATCGCGGACTGGCGCGGGAGCACTCGGCCGTGAGCGGCGACCTCATGATGCTTCTGGCCGTGTTCGGCTGGTCGCTCTACACCGTTGGCTCGAAGGAGCTCCTCCGGCGCTACGACCCCATGACCCTGGCGACCTGGGTCCTCGTCGCGGGGAACGTGATGAGTCTCCCGGCGGTCCTGATCCCCGGCGCGATCCCTCCGCTCCGCGCGCTCTCGCTCCCGGTCTGGGGCGGGATCGTGTACCTCGCGGTCGGCACGTCCGTTGTCGCTTATCCGCTCTGGCTCTACGCGCTCCGGCGCCTCGAGGCTTCGAAAGTCGCGGTCACGACGAACGCCCAGCCCGTGCTGACGAGCGTCCTCTCCTGGCTCCTCTTTGGAGATCGCTTCGGGATCCCCTTCTTCATCGGCGCGGCGCTCATCCTCTTCGGGGTGACCTGGGTGGAGACGCGGAAAGGAACCGTAGCGCCCGCGCCGGTGACCGCAGCGTGACGCCCCGGGAGAACCTCGACGGAACCGAACTCCCCCATATCGTCGTCCCTCCGCCTGGGCCACGATCCCGCAGCGCGGCGAAGCGGCTTCGCCGGGCCGAGGGAGCGGCGATCTGGGGCGCCGAGGAATCCCCGATCGTCTGGTCGCGGGGGCGTGGATCGGTGGTCCTGGACCTCGACGGCAACCGCTACCTCGACCTGACCGGGGGCTTCGGAGCTCTGTCGCTGGGTCACGCGGCCCCGGAGGTCGCGCGCGCCGTCTCGGCGCAGTCGCGGAAGCTCACGCAGGGGCTCGGCGACCTCATGCCGCACGAGGGACGCGAGAAGCTTGTGCGTCGCCTGGTCTCCCTCGGGGGCGGCCATCTCGATCGGGCGCTTCTCGCCAGCACGGGCTCGGAGGGGGTGGAGCTGGCGCTCAAGACCGCTCACCTCGCGACGGGACGGCGCCGGGTGGTGGCCTTCACGGGCGCCTATCATGGCCAGTCCTACGGCGCGCTCGCGGTGACCGACTACCCGGGCCTGGGAAAGCCGTTCGCCGCGCAGCTTCCGTCGCTCGCGGTCCGCGTGCCCTATCCGTACGCCTATCGCTGCCCGATCGCTCGATCGTGCGGCGGACGATGCGACCTGGATTGCCTCGACGGGGCGATGGAGATCGTGGATCGCGAGCTCGCGGGACCCGATCCACCCGGAGCCATTCTGCTCGAGCCGATCCAGGGACGCTCGGGATGCGTGACGCCGCCTCCGGAATACCTACCCCAGCTTCGTCAGCGGACGCACGAGCGAGGGCTCCTTCTGATCCTCGACGAGGTCATGACCGGGGCCGGCCGCACGGGGCCGTTCTGGGCGTGGGAGCGACACGGGGAAGCGGCGGCACCCGACCTCCTCGTGGCGGGGAAGGGAATCGGGGGAGGTGTCGCGATCGCGGCGCTCCTGGGGCGGAGGAAGGTCATGGATTCCTGGCGCGGGCACGTGCTGCCCTCCGGCGAGGCGCCGCATTCCAGCACCTTCTACGCGCACCCGCTCGCCTGCGCGGGCGCCCTCCGCGCGATCGATCGACTGGCGGCGCCGGAGATCCGGGCGCACGTGGAGCGCGTGGGCGCCGTGCTCGCGGAGGGGCTTCATGCGTTGAAGGCGAGCACGCCCGCGATCGGCGACGTGCGCGCCCAGGGGCTCATGGCCGCCGTCGAGCTCGTTCGCGACCCAAGCACGCGGGCGCCGGCTCCTGAGCTGACCGGGCGCACGGTGGCGGCGCTCCTGCGCGAAGGGGTGCTCGCGTATCCCGGCGGCGTCCACGACAACGTGATCTGCTTCACGCCGCCGCTCACGATCACCGAGGAACAGATTCGATTCGCGGTCGAGTCGGTGAAGAAGGCGCTTCAGATATCGTGCGGCATGTATCCGATGGGGGACTGGAAGTAGTAGTTCATCGGGTAGTGCAGGAAGTTCGAGACCCGGCTCGTGTAGAGGCAGGCGAAATCCTTGAGCTGGTGCCCGAATCGGCTGGATTCGTTCCCTTCCCGGAAGATCGACCCCCAGAACGGATTGTACGCGCGGTCGATCTTCTGCCTCAGCTCCTGGATCTCCGGATCCAGTTCCAGGCTCCGCTCCTCGATACGTCGGATCTCGTCCGGGATCGCCTCGGCTCGCGCCTTGAATTCCTGGAGCCGCGCCGCGTCCGTCCCGTCGCCGTCACCCTGGAGCAGCGTGAGGCGCCGGAGCTCCCGCCCGAGCGCCGCCTTGTCGATCTCCAGGTGGTGCCGCTCCGCCGAGAGCCGGGAGAGCCGGTCGAACTCGCGGGCGTGGTCCTGGGTGACCCGGATCTCCCGGTCGAGCTCGGGCACGAGCATGGCGGTGCGCCATCCCAGCGCCTTCTTCGAGAGCAGGATGTCGCCGTACGTGTGGTCCCCGAAGTAGAGGATCTGCTCCCCGCTCGCGCCCAGCGTCTTCTCGAGGTAGCTCCCGTTCGCCCCGCTCACGATCCCGCTCGCCCCGGGAAGCGATACGGCTTCCGCGACGGCCTCCGGTGGCGCGTTCGCCGCGAAGAAGGAGGGCTTGCGCGACTCGACCACGACGAGATCGAAGATCTCGCTCCAGTGTGCGGGCGCGCCGCGTCCTCGCTGGAGCAGATGACGGAGCAGCGTGTCGGCGTAGACCCAGTCGCTGTTCGTGAGCAGGAAGAGCTTCTTGCCCCCGCGCCGGAACTCTTCGAGGACGGTGCGCATCTCGTGGTCGAGGCGGATGTAGGTGTCGAGGTTCGCGGTGATCACCGACTTGAGACTCCCGTCCCGGTGGGCCTCGTCGATCATCTCCCGCACGTCGTCGTAGACCCGCGTGTAGTCCGACTTCTTCTGTCCCGCGCGCTCCATCAATCCCACGACGCAGAGGAAGAGATAGACCTCCGGGAGATGGAAGAGCGTGTCGACCGAGGAATAGTTCTCGTGGCTCAGCCGGATGCGCGACGAGCGATAGGAGCGCTCGCGCTCGTCGGGGCGGAGCTCGCGGAGCCCGTGGTGCCCGCGGGAGACGAAGTTGAAGTAGTCCATTTTAAGCAAATTGCCGCGCTTCTTGTCCACGACGAGGCCGCGGACCACGAACGTCGGGTCGTATTTGAGATCCAGGATCTCCTGCGGATACTGCTTCGAAGCCACGAGCTTCCGCTTCGTGAGGTCGAAGGCCAGCTCCTCGACGGGCACGGGATCGTAGTGCGCCAGCGTGTGATCGAGGTCGAACCCGATCGCGCGGATCTTCGAAAGCTTGAGGTTCCGGTTCACGAACACGCGGTGTCGGCGTGGAATCCGGTGCTCCCGGTAGCGGAGTGCTTTGACCGAGGGATCATGCTCGGCCGTGGAGTTCTTGGCTAGGGACATGGCGGCATTGTAGGCGACTTGACGGCGCTTCGGCCACTCTCTACTGTCCTTGGATGAATCTCTGCATCTACGAAGACATCGAGGCCCAGTCCTTCGGGCCGCTCACGCTGCTCCGTCCCGTCTTCGCGCTCCGCTGCGGGATCTTCACCCTCGCCGAGAAGCTCGTGCTCGCCTTCCCGGAAGCCAAGCTCCACCTGCTCGTGCGCCCTCATCTGGAGGCGTGGACGCAGGAGCTCTTTCCGGACGCGGAGGTCGCCGAGCCGGGCGAGGACGACACGATGTTCGTGAACGGCCGCCTCTGCATGACCGACGACGAGGTGCTCCACTTCATGGCGGCGTCGCCCCAGGAAGTGAGCTACGTCGCCCAGGGCGTCCTCTTCGCGGCCAAGGTGCGGGGAGCACGCGTGAAGCACGTCGTCCGCCATCTTCGCGAGGGAGACCCGGACCGCGCCTTCGAGGAGGTGCGAGTTCCCGCTGAGGTGCAGGCGTTCCTCGCGCGCTCCGGCGCGGACCTCGTCCGCTGGAGCCCGAGGCAGATCCTTCAAGACTCGCGGTACCTCTTCGAGCCGGGCGTGGTGCGCGGAGCGGTGGATCCGGGCGTGCACCTCCTGAAGCCGGAGTCGATCCACATCGCGCGCGGCGCGCGCGTCATGGCGGGCGCGGTCCTGAACGCGGAGGGCGGCCCCATCGTCGTGCGCGAGAACGCGACCGTGGAGCCGCTCGCCTACGTCGAGGGACCCGCGGCGATCGGCGAGAGCGCGATCGTCCGCGCCGGAGCGAAGATCCGCCAGGGCACCTCCATCGGCCCGGTCTGTCGCGTCGGCGGCGAGATCGCGGAGACCGTGTTCCAGGGCTACGCCAACAAGCAGCACGACGGCTTCCTCGGCCACTCCTTCGTGGGTGAATGGGTGAATCTGGGAGCCAACACCAACAACAGCGACCTCAAGAACACGTATACCCCCGTCCGCACGTTCCGCTCGGCCCGCGACTACCTCGAGAAGAAGGGGGAGGACTCGGGCCAGCTCCTCCTCGGGCTCCAGCTCGGCGACTTCACGAAGACCGGCATCAGCACGTCCTTCACGACGGGAGCCTCCGTCGGCGTCGGGTGCAACCTGTTCGGCACCGAGCTCATGCCGTCGTACGTGCCCTCGTTCGTCTGGGGCTCGCCGGGATCGTTCCAGGAGCACCGGATCGATCCGATGATGGCCACCGCGCAGCGCGCGATGGAGCGTCGGGAGGTTCCGCTCGCCTCGGAGCTGGACGCGCTCCTGCGTCGAGCCCACGAGGAGACCCGGTCGGATCGCGATCTCTATCTCGGCGCGATGGAAGCGGCCCGCCGGGAGCAGACTCCTTGAGGTGGGACCGCGGGGGGACGCGCCCCTTCGTCCTCGGAGGATCCACCACGCCCGCCGTCCGGGCCCTCCTGCTCGCGAACGTCCTGGTCTTCCTCTTCCAGATGGTCGCGACCGCCGTGGCCCAGGTGCGCCTGGAGCGCCTCTTCGGGCTCGTCCCGTACGACGTCGTCCACCATCTCTACCTCTGGCAGCTCGCGACCTACATGTTCCTCCACGGCGGGCTCTTCCACATCGGATTCAACATGCTCGCGCTCTGGATGTTCGGGAACGAGCTGGAAGACCTCTGGGGGACGAAGAAATTCCTGCGCTTCTACTTCATCACGGGCATCGGCGCCGCGATCATGACCACGCTGGTGGGCCCGAACAGCTACATCGTGACGATCGGCGCGTCCGGCGCGATCTACGGTCTTCTCGCCGCCTACGGGCTGCTCTTTCCGGACCGGATCATCCTCCTCTATTTCGTGCTGCCCATCCGCGCCAAGTATCTGGTTCTGATCCTGGGCCTCATCACGTTCTGGTCCAGCATTTCGGCCACGGGGGGCGGCATCGCCCACGTGGCGCACCTCGGCGGGATGATCTTCGGATGGCTCTACCTCAGGGGACCGCGGTTCCCGAGGTGGCGGGTCGGGGACGCGTATCAGAGGTGGAAGCGGAACCGGCTTCGGAAAAAGTTCCAGGTGTACTACACCAAGACTCGGGGCGAGGACGAGGAAGACCGCCGGTAGCCTTACGCGCTCCCCGTCATCAGGCCGCGCATCACTTCGTCCAACACTTCCTTCGGCGGTCGCACCCGTTCGAGCGTCAGCGCGGCGAGCGGGTCCTCGACGAGCCCCAGCTCCCGCTCGAAGGGCTCCTTGTCCGGATCGACGTACAGGAGCCCCGTCACGAACCTGTCCTCCTGCCGCCCGTGGTGGATGGTCTCGAGCGCCCGAAGCGCGTCGCTCGGATCGTAATCCTCGCCGAGCTTCTTCAGCGTGATGCGGGAGCCGTCGTGCAGGGTCACCTCGCGGCTCTCGCCGGGCGCGTAGTCCACCTCGATGTTCTCGTAGCGCGGAATGAACGTGATGTCGTGGAGCGGCGCGTCGTGCTCCTTCACGTTCAGGTAGCTCTTCGTCGAGCCCTCGTGGTTGTTGAACGTCACGCAGGGGCTGATCACGTCCACGACCGCGGTGCCGCGATGGCTCAGCGCCGCCTTCAAGATCGGGCGGAGCTGCTTCGGATCGCCCGAGAAGGAGCGGGCCACGAACCCGCAGCCCAGCTCGATGGCCAGGGCGCAGACGTCGATCGGCATGAGCTCGTTCACGCGCCCCGACTTCGCC
>Ga0075425_100008756_pt1 | contig 10753 bp, 11 predicted proteins | sample SoiMethybrSBSTD4_FD_75300 | JGI IMG/M metagenome (GOLD analysis project Ga0075425, IMG submission 75300) | Bulk soil microbial communities from a Populus tree surrounding site in Tennessee, USA - Soil MetaG P. TD hybrid SBSTD4 | ecosystem: Environmental > Terrestrial > Soil > Tree plantation...
GCCGGCGTCCATGTGCTGGGGCTGGTCTCGCTCTGCGGGCTGGGGTCACCCGACGACCCGCTGGGCTATCGCGTGACGGCCTCGAAGTTTTAGATCAGGCCGTCGCCTCGGATCAGCGCGTGTGGCAGGCGCTTCGGTCAGGGGCAAGCGAGGCGGCTGGCCGGCAACCCTCGGTAGGTTTCGGATATTGACGGGCCTTGCTGACACGCCTTCACCCGTCTATCGTTCCGAGTCATGGACGAGGATTACGCGAAGCGGCGCGACCTGGCGGATCAGGAGTACCTACGAAAGAAGGCCGAGGAGGAGGCTCGCAAATGGTACTGCGATTGTCCGGCGACGGGCAAACAGAAGGCCATTGGCGGTGCAATTACTCTCGTCGAGGCCGTCATCCTGGCAGGCCTGACCAGTTCCCCAGGCAGCGATGATCTACTCGGACGCGTGTTCGCGTTCTGGATGGTAACCGGCCTCGGGCGGCGTCATGCTGTACGTCTTCGCCCGCCGCGACGAGCATTGGTTCCTAATCGGCCGACACATCGAAGGGCCGAGGCTGCCGAAGCGTGCTCAGCGCATGGTCTGGGAATCGAAGCGGCGCGCTGGTATGAACCCCGGCCCCGAACCGATGGACGCCAAGGGCTTCGTCAAAGTGCTGGCGATGACGATCATGGCCACGGCGATCGGAGTTGTTCCGGTCGGTGTCGGGATTCTCCTTGCCAGAACGCGTCTTGGTGGGTGGGGATTTCTCCTCGGCATCGTCGGCGTGGCCGCGGCGCTTTGGTTCATGGTGCGGTGTCTCGAATTCGTCCGGGCACGCCGTAAGCACTGAGCCGGAATCTCCGGCGGGTTGTCCCCGTGCTCGGGAAGATGGTCGCGCTGCAGAGTCATAGGTGTCAACGGAAATGTGATTCAGAGTTAATCAGGATACATCGGAAGAGCGCCGTCCCGTTACTGAGTGAGGGCCGGCCTGACGAGCAAAGGGAAGAAAGATGAGTTGATCCAATTGTTCGGCTCGACAGGGTCCGCAACGGTCGACACGACGAGACCATAGAGCATGTACCACCCCAGCGGATCATTAGCCGTAAAAACGTAGGGCAGCCGGTATACCGTCGTTTCCGTCGGCACGACATTCGTGAGGAAGGGAACAGGCGTGGCCCTGATTACGAACGTCGGGGCCCGTGGATCGCCGACCCAGGACACCGAACGACCATCGGGAAGGATCACGCCGATATAAATATCAACCGGTAGGAGGGTATTGACTTGCTGGACTGAAAGGAGCGCCTCCATGAACTGTCCGAATCCGATTCGGGCACTGTGGAACGTAAACATCCCATCGGCCGCGATGACACTAATTGAAGGAGCTGGCGCAAACGAAGCCGCATAGGCTGCACCAGCCAACAGTGGCGAACCCGCCAGCAGCAACGCCAACGCAATAACTCGCACCTTGATGCGCCGCCCCCTCACTCCCGTTCGTTACCTCTCCGATACCGTCAGCTGATTGCTGGTCGCCAGGCGTGTGCTGAAACCGGCGGGGGACAAGCCCCGGCCCTACGGACGAAAAGACGGGGACAACGAAGAGCGCGTGTCGCGGTGAGGTGGTGGGGCGTCGGGGCTCAGTCGGCGATCCCTGTCGTACGGAATGCTCGGCCCAAGCGCGATCGCGCAGAGCGCGGCCACGCGCCCGTTCCGCCAGTCAGTGGGATCGCGACTGACCCCCGACGCCCCACCACCCCACCGCGCCGCCGAGCGACGTCGGGGGGCTTAGATCTTGGCGCCGGATTTGGCCCAGTCGTCGAGGAACTTCTTGAGGCCGATGTCCGTGAGCGGATGCTTCATGAGCTGCTCGAGGACCGCGAACGGCATCGTGGCCACGTGCGCCCCCGCCTTGGCCGCATCCACGACGTGCAGCGGATTGCGGATCGACGCGGCCAGCACCTGCGTCTTGAAGCCGTAGTTCCGGTAGATCTCGCAGATGTCGCGGATCAGATCCATGCCGACGTGAGCGATGTCGTCGAGCCGCCCCAGGAACGGGCTGATGTAGAACGCGCCCGCCTTAGCCGACAGCAGCGCCTGCGGAGCGGAGAAGCAGAGCGTCTGGTTCACGCGGATGCCCTTGCCGCTCAGATACTTCACGGCCTTGAGCCCATCCTTCGTGAGCGGGCACTTCACCACCGCGTTGGGCGCGATCTGCGAGAGCTCCTCGCCTTCCTTGATCATCCCCTCGAAGTCGGTGGCCACGACCTCGAGACTGACGTCGCCGGGCACGATCGAGCAGATCTCCTCGACCAGCGGCCGGAACGGGCGCTTCTCCTTGGCGATCAGCGACGGGTTCGTGGTGACCCCGTCGACGACGCCGATGGCCACGCCCTCCTTGATCTCCGAGACGTTCGCGGTGTCGAGAAAGATCTTCATCGCTGCTCCTCCATCTTGCGGTCGATGACGACCGGCGTACCGGCCCGCACCGCCTTGAACGCGCGCGCATCGCCCGTGACCCGGCCGAACACGTTCACCGGGCTCGCCGGCCGGATATCGTCGCCCTGGCTCGCCGGCGTCGGCCCGAAGAAGAGACAGAAGGCCTGGCCCGGCGGCCAGTAGCCCAGGTCGCCCATCTCGACGACGGCCTGCGGCGACTCCGCGGCGACGTCGAGACCGATCGAGAAGTAGATCTCGTCACCCCACGTCTGCGCCTTGGCCTCGATCGGCAGCGCGTCCCAGATCGCCCTCGCCGTCTTCGACGCGTTCAGACGCGCTTCGCTCATCACCCCTCCGGCGGTGATCCGGATCGTTCGCGCGGGCATCATCCGAGCCTAGGCTCCGGCTTCGAGCGGTGTCAAGGCGGGCAAGCGCGAGCTCAGTCGCTGTCGCGATAGCGCGCGAGCGCGGCCTCGAGCGCCGCGCGCTCGGGCACCGCGTTCCAGCCCTCGGCCTCGACGGAGAGCGAGGCCGCGCACGACGCGGCCGCCGCCGCCTCCCACGGATCGTCCCCGAAGTGATAGCGGATGGCGAACGTGGCCGCGAAGACGTCCCCCGCGCCCGTCGGATCGACCTCGCCCGTGCGTCGCGGCCGGACCTCGTAGCGCTCGCCGTTCACGTAGAGCAGCGCGCCGGCCGCGCCGGCGGTCAGGACGCCGAGCGGTATCCGCTGGAACCAGTCCACGGCCGTGGGCACGCGGTCCCCGATGTCTTCCACGCTCAGAAAGATGGCCTGCAGCCGGTCGAGGAGCAGCTCGGACGGCGTCCAGGGCGCGGGCTCCACCGCGCCGCCCGGCCCGAGCGCGCGCAGCCAGCCCTGCGCGGCCGCGGCCACCGTGGGATTGGTGAATGCCGTGAGGAGCCCGGACGGATCCACCTCGTCGACCACGGGCGCCAGCAACACCAGCGGCGCCGCGCGCCAGTCCTCCGGCAGGTCCGCTTCGCCGAGCGGCCGCGCCGCCGCGGTCACGCGCATCGTCCGCCGCTTGCCGCCCGTCGCGTACTCGAACGTCGTGGTGGCGTCAGCCGGTACGCTCACGACCTCGATGCGCGGTGGGATCAGCTCGAGCGGAAAGTCATCGGCATGGCTGGTGAGGATGCCGGTGGAAAGCCCGAGGCGGTGGGCGGTGACCGCCGCGTACAGCGCCGCGCCCCCGGGCCGCACGGCGTCGCCGAAGCGATCGAGCGTGACATGCCCGATCGCGACAAAATCCGGCGCAGGCATCTCAGGCTGCTGAAAAAGGCCCATCTGCTTCGTTGGCGCCCTCGGCCGCACGCTCAACGTACAAGCAGTACGCCTCGCGTGCGGCCGTCGGGCGCCGCCTCGCATCTGGACCTTTTTGAGCAGCCTGAGCGCTCCGCATGATCAGTCCCAGGTGCGCTCGTCGGTGATCTTCTTGGCCGTCTCCGGGATCGAGCCGGCGGCGACGACCTCCACGCCGCCCCGGAGCTTCATCACGTCGCGGATCGCCGACTCGAGCGCGGCCGTCGCGGCGTCGGCGTCCGTCCCCGCCGCGAGCTCGGCCCGGAAGGTCAGCGTGTCCTGATGCCCCTCGCGCCCGACCACGACCTGGAAGCGCGCGACACCGGCCGCGCGCGCCGCGACCTCGTCGACCTGTCGCGGATGGATGAACATGCCCCGGACCTTCGTGACCTCATCGGCGCGCCCGCGCCAGCCGAGCATGCGCGACGACGTGCGCCCGCACGGGCACGGCTCATCGGTGACGACGGTGAGGTCGCCGGTGCCGAAGCGGATCATGGGGTACGTCGGGTTGTTCGCGGTGGCGACGATCTCGCCGATCTGGCCGGCGGGCAGCGGCGCGCCGGTTTGCGGGTCGCAGACCTGGACGATCGCGTCCTCCACCAGGTGCATGCCCGAGCCCTCGCGACACTCGTAGCCGATCATGCCGAGATCGGCGGTGCCGAAGCCCTGACGCGCCATGATCCCGTACTCGTCCCGGAACGCGTTGCGGAGCGACTCCGGGAACGGCTCTGCGCCGACCTGGGCCACCTCGAAGCCCAGACGCCCGCCGCCGTTCTCCTCCGCCTTCTTGAGCAACGTCATGAGAAAGGACGGCGTGCCGACGTAGCCGGTCGCCCGCACGGTGCGCGCCGCCGCAACCTGCTGCTCGGTGTTGCCGACGCCGGTGGGCACGACGGTGCAGCCGATGAGCGCGAGCCCCTCGTCGAGCTCGTGAGCCGCGGGGACCAGCTGATAGGAAAACGTGTTGAGGACGACGTCGCCGGGGCGGAAGCCGCCGGCGTACAGGCACGTCTCGAGATGCCAGGCGCCCACCTCGGGCCCCATCGGCTCCACGATGGGGCCCGGCGAGAGGAAGATCTTGCGAACGCGCGTCAGCGGGACCGTGCAGAAGCCGCCGAATGGCGGATCGGCCTTCTGCAGATCGGGCATCTCCGATTTCTTGATGACCGGCAGGCGCGCGAGACTCGCCTCGTCCCGCAGGTCGCCGGGCGTCAGCCCCGCATGCTCCAGCCGGCGGCGCACGCCCGGGGCGTGCGCCCACGCGTGCGCCACCAGCCGGGCGAGCCATCGGCTCTGATACCGCCGCCGATCGGCCGCGGAGAACGTCTCCTTGGCGCGATTCCAGTACCCGCGACGGCGGTCGCGCGCCGTCATGGCATCACTTCGAACCATTTCACCGCTCGCCTCGCCGGAGGAACCGCCTGGGCTCGCACTACTGGCCAACGATGTCGGGCTTCATGGGCGCCAGCGCCCCGATCAGCGCCGTCTTGGCGCCGGCCGGGACGTTGTTCTTGTCGAGGGCCTTGGTCAGGGCCTCGACCGTCGCGTTCCACTCCGCCTCGGTGACGTTCATGCCCTTGTGGACGGTCTTCATGTCGCCGCCGAGGTAGGAGCAGGGCCCACCGGTAGCGTCACAGATCTGGTCGGAGAGGTTCGACTTGAACTTGGACACCTGCTCGGGCTTCAGGGCCTTGAACCGCCCGTTGATGCGGTTGTCGGCCAGCACGTTGGCGGCGAAATCGTCCACGATGATGGCGATCCCCTCGCGCCCACCCAGCTGCTTGTACACCGACGGTGCCGCCGCCGTCGGCTCCGCCGATCGCATCCACGCACACGAAGATAGCGAGAGGACCAACCCCGCAACCCCAATCACCCACCCCAACCCCACTCGCACACGCCCCATCAATGTCCTCCGTTCGAGCGCGGGCTTTGCCCGCGCAATCCTGTTTCTGTGGGGAGGCAGGCCGCAGAGCGCGCCTGGCGGCGCGCTCACGGCCGTCGGAAGGGGGGCCGTCCGCGAAGCTGGCACCGCGTCAGCGGTGCAGCCCCCCTCCGAGCTAGCTGAGCCATCGCTTCCGTCGCTTGTAGTGCTTCACGTCACGGTACGACTTGCGCGCCCCGACCTCGGTGAGCCCCAGGTAGAACTCCTTGATGTCGGCGTTGTCGCGCAAGGTCGACGCCGACCCCTCGAGCACGATGCGCCCGTTCTCCATGACGTACCCGTGCTCGGCGATGGTTAGCGCGAGCGCCGCGTTCTGCTCCACGAGCAGCACGGTCAGCTTCTGCTCGCGATTGAGCCGCTGCACGATCCCGAAGATCTCCTCGACCAGCATGGGGGCGAGCCCGAGGGACGGCTCGTCAAGGAGCATCACGCGCGGGTCGGCCATGAGCGCCCGGCCGATGACGAGCATCTGCTGCTCGCCGCCCGACAGGTACCCGGCCTGCTGCTGGCGCCGCTCCTTGAGCCGCGGGAAGTACTGATAGACTCGCTCGATGCGCTCGTCGACGCGGCGGCGGTCGGGCACGGTGTGGGCGCCCGCGATCAGGTTCTCCTCGGCCGTCAGGTGCTCGAAGACGCGTCGGCCCTCGAAGACCTGGACGATGCCGCGCTGGACAATCTGGTGCGGAGGCATCTGGTCGATCCGCTGACCGCCGAACTCGACCGACCCCTTGGTGACCTCGCCGCGCTCGGACCGCAGCACCCCCGAGATCGCCTTCAGGGTCGTCGTCTTCCCCGCCCCATTCGCCCCGAGCAGCGTAGTGATCCGTCCTTCCGGACAGATCACCGACACCCCCTTGAGCACGAGGATGACGCCGTCGTAAATCACCTCGACGTTGTTCAAGCTCAGCATAAGCACGCGAGAAGTGATCCTCGCGCCACCGGCGGAGGGCCGAGCCCGGGGTCAGCGGGGTGCCGTGGCGAAAACCGACGTACCGCCGACGAGCGGTTTTCGCCGCGGCACCCCGCGGGCCCCAGGCGAGGCCCGGTCCGCGGAGGCTGCGGAGGACTTACTTCTTCGCTCCCGCCTCCTTGATGTGCTTGGCCACGACGTCCTGATACGCTGCGTACCAGTCCGTGACCTTCACGAACTTGCCGTCCTTCACCTGCCAGATCTGCACGAGCCCGCCGCCTTCGTGGTCGGTCGACGTGACCTTGAGCGGCGGCACGAGCCCGCCCAGCGTGAAGTTATTGATCTTCTCGAAGCCTTTCTTGACGTCATCGCCCGTGATCTTGCCGTCGGGCTTGGCCTTGAGCGCGTTACGGATGGCCTCGACGTGGAGTGCGGCGATCAGCACGCCGCGGTTGTAGAAAACGGAGGACGCCATGCCCTTCGGCGGCTCCTTGCCCTGCTTCTTGTACATCTCGCGGATCTCGTTCAGCACGGGGTAGTCGGTACCAACGCCCGCGAACTGCATCGCGTAGTAGCCGTCGGCCACCGCGAAGCCGCCGGCGCCGTCGATGTTGGCCTCGGCTGCCCCCCACACCAGCGACACGACCTTCTTCAGCGGGTAGCCGACCCGCTTGAACTCCTTGATCGACACGGAGGGCGCGCCGCCGAAGAGATGCGCGATCACAAAGTCGGCGCGGAAGCGCTGGGCGATGTCGAGCGCCTGGGCGCCCATCTCCACGCCGGGCGGCGGCACCGCGAACGTCTTGAGCTGGAACCCTTCCTTCGCGGCCAGGTCCTCCAGGACCTCGATGGGCTCACGGCCGGCCGGGTTGTCGAAGAAGATGTAGGCGATCTTCTTGTTGCGGAGATTGCCGCCGAGCTGCTTCTTCACGAAGTCCACCGCGGCCGTCGCCTGCGACCAGTACGTCGCGGCGATGGGGAAGATGTACGGATGGCGGATCCCGTCGGCGGCGGCGGCGCTGCCGAAGCCCGGCGACGTCCCGGGAATCCGATCTTCGGTGAGCTTGGCCTGGAGCGCGTAGATCTGGGGCGTGCCGTAGACCGCGATCGACACCGCGCCTTCCTTCTTGTGGCGCTCATAGGACTCTACCGCCGGCGGCACCTTGTACTCGTGATCGATTTCGATCGCTTTGATCTGGCGTCCTTCCACCCCGCCCTTGGAGTTGACGAGAGCGATGTAGTCGTGCATTGCCGGACAGATGACCGTGCCGACGATCTGGGTCGCGCCGGTGCGGTCGCACTGGATGCCGATGACGACCTCGCCCTTGGACTGGGCGTTCGCGGGCGCCACCGGACTCAGCATCCCGGCCACGCCGACGAGGACCGCCATGAGAATGGTCAGACATGTGCGCATTGGCTTTCTCCCTTCCTCGCGTAGCTCAGTACGCGAATGGCCAGACACGAAAGTAGCTTCGGATGTTCCGCCACAGCCGGTTCAGCCCCTCGGGCTCGAGGATCAAGAACACGACGATGAGGACCCCGAACAGCGTGAGACGGAGCGCGGGAATCAGGTTGAGCACCGTCGCCTGCGCGAAGAAGACGCCGCCAAACGCCTCCATCGCGTAGCGGATGAGGATGGGCAGCAGCGTGACGAAGGCCGCGCCGAAGATCGAGCCCAGCACGGAGCCGAGCCCGCCGATGATGATCATGGCCAGGTAGTCGATGGACACGCCGATCTGGAACTGCTCGTAGTTGGCGATGCCGAGGAAGTACGTGTACAGCACGCCGGTGACACCAGCGTAGAACGAGGAGATCGCGAAGGCGAGCAGCTTGTAGCGGAAGATGTTGATGCCGATGATCTCGGCGGCGATGTCCTGATCGCGGATCGCCACGAAGGCGCGACCGATCCGGCTGCGCACGAGATTCATGGTCCCCACGATGGCCACGACCACGAAGAACAGCAAGAAGTAGTACATGGCCCGCTGGCTGGCCAGGACGTAGGGCCCGAGGCGGGGCCGCGGAACCGCGATGGACGCCTGCACGCCGCCGCTGATGAAGGTCACGTGGTTGATGGTCCACTCGATGATGAGCTGGCCCGCCAGTGTCGCGATGGCCAGATACAGCCCCTTGATGCGCAGCGACGGGATGCCGACCACGCCGCCGATCAGCGCGGCCATGAGCCCGCCCGCGAGCAGGTTGACCGGCCACGGTGAGTCGAGCCGGGTCGCCAGGTTGGCCGCGGTGTACGCGCCCACCGACATGAACGCGCCGTGGCCGATCGAGACCTGGCCGGTGTAGCCGACGAGGATGTTCAGCCCGAGCGCGCCGATGATGGCGATCCACACGAGGTTCGCGACGGACAGGTAGTACTCGTGCAGGCTGAACGGGATCACCAGGAAGAACAGCACCCCGAGCGCCGCCACCGTGTACCGCGCGATCGGCAGCGGGTACAGCGCCATGTCCGCCTCGTACGTCGTCTTCAGCACTCCGCACTCGCGATGAATCATGGCGTCACACTCGTTCGATGATTCGCTTGCCGAAGATTCCGTACGGCCGGACCATCAGCGCGACGATCATCAGAACGTACGGGGCGAAGTCCTTGGTGCCGCCGCCGACGTAGGGATCGACGTAGCCAGCGACCAGATTCTCCACGATGCCGACGATGAGCCCGCCGATGATCGCGCCCGGGATCGAGTCGAGGCCACCGAGGATGACCACCGGAAAGACCTTGAAGCCGACGAGAGCCAGGTTCACATCGACGCCGAGCATGTTGCCCCACAGGATCCCACCGAGTGCAGAGACGACACCGGTCATCGCCCAGGCGAGCCCGAAGTAGCGCTCGACGTCGATGCCCATGGCCATGGCCACCTGCTGGTTGTCGGCCACCGCGCGCATGGCGATGCCCTTGCGCGACTTGAGGAAGAACCAGCCGAACCCGGCGAGGAACGCGACGCTCACGCCGCCGCCCACCAGCTGGATCGGCGGAATGAACAGCGGCCCCAACACGAACGGCTCGTCGGGGAGCGGCAGGGGTAGCGGCCGCGTCCCCTGGAAGATGCCGAACGGTCCCACCCCGCGCAGGATCGCGGCCAGGCCGATCGTGGCCATGACGACGGCGATGACGGGCCGGCCGATCAGCTTGCGCAGCATCACGCGCTCGAGCAGGAATCCGAAGCCGACCATGGCGACGAGCCCCGCGACGATGGACACGCTCAGCGGCACGCCGACGACGGTGAGGCCGCCGACCACGATGAACCCGGCGATCATCACGAACTCGCCCTGCGCGAAGTTCACGGCGTCCGTCGCCTTGTAGACCAGCACGAACCCCAGCGCGATCAGCGAGTACATGAGGCCGATCAGGACGCCGTTGGTGAGCAGCAGGAGCGAGAACTGCCAGTCAACCATGCACGGCTGCCCCCGCGGCGACCGGAGCCTCGACGTCCTCGATCCGCGCCCGCGCCTGGATCGACGCCGTGCGGCCGTCCTCGTACGTCACGGACGTCGTCAGCTCGACGTCCTGACGGCCCGCGTAGAAGGCCTCGATCACCCCCGCGTACTTCTCCGCCACGTAGCGGCGGCGCACCTTCCGGGTGCGCGTCATCTCGGCGTCGTCCGCGTCGAGATCCTTCGTCAGCAGCAGGAACCGCCGGACCTTCGTCGCGTCCGGCAGTGTCACGTTGCACTTGTGAATCTCCTCGCGGATCAGCTCGCGGACCTCGGCCTTCTGGCTGAGGTCCGTGTAGCTCGTGTACGGCAGGCCCCGCCGCTCCGCCCAGTTGCCGACGGTGGCCATGTCGATGGCGACCATCGCGGCCACGAACGGACGCTCGTGGCCGAAGGCCACGGCCTCGCGGATGTACGGGCTGAACTTCAACTTGTTCTCGATGAACTGCGGCGCGAACGGCGTGCCGTCGCGCAGCGCGCCGACGTCCTTGGCCCGGTCGATGATGACCAGATGCCCGCGCGGATCGATGAAGCCGGCGTCGCCGGTGTGGAACCATCCCTCGGCGTCGATGACCTCGCGCGTGGCCTCGTCGTTCTTGAGATAGCCGCGGAAGACGCCCCCGCCCTTGACCAGCACCTCGCCGCGGTCGGCGATGCGCACCTCGATCCCCGCGCACGGCCGGCCCGCGGTGGTGGGGTTGGCCTCGGCACTGGGCTGGAGCGAGAC
>Ga0075425_100008757_pt1 | contig 10752 bp, 8 predicted proteins | sample SoiMethybrSBSTD4_FD_75300 | JGI IMG/M metagenome (GOLD analysis project Ga0075425, IMG submission 75300) | Bulk soil microbial communities from a Populus tree surrounding site in Tennessee, USA - Soil MetaG P. TD hybrid SBSTD4 | ecosystem: Environmental > Terrestrial > Soil > Tree plantation...
TGGGCCTCGAGCCCGTTAAATCCATCTGCAGCCCCATCCTAGGGTGACTGCGTCAGGAGGTTGGCCTTCTCATCTCATCTCTCCCAGAGGGAGAGGAGGGAGAAAAACGAAAACAGCATGTCTTGTTCCCCTCTCTCCCTCGGGGAGAGAGGGGTTAGGGGAGTGAGGGCTGCTACTATTCCTGCGTGAATCCTCAATCCCCCGGCCGTCCCTGGGCCGGCGCCGCCGTTCGCGCGGGGCTCGCCGTGGCAGCCCTGGCCTTGGGTCTTGCCGTGGCCGGCGAGTTCCGGGCCTTGGAGGAAGCTCGGCAGGAGGCGTTCGGCTGGCTGGCGGGCGCCGGGGTCACCCTGGATGCCGCGTCGCTCGGCCGTGAGCCCGAGCCGGAGGGCGTGCGCCTGCGGGCGGCGAGGGCCGCGCTGGCGGCGGAGCTCGAGCCGGCCCGGCGCCAGGGGATCTCTCCCGAGCGGGCGGCCCGCGAGGGCGCCGAGCGGATGGCGGCGGCGGCGGGCGCGGCGCGCGAGGTCCTGGCCCGGCGGCCCGCTTCCTGGGAGGCGGCCTGGGTGCAGGGCGCCGCCACCTACCTCGGCTGGGCGCTGGCGCAGGACCCGCGGCTGTTTACCGCCTACCGGCAATGGGAAGCGCCGCTGGAGGCGGCCCTGCAGATGGCGCCCGCGCGAAGGGAGCCGGTCCGCTTCCTCGCCGCGGCCTACATGGAAACCTGGGCGAGCCTCTCGCCGCGCAAGCGGCAGATCGCGCGCGGCCTGGTGGCCGAGCTGTTCCGCGATCCGGAAGACCTCAACCGCCTGCTCGATCCCTGGCTCGATACGGCGGCAGACCAGAGGGAAGCTTTCGCCGCGCTGCCGGACGACCCGGAAGCCTGGAAACGGACGGCCCAAGCGTTCGCCCAGCGGGGCGACCTGCAGGGGTACGCGGCGGCGCGCGGCCGGGAGGAGGAGACGCTGCTCGCCGCCCTGCGTCGCGACCTGCTGGAGGCGGATCGCCTGCGCGGCGACGGCCGTCTCGACGAGGCCCGCGCGCTCTATCTCTCGGTGGCCGTGCGGGCGCGGCCGGAAGCCCGCTATCTCCCCCTGCTCGAAGGCGCGCTGGAGCGCTGCCCTCCGGGGCCGGTGGACGACCGCACGGCTGAGCGGCTGGCGCCTCACCTGGCGCGGGCCCTGGACCGCTGTCTGCTCGCCGGCTGCGAGATGAGCCCCGCCGCTCTGAAGCGCCTGTCGCGGTTGGCGCCGGAGCAGGAGCCGCCGCAGGCGGCGCTCGCGGCGCTCTTCGCCGACGATCCGGACCGGGCCGGCGTCTACGAGCGGCAGACCGAGGGGCTCGGCGGCGAGGCGTGGGCGCCCTACCTCATCGCCAAGGCGCGCCGGCTGGCGGCGCGCGGCAAGGTCGACGAGGCCCGGCAGGCGCTGGGGCGGGTGGCTCTCTCCTGGCAGCGGCGGCCCCTCTACTGGCAGGCGCGCACCGACGTGGCGCGGGCCGCCGGGGACGCGCGGGGAGTGGCCGACGCGCAGGCCCAGCTCGCCGCGGCGGCGCGCAACGCCTGGCCGGCTACCGAGTGGACCTGGCACCGCGGTCACGCCCGGCTGGAGATGGTGGCCGGCGCGCCGGCGGCGGGGCTCGCCGTCGCGCTGGACTCCGTGCCGGAGCATGGCGCGCTGGTGGAGCTACGGCTCGACGGCGCCGCGGTCGGCACCTTTCCCGTGCGGCCGCTTGCGGGAGCGGCGGCGCCGGCGCTTCGGCTGGTGTCGCCGCTCGGGCGCGGGCTCCACGTCCTCGAGCTCGACAGCCTCGAGGGCGGCCAGGTCCTCCCCGGCAGCGTCGAGCTGCGCTGAGCGCCCGCGCCGCCGCGCCGCCGTCGCCGCGCCCAGCAGCACGGCGAGCGTCACCGCGTTGCCCGGCATCGTCAGCCCGAAGTCGATGGCCTCGTGGAGCCCCAGCGAGGCGAGGATGCCGAAAGCGGCGAGAGCGGCGGCGCGATCCTCGGAACGGTAGCCCTCGGCGAGCACCTTCGCCAGCCGCCGCAGCAGGAAGGCGAGCCCTGCGGCGAGCACGGCGGCGCCCGCGACGCCCCCCGTCGCCAGCACCTCCAGCAGGTCGCTGTGCGGATGCCACCAGGTGCCCTGGAGGTCCGGCGGCTGCACCAGCGGAAAGGCGTCGCGGAAGGTGCCGAGGCCGGCGCCGGTGACGGGGAAGCGCCCCCACAGCTCCAGCACGGCGCCGTATTCGTGCAGCCGGGCGCCCCAGCTCACGTCCGATCCCGAGGTGGCGAGCAGCCGGCCGAGGCCTTCGCGCAGGCCGACCGAGGCGACCACGGCGACGCCGGCCAGCGCCGCCACCGCGCCCAGCGGCGCCAGCCACCAGCGCCGGCGCGCCCGCGCCGCCAGGATCCCCTGCACCGTGACCGCGGCGACGGCCGCCAGCAGCCCGCCGCGCGAACCGCTGAAGGAGAGGCCGGCGAACAGCGTCAGCCAGAGCATCACCGGCGGCGCCACCAGCAGCAGCCGGCGCTCGACGTGCGGCTCATCCCGGGCGCGCCGCGCCGCCCACCAGCCCCAGGCGAAGGCCACGGGCAGCACCATCTCCAGGTAGACCGCCAGGTGGTTGGGATTGACGAAGGTGCCGCGCAGGCGGGTGGCGGTGGCGGGCAGCTCGACTCCCCACAGGCTCTGGGAGCGGGCGAACCAGTCGTGGGCGCCGAAGAAGACCTCGAAGAGCCCCGCCGCCACCACGGCGCCGGCCAGCCAGCGCCGCTGCTCCCGCCGCCGGCCCGCCACCGCGCCGGCGAGGAAGATGGCGGCCGCGGCGGCCCAGCCCACGGCCGCCGAGCGGCTCGCGGCGGCGGCGAGCGTCAGCCGCGCCGGCGCCGGCGCGGCCAGTTGCGCGGCCTGCCGTTCCAGGCGCGCGTGCTCCGGCGAGAAGTGCGCCACGAACCCGGCCGGCAGCGGCATAGCCTGGAGCAGGCCGAGCAGGGCCAGCGCGGCGAGCGCGGCGGCCGGCGCCGCCGCCGGACGCAGCGCCGCCGGCGAATCGAGAGCCGCCGCGGCGAGGAGCAGAGCGGCGAAGCAAAGGCCGCGCAGCAGCGCTTCGGCCCACGGCGTCACGCCGCCGAACGGCAGCGGCGCGAACAGCAGGAGGAGAGCGAGAAGGGCGGTGAGCAGGCGGCCGGATTGGCGTATCATGGCGCCGACCCGAGCACCTTCAACAGCGGAGCCCTGAGCGACCACGGGCACGCCCGCCGGGGGAGACTATGCGCTTGACGATCCGAGCCGCGATGACTTTGATCCTCTGCCTGCTGGCCAGAAATGCTGGAGCTCAGTTCCTCAAGTATACGCCGCCCGGGGGACCGCCGGAGACGCCGGAGTCGCGCAAAGAGGCGATCGAGCGCGAGGTCAAGGAAGCCCGCTATCACCTGGGGCCCGTGCGCATCGCCCCCTGGATGACGCTGCGCGATATCGCCTATGTGCGTAACCTCTTTGCGACCGGGCGGACGCCGCCGAACGACTGGACGGCCACCGCCGGCGTAGGCTTCCGCGCCTACCTGCGCAACGGCCCCAAGGCCACCTGGAGCGCCCAGGTGCTGCCCGAGTACCTGTGGTGGCAGCGCCAGGACGAGCGCCGGCGGCTCAACGGCCGCTATCTGCTCGGCTTCTACGGTTACTTCAATCGCCTGACGCTGGAGGTGCGGGGCGGGCGCGAGCAGCAACAGCAGATCGTGACGCCGGAAGTGCCGGTGCCCGTCAGCTCGCGGATCGACGGCGGCGAGGTGCTGGCCGAGCTGGAGCTGGCCCGCGCCTTCTTCGCCTTCGCCGCCGTCTCCGTGAACCGCCAGAACAACCTCGTCGAAGACCTGGGCGACTCGCGCACCGAGGGCTTGGTGCTGCTCGACCGCGAGGAGCGGGTGACGCGGGCCGGGCTGCGCTGGCAGCCCGATCCGAAATTGTCGGTCGCCCTGGGCGCCGAGCATTCGGAGGTGGATTTCGACCGCAGCGCCTTGGGCACCGTGGACCGCTCGAACTCCGGCACCGCGCCGGTAGCCGAGATCCGTCTCGAACGCCGGCACCTGCGCTTCGAGGCCGACGCCGCGGCCCGTTCGCTGGAGGCCCGCCGCGGCGCCGAGTTCGTGCCTTACGACAAGGTCACCGGCAAGGCCGCCTTCACGGTGGGCAATCGCAGCCGGCTGAGCGCCACGCTCTACGGCAGCCACGACCTCGTCTACGCCCTCTCGCCGCTCTACGCCTACCTCGACGACGAGCGGGTGGGGCTGGCCGTGACCCTGGACTTCGGCCGCCGTTCCCAGGGCCGGGTGTTCGCCGAGACCGGTTCCGACACCTATACCGCCTTCGCCGCCGGCACGCCCCGCCGGCGCGACGACGTGTCCTCCTACGGCGCCGGTCTGACCTTCGGCCTGGGCCGGCACCTTTCCCTGGGACTGCAGGCCCTGCACTCGGAATTCGACGCCAACGTGCCGGGCGGCGACCGCACCTACACGGCGGTGGGCACGACGATCAATCTGGTCGGAGGGAAGTAGCGAAAAAAGAGGAAAGAACTAGAGCGGTGTTGTTGTTCCAGGAACATAAGGAAGTCACGGAATCTGTTCCCCCTCTCCCCGGCCAGGGTGGGCGGAGGGCCGGGAGAGGGGGCCAGGGGGTGAGGGGAATCTAGACCTGCGCCCGTTGTTGCAGTACCATACACGCTCGGTAAAGTACGCATCATGAAGCAGATAGCTGTTTATATATGGTTTCTACTGCTGCTTTGCGCCGCCGCGGTGGTGGCGCAGGGCCGGGACCCCTCGTATCGCGTCGGCCCGCGGGACCTGCTCGACATCCGGGTCTATGAGGACGACAAGCTCAACGGCCAGCGCCGGGTCTCCGAGGACGGCGTGGTCAACCTGCCGCTCCTGGGCAACGTCGCGGTGGCGGGCAAGACCACGGCCGAGATCGCTCAGGTCTTGAAGAAGCTCCTCGAGGACAAGTACATGCAGCACGCCTCCGTGGACGTGCAGGTGCTCGAGTTCCGCTCGCGCCCGATCGTGGTCATGGGCGCCGTCAAGCAGCCGGGCAACCTGGGCTTCTCCGGCCGCTGGACGCTGCTGGAGGCGCTGACCGCCGCCGGCGGCCTCGCCGAGGACCACGGCAACGCCATCCATATCCTGCGCCGCGCCGACAACGGCCTCTCGGATCAGGTGACGATCGACGTCGACGACCTGCTGCTGCGGGCGGATCCGAAGGTCAACATCCCGATCTATGCCAACGATTTCATCAACGTCCCCGGCACCGTCGAGGTGACCGTCTACTGCCTCGGCGAGGTGACCCATCCGGGAGCGCTGCTGTTCAAGAGCAACGAGCGCATCACCGTCCTCTCCGCCATCGCCCACGCCGGCGGCCTGACCGACCGCGCCTCGAAGCGCATCCTCGTCAAGCGGGCGGCGCGCGGCGACGGTCCGGCGGAGGTCACCGTCGATTTCAACCGCATCCTCGCCGGCAAGGAGCCCGACGTCGAGCTCAGGCAGGGCGACGTGATCGTCGTCAAGGAGTCCTTCTTTTGAGCCATCTCACCCCCGTTCCGTTCGAGGATGAGCCGGAGCCGGCGCCCAGTCACGAGCCCGAGTTCAATCTCGCCGAGTACGTCGCCATGGTGCGCCGCCACTGGAAGCTGGCGGCGGTCTGCTGCCTGCTCGGCCTCGCCGGCGCCGGCATCCACTTCGCCATCACGCCCAAGGAGTACCAGGCCACGACCATCCTGCAGATCGAGCGCCGCAACCTGACGCCGGTCGGCAGCAACGAGAACGTCTGGTACGAGAACTACTGGAACCTGGAGTTCTACCCCACGCAGTACGAGCTGCTGCACAGCCGCGGGCTGGCCGAGCGGGTGGTCAAGAGCCTGGATCTGATGGAGGACACGAACTTCAATCCCGGCCGGCGCGACGGCACGGCAAAGCCCACGGCCGAGGGCGACGAGGCGGTGATGGGGAGCCTCGCCGAGCAGCTCCGCGGCGGCCTCGCGGTGGATCCGGTGCGCAATACCCAGCTCGTGCAGCTCTCCTTCCACGCCTCCTCGCCCGAGTTCGCGGCCAAGGCCGCCAACGCCTTCTCCGAAGCCTTCATCGACATGGGCGTCGAGGACCGCTTCGCCTCGGCGGGCAAGGCTTCCACCTTCATCGCCTCGCAGATCGACACTCTGAAGCAGGAGATCCAGGACAAGGAGACCCAGCTCCAGGCTTTCAGCCGCCGCAGCGACATCGTCACCCTCGATCCGCAGACCAACGTCATCCTGCAGCGTCTGGAGGCGCTCAACAGCCAGTTCATCGAGGCCAAGAAGGAGCGCATCGACAAGGAGGCGCACTACCACGAGGCGCTGGCCGGTCCCAAGGAGTCGCTCGGCGACGGCCTGACGACCGGCGTGGTGAGCGACCAGCGCTCCCAGCTCCTCAAGCTGGAGCGGGACTACGAGACCAAGCTCAAGACCTACAAGCCCGATTTTCCGGACATGATCGCCTTGAAGGCGGAGATCGAGAAGGCCAAGCAGCACCTCAAAGAGGTCAGCCAGGAGCAGATGGACAAGGCGCGCAGTGACGCCTTCGCGGCCTACCAGACGACCCTGCGCCAGGAGGAGTCGCTGGAGTCGGAGCTCAACCGCTTGAAGAGCGAGGCCATCGACCAGAACTCGGCCGCCGTCGAGTACACCAATCTGAAGGTGGAGATCCAGACCCGGCGCGACCTGCTCAACGAGCTGCTGCGCAAGCAGTCGGAGACCGAGGTCGCCGTGCGCCTGCAGGACACGCGCGAGTCCAACGTCCGCATCATCGACAAGGCGCTGGTGCCGGGCGGGCCCTTCCGCCCGTCGCTGCGCCAGGACGTCAGCTACGGCCTGCTGCTCGGCTTGCTGTTCGGCATCGGCTGCGCCGTGCTCATCGAGGTCCTCGACCGCACGGTCAAGGCGCCGGAGGAGATCGAGCGCCGGCTGGGCCTGCCGACGCTGGCGGTGATCCAGGATCTCTCCGAGAGCGGCAAGACCTACGGCTACTCTTCCTACGGCTATGGCTACGGCGAGAGCGGCGACGACGGGCCGCGAGTGCGCCCGAGCCGCACGGCCCCCGCCGGCTGGCTGGAGAAGAAGAAGGGCGCCGCCGTGGCGCCGAGCCAGATCGAGCTGGTGCCGCACGCCCGGCCGCGCACGCTGATCTCCGAGTCCTACCGCTCGCTGCGCACGGCGCTGCTGCTCTCCTCGGCGCGCGAGCTGCGGGCCGTGGCCGTGACCTCGGCGGTGGCCGGCGAGGGCAAGACGGCGACGGCGGCGAACCTGGCCGTGGTCCTCGCCCAGCTCGGCCGCCAGGTGCTGATCGTCGACTGCGACCTGCGCAAGCCGCGGCTGCACCAGGTGTTCAACGTTTCCAACCGCACCGGCCTGGTCAACCAGCTCACCGCGGCGGCGGAGCCCGAGGTCTTCCTGCCTACCGAGGTGCCGAACCTCTGGATCACCCCCTCGGGACCGATCCCGCCGAACCCGTCGGAGCTGCTGGCCTCGGACCGCATGCGCGACTGGCTCAAGATGGTGCGCTCGCGGTTCGACTTCGTGGTCATCGATACGCCGCCGGCGCTCGCGGTGACCGACGCCACCATCGTCGGCATGCTTGTCGACGGCGTGGTGCTGACCCTGCGCAGCGGCAAGGTCACGCGCGAGGAGGCCCGGCTGTGCCGCGACCGCCTGCGCCAGACAGGCATCAAGATCCTGGGCGCGGTGCTCAACCGTTACCGCTCCTTGCAGGCGGGCCTCGGCAAGCGCTACCGGTATTATGAGTCGTACGGCGCCGAGGAGAACGAGCCGAAGGCCGGCTCCGCCGCTTGATGATCGACCTGCACTGCCATCTGCTGCCGGGCGTCGACGACGGCGCCCAGAGCCTCGCGGAGGCCATCGCGATGTGCCGCATGGCCGCCGCGGACGGCTGCGAGGCCATGGTGGCCACGCCGCACCAGCGGCGGGGCGAATGGTGGAACGCCGACACCGGGCATCTCGCCGGCCTCGCCGGCCAGCTCCAGGAGGCGGTGGGTCCCGGCTTTCGCGTCTTCCTGGGCGGCGAGATCCACGTCGACGCCGAGCTGCTCGAGGAAGTGGAAAAGCTGCCGGACGGCGGCGGCGTCCTGCCGCTCGCCGGCTCGCGCTACCTGCTGATCGAGTTCGGTCCGAGCGGCACTCCCGCCGAGAGCGTCCACCTCATCCACGAGCTGGCGGTGGCCGGCTGGCGTCCGGTCATCGCCCATCCCGAGTTCATCCCCTGGCTGGCGCCCGACCTCGACCTGCTGGCGCTGCTGGTATCGCGCGGCGCCCTCACGCAGGTGACGGCGATGAGCCTGACCGGCGATTTCGGCCGCCGGCCCCAGAGCGACGCCGTCGCCCTGCTCGAAGCCGGGCTCGTCCACTTCGTGGCCAGCGATTCCCACGGCGTCCGCCGCCGCCCGCCCGGCCTCGCGCGGGCCTACCGGACGATCGCCGATCGCTGGGGCGAAGAGGCGGCGCGCCGGCTCACCACCGACAACCCGCGGGCGGTCGTCGAGGACCGTCCGCTTCCGGAAGCCGCATGAAAGACTTTGGCACCTTGTGTTCCATGAGGTCGCGGCGCATCGTCCTGCTGCCGCTGCTTTTCCTCTCCGCGGCCCTGCCCGCGCGGGCCGCCATCGATCCCTTCTACCAGAGCATGCTGCGCGACGGGCAGGCCGCCTATGACCGCAAGGATTACGCCTCCGCGGCCCGCGTCCTCCGCCTCGCCTGCTTCGGCATGCTCGACGAGCCGCGCCAGCTCGCCGACTGCCTGGCGCGGCTGGCCCTGGCGCAGGATCACGCCAACGACGTCGAGGGCTTCCGCGAGACCTTCCAGCGGCTCGTCGACATCGAGGAGCGCTTCAAGGCCTACAGCCAGGCGGAGCTGGCGCCGGACCTGCGCGCCGTCCTGGAGCAGCGGCTGGCGGCCCGCGTGCCCCCGGCGACCCTGGCGGCGGCGCCGGCCTTCCGCTCGACCCTGCCGGTCAAGCCCGAGGCCACGGCCAAGGCTCCGCCGCAGAAAGCCCCACCGCCGAAGAAGGGAGCTGCCAAGCCCGAGACGCGAGGCAACGCTGCGGTCGCCGGGAAACCTGCGGCTCCCCCCGCCGGCAGCGCCGCGGCGCCTGCAACCGGCAATGCCACGACCCCCGCAGCCGGTGGGCCCGCGGTTCCTCCCGCGAAGACGGCGCCGGCGCCCAGTCCGTCGCCGCAGGCTGCGGCGACGGATCCGCCCGCAGCCAAGCCGCTGACCGACGCCGAGCACGCCAAGCTGGACCAGGCCCGGCGGCTGCTCGCCGAGCAGCGCACCAGCCGCGAGCTGCGCGAGGCCTATCAACTCGCCCGCGAGGTGGCCGACGTCCATCCCGAGCTCAAGGACGCGCAGCTCCTAGCCGCCGAGGGGGCCTACCGCATCTCCCGGTGGAGCGACTGCGCCACCTATTTCCGGCGCGGCGGCGATCCCGGCGACGGCGAGCCCGAGCGGCTGTTCTACATGGCGGTCGCCTTCTTCGAGACCGGCGACAAGAGCGGCGCCGCCGCGGCCCTCAAGCGCTCGCTGCCCAATCTCAAGCGCACGCCCTACGTGGATTCCTATGCGAAGAAGATCCTGGGGCAGTAGATTTGGAGTAGAATTGCCCCAATCCCGACGGGAGGACTGGAAATGAGAGCGCGTACCCTCTTTGCCGCCGGACTGCTCCTCGTGGGCGCGGCCACTGCCCATGCGCAGTCGGTTTCGATCGAGAAGCCGAGCTGCGTACCGGAGGAGAACAATGGCCTGGTGTTGGGCAACGCCACCGCGACGCCGGGGCAGACCGTCCGCCTCTACTTCCGCTGGAAGGACCACGAGGACTTCTACTGGGTCGCCATGGAGCCCGAGGCGGGCGGCCGGTTCTGGGCGACGCCGCCCAAGCCGGAGAAGCGCAACGAGCAGGTGGAGCTCTACAGCGCGCTCGTCGATCCCGACGGCAGGATCGTCGCCCGCTCCGCGAGCCAGATGGTCAAGGTCACCCGCGACTGCAAGGTGCAGCTCAACACCAAGCAGCTCGGCGTGGCCCAGAACCTCACCGTCGGCGAGACCTCGCCCAAGCAGGAAGGCAAGAAGGTCCTGGGCTTCCTCTGCGACGGCGTGGTGACGCGCGTCAACTACGAGAGCATTCGCCGCGCCGACGGCGTGTGCCGGAGCTGCGTCATCGCCTGGTGGCAGCGCAAGGGCGTGATCATTCCGGCGGCCCTCCTCGGCGGCGGCCTTATCGTCGAGCCTCCCGGCCACCACCACGGGCACGAGCCTTCTCCCTCCCGGCCGTAGCCTCACCTGTCCCGTTCGCAGACGGGTGCCGCACCCTTGAGAGAGTGCGGCACCGTCGCCGCCCTACGGGCGGGCCGGCCGTTTTCGAGCCGTGCCCATCCGTTGGCTCCGCAGTTTTTCCGACTCCAACCCGGATCGTAAGAGGAAATTCATGAGCAACGTCTCCGTCTTCCCTATCCCTGCGCCCGACCGCGACCACTCGGGCGACGGTGCGTCAGGCCATCTCATCGAGCCCCACGGCGGCGCGCTGGTGGACCTGCTGGTCGAGCCCGAGCGGGCCGCGGAGCTCAAGGCCGCCTCCCGCGACTGGCCCTCCTGGGACCTCACCCCGCGCCAGTACTGCGACCTCGAGCTGCTCATCAACGGCGGCTTCTCGCCGCTCAAGGGCTTCATGAAAA
>Ga0075425_100008759_pt1 | contig 10752 bp, 8 predicted proteins | sample SoiMethybrSBSTD4_FD_75300 | JGI IMG/M metagenome (GOLD analysis project Ga0075425, IMG submission 75300) | Bulk soil microbial communities from a Populus tree surrounding site in Tennessee, USA - Soil MetaG P. TD hybrid SBSTD4 | ecosystem: Environmental > Terrestrial > Soil > Tree plantation...
TCAGCGGCACGGCGTCGGCCCGGTCGGCCGTTGCGAGGTGCAGCGGGCCTGGTGGATCGAGCGCCGCGGGGTTCAAGCCGCGATAGCGCTGCGTCCCGTCCAGCCCGAGCAGCGACACGTCCGAACGGTCCACGAGCAGCAACTCTTCGGGCAACAGTCCCGCGATCCGCACCGGCAACTGGAGGATCACGGGCGCGGTTCGCCCTGAGCCGTGGCGCGCAAAGTAGTGCACGGCCGCGTCGAGCGTCGTGCGCGAGCTGGCTGGAGGTAAGCCGCTCGCCGCGCTCCTCGCTCGCAAAGCGCCCGGGCGTTCCTCATCGTAGACGAAGCTGATTGCCCGGGCAGCATGCGATGCCGGCGACAGCCAGCGTTGCAGGCCAAAAGCGACACTCCAGGGCAGCTGCCCAAACACAAGAGCAAGAGTGCCGATGACCGCCAGTGCACGGGAGGCCGCAGTGCGACCGTAATAGTACTGGGCCACCAGCATCACGCCGGCACCCATGAGTACACCGCCGTGTTGCAGCACATGCTGTATCCAGGACACACCGCTATCGCAGGTCGGGCAGTGTTCGGCGCCGAGCAGCCAGGCATCCATACTCAATGCGGTGGCGAAGATGGCGGCCAGTGTTGCCGCGAGCAGCAACAGCTCGCCCATTGTGGCAGTGATCGCAGCCAGTGCCATGACTGGAATGACGAAGCAGACGAGTAGATAGAATTCCTTATATAAGATGACCGGCAGTACCGCCGACAACGAGAACCCAGCCGCCACGGCCCGCGCAGCATCGAGCGCGAGCATCGGGACACATACCACAACTATCGCGAACAGCAGCTTGGCCAGCAGCAACTCGCTCCTCGGCAAAGGACGGATCAGCCAGTCCTGATCTACCCCGGGCACGGGATCCTGGTGCACCAGCGTCACGACCAGTGCTCCGATGCCGGCGAACCATGCCAGAGTCAATGGACGACGCAGCTCACGAGGTGCCAGTTCGCCCCCGAACAGACCCGAGCTGTAAGCGAACCAGGCGAGCGCTATCTGCAGGATCGCCGCGATCGCGACCATCGGCCACAGCAGTGACCAGTCTTTCTTCATGATCGGGCCGATCATCGCGGTACGGCACCGTCGCGTTCGCGAGCGGATCTCGCCATGGCAATAAAGACTTCGCGCAGACTGACCCGGTGGTCCCCAGTGGTGGCTTGCGCGTGCAGCAGCGGCGCGGCGTGTGCGGTCAGGCTTGCAATCGAACCTTGAAACAGCAATCGACCTGCATCGATGAATGCGACATGTGTGGCGATGCGCTCAACCTCATCGAGCTCGTGCGAGGACAGGAAAACGGTGGTTTCCTCCGCGCGCTGCAGGAAGCCGCCGATCAGCTCTTCGCGCACCAGTGCATCCAGGCCGCTGAACGGCTCATCCAGGATCAGCAGCCGCGGACGAAAGGGCAACGCGCAAGCCAGGGCCATTTTCATGCGCATTCCGTGCGAGAGTGCGCCGATCCTGCGCTCGGCAGGCAGCTGCAGCTGACGCCGCAGAGCCGCTTCGATGCCACGATCCCACTGCCCGTAGCACCCTCGCAGATAGCGGAAGAACTGCTCGACACGCAATCGGCCCGGCAGCAACTGACTTTCCGACACGTAGCCGATCCTGGCCAGCAATGCCGGCCCAAGCTCACGTGAATCGGTGCCGAGCACCTTCGCAACGCCTGAGGTCGGGCGGATGATATTCACGAGGATCTTGATGAGGGTGCTCTTGCCGGCACCGTTTGCGCCCAGCAGCGCAAATACACTGCCTGCCGGCACCTGCAGGCTCAATCCCCTGAGCGCGGCGAAGCCGCCGTAGGACTTAACGAGATCGTGCGCTTCGATTATCACGCGGCAAGCCGCCCGGCAGGCGATTGCTGCCGTCAGCTGCGTGATTGCAGCGTCTGATCGAGCGCATCGAGCAGCAGGTCGGCGTGCGCGGATTCGAGCGTGAGCGGCGAACGGATCTTCAGCACGTTGCCGTGGCGGCCCGTGGAGCCCACCAGGACACCACGCCGGCACATGCCATTCACGACGCGCCGCGTCTCGGCGGAGCCGCTGAGACCACTTGTGGGGTTGGCGCCGAGCTCCACGCCGATGAAAAGTCCCGCGCCACGCACCTCACGTATCGCCGGATGGCGTTCGGCGAGTGTGTGCAGACCGCGCTGCAGGTACGCGCCGCTGCGCCGTGCATTCTCCAGCAGGTTCTCAGTGCGAATCACCTGCAGTACGGCGAGCGCTGCCGCGCACGACACGCTATTACCGCCGTACGTGTTGAAATAGCGCCTGCCCCTGGCGAACTCGGCGAACACACTCGCCCGGCCGGCCACGGCCGCGATCGGGTGTCCGTTACCCATGGGTTTCCCCATGGTTATGAGATCGGGGACGATGCCGTGACGCTGGAAACCCCACATCGCCTCACCCAGGCGGCCGAAGCCGGGCTGCACCTCATCGGCGATGAACAGCCCACCGGCGGCGTGCACCTCGCGCACGGCGGGGGCGAGCACCCCACGTGGGTCCGGCACCACGCCCTCGCTGGAGAAAATGGTATCGACCAGCATGGCGGCCGGGCGCACGCCATCGTTGCGCATGCGCTCGATGCACTCGCGCACCCGCTCACCGAAGGCGGCGGCGCCGGCGGCGCCAAGTGGCGGCGGCACCGTGTACACACCGGGCCCGAGCGGACCACCATCCTCGGGCGACATGCCCGATAACACATCGGTTGCACCGTGGTAGGCGAACTCGGTGATGATGAATCCACTGCCACCGGTCACCGCCTTGCTGATGCGCACGGCGAGGTCGTTGGCTTCGCTACCGGTGCAGGTGAATATCACGCTGCCGGGCACCGATAACAGCGTGGCGAGCAACTCTTCCGCGAGCTGCAACGGCTGCTCCGCGAGGTAGCGTGTATGTGTGTTGAGCGTGCGTGCCTGGCTGGCCAGTGCCTCGACCACCTGCGGGTGGCAGTGACCGACGACCGGCACATTATTGTAAGCGTCGAGATAGCGTCGGCCGTGGGCGTCGTACATCCACACGCCCGCGGCGCGCACGATCTGCAGCGGCTGCTCGTAGAAGAGCTGGTAAGTCGGAGCGAGCACGCGCGCGCGGCGCGCCAGCAGCGCTGCCTCATCTCCGGGTGAGCTCGTCATGGACTCCCTGCCTCGAACGACAATTCACTGGCGATCGCGAGCCGCCGGCCGATGAAAGCGGCGGTGAGCGGCTGATAGTGCTCGCCTCCGGGGTTGCGGTGCACATGCCACTCGTGCACCACCAGGTTGGCGACCAGCCGCGCTGCGACGAGCGTGCCGAGCATGGCGAGCTCCGCAGGAAGGAGCGGCAGCTCCTCATGATACGCGTTCGCGACATCGAGTACCGAGCCGACGGCGGCTCCGTTGCCGGCGCTGCAATCCTCCGGCAGGTGCTCGGCGGCGGTCACGGCGACATCCGCGACCACGGCGGTGTACGTCATGTCGCCGAAATCGATGATGCCCGATACCTCGCCGGTGGAGCTCAGCAGCATGTTGCGCGGGTTCAGGTCGTTGTGGACGATCTGGTGTCGCAGCGCAGCCAGCCGCGACTCGATGCGAGGCACGATGCGTTCCAGCACAGCGAGCGCCTCGCGCCGGCAGGGGAAGCCGGGGAGCTGTCCGAGCAGTGTGGTGAGGTAGGCCGCGTGGCGCACGTCCCAGACGATCGCCCGGCGCCCGGCCGGATGGCTGAAGCTGCCCAGCGCCCGCGTCAGCCGTCCACCCAGGCGACCGCAGGCGGCGCGCAGGTGCGGTGAGGCTGCCGCGCTGATGAGGGGGCTCCCCGGAAGATAGCTGAGAAGGCGCGCGCGACGGGCGACGCCGGCCTCATCGCTGAAACTCACATGGGTGCGTCCGCTGCGCTCGCGCGCCACGCGCGGACAGGGTAAAGCGGGTTCGTGGCCTTCCAGGTGCAGCAGTGCCGCGGTGGTCAGATCGCTCACGGCCGGATCCTCGGCGGGATGTGCCACTTTCAGTACATAGTCGCTGCCAGCGTCGCTACGGATGTGGAAATTCTCGTCGCGCTCCCCGGTCAAGCGCGTCGCGCTGCCCGCGACGCCGTAGTGATCGCGCACGAGTCTCACCGCCCGCGCAACCGACAGTGGCTGCGAGGGCATGAGCATCGTCGCCATGAAGGTATTCAGTTCATCCGGCATCGACGATGTCGGCACCTGTGCGCTCACCCCTGCCGAAGCCCAGATCGGTGCACAAAGCCAGGTATTGGTCGATGACCCGAGGCAGGGCGAATACCGCGCTGCTTTCACGTGCCAGGCGGCCGATCTCGGCCCAGCGATGTCGCTCACCCAACGCACGGTCAATGGCCTCCCGCAGGGCCTGCGGGTTCCTGGGAGGACACAGGAAGCCGTTGCAATCGTTGCGCACGATTTGCGTCGCAACGCCGACCGCGGTCGTCACTACCGGTAGAGCGCAAGCGAGCGCCTCGACTATCGTCAAACCAAATCCCTCGTAGTCGCTCGGCGACACATAGAGGTCGGCGGCCTGCAGATACTCGTGCACACGATCGCTGTGACCGGGAAGCGCGACGTGCGCCTCCAGGTGTTGGGTACGAAGGTAGGCGGTAAGTTCCGGCTCACAATTGTCCCAGGACTCGCGGCCACTGCCAACGAGCACCAGGTACAGGTCGGGGTGTCGTGCCAGCAACTCAGGTAGTGCCTGCACGAGCATCATCACGCCCTTTGAGCGTGACAACCTGCCGACATAGAGCACGATAGTGCGGTCATCCGGCAGGCCGAGTCGAAGCCGCAGCGCCTGTCGTTCGTGCGGTGGTGTCGGGGTGAACTTCGACAGATCGATGGCGTTTGGGATCCTGGCGATGCGCACCTCCGGATAGGCCAAATCCCGCAGGCGTAGCGCGATCTCATCTGAGATCGCTACCACGCGATCCGCGCGCCGCAGTGCGCTCTGCTGCGCGGCCGACAGCCGCCGACTCAGCCAGCCACCGATCGACCCCATGGTGGAGAGGCTCTCGGCTGCGATCGGTTCGGCGATCTCAAATGGCGACTCGATCCTGATGACGCACTTCTTGCGCAGCAGCCGGCATACCGGTACGGCCGCAAGTGGAATGGTCTTCATCCCGGAGATGATGACCAGATCATAACGACGGGCCGCCGCCAGCAGCAGTGTCGCAAGCCTCATGAGGTAGGTGAACATGGGGGCCAGCGCGCGCCATCCGGCGCCTTTCGACACTCCGGCTGGGCCGATTCTCCGCACCTGCAGCGCGCCGATTCGCTCCCGGAGCGCAAAGCGCGGCAGCGTTTGCCGGGTGATGATCTGCAGGGGCACCCCACGGGCGGCCAGCGCCTGAGCGAGTCGTGAGGCGATCACTCCGGTTCCACCCGTTTGTGGAGGGAAGAATTCGGTGGTCAACCAGAGGACGCGCGGCGGTGACAGCACGGGGCCGACCTTAGCACGCATTCCTTGCGGTCAGGGGGAGGCGGCCGGGTGGCTCGTCTCGGCGTGGCGCAGCAGCTGGCTGCGTCTTGGATTGGGTACCAGTCCGAGAGCCGCAGCCAGCAGAGGGAACGCGCTGCAGGCGGCGAGGGCGGCATTCCACGGATTGACCTCGAGCCTGCGGAGCGCCGCGACCAAAGCTGCAGTAACCCCGAGGGCGAGCCCAAGCCGTACGAAGGACACCAGTACGAAACGCCCACCCAAGTAGTCCCAGAGTCCCGTCAGCGCCAGCGAATCGACGGCAAGTGTCGCAAGGATCACCGCCCAAATGGCGCCTTTCAAACCGAGCTCGGGAATGAGGACAACGTTGAGCCCGATCACCAGCAGAGTTCCCACCAGCAGGCTCATGCAGTAGCGCGTCTGTCGATGGGCGCTGTAGAGAAGGCGGTAGCAGGTCGTCTCGAGTCCCTTGGTCAGCGCAAACAGTGCGACCCACGGCAGCAACTTTACTGCCGGCGCGAAGCTCACGCCGAACAGCGGCACGAGCAGCAGCGGAACCAAGTACCCGATGCCGATGGCGAGCCAGCCGCTCAGCAGCAGCAGCAGGCGGGTGAAGTCGCGCGCCGCATGTGTGAAAGCCAGTTGGTCGCGAGCTGCGTACCCGCTGAGCAGCGGATAGGCGGCGAGCCCGAGCAGCATCAGCGGCAGTAAACCAACCTCAACGAACTTGATGTCCGTCGCGTACAGGCCGACGCCGGCATCGCCAAGAAAAAAAGCGATGAGAATTACGTCAGCGCGAGCGTAGAACTGGCTCAGGATGTCCGATCCCGCAAACGGCAGCGTGCCCCGCACGGTGCTCAGCAGCCGCCGCCAGTCGCGCCCGGGCCGCAGCCGCGCCCCGTGGCGCGCGGCGCTCGCCATCGACAGAAACAACAGCGTCACACCGGCTAGTGGAAATGCTGCGAGCATCAACGGCAACGGCGCGTGCGCGACAACACCGAGCAGCAAAGCGGTGAGGATCGCCGTCATACGACAACCAAGATCTGCAAACGCCGGCTGGATCATGGACTGGGACGCCATGGCTGGAATGAAGAATGTGCGCGACAGCCACCAGCCGACCACGTAGATCACCAATTCGAGAACCACGATGAAATTGCCCGCATCGATCGCGCCTAACAAGACGAAGACCAGGAATGCCACAGCGCCGAGTGCCAATTGCAGGCACTGCGTGGCGAGCAGGTCTTCCCACAACTGGCTGCGCTCGGCTGCACTGGCGCGCGCGTATTGACGTATGCCGTAGTCCTCGAATCCGGAGGTCGAAATCAGTGCGATCAGCGTTCCAAGCGCAAAACCATAGGAGTACTGCCCGGTGCCGGTCGGCCCAAACGCACGTGCGATTACCGCGAACAGGACAAAACTGAGTAGATCGGCGGCTATGCGACAAAACGACAACCAGAAGGCGTTGATGAGCACTTTCATGACGGGCCACTGGACTTTACTTCGGCCGCCGCCCCGGCGCACGTCCGCCGGCTGCGCCCAGGGCACCCTCCCTGGAGGCGGGCGCACCAAGCGCCGTGCCCGCCAAGGGGCTCAAAATCGAGGTTCGGTTAAGTCAAATGCAGGCCGATTGCGGACACCGCGGCAATCTGCGAATAATGTCAATTGTGTATAGTGCCTCGGGCGGCAGGCGACCGAGGATGGCAGGTCGCAAATGCGTGCGACATTGCCGCACGGGTCTGGAGGACCCCACTAAGAATAACAGCGCGCCATAACGAGAAGCAGCGCCAAGTAAATGAGCGAAGCGGTTGTCGCCAAAAATTCCCTTGTGATCGCGATCTCGGCTCTGAGTACGGCACAAGCCGTAGCGCCAGCCGTGATAGCTGTCGGCAGCCTCTATGCGGTAATCGCTGCGTATCAAGTGCCGCTCACGACGTCCTACCACGCTCTCGCGATCGTGGTGGCGTTGCTGGCGCTGCTACTGATGGGCTCGCCAAAGCCGATGGCTGCGCAAGATCCCGATGGAACGTTTCCGCTATCGATTACGCTGTTGATCCGTTGGTTACTGCTGCTCGGCACGTTGCTGGCGCTCGGCTACGTCACGCGGCTTTCCGGTGATTTTCCACGACGCATCGTGTTGACCTGGGCGGCCGTAAGCCCGCCGCTCATCATTGCCGTGACACTCGCTCTGCAGCATGCCCTCGAGAGTCTATTGCGCGCTCCGGCAAGTGCCAGGACGGCGGTTGTTGCCGGCTGTACCGATGCCAGCGTAGCGCTGGCAACGCAGCTCAACAAAAGCAACAACTCCAACCTGTCAGTGATTGGCTTCTTCGACGATCGCGACGGCGAGCGCCTGCAATCGAGAGAGAAGATACCGCTATTGGGAAAACTGGCTGACCTGCCGCAATTCATCAAGGCCCGTGGGGTCGATGTAGTTTTCGTCGCCCTGCCGATTCGGCACTTGAGCCGTGTCATGGCGCTCATCGATGCGCTGCGCGATACCACCGCGTCGATCTACTACGTCCCCGACATCTGCGTTTTCGACCTGATCCAGTCTACGCATGCCTCGATCGGCGGGATTCCGGTGATATCGATGTGCGAGACCCCGCTGCACGGCCGCCGGGCCGTGGCGAAGCGCCTCATCGACGTCGCGCTCGCGGTCGTGCTGCTCATCGCGCTGGCGCCGATCATGCTGACTGTGGCGATCCTCGTTCGCTGCACCTCTCCGGGGCCGGTGCTCTTCAAGCAGCGGCGTTACGGGTTGAACGGCGAGCAGATCATGGTCCGCAAGTTCCGCACCATGACAGTCATCGAGGACGGCGCCGCCATCGTGCAGGCGGCGCCAGCCGATGCACGCCTGACTGCGGTCGGCGGCTCGCTGCGTCGTTACTCCCTGGACGAGTTACCACAGCTCTTTGACGTGTTGCAGGGAACCATGAGCCTCGTCGGGCCGCGCCCGCACGCAGTCGCCCACAACGAGCTGTATCGCAAATTGATCAAGGGTTACATGGTCAGACACAAGGTGTTGCCGGGCATCACTGGCTGGGCGCAGATCAACGGCCTGCGTGGCGAGACGAAAACGGTGGACCAGATGGAGGCGCGGGTCTTGTACGACCTGGAGTATCTGCGCCGCTGGTCGATCAAGCTGGATCTCAAGATTCTCGCGAAGACGGCGCTGCGGGTTCTGAATGACGCCAAAGCCTACTGACCGCTTACACGGGGGACACGCATGACGATACTGCTTCGAGCCGGCCGAGAGTTACGCTTCGCCTGCACGATTGCGACGCTCGCGCTAGTTGGCTTTGCATCGGCAGTGCCGGCGCAGCAGGCGCCCGACTACGCCTTGAATGCCGGCGATACTCTCGATATTTCCGTGTGGAAGGAGGAGGACCTCACCAAGAAGGACGTGATCGTACGGCCCGATGGCAAGTTCTCCTTTCCACTTGCCGGGCAGGTGTTGGCACGCGGACGGACTGTAGCGGAGATCGAGGCTGAGATCACCACGCGCCTGAAGCGTTACGTGGCGGAACCCGTAGTATCGGTGTCGGTCAAGAACCTCGACGGCTGCCGCATCTATGTCATCGGCCAGGTGAGCAAAGCCGGCTCGTTCGTCATGAACCCGCGTGTCAACGTGCTGCAGGCCTTGAGTCTCGCTGGCGGTATGACGCCGTTCGCGGCGGTAAACGACATCATGGTGCTGCGCGGCTCAGGCGAGTCGCAGCGCGCCATACCGTTTCACTACGGTGACGTCGTCAAGGGGCGGAATTTGAGTCAGAACGTGTTGCTCGAGGCGGGCGATGTCGTCGTCGTTCCGTAACGCCATGCGCGTCAGGCCGATCGCATGGCTGGTCATCGCGCAGCTGGGTGCTACGCTCCCGGCGGCAGCTCAGGAGGTCGCTTTTATTCCCCAGGCGGACGTTTCCGCCGAATGGGCTACCAATCGCAACCTGGCCGAGCCGCCAAGCCCCAACAGTGAGCTTTATCGCGCGACCGTAGGGGGCGACCTGATACGGCGTACGCAAGTCTCTGATCTCGATTTCCGGCCGCTAGTCACAGTACAGCACAGTAGCGAGATCAGCACACTTGACACTTGGGAGGCGTTGGTCAACCTGGTTGGCGACTACCGCACTCTGCGGAGCGAAAGTTCGGTTATCGCCGAATATCATCGCGAAGATGCCTACAACTCGCAGTACGGCACATCAACTTTCAACCCGTTGAATCCGAATGCTCCAGATACCGCCGGTACTGGCGCAATCGTCACCGGTATCACGCGCACAACCTACGAAGTGGCTCCTGAGTTTTCCTATGAGTTCACGCAGCGCCTCAGCCTAACGGGGAGCGCGGATTTGATTGCGGTCCGCTACAACAACGACGTGCCTGGGCAACTGGTGAGTTACAATAGTCCGCAGGTTGGGTTGGCCCTATCATGGGCGCTCAATCCAAACACCCGGGTTGCGTTCGGCCCCTACTATGCCTATTACAATCCCGTGAATGACACCGAAGGAGCCGTGAAGACCACGACCTACGGTGTGAGCGTTGACTTGGCAAGCAAGATCTCAACCGTGTCGCAGTCAAAACTCACGGCGCGCGTCGAGCACAATTCCGAGCCGGCAGCCTTCGGACAACCGAGCTTCAGCCAAACGACCTGGGGTCTCGAGTGGGTGGGTTCGCACAAGTTTCTCACCAGCCACATCCAATATAGTATTGGCCGGTTCCTCCAGCCCGGCAGCGAGGGAGGGCGGACTGAGAGCGATCAGTTACGCGTGCAATACAATAAATTTCTGACCCAGCGGTGGTCGGTAGTTGCCGCCGTCCGGCTGACGCGCAATACCGACATAGGCACCGTGGTCATAGACAACGCCAACAACCGGGATCGCGCAAACGCGCAGCTCGCCGTGTCATATCTGTTCACGCCGGAGTGGTCGCTGAGCGGTGGCTACCGTTACGCATATCTGAAGTATGAGTCAGCGACGAATTCCGCAAACAGCAACGGGGTATTTCTAACCGTGGGTTACCATGGACTACAACCGCCGCGCGACTGATGCAGTGTCCTCCTCAAGCAGGGGGCACACGCTCGACGAGTACCGTAACCTCCTGCGGAGGCGCCGGATCTATCCAGCGACAATCATTCCGGCGACCGTGCTGGGCGCTGTGTGTATCGCCTTCTCTCTGCCCGTCAGTTATCGCGCTACCGGCACCATCATGCTTCAGACGTCGGAGATTCCGGTGGAGATGGTCTCGTCTACCGCACACCGTCCAGTGCACGATGACACCCCCGCCCAGGCACAGCAGGAGGTCG
>Ga0075425_100008760_pt1 | contig 10751 bp, 15 predicted proteins | sample SoiMethybrSBSTD4_FD_75300 | JGI IMG/M metagenome (GOLD analysis project Ga0075425, IMG submission 75300) | Bulk soil microbial communities from a Populus tree surrounding site in Tennessee, USA - Soil MetaG P. TD hybrid SBSTD4 | ecosystem: Environmental > Terrestrial > Soil > Tree plantation...
AAGATTGTTTCGCTCGCGCCGGAGGTGATTTGAACAATGGCAGGAACAAAGCGCTCGAAAATCAAGAAGAACGATCAGGTTGTGATTATTGCCGGGCGCGATAAGGGCAGGCGTGGCCGCGTGCTGGAAGTTTTACCCAACAAGGGCAAAGTCAAAGTTGAAGGCGCGGGCATGATCAAGCGTCACCAGAAGGCGAACCCGCAGGCGAATCGCGGTGGCGGCATTGTGGATAAAGAATCGTTTATCGACATCTCCAACGTGCAGTTGATCGATCCGCAGTCGGGCAAGCCAACGCGCGTGAAGTATCAGGTTGAGAGCGATGGTTCGAAGACGCGTGTCGCGGCGGCCAGTGGCCAATCGGTTTAGAGATAAAAGCGCGCAAGTTGAGTTGAGGATCTGAAATGGCTGCAAGGTTAAAAGAACGATATCAAAAGGACGTGGCGCCGCAGATTGCGAAGGAGTTTGGCATCACCAATCCCATGGCTGTACCGCGCCTCGAGAAGATCGTGGTCAACATGGGCATGGGTGAGGCGATCGCCAACGCGAAAATACTGGACACGGCGACTGATGAGTTGCGCTCGATCACCGGGCAAAAGCCTGTGATTACGAAAGCGAAGAAATCGATCGCGTCGTTCAAGTTGCGACAGGGAATGCCGATCGGCGTGATGGTCACGCTGCGTGGCGACCGGATGTACGAGTTTCTCGATCGGCTGGTGTCAGTGGCGCTGCCGCGCGTGAGGGACTTCCGTGGAGTTTCGCCGAAAGCTTTTGATGGACGTGGAAACTACACCATCGGAGTCCGCGAGCAACTAATCTTTCCCGAGATCGACTTCAACAAAGTCGACAAGCTGCGCGGAATGAATATCTCGATCGTGACCTCGGCGCGAAATGACGAACAGGCAAGAGCCCTGCTTAAAGGGCTTGGTATGCCATTTAGAACTTAAAAGAATTATAGGTCCTGTAGGACCCGTTGGTCCTATATCAAACAAAATATGGCAAAGAAATCACTGATTGCGAAAGCTGCACGTCGACCTAAGTTTTCGGTACGTGCCTACACTCGATGCAAGCGTTGTGGGCGGCCGCGAGGTTATCTGCGGAAGTTCAACCTGTGCCGCATCTGTTTTCGTGAGCTGGCGCTGCAAGGACAGATACCGGGTGTCGTTAAGTCGAGCTGGTAAGTTCAGAGTTCAGCCTTTAGGCTGCTGTTTTACGACAGACAAGCTAAAGCTTGAACTCTAAACATGGCGATTAATTTTGGAGTTACTTCATGACTGATCCTATTGCCGACATGTTGACGCGAATCCGCAACGCGATTGCGGCGAAACATTCGCGAGTTGATATTCCGGCTTCAAAACTCAAACTCGAGATTGCCCGCATTCTAAAGGAAGAGGGTTACATCAATAACTTCGTCGTGAAGGGCGAAGGGCTGAAGCGCACCGTGCGGATCTTTTTGCGTTACGACTCGCGTGGCACGTCTTCGATTACGCATCTCGAGCGCGTGTCTACGCCGGGACGGCGCGTGTATGTCGGCTCGAGGGATATTCCGAAAGTGCTCGGCGGCTATGGCATCAATATCGTCTCGACCTCGAAAGGGTTGATGAGCGGTAAGACTGCGCGCCGCGAGAACATTGGTGGTGAATTGTTGGCCCAGATTTATTGATCGAGATCGGGAATAAGTTATGTCGCGTATAGGAAAAAAAGTGATTGCGGTGCCGAAGGGCGTCAGTGTGACGGTTCACGAGCGCGAGCTGGAAGTCAAAGGTCCGAAAGGCACACTGAAGACGCCGATTCCGCAGGGAATCAGTTTCAAGCTCGAAGGCGAAGAACTGCGGGCTGAGCGTACTTCTGACGAGCAGGCGGCCTTGCACGGACTCGCTCGCGCGCTGGCAAACAACGCCATCGTCGGTGTGACCCAGGGATTCAGCAAGCAAATGGACGTGGTTGGTGTTGGTTACAAGGCCGACGTGCAGGGTAAGAAGATCGTCTTCTCGCTCGGTTACTCGCATCCCATCGAGTTTCCTTTGCCGCCTGAAGTCGAGGCCAAGGCGGAGCGTTTGACGACCAGGGGCAGCATTCAGCAATACCAAACCACGTTGACGCTCACGAGTATCGACAAGCAGAAGCTGGGCCAGGTCGCGGCCGAGATGCACAAACTGCGCAAGCCTGACGCCTACAAGGGCAAGGGCGTGCGCTACGCCGGCGTTCCGATCAAGTTGAAGCCCGGTAAGACAGGCAAGTAAGCGGCAATTCTTTGGAGTGCGGCGGCTTGCCGCCGCTTTGGCCAAAGCGGTGCCAGGGCACCGCACTCCAAGGAGACGCCCGTTACGAGGAGAGATGGCAAACACAAGTAGAGCAGAAGTTCGAAGCGCAATTCATAAGCGGATTCGTCGCAAGGTTAGAGGAAACACTGAACGGCCGCGGCTGGCGATCTATCGCAGTCTGAACCATATCTACGCGCAGGTGATCGACGACCGTCACGGCAAGACGCTGGTTTCGGCATCGACTACTGAAAAAGATTTGCGCGGCCCGACCGGGGGCAATCTCGATGCAGCGCGCCGGATCGGACAATTGATAGCCGAACGTGCGCTGGCACAGGGCATCGAACAAGTGGTGTTCGACCGTGGTGGTTATCTGTATCACGGGCGCGTCAAGGCGTTGACTGATGCGGCCCGCGCCGCCGGCTTGAACAAGAATGAAGCCATCGCGCAACCGGAAGCTGAAACACCGACGCCAGCAGAACAACCATCTGAAAAGAAATCAAAGAAGAAGAAACGAGAATAACCTCTGTGCCTCTGTGGTTGTACTAAAACCACAGAGACACAGAGACACAAAGAAGAATAATAAAATATGAGACAACCGAAGCAACGTATTCCCGCGCAGGGGCTCGATCTTAAAGATCAGGTGATCTCAATCAATCGTGTAACCAAAGTCGTGAAAGGCGGTAAAAACCTTTCCTTTGCAGCGCTCGTAGTGGTTGGTGATGAAGGTGGTCACGTTGGTTTTGGCACCGGCAAGGCGCGGGAGGTTCCGCTGGCGATTAAAAAAGGAGTGGAAGCCGCGAAGAAGAACCTGATTCGCGTGCCGCTAATCAATAACACGTTGCCACATCAATTGATCGGCGAATACGGCGCGGGCCGTGTGTTGGTCAAGCCGGCTTCGGAGGGCACGGGCGTTATCGCGGGGGGCGCGGTACGTGCCGTGATGCAGGCGGTCGGCGTGAAAGACGTGCGCACCAAAGTGTTGGGCTCGACCAATCCGCACAACGTGGTGCGTGCCACTTTCGATGCGTTGTTGCGGATGAAGGATCCGATGGAGCTGGCACGCTTGCGTGGTAAGCAGGTTGAGGAGATGTAAGTTATGCCACGTAACGCGAAGACAAACGACGAAACACAGGCGAGGATTCGCATTCAGTACTATCGCAGCTTTATCGCGTCGCCGAAGACACACAAGACGATCGTGCGCAGTCTGGGCTTGCGAAAGCTCAATCAAGTTGTTGAGCGTCCGGATAATGCCGCAATGCGTGGCGCAGTTGCGAAAGTGCCGCACCTGCTTCGAATAGTGGAGTAGGGCCGCGGATTATGCGGATTTTTGACGGATTTTGGAGTAAACATGGCGATCAGTTTGAATAGTCTCAGGCCGGCGAAGGGTTCGACCCACAAGAAGAAACGAGTGGGACGTGGCCCCGGCTCGGGTCTTGGCAAGACCGCGGGCCGCGGTGAGAAGGGGCAGAAGTCTCGCTCAGGTTACACGCGCAAAGTCGGATTTGAAGGCGGGCAGATGCCGCTGCACCGGCGCTTGCCCAAGCGTGGCTTCACGAATATCTTCAAGAAGCAATGGCTGGAGATCAGTCTCAGCGCGCTGGACAAACACTTCGGCGCGGACGAGGAGATCACTCCCGAGGTCCTGCACGATCGCGGTCTGATTAAAAAGGCCAAGCACGACGTGGTGGTGCTGGGAAACGGTGAGATCTCCAAACCGCTGCGCGTCTCAGCGCACCGGTTTACAAAAAGTGCTCGACAGAAGATCGAGCAGGCTGGCGGTGCAGTGGTGGAAATTGCAGGGTAAACTGTAATCCCGCCAGGAGGTAGTAATGGAAAAGTTTCTCGCCGCAGTTCGCAATATGTTCAATGTGCCGGATCTACGCCGGCGCATTTTCTTTACGCTGGGTCTGCTCGCTGTTTACCGGCTGGGCGCGCACATCGGTGCTCCGGGAATCAACAAAGTGCGTTTGGACGAGGTCTGGCGCGACGTTGCCGGAACTCTGCTCGGCGTACTCGATCTTTTCTCCGGCGGAAACTTTCGCACGATCTCGATCTTCGCTTTAGGCGTGACGCCTTACATCACTTCGTCGATCATCCTTCAGCTCATGACCGTCGTCTCGCCGCAACTGAAGAAGTTGCAGGAAGAGGGCGAGATGGGACGGCAAAAGATCAATCAGTGGACGCGTTACCTGACTGTTGGTCTCGCCGCGATTCAAACTTTGTTTGTGGCTCACTGGCTACAGGTTAATGGTGTCGGCGCTCCGGGCTGGGGATTCCGGCTTAGCACTGTGCTGACGCTCACAACCGGAACGATGTTCGTCATGTGGCTGGGCGAGCAGATCACTGAACGTGGTGTCGGTAACGGCATATCGTTACTAATCTTCGCCGGTATTGTTATTGGCTTGCCGAGGGGTGTGGTGCAGGTGTTTGACCGCGTTCGTGGTGGCGACACGATGGAGATCGTTGGCGTGTTTGTGATGCTGGCAGCGCTCATTTTGATCATCGCGTTCATCGTCTTTGTTGAAGCGGCGCGGCGAAAGATTCCAGTGAGTTATGCGAAGCGGCACGTCGGTCGACAAGTGGTTGGCGGCCAGCAAACGACCATGCCGTTGAAGATCAATATGGGCGGCGTGATCCCCGTGATCTTCGCTTCGTCGGTTTTATCGATGCCGCAGAGTGTGTTCGCAGCGTTTCCCCCTGATCGAAACAATCTAGAGACTTGGTGGGCGAAAATTTGGAGCTTCTTCCAGATCTTTCATCCGGGTGATCCGTATTACGAGCTGATCTTCCTGTCGCTGATCATCTTCTTCACGTTCTTCTACGTATCAATCGTTTTCAACGTCGAAGAAGTGGCCGACAACCTTCGCAAACACGGCGGCTTCATGCCGGGCATTCGTCCCGGTAAGGCCACTGCCGAATATCTCAATACAATCCTGACGCGACTGACCACGGTCGGCGCGATCTACCTCGCTTTGGTCGCATTTGTGCCGCAGTTCATGTTGAGTGGATTCAAGGTGGCGAGATTGCCTTTTATCGGCACCTGGCTTGACTCTTTTGTCAGCACCACTCCGGGTCTGTCGTGGATCCCGACCGGTATGGGCTACCAGTTTTATTTTGGCGGAACGTCGCTGCTAATTCTTGTCGGCGTGGCGATGGACACAGTGGCACAGGTTGAAGCGCAACTCGTGATGCGCAATTACGAGGGCTTCCTGGGCAGCGGCGGCCGCTTACGCGGACGACGGGCCTGATCCGTATGGCGAAAATCATCGTGTTGATGGGTGCGCCTGGTGCCGGAAAAGGTACGCAGGCGCGCTTGCTTCAAGAGCGTTTGCATTTGCCTCAGATCTCCACCGGAGATATTTTTCGCGCGCTCAAAACCGCGCACACTCCGCTGGCGCAGGAAGTGAGAGACATCATGGAACGAGGACAACTCGTTCCGGATGAGTTGACAATTCGTTTGGTGAAGGAGCGGACGGCGCAGGACGACTGCAAGGACGGTTATGTTCTCGATGGGTTTCCACGCACTCCGGCACAGGCAGCGAGTCTGGAAAAACTTGCAGCCGAGCAAGGCAAAGCTATCGTCGCTGTGCTCATCGATGTACCACTGGACATGCTCGAGAAGCGCATGACCGGCCGGCGCAATTGCCCTGTATGCGGCGAGATCTACAATATCTATTTCAAGCCGCCGAAGAATGACAACGTCTGTGACTTTCATCCTGACGCGCAGCTCGTGCATCGCGCGGACGATAATGTGGAAACCGTTAAGGCCCGGCTGGCAACATATGAAAAGCAAACGCGGCCGCTGATCGAGTATTACAAGTCGGCGGGTCTGCTGCGCCCGGTCGATGGCACCCGCGAGCCGGAAGCGATCTATGAGGATATAGTAAGAGTTGTGACGCGGATGAACGCGGATTGAAAGAATGATTATCGGAAAGTCAAGAAAGGAACTGGAGAAGATGCGCGCGTCGGGCCGGCTTGCCGGTCTGGTTTTGCAGAAGCTGCGCAGTCTGGTCCAGCCGGGCGTCACGACGATCGAGATCGACGCGCAGGCGGAGAGGATGATCCGCGACGCCGGAGCTTTGCCGACATTCAAGGGTTACAACGGTTTCCCTTATTCGATTTGCGCTTCGGTGAACGAGCAGATCGTTCACGGCTTTCCTTCGAAGTACGTGCTGAAGGAAGGTGATATTCTGTCGATCGACTGTGGCGCAACGCTCGAAGGTTTTGTCGGCGACACGGCGACGACCGTTCCTGTGGGGCAGGTTGATGAGGAGAAACTGCGACTGGTCCGCGTCACTGAAGAGTGTCTCGAACGAGCCATTCAGCAATGTCGTCCGGGAAACCATCTGGGCGATATTGGCTGGGCAGTGCAGCAGCATGCGGAGACCAACGGCTACTCCGTTGTGCGTGACTATGTTGGGCACGGAATCGGTCGCCGGATGCATGAAGATCCGCAGATTCCGAACTACGGCCGGCCTGGCCTGGGACCGAAGATCAAAGTTGGTTACGTGTTTGCAGTCGAGCCGATGGTGAATCAGGGCACGCATTTCACGAAGGTTTTGGCTGATGGTTGGACGGTCGTGACGCTTGACGGGAAGCCGAGCGCGCACGCCGAGCACACGATAGCGATTACCGAAGACGGCCCCGAGGTCCTGACGCTGGTTGGGTCAGCGGTCGCCGTCGGTTGAGCGCCTCCTTGGAGTGCGGCGGCTTGTCGCCGCTTTGGCCAAAGCGGTGCCAAGGCACCGCACTCCAAGGAGGCGCCCGCTGGTTGGCAAAGCCGAAGCCCGCGTGTTATTATTCGCAGTTTGTCGGCAGCGTCCAAATATCATTCTGAGAGGATAATGGCGAAGGAAGAGGCGATAGAAGTTATGGCAAAGGTGCTGGAAACTTTGCCTAACGCAATGTTTCGGGTCGAGTTGGAAGACAGCCAGCATCAGGTGCTTGCGCACATATCGGGAAAGATGCGCAAGCATTTTATTCGCATTCTTCCAGGTGATCGGGTTTTGGTGGAGCTATCGCCATACGATCTCAATCGCGGCCGCATCACTTATCGCTATAAATAGATCGAGGTTAAGTAATGAAAGTCCGTGCGTCAGTAAAGAAGATGTGCGACAAGTGCAAGATCATCCACCGCAAAGGCGTGGTGCGGGTGATCTGCAGTAATCCGAAACACAAACAGAGACAAGGATAACGAGAAATACGATGGCACGTGTTGCAGGAGTTGATCTGCCGCCCAACAAGAGAGCCGAGGTTGGCTTGACTTACATCTACGGCATTGGCCGCTCGCGCTCGAATTCAGTGCTCAAGGAAGCGGGCGTCAATCTCGATACGCGCGTGAGAGATTTGAGTGAAGACGAGCTGAGCCGCATTCGTTCGATCCTGGAAGCTCAGGGCGAGATCGAAGGCGATCTGCGCAAGCGCGTGCAGATGGACATTAAGCGTTTGATGGATATTGGTTGCTATCGTGGACTGCGTCATCGTCGTTCGCTGCCGGTTCGCGGCCAGCGGACGCATACAAACGCGCGCACTCGCAAAGGTCCGCGACGCGCGACGATCGCTAAGAAGAAAGCGCCCGGGAAGAAATAGTTTAGAGTTCAAGCTTTAGCTTGTCTGCTAAAGCAGCAGCCTAAAGGCTGAACTCTGAACCTGGAATTCAAAACAAGAGACTTATGGCTAAAGCAGGCGGAAAGAAAAAGGTCTTTCGCAAGAAAGAGAAGAAGAACGTTCCCAACGGCATCGTGCACATTGCCGCGTCGTTCAATAACACGATGGTGTCGATTACGGATCTTGAAGGGAACTTGATCGCGCAATCGTCCGCAGGCGCTCGCGGTTTTCGCGGCTCGCGCAAGGGCACTCCCTTCGCCGCGCAGCAGGCGGCTTACGAAGCGGCGAAGAAGGCGCATGAAGCGGGCATGCATCAATGCGAAGTGCGAGTTAAAGGTCCAGGCGGTGGTCGTGAGTCAGCGATCAGGGCGATCGCGAATGCGGGAATCAGAGTGACGACAATTCGCGATTCGACGCCGATTCCGCATAACGGTTGCAGACCGCCGAAACGGCGAAGAGTTTAAGTTGTTAGCGTTCAGAGCGAGTTTAGAGTTCAAGCTTTAGCTTGCGTGCTAAAGCAGCAGCCTAAAGGCTGAACTCTGAACGTTGGAATGCATTAACCCAAAGGAAGAAGGGTCGGGCCTCGCCAGGAGCGACCTGTAAACTTTTCCGGCTAGTAATAGACCGGAGGCAATAGACCGGAGGCAATTAATTGGCTAGGTATAGAGATGCTGTGTGTCGCCTTTGCCGTCGCGAAGGCGCGAAACTGTTTTTGAAGGGCGATCGTTGTTACAAGCCGGCTTGCCCAATTGAAAAACGTGGTACGCAACCACCGGGTCAGCATGGTAACACGCTGCGGCGCGGCAAGGCACTGGTTGGCTACGGCCAGCAGTTGCGCGAAAAGCAGAAGGTCAAGCGCATTTATTTCATTCTCGAAGGGCAGTTTCGCAACTACTTCGAGCGCGCTGCCCGCATGAAGGGAATCACGGGCGAGAACCTTCTGTTCCTGCTCGAGCGGCGTTTGGACAATGCGGTTTACCGTGCCGGCTTTTCCACTTCCCGCCGGCAGGCGCGACAACTCGTGAACCACGGCCATATTCTGGTTAACGATCGCAAAGTAGATATTCCCTCTTATCAAGTGAAGCCCGGCGACACGATCAGTGTGAGAGAGGCGAGTCGCAAAAACTCTCACATCGAAGGTGCATGGCAAACTGCGTCCGGTCGCGGACGTCCGTCGTGGATTGCTGCCGACGGCGGCGACATGACCGCACGCGTGAGCAGCTTGCCGGTTCGCGACGATGTCGATCGCATGATTAACGAGCAGCTAATTGTCGAACTTTATAGCAAATAGTTGACTGGTGACGGCGCCGGGGATCGCCGCTCATCTTGTCAGTTGGATTTTTCTCAGGACCGAACAATATGGCTATGGATCAAAATAATCTTTGGACAGGATTTCAAATGCCGCGTCGCCTCGCGGCGGATGCAGAGACACTGACGGAACGATATGGCCGCTTTTCAGCGCAGCCTTTCGAACGCGGTTTCGGAACGACTGTCGGTAATTCACTGCGTCGTGCGCTGCTCTCTTCAATCGAAGGCGCTGCCATCACCGCAGTCAAAATTGAAGGCGTCGAACACGAGTTCTCATCGATCAAAGGCGTGGTGGAAGACGCCACCGACGTGATTCTCAATCTCAAACAGGTTCCGTTCAAGCTGCACAGCAACGAACCTAAGACGTTGAGGATCAATAAGGAAGGCGCTGGCGAGGTCACGGCGGCCGACATCGAAGCGGATGCTGACGTCGAGATTCTCGATCCCACCGTGCACATCGCGACCGTGAGCGACGGTGGCTCGCTGCGCGTCGAGATGCGGCTCAAGCGTGGTCGCGGTTACATTTCGGCGGATCGAAACTTTGACGAGGATCTCTCGCTGGGTTACATCCCGATTGATTCCGTGCACACGCCGGTAAAGAAGGTTAATTACAACGTCGAAGCCGCTCGTCTCGGACAGAACACGGAGTTTGACAAACTGACTATCGAGGTTTGGACTGACGGCTCCGTCAAGCCCGAGGATTCGATCGGCCTGGCGGCGAAGTTGATAAAAGATCACATGTCGATCTTCATCAACTTCGAAGAAGACACGGACGATTTCGCCTACGCGAAGATGGAGCGTCCACCGCTGCCGCGCAACGATCAGTTGGACCGGTCGGTGGATGAGCTGGAACTGTCAGTTCGTTCTTACAACTGTCTTAAGAACGCTGACATTCGAACCATTCGCGATCTGGTCCAGCGCACTGAGCGCGAGATGCTGGCGACCAAGAACTTCGGCAAAAAGTCGCTCAATGAGATCAAGGAAATCCTGAACGGCATGGGACTCGACTTCGGTATGGAGTTTGACGAGCAGGGTAATCCTATTCCGGGCAGCGGCGGCCGCGATGGCGCTGATCTCTCGGAGTATGATGGCGATGAGGAACAGTAGTCAGTCATGCGACACCTAAAGGCACATCGGAAACTTGGTCGCACCAGTGAACACCGGCACTCAATGCTGCGTAATCTGGCGACCTCTTTGATCAACGCGCGTGAAGAACGGATCGTCACGACTTTGCCAAAGGCGAAAGAGTTGCGACCGTTTGTTGAGCGCGCGATCACTTTGTCGCGGCGTGCGCACAACTTTGCTGATGAAGGCTCCGACGCGCGCGCGTTGCACCTGCGCCGGCAGGCTGCGGGATTTTTTCATGCGGGCAACATGTCCGTGAGTGAGATCGCAGGCAGGCGAGGTCAGCCCAGGCCCGAAAGGACCGCGGGCGTGGCCGCGCTGAGACGTTTGTTCAATGAACTCGGCGAGCGTTACAAAGATCGGCCCGGCGGTTACACGCGCATCTTGAAGCTCGGCCATCGCGATGGTGACAGTGCCGAGCTCGCGATTATCGAGCTCGTCGACAATCCA
>Ga0075425_100008761_pt1 | contig 10751 bp, 11 predicted proteins | sample SoiMethybrSBSTD4_FD_75300 | JGI IMG/M metagenome (GOLD analysis project Ga0075425, IMG submission 75300) | Bulk soil microbial communities from a Populus tree surrounding site in Tennessee, USA - Soil MetaG P. TD hybrid SBSTD4 | ecosystem: Environmental > Terrestrial > Soil > Tree plantation...
CTTCTGGGCGCCAAACAGGGGGCTACGCGGTGTGCCGGTTGGGATGGCGGCAAAGGCGCTACCTGCAAACGGGCTCAGCCCGTTCTTGCAGACCAACAGGCCGCTAGAGGTGAAAATCCCCCAGCGGATGAGGTCGCGCCTGCTGATCTCGCCGATCGAGCGCGCCTTGACGATCTCGGCGCGGTTGTCGCGCGCCCGTTGCGCTTCTCTTTGCCTGATGCGTGATGCCTTGCTTGATATGTACATGGTGGATCTCCCCTTCCACAGACGTCACTTTTAAAAAAACCGGAAGTCGTCGATGCCGGGCGTGGCAATGGTCGTGCCTTGCACCATCAGCACGTTGCCGACCGCATCGGTGATCAGGATGTTGGCCCCGCTCTGCAGCATGGTGGCCTGCACGGCGGCGAAGTTGGCGAGCATGGCGGCTTTACACGCCGTTGCCGAAGCCGCTGCTACGGGGGCGGGTGCCGCGGTGGACAGCTCCACGCCGTTGGCCGGTGCCGACGCTTTCCAAACGTGCCCTGAAGCTTGCCCCCGCCGCGAGGCAGGAGCGTCGTTATCGACGACCAGGGTTAGCCGTTGTGCGCCTGGCTTGTTGTTGATAACGATCTTGTGCGATCCCCCGCGCCCCGTAGCCATGACATTTTCCCCTCTTTGAGAACCCGCACCCCGTTGCGCCGCCGTTGGCTTGTGATCGAAAGCCGTGGGCCAACAGTTCGTCATGCGTCGAGCTCACAATGTGCGCGCTCGCAACGAGGTTGGTAACGGACGGGAGTGCCGCAAACGTTGTAGGCGCGATCGTCTGAACGCGTACGACCTTGGTTAGATTGGCGTGCTCCCTTTGGCACTGAGATGCGCGGGTCGAATTGCGCACGAGCGATAACTTTTTTCCTTGAGTGCGGAGATCTCAGACCCGCGATCGCACCGGAGCGCGGATGAGTGCTCAGACCAGAGAGCTAGTGAGACGACCTGCCGCGCTGCGGCGTCGGCCAGGTCCGACTACACAGGCCGCCATTTGGGTATCAGAGTACTCAGCGCTGGGATTGCGCCGACCCGCGTCCGCCTCGAAAGTTCACAGCGCGCGAGCGACGCTCCGTGCCCAACGCAGGCGCTCGGCAGTGCGGTGAGGGGGAGCGGCGCGAGCGCGTTTCGACACTGCTGCGGCGGCTTGCAACGGCGCGCAGCGTAAAAGCAAGCGCAGCTTATATGAGAGGCGCGTAAATCTTGGGCGACCGCTCAACCCGTCCAGGCGCCGCTCATCCCCAAGTCGGGCAGATCCTGGGTGGGCGCGCTTTGCGGCAGGATTCGGGAGGCTTGAATGGCCTGCAGACGGTTGGAGGCCTTCATCTTTCGGAACACGCGCGTCATGTAATGCTTGATGGTTGAGACTTTGAGGCCCAGCTTTTCCGCGATTTCGTGGTTGGTCAGCCCCTTCGAGGCATGGTCAAGCATTTGCTGTTCGCGGAAGCTCAACGTGGTGCTCTGCGCGCGCTTTGGCACCAGCGGGCCGCCCTGAGCATCCGTTAGCAAGCGAGACGCGAGTTCGGGCGTGATGAACGGCTTGCCGGCGTCGATGGTTTCAAGCGCCTCCGCGAGCTCGCGCCCGCTTACAGCCTTGAGAATATAGCCGGCGGCACCGGTCGCCAGTGCCTTCGATACACTCAAGGGATCATCGCGGCCTGTCAGCACGGCGATTTTGCATTCGGGCTGTGCATTGGCGATGTCTTGCCTTGGATCGAAGCGTTCGAGCACACCCATGTTGAGGAGTAAGACATCGAGGGCCTGTTCTCGAACCGCCCGCCGCGCCTCCGACGGCAAGGCTCCCTCGGCAACCACGCGAAAGCGGGGGTTGCGGGCCAGCGCTTGCACGACGCCCGTCCGGTAGATCGGGCAGGTATCCATCACGGCGATCCGAATTGGACTGTGCATCTGTCGCCCCCAATCTAGGTGAACATCTCGTCGCAAGTGCCGAGTAAGAGCAGCCAGCGGTGCGTAGCTCGTCCTTTGCTGCCAGCTTGGGTTCGACCGCACGCCGACGGAACCCTTGCCTGCGCTGTTCGTGGAATGACGAAAGAGCAACGCCGCGCCGTAGGTCTTGATTTAGGTCAAGGAGCCCAGAGACATCTCGCCACAGGGTGGGGTTTGACGAGCGTGAGAGCCTCTGGACCTAGGCCGCGTCCGCTTCCTTCAGCGGCGAGGCAAGGTGCGCCGGTAGTCTCGGGCATCTTTGACATAAGTCAAAGCATCCGAGCGCTTGGCCGTGGTTCGTGCAACCCGCTCGGGGACAACACACCCGAGACGAGGGACGCCGCCAAGAGGACACCAACCATGGGCGATGGGTACCAGGACGATTCTGAGTTCGGCGGGGGGCCCAGATGGTCGCCAGAGCTCGTTTGGTCCACGCTCCTGGTGTTGGCGCTCGGTGCTGGCGTGCTGCTGTGGGCCTACTTTGGACCACACTCGCTCTCACCTGCCTACCGCGCGACAGAAACGCCAGCCACTTTTTCCGGGCGCTGACCCGGGGTGCTGCGCAAACTCTGCCTCCGGTCACGCGAGCGCGGCCAGCGCGAGGGGACGGCCGGGGCTATTGGGCGTCCTTCGCGACTGCGGTGTGCGCGCCAAGCTCCGCGATGGCCGACCGCGGTGCTGGGATGGCGAGCCCCGTGAGGCACGGCGCCGAGAAGCGCTGGATGGCGGCTGCTTGCTCCCTCTCGGCCGGCGAGCTTGGCCAAAGCGCACGCCGTGACTGTGGCGCGTGCACTGGCGGCGGGTCCTGATGGCCTTGATCGGGATCAAACCGAGCAGCGGGCCGCCGCACGATAATGACGTGATCGCGGAAGGACCCCCGCCGCCTAGCTGGATACGCGCGTGACCAACCATCCTCCATCGCGCTTTGCCGTCGCCGCCTACGATTCGTGGTCGGGCGTGCACACGACCCTCCACGATTTGTGTGCGGGCGGCTCAACAATCAATGAGCTTAACTGTTTGGGCTTGCACCGCGTGCTCGCGGCCGGCCCTGGCGTCGAGCACGCGCTGCCCTTGCGCGCGCTGCCGTTCCAAAAGAGCCCTGAACTCATCTCTTGTACCTTGGGTCCGGTCGCCGAACGCCTGGCACAGCGGCTTGCGCTTGGCGCGCCCAGTCTGCAAGTCGCGCTCTCCCATTGGCTGATCCCACGGCACGCGGCGCAGCTGCAAAACACGGTACAGGACGGCAGGCTCGTTCTGTGGGTCCAATTGTTCGATGCCGAGGACGAGCGCCGCGCCTATCAAGCTCTGCTGGCCAGGAGCGCCAATTCCGTGGGCGTGCACGACTTGAATGGCGACGAAAGCTGACGGCAGCTCGGCCTGCCCGAGATCTGATCGGCTTTCGTGATACAATTCGTTACAATTTCTTGCCGAAGCTCGGAATGGGGGTGACGGAGGGGTGGTGAACTGACGGACATCAAGATCCGACAGGGAGCCGACCGATGTCGATGCAGCTCACCCACGCGCTGGCGGGCCAGGCCACTTCCTCAGCCTGCGTCATCCCGTTGCGCCTCACATCGGGCTTTGAGCAAAAGCTCGCGCACGGGGCCTTGCGCCGGGTTGAGGTCAAGGAATTGCTGTTTGCCGAGGGTGACGCCGCCACGCATGTCTACCGCATCGAAACCGGTACCATTGCTCTTAACAAAGTGCTGGCCGACGGTCGTCGCCAGGTGATCGGTTTTGCCTACCCCGGTGATCTGATCGGACTGGGTGTTGAAGGCGCGCACGTGATGAATGCGCAAGCCGTGAAACCAACGCGCGTGCGTTGCCTCTCCCTTGCGACACTGCGTCAATCCATTGCCGAGGACCCAACCCTTGGGATCAAGCTCTACGAGGCATTGGCACGCGAGCTGGCGGCGGCGCGTGACTTGATGCTGACCACCGGGCAACGCAGCGCCGTGGAACGCGTGGCGAGCTTCCTGTTGGCGCTCTCGCGGCGCAATCAGCGCCAGGGTCAGGACCCGACGAGCTTCGAGCTGCCGATGACCAGAACCGATATCGGTGACTTCCTGGGTCTTACCATCGAGACGGTGAGCCGAACTTTCACCAAGTTGAAACAGCTGGGCCTCATTGAATTGCCCGCTAGCCATCAAGTGCGCTTGCCCAACCTCAAGGCGTTGCAGCGCACGGCCGACGGCGAAGCTCCGAGGAGCCCGCGCTCGTTGCCGGCGGACCCGAACCAGGCGCCCCTTAGCCGTCACACCCCAGCCCATCCCGCCGCTGCTGCCGATTTTTCCAGGGGTCGGCAGGGGGGCGGGCATTGGGCCTCGCCGCGGCCTAAAGCTTACCCGGCACACCCGCCATTGACCTAGATCAACGCCCGTGCCCGGGCGCGAGGCCATAGCTGCGTCGACCGGGCCAACCAAGGGGTGTCGGATGCGCACCAGGAGTGTCGAAGAACGCGCTGTATTGGCCGACTGTTTCGCGTTTGTGGGATGCCTCCTGTGCGCTGGGCTCGGGGCAACACTCCTGTTTGCTTCGCCCAATGGCGGCATGGCTTTTCATGGCCTGCTGCTGCTGGTCGCCTCCCTGGCTGCGTTGGCCGCGGTGGTCGAATTCTCCTTCGACTCGGTGCGGCAGCTTCCCAAGGGCTACATGGATGGCCCCATCAAAGTCGCGGCCATTGCCGCGGTGATTTGGGGTATCGCGGGCTTCGTGGTGGGCGATCTCATTGCTTGGCAGCTTGCAATCCCGGCATTGAACCTTGACCTGCCATGGACCAGCTTTGGCCGCTTGCGACCGCTCCACACCTCGGCGGTGATCTTTGCCTTCGGCGGCAACGTCTTGGTAGCGACCTCCCTCTATGTGGTGCAGCGAACCTGCCGCGCCCGGTTGCCGGGACGCTGGGCACCTTGGTTTGTCGTCTGGGGCTACCAGCTTTTCCTTCTCGTCGCCGGCACGGGTTACCTGCTCGGGATCACGCAGAGCAAGGAATATGCCGAACCTGAGTGGTACGCCGACCTATGGCTCACCGTGGTCTGGGTCGTGTACTTGGCGATCTTCCTCGGCACGCTGGCAAGGCGAAAGGAACCGCACATCTACGTGGCCAATTGGTTCTATCTGGCCTTCATCGTCACCATTGCCATGCTGCACCTCGTCAACAACGCAGCCATGCCGGTCAGCCTTACCAGTGCCAAGAGCTATATTGTCTATTCGGGCGTGCAGGACGCCATGACGCAATGGTGGTACGGGCACAATGCCGTCGGCTTTTTTCTGACCGCCGGCTTCCTCGGCATTATGTACTATTTCATCCCCAAGCGCGTGGAGCGCCCGATTTATTCCTATCGCTTGTCCATCGTTCACTTCTGGACCCTGATCTTTCTCTACATTTGGGCCGGCCCGCACCACCTGCATTACACCGCCTTGCCCGACTGGGCGCAGACGCTCGGCATGACCTTCTCGATCATGCTGTGGATGCCGTCCTGGGGCGGCATGATCAATGGGCTGATGACGCTGTCCGGCGCCTGGGACAAGCTGCGCACTGATCCCGTCGTCCGCTTCCTTGTCGTGTCGGTGGCCTTCTATGGCATGTCGACCTTCGAGGGACCGGTGATGAGCATCAAGGCGGTCAACTCATTGTCGCATTACACGGACTGGACCATCGGTCACGTGCACTCGGGCGCCTTGGGCTGGGTGGCAATGGTTTCCTTTGGCGCCCTCTATTGTCTGTTGCCCTGGCTTTGGAAGAAAAGCGGCATGTACTCGATGCGTCTCATCGAGTGGCACTTCTGGACCGCAACCATTGGCATCCTGCTCTACATCACGGCCATGTGGGTGTCCGGCATCACCCAGGGGCTCATGTGGCGCGCCTACGACCGCTTGGGCTTTCTGCAGTACTCCTTCATCGAAACCGTTGAGGCAATGCGTCCCTATTACATCATCCGCGCGCTGGGCGGCCTCCTGTTCCTCGTTGGCGCGCTGATCATGGCCTACAACGTCTGGCGCACTCTCAGCGAGGAGGAAACCGTTGAGGCCGCCGCGCCCACCGCCGAGACCGTTCGGCAACTACCGATCGGCGCCGTGGCCTAGGGGGGATCATGCAGCACGAAGCCTTCGAGAAGAACTCCTTGCTCCTGTTGATCGGCATCTTGATCGTGGTGTCGATCGGCGGCCTGGTGCAGATCGCGCCGCTGTTCTGGGTCGATAGCACGATCGAGAAGGTGAGGGGTATGCGCCCGTACACCCCGCTGGAACAGGCCGGGCGCGACATCTATGTGCGTGAGGGTTGTTACGGCTGTCACAGCCAGATGATCCGCACCCTGCGCGATGAGGTCGAACGCTACGGCCACTACAGCCTGGCGGCCGAAAGCATGTACGACCATCCCTTTCAGTGGGGCTCCAAGCGCACCGGTCCGGATCTGGCTCGCGTCGGCGGCAAGTACTCAGACCTTTGGCATGCCGAGCATCTCGGCAATCCGCGAGCGCTCGTGCCCGAGAGCATTATGCCAGGCTATCCGTGGCTCGCCGAAACCAAACTCGACGGGCGCGACATGATGGCAAAGCTAATGACGCTCAAGCGCGTCGGCGTACCTTACAGCGAAGACATGCTGAAGAACGCCGAACAGGACCTGATCGCGCAGATCTCGCCAGATACCCGCAAGGCCGCCGAGCTTGTGCGGCGCTACCCGAAGGCCAAGGTGGCCAAGTTCGACAACAAGCCTGGGCAAGAACCGAGCGAGCTCGACGCCTTGATCGCCTACCTGCAAATGCTGGGCACGCTCGTGGACTTTGCCACGTTCGACGCCGCCGGCCCCAACCTGCGCTAAGGCCTCGTCCATGACCTACGACACCGTTGCCAGCCTGTGCCAGGTCGTCTCGTTGTTGATGTTTATCGGCATGTTTCTGGCCGTGTTGGCCTATGCGCTCAAGCCCTCCAATAGGGGCCGCTTCGAGCATGCACAGCGCAGCGCGCTCAACCTCGACCACACACGGCCCGAGGACATCACGTCATGAGCACAAGCCCTCGCGAGATCGACGCCGTCACCGGTGTAGAAACGACCGGGCATGAATGGGACGGTATCAAAGAGCTCAACAAGCCGCTGCCGAGGTGGTGGCTGTTGACGTTCTATGCAACGATTCTCTGGGCCATCGGCTACTGGATCGTGTATCCGGCCTGGCCGACGGCCAGCGCCTATACCAAAGGCATTTTCAACTATAGCCAGCGCGAGGTTGTCGCCAAGGAGCTGGCCGCCGCGCAGGCGGCACAAACGCAGTATCGCGACAGGCTGAATACGACGTCGCTGGCCGCGATCAAGCAGGATCCCGACCTCTATCGCTTTGCCATGGCCGCCGGCGGCATGGCGTTTCAGAACAATTGCGCCCCCTGCCATGGTCGCGGCGCCCAGGGCTTTCTCGGCTACCCGAATCTGAACGACGACGATTGGTTGTGGGGCGGGACGATTGAAGAGATTCACCAAACCATCAGCTTTGGCATCCGCAGCGACAGCAAGGAGACGAGAGCCTCGCAGATGCCGCGCTTCGGTCTCGATAAGCTCCTGTCCGAGGCCGAGATCGGCGATGTAGCCGACTACGTCCTCTCGCTCTCGGGCAAATCCAAGGACCAGGCGGCGATCGGCAGGGGACAAAAGATCTTCGCCGATCAGTGCGCCTCCTGCCACGGCGATAACGCCAAGGGCAAGATCGAGCAGGGCGCCCCGGATTTGACGGATGCCATTTGGCTCTACGGCGAAAGCCGGGCGGCCGTGATGGAAAGCGTGCGAACGGGGCGCGGCGCGATGATGCCCGCCTGGGCAGGCCGTCTCGACCCAGCCACTCTCAAGGCGCTAGCGATCTATGTGCACAGCCTGGGCGGGGGCAAGTAGGCGACGATTGCGCCTTTGCAACGCCGATCTCGCGGCGGCGCCGCTGAGACGGGAAGCGCGGTGGCGCGCAGGCGGACCGGTGTAGAGATGCAGGACAAGCCTCGATCCTCGCAGGAAGCCGCGCCCGGCGTTGAGCGCTACAGCGTTTCTGCCGTTAACAAGGCCGAGCAGCGCCAGCTCTATGCCGGGCGCCAGAAGGTTTATCCCAAACTGGCGCATGGGCGCTTTCGCGCACTGAAGTGGCTGGTGATGGCGGTGACCCTTGGCATTTACTATGGGCTGCCGTGGTTGCGCTGGCAGCGCGGACCGGATCTGCCCGATCAGGCCGTCTTGCTCGACATTCCTCACAATCGCTTTTTTTTCTTCTTTCTGGAGATTTGGCCGCAAGAATTCTACTTCGTTACGGGCCTCCTCGTGCTTGCGGCGCTGTGCCTGTTTCTCGTGACCTCCATCGCTGGCCGCGCCTGGTGTGGCTATGCCTGCCCACAAACGGTCTGGACCGATCTCATGATCCTGGTCGAGCGGTTTTGGCAAGGCGATCGCAATGCCCGCATTCGCCTCGACCGGGAACGGTGGGGGGCCTCGAAGATCATGCGCAAAGGCATGACGCACCTCACATGGTTAGCGATTGGCCTGCTCACCGGCGGCGCCATGGTGTTCTATTTTCGCGATGCGCCCACGCTGGCCCGGGAACTCGTCACCGGCTCGGCCCCCGCCATTGCCTATTTGTTCTTGGCGATTTTCACGGCGACCACCTACGTGCTGGGCGGGCTGGCTCGCGAGCAGGTCTGCATCTACATGTGCCCGTGGCCACGCATTCAAGGCGCCATGGTCGACGCCGAAACGCTGCTGATTACTTATCGCGCGTCCCGCGGCGAGCCCCGTGGCCCGCACAAAAAGGGTCAAGGCTGGGACAGCCGCGGCGATTGCATCGATTGCAAGGCCTGCGTGGCTGTGTGTCCGATGGGGATCGACATTCGTGACGGGGCACAGCTGGAATGCATTCAGTGTGCGCTGTGCATCGACGCGTGCAACGACATCATGCGCAAGGTCGACCGACCGCTTCACCTTATTGCCTACGACAGCATTGCCGGCGAGGAGGCCGCAGCCGGCGGCGCAGTGCGCAAAGTGCGCTTTTTGCGCGCCCGCACCCTCGTCTATGCCGGGCTGATCGCTGGCGTGGGGGCGATCATGCTCGCCGGCGTCTTCTTGCGCAGCAATCTCGAGATCAACGTGCTGCACGAGCGTAACCCGGCTTTTGTCAGGCTTTCGGACGGCAGCATTCGTAACGCCTATACCGTCAAAATCCTGAACAAGCGGCACGAGCCGCGCCTATTCCGTTTGCAGACCCAGGGCTTGCCCGAGGCGCAGCTGTCGATCGCGGGGAACGGCGAGGCGGGGCTTCGCGTCGACACCGACGACTTGCGGGAGTTCAGGGTTCTGGTGACCGTGCCGGCGCCCGCCCTGTCGCGGCTCGAAACCTCACCCACGAGCTTCCGGTTGGTCGTGACCGACGTTGCATCTGGCCAAGCCAACGAACGCACAACGCACTTCCAAAGGTAGGCAAACCAGTGGCAGCAAACGTGCACAAAACGGCGGTCGTAAACCTGCACAAAGACCGTGGCGGACCGCAGGACCGCGCCGCCGCACGCCTCGAGGGCCGGCATGTGCTGGTGGCCGTGGTGGCGTTCTTCGCGGCCGTGCTCGCCGTCAATGCGGCAATGATCTACGCGGCGCTTTCGACCTATTCCGGCGTGACCGCGGCCGAACCCTATCGCAAGGGGTTGCACTACAACGAGCGCGTGCGCGCCAGCGAGCGCCAGGCGCAGCTCAACTGGCAGGACGTGGTGAAGATCGACCGCGACGGTCGGGTGAGCCTTTCCATCACGGCGGCCGATGGTCGGCCGGTCCCAAACCTCAGCGTCGAGCTTAGCCTCGCCAAGCCGAGCACAAATCGCCAAGACAAAACCCTGCGGTTAGTCGCCCAAGGCGGCGGAGGTTATGGCGCTGCAATCGCACCGCTGGAGCCCGGCGCCTGGATCGTCGGCGTGGAAGCACGGGCCACGGCGGCAGAGAGCGAGCCCATCTTTCGCTCAAGGAGACGCCTATGGATGGCGCCATGACTGAGATGAGCGCGGCAGGCGATGGCGGGCTGCGACTGGCAACAACCACGCTCGCCGTCGGCAACATGCACTGCGGCGGCTGCATGCGGAAGGTTGAAACGGCGCTCTCGGCCATTCCCGGCGTCGTCAGCGCACGCGCCCACCTTTCGGCAAGACGCGTGAGCGCCACCTATCGCCTGGGCGAGGTGCCGGCAACTCAGCTGATCGAGGCCCTCGAACGCGCCGGTTTTGTCGCCGCCGAGTTAACGCCGGCAAACCTCAAGAAACCCAACGCGCCGGACCAAGACTTGCTGCGCCGCCTGGGCGTCGCCGGCTTCGCGGCCGCCAACATCATGCTGCTGTCCGTGTCCGTGTGGTCGAGCCGGGGAGGAGACATGTCCCCGTCCATTCAATCGTTATTCCATTGGCTTTCGGCGCTGATCGCGCTGCCGGCGATCGCCTACGCCGGCGTTCCGTTCTTTCGCTCGGCCGCGGCTGCCCTGGCGCTGCGGCGCGTCAATATGGATGTGCCGATTTCGCTGGGCGTCACGCTCGCCACCTTGATGAGCGTCTACCAAAGTGTGCGCGGAACGGAACAGGTTTATTTCGACGCGGCCATAACCCTCTTGTTCTTCCTGCTGTTGGGGCGCTTTCTCGATCAGCGCATGCGGGTAAAGGCCGCCGGAGCTGCCGCCAACCTCCTCGGTCTCACGGCCGCCAGCGCTACCGTGCTGCGTCACGACGGTGTCTTGGAGCGCATAAGTGCCAGCGCAGTTGTGCCGGGTATGCGCATCCTGACAGC
>Ga0075425_100008762_pt1 | contig 10751 bp, 11 predicted proteins | sample SoiMethybrSBSTD4_FD_75300 | JGI IMG/M metagenome (GOLD analysis project Ga0075425, IMG submission 75300) | Bulk soil microbial communities from a Populus tree surrounding site in Tennessee, USA - Soil MetaG P. TD hybrid SBSTD4 | ecosystem: Environmental > Terrestrial > Soil > Tree plantation...
GCCTCTTGCACCTTGTCGAGTGGAATTTCCCCAGTATATCTTGCCGTGATCACAGCAGAGCTCTGACCCATTTGTTGGCGGAGCACGGCAGGATTCATCCCGGACAACTCCCACCTGCGATTGCAGCCGTGACGAACGGGCGTGGCGCCGATCTTGGACGGATTTCGGGCGACTCTCTAGAAAACAAACGCGTAAGTCCCTCCAGGTGGGCTTGCGCACGGACTGGGATCGCCTCACGCAGAGCGCCATGGCCGAGCCGCGCCTGTCAGCCAACTTCCTGCCGTTCGGAGATGATCGTGCGAAACGTTCGTTCGGTTGAGGAATTTACAACGCCCCGCTCAATCTGTTTCTGATCGGCCAGTCTTCCGACCAGTGCCAGGTCGACCCGTATTACGACAGCATCGGCAAGGTGCCACTTCCCTCCCCCGTCGTGAGCCGATTCGCACTGCCTCTAGGGGGCCTGCAGCAGCCGCGCTTCACCATTTCGAGCGCCGGCTGGCAGCAAAAAATCAACCGCAACACCCTAATCGGCATCGAGCTCCTGGCTCGCAATGGCTACCACCAATTTGCCTACGTCAACCAGCAACCCGCGCAACCCGGCGGAATTTTTCTGCTGCGGGATCACCGCAAGGACCGCTATCGCTCTGCTGCATTGTCCGCCCGCCACGTCTTCTCCGAGACCACCGAAGTTTACGCCGCCTACTTCCGCTCGCTCGCGCGCTCCGATGAAGTGCTGAATCCCGCACTGGGTTCGATCAGTCCGGTCCACTGGCTTGGGATGCCCGCAACCGCCTGCTCACATGGGACTGGACGCTCACACACATCTGGGGCGTGCGGTTGAGCTATTTTTTCGAGTATAGAACCGGCTACCCCTTAGCGTCGTCAATCTCCAGCAGCAACTCCCAGGCCCGCCGAACTCCCAGCGCTTTCCTGCCTACGCAAGCTTGAATCTCGGCCTCGAAAGGAAATTTGGCTTCCATGGCTATCTCTGGGCCGTCTGCATCGAAGCGGTGAACGTCCTCGACCGTCAGAATCCCGACACGGTCGTAAACAACATCGCTGCCCCCAATTTTGCAACGTTCTCAGGCGGGCAAGGCAGAGCCCTCATCGCAAGAGTTAGATTCGTAGGGAAAAAATAGCCACCTGCCTCGACTGCGATATGCGGGTTTGCGACGCATGCGCGGCATGGAAATCGTGGCCTCCCGTGCCTATCGATTCTATTGTTGGGGCGTTTAGGCGGAGACTTTCAGTTGCGCCGCGGATCGTGCAGCGGTGACCACATCGCGGATAGCACTGGCGACCACTTCAGGATGGTCAAGATGAATCCAGTGTCCGCTGTTGCTCGCCACCACATGTCGTCCCTGCGAAGAGAGCTGTGCTAGCTCGCGTTGCCAGTCCATGGATTGTTCCGCATGATGGTCTCCCGATAGCACGACCAGCGGCAAATCTCCAAGTGAGCTCATCGCAGCCGCTTGTGCAGCACTGACCGGTAATGCGGCAACATGCTTTCCCAGGCTCATGAAATTCTCCGGCTGCGACCACAAAGCACGAACAACTGGCACGATCGGTGGGGGCAACTTGCGAATCTCTCCTGCGATCCGCTGCACCGCTGAGGCCGTGCCGACGCCGAATGCGTTCGCCGCCACCCTTCCCAGCCCGGGTGAACCCCGCGCCAGCCGCGCGAGGCAAAACCGAACAAAGCCCAATCGTGCGAGCCACGCTACGATCCAAGCGTATCGCAGACCCGCGCCGATCATCCGCAACTGCTCTGCGGTCGGCTTTTTCCATTCGGCCGGGTGAACCGAATCCACCAGCACCACGCCAGCGACCCTGTCGCGATACAGGTGCGCGAACGCCCGGTTCACATATCCGCCGAACGAGTGCCCAACAAGAACGTATGGCCCTTGCAGACCTGTGGCATTTAACAGCGTATTCAGCTCCAGCGCGATCTGCCGAGCCGTGCGCGGCTCGGGCGCGGGATCGCTCCAGCCGTGCCCGGCGCGATCGTAGCTCACCGCGCGAGAGAACTGTGCCACCTGTGACTGCACCAGCGTCCAGCTCAAGCAGGACGCGCCCATACCCGATTCGAAGACCACGGTCGGTGTGCCTTCTCCGGTTATGTGGATGTGCATCCGCCTCTTGTTAAATCGTACGAGGCGCCCTGGGGGCGGAAAGCGCCGGCGGTCCCGCAACGTTTCGATGGCCTGGTACACGGCACCAGCCAGCACGGGAAGAGCGAGTGTGCCGAGGAGAACCACGAGAATCACAATTGTCGTTTGCATGGGAAGCCGGAGCCTCCAAGAATATAGAGCTCATCTTGCTAATCTATCGACCGAACTCGACACTCTTCTTCCGAGCGCAACCTAATGCGGCCGGTTTCACGCTGCGCTCGCCCTTTCTTATTCCGAAGAGTTCAGAGGACTGAGAATAATGCAGTGGAGTGAGCCTCTCACAGGCGGGTGGTAGAATAGTTTTACGATGTCCGACCTTGCGGCCAAAACATGCGTTCCTTGCCGTGGAGGCGTGCCCCCGCTCAAGTGTCAGGAGCTCACCGCCCTCGAAACGCAGGTGGACGGTTGGAACGTCATCGAACAACACCACATCACTAAGACCTTCAAGTTTCCCGACTTTCGCGAAGCCCTCGGGTTCGTAAATGACGTTGGTGAGCTAGCGGAGGAGCAGGGGCATCACCCAGACATCTCGCTGGCCTGGGGAAAAGTCGAGATAACAACCTGGACGCACAAGATTAACGGTCTAACGGAGAGCGATTTCATCTTGACAGCCAAAATCGGCCAGCTCCACGAACCCTGAACTCCACCCTCTGAGTCAACGCCACCCGCGGCTACGCCGCCCGTTGCCTCTTTTTTGGTCCAACCCTAGAAGCCCGCCTCGCCAGGGGTCGACAAGCTCCACGGAAGGCTAAGTAAGGGATGGCACGAGGAGGAGATATGAACGTAGAAAGAATCTCTGCAATTACGATCAAAGTCGATGATATGGCAAGGTCAGTACATTTCTATAGCAGGCTGTTAGGCCTGAAGGTTCTCTATGGCGGTGAAAGCACTTGCTTTTCTTCGCTTCAGACGCTCGGCGCAAAAGATACGATTTTGAATCTGGAGAAGGGCCATGTCACGCCCGCCTGGGGACGGATAATTTTCCATGTCGAGGATGTAGATCGGTTTTGGGCTTATATGAAAGAAAGAGCATCCGGTCCCCCAAGACCCCGAGATGCAACATGGGGTGAGAGGTACTTCCATCTACTCGATCCAGATGGCCACGGACTATCATTTGCCCAACCAATCCGCTAACACTTCCAGGATCGGTCATGTCTCGCAGCCGACTGATATGCCCTTCGCGGACATGGAATCGAGTTGTGCCGACATCAAGGACATAGCCGTTCCCCATGGGCGCGGCGGCACCTGTAATAGCGACAATGCGGAGCAAATATCTTTCAGCGCGCTCCTTTTTGCTGCCCGTGTCTACACCCTTCCAGGCGTGCAGATGATGCGGCACGCTATCCGGGTACTTCAGACTTGATTCGTTTCGTCAAACTGCGATTCGCCAACAAAAGGCGTCGGATTTGAGTTCAGAACCTGACTTTCAGTCCGAACTGGACGAAACGTCGAAATCCTGCGTTTCCACCGGTCACGATACCGCTGAAGGGGCTATTGGACCCTCCATTCGTAAGGATATTCTCCGGCCGAAGGAAGTTAGGGTTGTCGCCAACGAACACGAGATCCGTTCCATTGATCGCGTTCGTATTGAAACCGCTGATGTTGCCTGATCCAAGGATCGGCTGGCCATGATTAAAAGCGTTTTGCATGTCGGCCCGGAACTCGACGGAAACGGTCTCCGTCACCGAGGTTTTTTTCATAAATGACATATTCCAGTTGTTGAGGCCGGGAGAGTCCAAGGTGTTGCGGCCGACGTTGGTCCGCGCACCTGGAAGCGCTTGCACATACTGCGCCGCCGGGTTGACGGCGACGTAGCCAACGGTGTTTCCTGCACTGCAAACGTCAGCAGCCAAGATGGATGTAGCTCCTGATGCTGCGTCGCGACAAACGGCGTTAACTGCGGTGGCCGTATTCGCCGCAGTGAAGCCCCGATTAAGGATTGCGCGGTCCCCCGCAGCATCGCCGTTGCCATTAGCGTCAATAAAACTTAGTGCAGTGACCGGCTGGCCCGACTCTGCGATGTACGAAGCACCGACCTGCCACTGATTCAGGAGCAACTTCGCTAAGCCGCTCTCACCTGCAAATTTTGGCAGCTCGTATATGGCGGCTATCGTGAACTTATGGGGATGGTCAATCGTCGACCGCCCCCGTTCGGCCTGTAAGTCGAGGAAGTCTTCCGGGCGCCTAGGATTGACCTGGCTCGTAAACAACTCGTTGGTGGCATTGTCGATGGCTTTGGAGAAGGTGTAGCCCGTCCTCAGGAACATCCCATTCCCCCACGGACCCAAAGATTTGAAGCGACGCGTAAACTCGATGGATCCGCCGTGGTATGTCGACGAGGAAGCTGGATCAAACGCCGTGACGTTCGAAAGAAAACCATCCGCCGCATACGGCCGAACCGCGGCGTTTTGAAAATCGGCGACACTTGGGGCCGTCACCGAAACATTCGCAGGCACATCGGATGTGCTGAAAAATGTGGGAAGAAAGAGGCTGTCGGGCACAACTGCGGCGTTCCGGCGAATCTGTGCGGGCAAATTAAGCCCGCGAGTTCCAACGTAACGCACTTCCAGAGCATTGTTTTGTCCAAGCTCACGCTGGATACCAAGCGACCACGTAAGCGTTTTAGGCGCTACGGTGTCCACCAGCAGTGCCTGCGTGCCAGCACGGGCGTCGGCAGGCGACAGCGTCTGTGGGACGAAAGTGCCCGGTAGACCGCCATTGGCCAAAAAACTTGAGCCATTCGCAATGATGAATTCTTCGTTGTACGGCACACCAGGATTTGAGCTGGGCGCAGGACACCAGGCAGGTTGTGGGCTTAGCGCAACGCACGCCTGTTCTACTCCCAACTCTTGTTGCAGTTGAGGAGGCAATTGCAGTAACGCAAGATTTTGGAAGACCACGTCATAGGCGAACGCGAAGCCGCCACGCATCGCTGTCTTGTGATCATCGAACATATCCCAGGCGAAACCGACCCGAGGTGCAAAGTTATTGATGTCCTGCCTGGGCACTCGGAACAGTAGTGGCGGCAGTGCTGCGTTAGTGGGATTTTGCAGGTCTGAAACGGAGTTGATGGCCTGTTTTGCGTCATCGCGCGGGTTGGTGACGAATTCGTACCGCAAGCCAAAATTGAGAGTCAGCCGCGGATGAACTTTCCAGTCGTCCTGAACGAACCAGAAGATGCCCTTTTGGTTGCCGGCAAAGGAGCCGTCACCCACGCCCCGGAGAGCGAGGTTATCGGGCACGGAATCATTCACGAAAGTGTCCAGACTACTGTACCGGTATTCCGCGCGCTCGCGGGGCAGGAAGAGTCCCGGTGCGATCCACAACCGGCCATCCACACCCATCTTGATATTGTGTGAGCCTTTCGTGATGCTGAGGTTGTTCACCCACTGATATTGGTTAAGAACATTGCTTTGAGGCGAATTTCCGTCCGGTCCGAGTTCCAACCCGCCAAGCTGCTCAATGATAAAATTAGGGTATACGTCAAGGCTGCCGGGCGGTGCAACAGCCGGTACACCCGTCGCAAGCCGGCTTCTACGGTAGCCGGCACGAAATTCGTTAATGATGTTCGGGCGAATTGCATACACATCCGATATGGTCGCGGACTTTGCGTCAAACTCTTGCGAACCGGTAAAAACGGGCAGCGGGAAAGCGGAAACCAAGGGGGCGCGGAACCGATCATACGCGAAGCGGAGGCTGAGTCGGTGGTTTCCGAGATTAATGTCGCCGTTGGTCTGAAAATCGTGTTGCGAGAAGAAATTCGGAGCTGCCGGAGTCAGCGCACCAACCTCTATCGGCACTGAGGCTCCCGTACCGCCGTTTGAGACAGTCACATTCTGGCTTGGATCGGCGACGGGCGCCGGCGGTAATACGCCGGCCAGTGTGTTCACAGCGACTTGGCTCACGCCGGACCCGGGCGTTGTCGCCAAAGAGTTCAGGGTGCTGAATCCATTTGCCGTCGGCGCAAAGCTTATGTTGCCTGGCGTCGATGCCTGCCCCAGCGTCGCATACTGGTAGGCCGCAAAAAAGAATGCTTTCTCTCTGAGCACGGGACCGCCTATCGTGCCTCCGGTACGGAGCCAGTCAAAACGAGGAGCTTCCGTCAAGTCGCCGCGTGCAATCGCGGCCTTAGTCAGGTTGTCCAAGGAATTGAAGTTACGGTTGTTTACGAATCCAAAAGCCTCTCCGTGGTATTCGTTGGTTCCAGATTTCGTGTTCGCGATGAATTGACCCGCCGTGGAGTGGCCGTATTCGGCGCTGAACTGATTGGTGAGAAGCGTAAACTCTCCTACTGCTTCAGGAATGATGTACTGAATAGGTCCCGTCACGGACACATCGTTATTGTCGACGCCGTCCACGACAAAGCTGTTGTTCCGTGGGCGGTTGCCGCCGATCGCCCCCCCCACTCCTGCAACGCCACCCGACTGGCTCGTTGTGCCGACCTGTAGCATGGACAGGTTCAGGGAATTACCGGACAAGACGGGGAGCGGAACCTCAGAGGCTTCGCGAGCGCCCCAGCTCGTTCCCAATTGAGAAGAGGTTGTTTGCACGAGCTCCGCACTCGCACTAACTTCGATCGTCTCTGCCACGGTGCCCAGCTCCAAGCGCGCGGAAACCTCCGTAACTTGATTCGCCTTTACGTCAATTCCTCTGACTACATACTTTTTGAAGCCCTCATGTTCAACCGTAACGGTGTAAGTACCGATGAGAAGGTTCGGAAAGTTAAATCCGCTCGAAGTCGTCTCCAGCGACCGAGTCAGGAGCGTCTGCTCGTTCGAGACGCTCACCTTCGCTCCGACGACTAGAGCCCCGCCCGGGTCCTTAACATCACCGCGCAAGGTGCCGTCAAGGCCCTGAGCTTGTACGACCCGCGCTGGTAGCCCGAGAAGCAGGACACTGAAGAGAACTAAGAAAAGGGCAGATTCGTTTCTCATGTTCGCGTTTCCCCCTCGCTCTCGCGGAAGGCGCGCAGACATCTGCCGACTTCTGGATCTTGCAAAGCCCGTGTCAGACCCACGCGCCTAAATCCGCGCCACATCCCCGAACCCGGATTCGCGCCCACATTGCAAAGCGCATGCAGACCTCAGCGAACCCCGGTCCGCAGAGGAGCATAGAGTGGCGCATCCGAGAATGCCCATCCCCTCGGGTGGGTAGTTTCGTCGCCGAAATTGGAGTAGCGAGAGAGAGGAGGAAACGCCAGGCTCTTCAATCGTTACCTCATGCGATTGCACCCAGAATGAGCCTAAGCGTCCGGCGATCTCGCGCCTCCAGATGTCGCGTGAGCGCCCGCTCTTTGCCGAAGGGTGGGTTGGCGAAGTCGGGGTCCGCTACCGCACCCGCCAAGCGTGGGTAACATGCAGACAACTCAGGCGTTTACGGGATCCGTTAAATTCGCATAGCCCGGACGCCTGCTCGACGGCGCTCGCCAAAGTTCGCAGACCACGTGAAACCATACGTTAATTCGTGGGCGTTATCGACGTTTGGCCGATTCTGATCGCTGTTTGGCAGGCTCGATCAGCCTCGAGTTGCATCCGCCGTTCCCGCTCGTCAAGCGCATTCCTGATCGTCCACTCGAGATCGCCGCGATATGGAGGGAAACGAACGTAATCAAAAGCCCCAGCAATGAAGGCCTCCAAACATTCTTTCCATGCGCCGAGCTTAGAAACTACAATTACGGGCGCATCCGAAGGAGTTTGTTTCACCGCCTCGACTATGTCTCGATAGTCGCCGTCACTCAATTGATCCTCACTGACAACCACGCGCACCGGATGGCGGGCAAGCGCTACCTTGCCATCGGCCACAGCGACAGCGAGAACCGGCTGCCACGCGGATGAGGCGATTATTTCTCCCAAACGTCGCAGAACCTCCTCGTCCGAGCTGACCACCAACACGTCAGGTGAATTCGGCATAAGCCCCTTCCTTCCGCGCATTTGTCTCTGCGCTTTCCTCGACTTGGTTGCGGCAAACACTTCGCCGAGGCTGACCTAGTCAGAAGGCGACGCCTATCCCCTGTGGCGGGTAATTCCTACTAGCTTGAGTGGTACCGACCGTAACGAATAACGAGACCGCTTGTCAGCGTGCGCTTGGAAAACGGCGACTGGCCCTGTCTAAGAAATTATTCCCTTCCGGACAGCGTAAAGGACTAATTCAGCGGTACTGTGCAAGCCCAGTTTCTGAAGGATATTGCCGCGATGGGTCTCCGCAGTATAGAGACTGATGTTCAAAACGTTGGCAACTTCTTTGTTGGTCTTTCCTTCCGCTAGCAATTGAAGAATCTCGCGTTCACGAACGGTCAGCAACTCGTAGCTGTCTGCGACGCCCTTCTGCTTGAGAACCCGCACGTACTCTTCGGCCAGAATTCGGCTGATCTTGGGACTGAAGAAAGATTTGCCCTGGGAGACCGCCTCTATTGCGCGGACGATGTCGGTCACTGCGGAATCTTTCAACAGGTAGGCTCGAGCGCCGGCTTCCAGGGCACGCATGACATAGCCTTCATCGGAATACATGCTGAGAATTACCACGGAGATGCTGGAATGTTTGCTGATCATCCGGCGCGTCGCCTCGATCCCGTTCAGGTTCGGCATGGCAATGTCCATCACCACGACGTCGGGGACCTGTACGGAAGCCAACTCTACTGTCTGGCGTCCATCCTGCGCTTCGCCGACGATCTCGAGATTCGGTTGGCGTTCGAGCAAAGCTCGCAATCCTGCCCGCATAACGGTGTGATCATCGGCCAGCAGTATGCGAAGTTTTCTCATGAGGTTGAAGGTCCGCGGCGGCACCAGGCCGGGGGAGTGGCAATTCTATGCGCAGAACTGTGCCGCGCCCGTCTTGCGATTCAATTGCGAAGGTTCCTCCCAAGTGGGCCACGCGCTCGGACATGCCCACCAAGCCGAGGCCCCGCACGCGATGGGCGTTGAAGCCCCTTCCATCGTCTTCGACGGTGAGCAACAGTCGCTTCGATTCTTGACGCACGATAATGCGCACACTCTTGGCGTGAGAATGCTTCGAACAATTGCTCAGAGCCTCTTGAACGACTCGGTACACGCACGTTCTGAACTCGTCCGGCAAGGTATCCGAAACGTTGTGCTCCCGGACGTCCACCGCCAAACTGCTTCGCTTGGCCACCTCGCGCGCCTGCCATTCCAGCGCAGCCACCAGCCCCAAGTCATCCAGCATGGAAGGGCGAAGCAACAGCGATATATTGCGAACTACGTTTACGCAATTTTCCACCAGCGGTTTCATGTGGTCGAGACGCTCGCGAAGTACGCCGCCCGCGTCAGGCGACATCGCGACGTGCTCGACTTCCATCAGCAGTGCACTTAGAGATTGACCGACCTCGTCGTGCAACTCTCTGGATATGGCGCGCCGTTCCCCCTCTTGCGCATTCACCAGTCGTGCGGAGAGATCTTTCAATTCGTCTCGGTGGCGCAAACTTTCCTGGAACCGCTCATCGGTAGTCCTCTCAAGGCGCCGCGTATAGGCGACGGTAAGGGCCGCCACTACGAAACCAAGCCCCAAACCAAGCGCCGTGATGACACGCAAACGGCGCTGGAACTGCGCGAACAAGTCAGCTATTCGCTCTTCTTCCTCCCGCTGCGCCTGCTGGTTCACCTCGCTGACTTCGCGGGCGATCGCCAGCACCATCGTTCGCCGAGGTAGCACCTCGCGCCGAAGAAACGAATTGCCCAGGTTTCTCCGTGTCTTTGCGTCCCACTGGAAGATGGGGTCAAGAATTGACCAGTAGGATTCCACCTCTGTCGTAAGCTGATGGAACGGTCCTGTCTCTCCGGACCTCACGGAAACCGGATAAGCTTTCAGCGCTATCTCCATGCCGTCGCGGATTGTCTTGAGTTCGCTACGCAAGGTTTCGGGGGCGTTCTCGTCGGACTCTACGAGAATGTAGTCCCGTACGACGTTGCCTGATTCATAGAGGCCCGACCGGATCTCCCCGAGCATGCGATCGCGGGAGAGAAAATCATTTCGCATTTGCGTGTGGCTGATCTGGATCTCTCTCGCGATTCTCAACGAATCAAAACCCTCTGCTGCCACTATCGCAAGCAAACCCGTGAAAGCAGCGATGAGGGTGATTCGAGCCCCGAACCGATTCGACCGATGCGCCCGGTGAAACGCTGGAGGGATGTCGTAGACATTTGACATGGTTCGCCACCTCGCTTTGAATCCCCTACACCGGGTGGAGTTGGACGATTCATGCTGATCGCTGCCTTCCCCTCTGATGTCATGAACTATCTGAATGCGCGAAGCATTCTTGTTGGCAACACTGATCTCCCCAGACCCAGGAATCGCAATATATCCCTATTCTAAAGCCGGAACGCTTATGAAATCCCAGGTTAACCAAAAACACGACAGCTCCCCGGGTGCTCGGAAGTAACAGTCGGAGCGCCCTTAATCATAGGCCTTGCAACGCACACTTCATGTTTTGAGACTTACCAGGCCTGGAGTCGAACACCGGCCCTTCGGTCGGTCGCCAGTTAGCCTCTCGCCAACTCCGCTAGCAACGGTCCGATTGAACCGAATGCTCCCGACATATGCACCCTCCGAGAGCCAAGCAACCCTTCT
>Ga0075425_100008763_pt1 | contig 10750 bp, 4 predicted proteins | sample SoiMethybrSBSTD4_FD_75300 | JGI IMG/M metagenome (GOLD analysis project Ga0075425, IMG submission 75300) | Bulk soil microbial communities from a Populus tree surrounding site in Tennessee, USA - Soil MetaG P. TD hybrid SBSTD4 | ecosystem: Environmental > Terrestrial > Soil > Tree plantation...
GTCGCCGCCACGTTCTTCGCGCTCGGCATGCGCTATCGAAATCGTAACCGCGCCGCGTCGACGCTCGCGTTCGCCAACGGCGGAATGGTGCTCGGGATGTCGCTGCTTACCGACTATCCCGGCGGCGTCTGGCCGACGATCAGCTTCAAGACGCACGGCACGATGGACCTGGTGCAGGCGGCGCTCGCCGGGTTCGGCCCGCTGCTGTTCGGGTTTGCCGACGAGCCTGAGGCGAAAACCTTCTACGCGCAGGCGGCAAGCGAACTCGGCGTGGTCGCTAACACCGACTGGAACGCCGACGCGGCTCGAGGAATTGCCGCTTGAACTTGCGGAGCTGACCGTCGGCGAACGCGACCTCGACTTTGTCGCCGTCGAACCCGCGGATCTCCCCGTCGCCGTATTCGGCGACCGTCACCTTCTGGCCGCGGCGCAGCCGTGGGGCGCCGCGCCGATCGGGCGGCGGCAGCGGACTGTCGGCCGGCTGCGGGAAGATTGCCGCGGCCGGCGGCGGCGCGACGTCCCACTCCGCCGGGTGAACACAGTTGTCGCACGCGCCGCACCTGTAGTCAGGCGGACGCTCGCCGTCGCCAAAGTAGTCGAGGAGAAATTTCCAGCGGCACCCGGGTGACTGCGCGTAGAGCATCATCCGCTCGAGCTTCACCTCGTCGGCCGCGCGGCGCGCGTCGTCGTCGCGCAGTCTGGCGTCGACCTGCGCTGCGTCCAGGCCTTTCCGCGCGAGCCGCGTCCGCACGCCGCGGTGGCGCCCGGCGATGAAGTAGCGGTGAATGCGTCGATCCTCGACACGGAACAGCAGCACACAGCGCGCATCGTCGCCGTCGCGCCCGGCGCGGCCCGCCTCCTGGTAGTAGGCTTCGAGCGAGCCAGGAATCGCGTAGTGGACGACGAACCTGATGTCCGGTTTGTCGATGCCCATCCCGAACGCATTCGTCGCGACGATCGCTTTGAGCTCGCCGGCCATGAACCGTTCCTGGTTGTCGTGCCGTTCGCGGCGACCCAGGCGTCCCGTGTAGCGCGCAACCGGGAAGCCGACCGCCGTGAGCTCGTTCTCGATCTCCTCGACCTGCTTCAGTGAAGCGGCATAGACGATTCCCGATCCCTCGACGTCGCGGAGCAGCTCGACCAGCCGCACCCGCTTGTCGTCTTCGCTCGCCGTACGGAGCACCTCGAGCTTCAGATTGGGCCGCAAGATGCCGGTGTTGACGACGTTCGGCGTCCGCAGCCCGAGCGCCTGCACGATGTCGTCGATCACCTGCTGGGTGGCGGTTGCCGTCAGCGCGAGGACCGGAGGATGGCCGAGGCGTTCGATGGCCGCGTGCAGCTCGAGATACGCCGGCCGGAAATCGTGCCCCCACTGCGACACGCAGTGCGCTTCGTCGACGACGATGAAGTCGATCGTGTTGCGGGCGAGCGCGGCGACGAACCCGGGATCGTTGGCCAGCCGCTCGGGTGTAGTCAGCACGAACTCGGCGCGCCGCGTCCGGATCGCGTCGAGCGACTCGGTCGTTTCGCGAGTGGTCAAGGCGCTATTGACCTGCGACGCGTCGATGCCGAACGCCGAGAGCTTGTCGATTTGATCTTTCATCAACGAGATCAGCGGCGAGACGACGACCGTGGTGCCGTGGAGATGCAGGCCCGGCAGCTGATAACACAGCGATTTGCCGCTACCGGTCGGCATGATCGCGAGCGTGTCGCGCCCATCGAGGACCGATCGGACGACGTCCTCCTGACCGGGACGGAATCCGTCGACACCGAACACGCGGCGCATCGTTCGCTCGAGTTTGCTGGTCGTGACGGCCATTGCTGCGAAGGTCGCAAGCCGAGTGCCAGTCGGGGCTGGGGCTCAGCGACCTCGGCAAGCCTCAAGCTCCAAGCCCCAAGCCCCCAAACTACAATGCGCACCGTGAAAACGTTCTGCGTCGGCGCGGTGATTGTCGCGTGCGCCGTTTCAGCGGCGGCCCAGCCATCGGACGTCGACACGTTCGTGCGCGACCACCAGGGGGCAATCGTCCGTGAATTCATGGAGCTGGTCGCGATCCCCAACGTGCGTAGCGACCTGCCGAACATCAAGCGAAACGCCGAGGTGCTGCGGCAGATGCTCGAGCGCCGCGGCATGAAGCCGGAAGTGTGGGACACGCCATCGACGCCGCTCGTCTACGGCGAGCGGCTGGTGCCCGGTGCGACCCGGACCATCCTCTTCTACATCCACTTCGACGGGCAGCCGGTCGACAAGGCGGGCTGGAAGCAAGCCGATCCCTGGCAGCCCGTGATGCGCGCCGGCGCGCTCGAGGAGGGAGCCGAGGAGATTCGCGACTGGTCGAGCCGAACGACATTCCCGGATACATGGCGCATCTACGCGCGCTCGGCCGGAGACGACAAAGGGCCAATCCAGGCGTTCGTCTCCGCGATGGACGCCATCGGCGGCAAGCCGTCGCAGAACATCAAAGTGATCCTGCACGGCGAGGAAGAAGGCGGCGGGCCGGCGCTCGACTCGGTGGTGAAGAACCACGCCGACAAGCTGCGGTCCGACGTGCTGCTGATCGTCGACGGCCCGCAGCACCCGAGCGGCAGCCCGACGCTCTACTACGGGGCTCGTGGCGGCGCCGGGTTGACCGTGACCGTTTACACCGCGAAGAGCGCGATGCACAGTGGGAACTACGGCAACTTCCTACCCGATGCCAACGTCCGGCTGGCGCAGCTGATCGCCTCGATGATCGGGCCGACCGGCAAGGTCGCGGTCGCCGGCTTCTACGACGACGTGCTGCCGTTTCCGCCGGCGGCAGTGAAGATGATGCAGGAGGTGCCCGACGACAGCGAGTCGATGCGCCGCTTGTATGGTCTCGGCTCGACCGACGGCGCCGCGTCGTCGCTGCAGGAAGGCCTGAACCTGCCGAGCTTCAGCGTCCACATGATGAAAGGCGGGGAGGTCGGCGGCGTGATCGCGGCCGCGGCCACCGCCGAAATCGCGATGCGGCTCGTCAAGGAGAACTCACCGCGGCAGATGGTCGACCGCGTCGTCGCCCACATCCGCAAGCAGGGCTATTTCATCGTCGAGACCGATCCCGATACCGCGACGCTCGCGGCGCACCCACGCATTGCGAAAGTGATTACGCGCGGCGGCGCAGCCAGCGGCGCGTGGCGCACCGATCCGGACATCGCCGAAGCCCGCTTCGTCACCGACGCGCTGCGCGCACGGTGGGGCGAGCGGGTCGTGCGCATCCGCACGCTCGGCGGCGGCGTCCCAGCGGGGCCGTTCATCGACACCTTCCACGTCCCAACGCTTGGGCTGTCGCTGGCCAATTACGACGACAACCAGCACACCGACAACGAGAACCTGCGGCTTGGGAATCTGTGGAATGGGATCCGGACGCTCGCCGCGATCATGACGGCGAAGTAACTCGAGCGGGTTTCGAGGCCTGGAGCGCGAAGCCTTCAGGCGAGCGATAGCTGGGCTGAAGCCTTCGCGCTACGTGGTCTGGAAAAGTCGCCATCCATTCCGATAAGGAATGGATCCAATCGGATCATTGTATTTTGTTTCTGGCTCAGGGTCTGGGATAACAGCAGCCATGTCTGCGTCCGTCCCTGGCCCGGTCGGTCTCTACGATCCGCGCAACGAGCACGACGCGTGCGGCGTCGGCTTCGTCGTCGACATCAAAGGCCGGAAGTCCCACACCGTCATCGACAAGGGCCTGCAGATTCTCGTGAACCTCCTGCACCGCGGCGCCTGCGGGTGCGAGGCGAACACCGGCGACGGCGCGGGGATTTTGGTGCAGTTGCCCGATCGGTTCCTGCGGAAGGCGACCGCGCAGCTCGGGTTCGCGCTGCCGGCCGAGGGGCAATATGGCGCCGGCCTGGTCTTCCTGCCCAGGCGCGACGACGAGCGCGGACAGCTGAAGGCGTTGATCGAACGCACCGTGGCTGCGAACGGCCACGCGGTGCTCGGCTGGCGGACGGTGCCGGGCGACGATTCGACGCTCGGCGCTTCGGCGCGCGCCGCCAAGCCGATTATCGAGCAAATCTTCGTCGCCGACCGGCGGCGGTCCGTCTCGGACGACGCCGGCGCTGCACGGGCCCGGTTCGAGCGCGCCCTCTACGTCATTCGCAAACAGGTCGAGCACGCCGCCGACCGGCTGCCGCTCACCGACGGCGGCGCCTTCTACATTGTCAGCCTCTCGGCCAACACGCTGATTTACAAGGGCATGCTCACGGCCGACCAGATCGCGCCGGCGTTCCCCGATCTGACCGACCCGGACATGGAGTCGGCGCTCGCCCTGGTGCACCAGCGCTTCAGCACGAACACGTTCCCGTCGTGGCCGCTCGCGCACCCCTACCGTTACGTCGCGCATAACGGCGAGATCAACACGCTGCGCGGCAACATCAACTGGATGCGCGCGCGCGAAGGCCTGCTGCGCTCGCCGCTGCTCGGCGACGATCTCCAGACGCTGCTGCCGATCATCCGTGAAGGCGGCAGCGATACCGCGACCTTCGACAACGTCCTCGAACTGCTCGTGATGTCGGGACGATCGCTGCCGCATGCGATCCTGATGATGATCCCCGAGCCGTGGTCCGGCCACGAGACGATGACGCCGGAGGTGAAGGCGTTTTACGAGTTCCATTCGGCGCTGATGGAACCCTGGGACGGACCGGCATCGATTGCGTTCACGGACGGCCGCGTCGTCGGCGCCGTGCTCGATCGCAACGGCCTGCGGCCCTCGCGCTACTACGTGACCAAGGACGACCTCGTGATCATGGCGTCCGAGGTCGGCGTGCTGGACATTCCGGCCGAAGACATCCTGTTGAAGGAGCGTTTGCATCCGGGCCGCCTGTTCCTCGTCGACACGGTTCAAGGACGAATCGTGTCCGACGACGAGGTGAAGCGCGACCTCGCGGCCGCCGAGCCGTACGGCCGCTGGCTCGCCGATCACCTGATCGACATCGAGGATCTGCCCGCCGCGCCGCACCTGCCGCTGCTCAGCCACGAGCGGATCGTGCAGCGCCAGCAGCTGTTCGGCTACACGCAGGAGGATCTCGCAATTTTGTTGGCGCCGATGGCGGTGAAGGGCGAGGAGCCGATCGGCTCGATGGGCACCGACACCTCGCTCGCCGTGCTGTCGGATCGGCCCCGTCTCCTCTACGACTACTTCAAGCAGCTGTTCGCCCAGGTCACCAACCCGCCGCTCGACGCGATTCGCGAAGAGCTGGTGACGACGATGGAGTCGACCGTCGGACCGGAAGGCAACCTGCTGGAAGCGCAGCCGGAGTCGTGCCGGCAGATCAAAATCAAGTACCCGATCATCGACAACGATCAGCTCGCCAGGCTGCGCTACGTCTACGAGCCCGCGTTCAAGTCGATTACGCTGCCGATGCTTTACGACGCGCGCAAAGGCGGGCGCGGCCTGTCGGCGGCGATGGATCGCCTGAAGAAGAGCGCCAGCGACGCGGTCGCCGCCGGCTACACGATCGTCATCCTGTCCGATCGCGGCGCCGATCGCGATCAGGCGCCAATCCCGAGCTTGCTCGCGACGGCTGGCGTGCATCATCACCTGGTCCGCCAGGGCACGCGGACCCGGTGTGGGTTGGTCGTCGAATCTGGGGATGCGCGCGAGGTCCATCACTGCGCGCTGCTGCTCGGCTACGGCGCCGGCGTCGTCAACCCGTACCTGGCGTTCGAATCGCTCGACGACATGATCCGGCAGCGGCAGCTGGTCGGCGTGACGCACGACGAGGCGGTCACCAACTACATCCACGCGCTCAACAAGGGCATCCTCAAGGTGATGTCCAAGATGGGCATCTCGACCTTGCAGGGCTACTGCGGCGCGCAGATTTTCGAGGCGGTCGGCCTCGATCGCGCCTTCGTCGATCAGTACTTCACCTGGACGGCGTCGCGGATCGGCGGCATCGGCATCGACGTCGTCGCCGCCGAAGTGCTGAAGCGGCACGCCGCGGCGTTTCCGTCGCGCAGCGGCGGCTCGCGCGATCTCGAGAGCGGCGGCGAGTACCAGTGGCGTCGCGACGGCGAATACCACCTGTTCAACCCGGACACGGTGTTCAAGCTGCAGCACGCGACCCGCAGCGGTCAATACGAGGTGTTCAAGGAATACACGCGGCTGGTCGACGATCAGCAGAAGCGCCAGGCGACGCTGCGCGGCCTGCTCGAGTTCACCTCGGACCGGCAGCCGATTCCGATCGACGAGGTCGAGCCTGTCGAGTCGATCGTCACCCGCTTCGCCACCGGCGCGATGTCGTACGGATCGATCAGCCAGGAAGCGCACGAGACGCTGGCGATCGCGATGAACCGGATTGGCGGCAAGTCGAACACCGGTGAGGGCGGCGAGGATCCAGCGCGCCAGGTGCGCGACGCCAACGGCGACTGGCGGCGCAGCGCCATCAAGCAGGTCGCGTCGGCCCGTTTCGGCGTCACCAGCGAATACCTCGTCAACGCCGAGGATCTGCAAATCAAGATGGCGCAGGGCGCCAAGCCCGGCGAAGGCGGACAGTTGCCGGGCCACAAGGTCTACCCGTGGATTGCCAAGGTCCGCTACGCGACACCCGGTGTCGGGTTGATCTCGCCGCCGCCGCATCACGATATCTATTCGATCGAGGATCTCGCTGAGCTGATCTACGACCTGAAGAACGCCAACCCGCGGGCGCGCATCTCGGTGAAGCTGGTCGCGGTGTCGGGCGTCGGCACGATCGCGGCCGGCGTCGCCAAGGCGCACGCCGATGTCATCCTGATTTCCGGCCACGACGGCGGAACGGGCGCGTCGCCGCTCACCAGCATCAAGCACGGCGGCGTACCGTGGGAACTCGGGCTTGCCGAGACGCAGCAGGTGCTGATGCTGAACAAGCTTCGCGACCGCGTCATCGTGCAGGTCGACGGACAGATCAAGACCGGCCGCGACGTCGTCGTCGCCGCGCTGATGGGCGCGGAGGAGTTCGGCTTTGCGACCGCGCCACTGGTTGTCTCGGGCTGCGTGATGATGCGCGTCTGCCACCTGAACACCTGCCCGGTCGGCATCGCCACCCAGGACCCGGCGCTGCGCAAGCAGTTCGCCGGCAAACCGGAGTTCGTGATCAACTTCTTCCGGTTCATCGCCGAGGAAGTGCGCGAGCACATGGCGCGGCTTGGTTTCCGGACCGTCGACGAGATGGTCGGGCGCGTCGACTGCCTGAAAGTTCGCACCGCCGTCGATCACTGGAAGGCCAAAGGCCTCGACTACTCAGCGATTCTGCAGGCGCCAAAGACAGCGCCGGGCGTGGCGCGGCGCAAGACCCGGGCGCAGGATCACGGGCTGGCGCGGGCGCTGGACAACGACTTGATCGCCGCGTCTCGCGAGGCGCTCGACGAGGGGCGCCCGGTCGTCGTGAGCCGACCGATTCGCAACGTCCATCGCGCAGTCGGCACGATGCTCGGTTCCGAGGTGACGCGACGATGGGGCGGCGCCGGCCTGCCCGACGACACGATCACCGTGCGCTTCACCGGTTCTGCCGGGCAGAGCTTCGGTGCGTTCCTGCCGCGCGGCATCACGCTGGCACTCGAAGGCGACGCGAACGATTACGTTGGCAAGGGATTGTCCGGCGGACGGATCGTGCTGGCGCCGCCGCGCGGTGCGACCTTCGCCGCCGAGGAGAACGTGATCGCCGGCAACGTGGCGCTCTACGGCGCGACCAGCGGCGAGGCCTTCATCCGCGGCATCGCCGGCGAGCGCTTCGCAGTGAGGAATTCCGGCGCAACCGCGGTGGTCGAAGGGGTTGGCGATCACGGGTGCGAATACATGACCGGCGGCCGCGTCGTCGTGCTGGGGAGAACGGGGCGCAATTTCGCCGCCGGCATGAGCGGCGGCATTGCCTACGTGCGGAACGGCAACCACGAGTTCGAGCGGCGCTGCAATCGCGACCTGGTCGATCTCGAGCCGCTCGACAGCGACGATCTCGCGTTCGTGGTCGACGCGATCGCGCGCCACGTGGATTTGACCGGCAGCGCGCTCGGCGCGCGGCTGCTGGCGGCATGGAGCGCGACGGCGTTGCAGTTCACGAAGGTGATGCCGCGCGACTACAAGCGCGCGCTGGCGACCTTGCCGCTGGTCGAACTGGCGCCGGCCGCAGCGGCCACCAGACAGGTCGCCGCCAATGGGTAAGGTCACCGGGTTTCTCGAGATCCAGCGCCAGAAGCCGCCGTACCGGCCGATTGCAGAGCGCATTCACGACTGGCGCGAGGTGACGCTGCCTTACGACGGGCCAGCGCTGAAGGAGCAGACCGCGCGCTGCATGGACTGCGGCATCCCGTTCTGCCACCAGGGCTGCCCGCTCGGCAACCTGATTCCCGATTTCAACGATCTCGTCTACCGCGATCGCTGGCGCGCGGCGATCGATCGGCTGCACGCGACCAACAATTTCCCGGAGTTCACTGGCCGGCTGTGCCCGGCGCCGTGCGAAGGTTCGTGCGTGCTCGGGATCAACAACGCGCCGGTGACGATCAAGTCGGCGGAAGCCGCGATCATCGAGCGGGCGTTCGCCGAAGGCTGGATCACCGCGCAGCCGCCGGCGACGCGAACGGGGAAGCGCGTTGCCGTCGTCGGATCAGGACCGTCAGGGCTGGCGGCGGCCGACCAGTTGAACCGCGCCGGACACGCCGTCACGGTGTTCGAGCGCGCCGATCGCATCGGTGGCTTGCTTCGCTACGGCATCCCGGCCTTCAAGCTCGAAAAGCAGTGGCTCGAGCGGCGGCTGGCGCTGATGCGCGCGGAAGGGGTCGTGTTCGAGACCAACTGCCACATCGGCGTGAACCGCGACGCGCGTCAGCTGATGCGCGACTTCGACGCCGTCGTGCTCGCCGGTGGATCGACGATCCCGCGCAACCTGCCGGTTCCCGGCCGCGAGCTCGCCGGCATCCATTTCGCGATGGAGTATCTGACGGCGCAGAACCGCGCATGCGAAGGCGATCCGGTCGAGCCGATCAGCGCGCGTGACAAACACGTGATCATCATCGGCGGCGGTGATACCGGCGCCGACTGTCTCGGCACGGCGCATCGCCAGGGCGCGCGCAGCGTCCGCCAGCTCGAAGTGCTGCAGCGGCCGCCCGACACGCGCGCGCCGCAGAATCCCTGGCCGACCTGGCCGAACATCTTCCGCGTCTCGTCGGCGCACGAGGAAGGCGGCGAGCGGCATTACGCGATCGCTACCGAGCGCTTCTCGGGCACGCCCGACGGCCGCGTGGCGCAGCTTCATGCCAACAGCCTCGACACGAAAGAGCCCCTCGTCTTCGCCGCCGACCTCGTGCTGCTGGCCATGGGCTTCGTTGGCCCGGAACCGAACGGCGTGATCGGCGGTCTCGGTGTCGAGCTCACCGCGCGCGGCACCGTGGCCCGCAACGCCGACTGGATGACGAGCGTGCCGGGCGTGTTCGCGGCCGGCGACATGCAGCGCGGCCAGTCGTTGATTGTCTGGGCGATCGCCGACGGCCGCAGCTGCGCGCGCGGCGTCGACACCTACCTGATGGGCAGTTCGTCGTTGCCAGCGCCTGTCGCATAGCGCCGATGGCGACGTCGCTGTCGGCTGTAGAAAGCGCGCGGCAGTCGCTGTCGGCCTGCGCGGCGCGCGCCGAAGGTGGCGGCGCAGCGTTGCGGCGCTTTTCCGAATCGGTCGACGAGTTCCTGCAACGGCTGTTCGACGCCGCGCCGCCGGCGGCGGCCGCGAGCCTCGTGGTCGCGCTCGGCGGCTATGGCCGGCGTCAGCTCTGTCTCCATTCGGACCTCGACGTCCTGCTGCTCTTCGACGGCCAGATCGGCGAGGCGGAGGAAAAACGGGTGCGCGCGATCCTGCACCCGATGTGGGATGCGCGGTTCTCCGTTGGCCACCAGATCCGGCAGATCGACGACTTCGCGCGGCTCGAGATCGACAACCCGGAGTTCCTGCTCGCGCTCCTCGACGCACGGCCCGTCGCCGGCGACGCGGCGCTGCTCGATCGCATCGCCGGCTGCGTCCGTTCGCCGGCCGCGCACGCGCGGATTCTAGAGGCGCTGAAAGGCTTGACCGACGAGCGCCACGCCACTTTCAACGACACGTTCTACCAGCTCGAGCCGGACGTGAAGGACGCGCCAGGCGCGCTGCGCGACGTCTGGGCGGCGCGCGCCATCGCTGCGCTCACCGATCCCGCGCTCCTCGATCGCGGCGCTGCCGACCGTGCCCGCCTGGACGAGGCGGAGGAGTTCCTGCTGCGGCTGCGATCGATTCTCCACGCCCGGCACAAACGCAATAATAACGTCCTCGATCACGAGACGCAGGAGCACGCGGCACGGCTGATGGGCTACAGCGGCGCGCCGCGGCAGCAAGTCGAACGGCTGATGGGCGACTACTTCCGCCACGCCCGATCGGTGAGCCGTTCGCTGGACACCGTCCGCCGGACGGCGCCGCTTCCCGTCGCCGCCAATCTCGTGCAGTCGCGTGACGGCATCCGGTTCGTCGACGTCGACCACGCCCGCGCGCACCCTGAGAGCTGGCTGTCAGTCTTCCAGGCGGCGCTCGACGCGAACAGCGCCGTCACCGAGGGCACGCTGGCGTGGATCGAGCAGCGCATCGACCGCCATGCGCCCGAGGACTTCTTTCCGGCCGCCGCCGATCGCGACGCGCTGCTCGCGTTTCTGAAGCCGCGCGCCGGCCTCTACGCGCGGCTCTCCGAGATGCACGACTGCGGGCTGCTCGGGCGGATGTTCCCCGAATTCCAGGCGATCTT
>Ga0075425_100008764_pt1 | contig 10750 bp, 8 predicted proteins | sample SoiMethybrSBSTD4_FD_75300 | JGI IMG/M metagenome (GOLD analysis project Ga0075425, IMG submission 75300) | Bulk soil microbial communities from a Populus tree surrounding site in Tennessee, USA - Soil MetaG P. TD hybrid SBSTD4 | ecosystem: Environmental > Terrestrial > Soil > Tree plantation...
CCCGATCGCGAGCGTGAGGCTGGCAACAACGCCTACTTCGTCGTCGCACGTATCAAGCCGGGCATCACCGTCGAAGCGGCAGCATCCGAGGTCGACCCGATCCTGCGAGGCGATGCCGATCCCGCAACACTCACGTCGCGGGTCACGTCACTCGTCGATGAACAGCTGGGCGCATCTCGAGCGCCGCTGCTCCTGCTACTGGCGGGGTCATCGCTACTGCTGCTCATCGCGTGCGCAAACGTCGCCGGGCTGCTGCTTGGTGATGCACTCGCGCGGCAGCGAGAGATCGCGGTGCGATCGGCGCTGGGCGCGCGACGCGCGCGCATCTTGCGACAGGTGCTCGTCGAGAGCGCGGTCATCGGCGCATGTGGTGGCGTGGCCGGTTTCGTGGCCGCGTGGATGATGACCCCAGCGCTCGTCGCCCTCGCGCCAGCCAGGCTGCCGCGAATCGAGACCGTCGCCGTCGATCTGCGCGTGTTCGCCTTCGCGGTCGTGCTCTGTGCAGTGACGATTGTCATCTTCGGCGTGTCGCCGTCGCTGACCATGTCGGCGATCGAACCGGCCGATGCACTGCGCGATGGACGGGGCGCGTCTCGCCGTCTTGGCGCGCACAACAGCATCGTGGTCAGCCAGGTGGCATTGGCCGTCGTGCTCCTCGTCGGCGCGTCACTGCTTGGTGAAACCGTGGTTCGGCTGACATCACAACCGCTTGGCTTCGACCCCGACAACCTGATCGACCTTCGCATGCGCCCGACCCGTTTCGGCGTTCCAGGTGGGCCGACATTCGGCGATCGAGTAGCCTCGCTCGTCGAGGCCGTGCGCTCGATACCAGGTGTCCGCGCGGCAGCGGCAACATCGGCGACGCCGTTTGGCGGAACGTTCAGCACTAACACCATCGAAGTCGAAGGACGGCCAGGCGAAAAGCTCAATGGCTTTCGTCATGTCGTGGGCGACAGTTACTTCGAGACCACAGGCATCCGCGTCCTTCGCGGCCGCACGTTTGCCGCGTCGGATGGAGTGACACAAACGCGCAATCCCACGAGCGGCACTGGTGCCGACCCACTGAATGGCACGGGCGTGGCCGTGGTGTCCGAGGAATTGGAGCGGCGGTATTTCGGCGGCGCCGCGGTTGGACGCCGGCTGCGATTCGGCGACACCTCGGTGAGAATCATCGGCGTCGTGGCGGATACCAAGCTGCGTCAGTACAACGAACCTGCCAACCCGGCCTTCTATCTGTTCTCGCGGCAGATGAATATGGGAACCGAACACATCATCGTCAAGACCGCCGGCGATCCGTTGGCGCTCGTCCGTGCAATTCGTCAGACGATTGCCGCCGCCGACAGTTCGATGGCTATCGCGCAGCTCGAGACAACGAACGCGCTGATGGGACGAACGGTGGCGGGCGAGCGGTTTCGCGCAGTGCTGTCGTCGGTGTTCGGTCTGTCGGCGCTCGTGCTCGCGGCGATCGGTTTGTATGGACTGCTCGCCAGGACCGTCGCCGATCGGCAGCGCGAGATCGGCGTCCGCATGGCGCTCGGCGCACGTCCGAACGACGTGCTGTCGCTCGTCGTGCGCGACTGCGTGCGGCTCGTGGTGGCGGGGCTCGTAATCGGCATCCCGATCTCGCTCGGCGTGGCGCAGCTCATTCGAACGCAGTTGTTCGGCGTCGATCCGGCCGCGCCGCACATCATCGCAACGGCGTGCGCCCTGCTCGCAGCCGCCTCGATCGTGGCGACGGTAGTCCCCGCGCGCCGGGCCAGCCACGTGGATCCGATCGTCACACTCCGAGCCAATTAACCGTAGAATGCCCCCTCAGGATGAATCCGCTCACGCGCATCGCGGTCGGTTGTGCGCTCGTGATGCTGTCGACGTCGGTCGCGGCGCAATGGCCGTCGTATCCAAGCGGCGGCATTCCACGCACCGCCGACGGCAAGCTGGACGCGAGCGCCGCCGCGCCGAAAACGCCTGACGGCAAGCCCGATCTCTCCGGCATCTGGAATTATGCCGGCATCCTTGGGCTCCGTGGCCGTCCTCCAGATCCACCACCGGGCACACCGGTGCAGGCGACCTTCTGGAACATCGAAGCCGGATTCAAAGAAGGGCTGCCGTTTCAACCATGGGCCGCGGAGCTGCGCACGCAGCGCATGGCCACTGACAGCAAGGACAACCCCGACGCCGCGTGCCTGCCGCTCGGGCTGATGCAGCTGCACACGCACTCTCAGCCACGCAAGATCGTTCAGACGAAAGATCTCATCGTCATCGTCTACGAGGCCAACGCAGGCCTACGGCAGATCTTCATGGATGGGCGTCCGGCGCCGGTCAATGATCCGCAACCGTGGTGGTTCGGCTACTCCAGAGGGCGATGGGACGGCGACACGCTCGTCGTCGAGACGACGAACTTCCGCGATGACGTGTGGCTCGACGTCAACGGCGCGCCGCTCACATCTGCCGGAAAGATCATCGAGCGAATTCGTCGGCCCAACTTCGGGACGCTCGAGATCGACGCCACGATCGACGATCCCAAGGCCTACACCAAGCCGTGGACGGTGCGTGTGAATCAGCGGCTGCTCGTCGACACCGAGCTGATCGAATTCGTCTGTCTCGAGAACCAGAAGTTCAACGGTCGTGGCGGCAAGTAAGCGCACCCGTCGCGCCGCGGTGCTGTCGCTCGCCTTCGTGGCGGCACTCATCGCGCTGCGCGCGCCGCTGCGCGTGGTTCACGCGCAGGCCACAACGGCCGCGCAGCTCTTCGAAGGCGCCCGTCTCATCACCGGCGATGGCAGCGCGCCGATCAACGATTCGGCGTTCGTCGTCGAGAACGGCCGATTCACTGCCGTTGGCAAGCGTGGCGAAATTGCGGTTCCGCGTGGCGGAAATGTTGTCAGCCTGCGTGGCAAGACGGTGATGCCCGCGCTCGTCGACGCGCACAGTCATCTCGGCTACACCAACGTCGCCGCCAACACGACGACGTCCGGCAACTACACGCGCGACAACCTGCTCGATCATCTGCATCGCTACGCGTACTACGGCATCGCGGCGACGCTCAGCCTCGGTCTCGATCGAGGTGATCTGCCCTACGAGCTGCGTGCACGCCCGACGCCTGAAGCCGCGCTGTTCTTCACCGCCGGCCGCGGTCTCGCGCTGCCCAACGCGGGACCAGCGGCGGCGTACTGGAAGGATGCGGCTTACGGCGTCACCACCGAGCGCGAGGCTCGGACTGCGGTGAAAGAGCTGGCGGCGAAGAAGGTCGACATCGTCAAGATCTGGGTCGACGATCGCAACAAGACGGTGACGCCACTGCCGCCGTCGCTCTATCGCCCGATCATCGAGGAAGCGCACTCGCACGGGCTGCGCGTGGAGGCGCACGTCTACTACCTGGCCGATGCGAAGGAGCTGCTGCGCAGCGGAATCGACGGCTTCGCGCACGGCATTCGGGATCTCGATGTGGACGCGGAGATCATGGGTCTCTTCAAGGAGCGACCGCAAGTCTTCGTGATTCCAAATCTCCCCGACACACCGCCTTCGTTCAGGGATCTCGAGTGGCTGAGCGAGACGCTTCCTCGGCAGCAGATCGAGACGATGAAGAACACCGCCTCGGCCACGCCGGCGCGTCCGCGGCTGTTCGAGGTGCAGGCCCGCAACCTCGCGAAGCTCAATGCGGCAGGCGTTCGTATCGGATTCGGCACCGACGCGGGAGTTGGTGCACCGTACGGCTACTCTGCACATACCGAGCTTGCCGACATGGTGGCTGCCGGCATGACGCCGTCGCAGGTTCTGGTCGCAGCCACGCGCACCTCGGCGGAGATCATGCGATTGAATCAGCTCGGCACGATTGCGCGCACCAAGAGCGCCGATTTCATCGTGCTCGATGCCAATCCGCTCGACGACATCACGAATACACGGACGATCGCCGACGTCTATCTGCGCGGCGCACGTGTCGATCGCGCGCGGTTGCGCGCGGGTTTCGTAGCGGCGGGTCTTTAGTTTCGTAGCGGCGGGTCTTGCGACCCGCCTGAGGAGGACCAATGCGCTCCACGATCGTCGCCGTCGTTTGCGTCGTGCTCCTTGCGTGGGTCGCGCCGGCTTCTGCCGATGATGGCCCGACCCTCTACAAGCAACTCTGCTCGACGTGCCACGACAAAGGGGTCGGCCGCGCGCCGACGCGCGACGTGCTGCAGGCGATGACGCCCGAACGCGTGCTCACGGCGATGGAAAGCGGCGCGATGCTCTCGATGGCCGCCGGGCGCACCGGCGTCGAACGTCGCGACCTCGCCGAATTCGTCACCGGCAAGAAGTTCTCGGCGGCGCTCGAGACGACTCCGTCGGCAAAAGCCATGTGCCGCCCATCGCCTGGCGAGTTTGCCAATCCGTTGAACGGACCCATGTGGAACGGCTGGGGCGTGAACTCGCAGAACACGCGCACGCAAGATCGCACCAACGCCGGGTTGACCGCCGCCGATGTGCCGAAGCTCAAAGTGAAATGGGCGTTCGGGTTTCCCGGCGAGTTGAGCGCTGACTCTCAGCCATCGATCGCCGGCGGCCGTGTGTTCGTCGGCACGCAGAGCGGCACCGTCTACGCGCTCAGCGCGGCCACCGGATGCGTGCATTGGGTCTTCCGAGCCGACGCCGCGGTACGCGCGGCTGTGACCGTCGCCCGCATCGACACCAAATCGGGCGCTCGCTACGCAGCGTTCATCGGCGACCGCTCGGGCAACGTCTACGCCGTGGATGCGTCGACCGGCATGCAGATCTGGAAGTCGCACCTCGACGATCATCCGTTTGCGCGAGTGACGGCCTCGCCGACGTTCCATAACGGACGGCTCTACGTCGGCATCGCCTCGGGCGAGGAAACGGCTGGTTCGACAGCCGACTACGAGTGCTGCACGTTTCGCGGCAGTCTGGTCGCGCTCGACGCCGCCACCGGCGCGCGCATCTGGAAGACGTACACGATCACCGACGCGCCAGCGCGGCGGGCGAAGAACAGCGCCGGCACACAGCTGTGGGGACCATCCGGTGCACCGATCTGGTCCAGCCCGGCCATCGATTCGCAGAAGAATGTCATCTACGTGACGACCGGCAACAACTACACCGGACCGGCCAGCGAGCGCAGCGACGCATTCGTCGCGTTCGACATGGCGTCGGGAAAGATTCTGTGGACACGGCAGGTGTATGCGGGCGACGACTGGAACACGTCGTGCCGTCTGCCCGATCAGGTGAACTGCACCAACAAAAACGCGCCCGACTTCGACTTTTCGTCGCCGCCGATCCTGGTGTCGCTGCCAAACGGACGGCGCGCGCTGGTCGCCGGACAGAAATCTGGCATGGTCCACGCGGTCGATCCCGATCGTGATGGTCAGATTCTCTGGCAAACCCGCGTCGGCAAGGGCGGCATCAACGGCGGGGTGCAGTGGGGATCGGCCGCCGACGGATCCAACGTCTATGTCGCACTTTCGGATCTCGGACGCATAAACGTACCGAACAGTCAGGCGACGGTGCCGGATCCCGAGGAAGGCGGCGGCATGTTCGCGCTCAGTCTCGATAGCGGCAAAGAGGTATGGCACACGCCGCCACCGCACACCTGCCGCGGGAACGAACGCTGCAGCCCGGCCCAGTCCGCCGCGGTCAGCGCGATCCCTGGCGTCGCGTTTTCGGGATCGATCGACGGCCATTTACGTGCGTATTCCACGACTAACGGTGCGATTGTGTGGGATCTGAGCACAGTTGGATCGCACGACACCGTGAACGGCGTCGCAGCGCGCGGCGGATCACTAAATGTTGGCGGACCGGCAATCAGCGGCGGCACGGTGGTCGTCAACTCGGGTTATGTGCAGAATGGCATGCCAGGTAACGTGTTGTTGGCGTTGACCATCGAAGGAAAGTAGCGAAGAAGTGTCGGACCCCCTTAATCCGGCCCACGTCTTGCACCGAAAAGAGATCGGGGCGCTCGTGCAATCGCGTAATAGCACGCGGTAGCAGCGCCTGAAACCGAGGAACGGGCATGGTCAGAGCGATCCTGTTAGGCGTCGTCCTCGTCACGTTGGCGGGCCCCATCGGCATAAAGGCCGAGGAGAGTCCGGATAAGGATTTCACCGGCGTGTACTCATGCGAAGGGACCAATCCCGACGGCAGGTCGTACATTGGCGTGGTTGAAATCCTCAAGGTCGAGGGTACATACCTCGTCCGATGGACGATGCCAAACGACACACAGGTGATGGGTGTCGGCATCTTCAGCCATGACGTGCTCGCGGTGAGCTATTTCGGTGGATCTCCGGCGCTGGTGGTGTACTCGACCGCCACCGACGGACGTCTGGACGGCAAGTGGACGATGGGCGGCGCTGAAGGCCTGACGTTCACCGAGACGCTGACGAAGATGCCAGAAGGACAGCGCCAGCCGGTGAAACGTCCGACAGCTGGTCGATCGCGTCAAGCGATCTGAACTCGCGCGTGATGGGCCGCCTGAAGGCGGCCCCTACGTACGACCTACCGGATCGCGATCGGCGCGACCGTCGATCCGGTACCTCCCTGAATCTTGAGCGGTTCGACCACGAGTGCGAACTCGTGGACGCGCCGTGCTGCGAGCTCGTCGAGCCGCAGGTTCTCCAGCAGATGAATGCCGTTGACGACCAGCATGATCTGATGGACCGGACCCGCAAGCTGTGGATTCGGATTCGGTGAGATCTCGATCGCGCTGTTGTCGGCGCCCACGAGCATCGGGTCCTGTTTCGCGACCCACTCCGCAGCGGCGGTGCCAAGCCCAGGGCTCACGCGTTGATACCGCGCGTTGTCTTTGCCCCACAGCGTGCCCCAGCCTGTGTGAATGATCACGGCATCACCGGGCTGAAGCGTCAGCTTCTGTTCCGCGAGCGCCTGCTGCAGATCCTGCGGCGTGATCTCGTAATTCTCCGCCAGCACCGGCACACGCTTCAGCGCCGCGACATCGATGAGCACGCCGCGCGTGACGAGCGCACCCACCTGCTCGACACCCAGCTTGGTGAACCCGGTGCGACTGGCCGTTTCTTCCAGCGTAAAGCAGTTGTACATGCTGGCGCCGATCATCTGGTGGCTGAAGGTGTCGAACTGCGTGCCGACCTGTCCAATCTCGGACACCACGAGCTCTTCGTTCGAGCTGCGATGGTTCGTGCCTGGATCGTTCCGCGTCCGCTTCGTGAGGATCTCGAAGCGTCGCCCCGCTGGCATCGGCATCGATTCTGAGAGCACGCGGCCCAGCTCGAACACTTCGCCGGTCTTGATCAATCGCGTCGCGCGCAGCACCGTCTCGGGCTTCATGTGATTGCCCGATCCGCGCTGATCGCCTTTGCCCCACTTCGACGGGCAGCGCTGGCTGTCCGAGGGCGGCTGCCACGTTTGCGCACCGCAGGGCGCCGTCATGGCGACAATTATCAACCCTGGGATCACGGTTCTGAGCAGCATCGCGACCTCCCGACGAAGCGCAGTCTACTCTTGGAACATCACTGGTGGTAGAGTCCCCGCGTTATGCCACATCTCGATCGTCGAACCGTGCTGACTGGCATCCTCGCGTCGACTGGATTGAGCCTGCTCGATCGCGTTGGCCTTCACGCCCAGGCACCAGGGAAACTGTTCCGCATCGACGTGCACCATCACTTTGCGCCGCCGGCGTGGGTGACCGCCGTCAAGGGGCGGCCGCTCCTGCAGGCAGCGAACACCACGTGGACGCCGGAGAAGTCGATCGAGGACATGGATCGCGGCGGCGTCGCCGCCTCGCTCGTCTCGATCACCAACCCCGGGCTGTGGTTTGGCGACGCGCCGATGACGCGACAGCTCGCGCGGGCGTGCAACGAGTACGGCGCAAAGCTCGTACAGGATCACCCGACGCGATTCGGTCTCTTTGCGGCCATGCCGCTGCCCGACGTCGACGCCACGCTGGCCGAGATCGCATACGCGTACGACACGCTCAAGGTCGATGGCGTCGGCCTGTTCACGAGCTACGGTGACCGGTGGCTGGGCAATGCTGCGTTTCGGCCAGTGATGGAAGAACTGAATCGGCGCAAGGCGGTGGTGCACGTGCACCCGACGGCGGCCAACTGCTGCCGCAATCTCGAATACGCCCCTGGCGTCGCGCCCGGCAGCATCGAGTACGGCACCGACACCACGCGCGCGATCATGGGCGTCGCGTTCAGCGGTGATGCGGTGAAGTGTCCCGACATCCGCTTCATCTGGTCGCACGCCGGAGGCAGCGTGCCGTTCCTGGCGGCGCGCATCGAGGGCGCGTCGAACAACGCCAAGGACCGTCTGCCGGCCGGCTTCATGGCCGAGATCCGAAAGTTCTATTACGACCTGGCAGGCGCATCGAACCGCGGTGCCGTCGCCTCGCTGCTCGAGCTCGTGAAGCCGTCGCAGATCCTGTTCGGCACCGACTTCCCTCCAGGCGGGTCGGCGGTCGACTACGTGAAGGCGCTCGGCGAGATGTCGCTGATCAGCAAGGAGGCGCTGCGCGCGATCGATCGCGATAACGCGGTGCGGTTGATACCGAGGTTGAAGGGGTAACCCCCGTTTCCACTAATCGTAGAACGCCGGCGACTTCCTCAACTTCGCGTTCGCCACGAAGTCGTGCTCGATCCAGATCGTCGTCTTCGTGCGCTTCAGATACTCCTCGATCATCAGCCGCGATGCCGCCGATTGCTGCACGTTGGCCTCGGTGTCCGGCGGAGGACGATGAAGCGTGCGCTCCTGTGGATAGTGATAGAGGTCGCCGGCGATCATCACGCGCCCGGTCTGTACGAGATTCAACACCAGCACCTGATGGCCCGGCGAATGGCCCGGCGCCGCTTTGAGGATCGCCTTGCCGTCGCCAAACACGTCGTACTCATCGCGATCGAGACTGATCGTCTTGCTGTCTTTGATCTGATCGAAGAACGTTTTGTTGACGCGGGTGTTTCCTTCCTCCCACATGAACGCGCGCTCGGCGGGTCTTGCGAGCCACGTCGAGGCGGCGAACTGATTCGCGTTGGCGTTGTGATCGACGTGCGCGTGTGAGAAGGCGAAGTAGGTGATGTCGGCAGGTTGATATCCCAGTTCCGCCAACTGACTCCGTAAAGTTCGCGGCACCGTCGTCACGGTCGGCGAGGTTGCGGTGGGATTGCCCTGCTCGCCGCGCGCGCGGGCTTCAACCGTGTCGTCCGGGAGGATGCCGAGATCCCACATCAGCGTGCCCTTCGGATGAGCGACCAGGAAGCAGGGCACTGAAAAGCGTGTCTCGCCCACTTCTTCGGGCGTCACCTTGTAGCGCTCGGTGCCGGCGCGATTGACGTTGATCACGCCGCAGTCGAACACATACAGGCGCATCGTCTTTGGCGGTTGCGGTCGTGTGGGCGGCGCCTGCGCAGGATGCGGCACCAGTGGCGCGGCGATCAGCACGGCCACGACAGCCAGATGACGAGGACGGAGGAATTTCATGGGCATCAGTATCGCGCGATCCGGACTCGCACATCGCGCGGAATGCTCGCACCATCCTTCATCCGCGCGACCACCGAGAGTTGAGTTCCGCGTCGAAGGACGAGCGGCCGCTTCATGATGTACGGGGTCGGCCATTCAGACGGCACGTCGCGCGCGTAGAGCAGGATGTCGGTCGCACCATCGGGCCGGCGCGCCGACACTTCGAGCGATGAGACGGCGCCATCGATGTCCGGCTTCACGGCCCACACGTGTGTGTCGGACGCGATCGACGTCGACGCGCGAATCGTCCCGCTGCTGTCTTTCGTCCCCTGCATCACGAGATCCGATGATGTGCGCGCATCGCTGCGCTCGCCGAAGAACAACCCGAGCGTGCCTCGATCGCTCACCGCATCATCTGCACTTCGGTAGTACACGTCGGCGACGATGCGGGCGCCGGCTGGCAGGCGTGACGCAACACCGTTCGGCAGCTTCGTGAAGCCATACCAGGGCGTCCAGCTTCCAAGCCACTGCCCCGTCTGCTCGACCATGAACGACGCGCCGCGGACCACCCGACGGTCGCCGGGCAGATACTCGAGCGCGCGCAGGTGCCGCTCGCTCGTGAGCCCGAGATCAATCACCGATCGCTGGACGACGTCACCGCGCCGCCTGTCAATCGTCGTGCGCTGGAGCGGCCTGACGAGATCGGGATCGCCAAGCTGCCAATGCCCGACATGCGCCTCTGCACGCACCTCTTGCCTCGGGGCCGCCCGCGAGTCGTTGACATTGAGGAACACCGTGCCGGCATTCCGCGGTCCGAGCCCTTCGACCCACGACACGAGGAATTGCGTTTCTCGCAACGTGAGCGCGTTGTCGTTGACGTACTCGCCGTAACCCGACACTGCTGGCCACGGCGGCATCTGGTGCCGCAGGATCGCGGTCCGGATCGACTGCCCTTTCAGCCACGTCTGCTCGTAGGTGGACAACGGAAACGCAAGCCCGCCCTCCATGTGACACGCCACGCATCGATTGTTCAGGATGCGCACGATCTCGCGATCGAACAACACGGTCGTGGTCACGGCACCATGTGAGAACGCGATGCGCGGCAGAAGGCTCCACCCGATTGCGAGGATACCGGCGAGCAGACCTACACCTGCACCTACCCGTTTACCTATACCTGCACCTTTGCCCTCACCTTTGACCTTTGACATTTGCCCTTTGCCCTACGGCCTCACCTCGAACGTCGTCGCGAACGTGTGGAGCGTGTTGTTGCGGCGGAACTGTGTCCAGGCACGATAGCGTCCGGGCTTCGGCATCAGGCCGTCGAACGTCACCGTGG
>Ga0075425_100008767_pt1 | contig 10748 bp, 11 predicted proteins | sample SoiMethybrSBSTD4_FD_75300 | JGI IMG/M metagenome (GOLD analysis project Ga0075425, IMG submission 75300) | Bulk soil microbial communities from a Populus tree surrounding site in Tennessee, USA - Soil MetaG P. TD hybrid SBSTD4 | ecosystem: Environmental > Terrestrial > Soil > Tree plantation...
GCCTCCGCCTCCCCCGCCTCCACCGCCACCGCCCGCAGGGACGCCGACCCTGACGGTGGCCGCGTTCGCGATGTCGCCGCAGCGACCACGAGCGGGGCATTCCTTCACCGCGGCCATCCGGGTCGCAGCCGACGGCGGGGACGCCGTCACGGCCGGTCGCATCACCTGCACGGCGAAGGTGGGGAAGCGTCGGCTCCGGGCCGTCCGCCACGGCTTCGTCCGGCAGCCGAAGCTCGGCGGCACCGCAGCGGCGTGTACCTGGCGGATACCGCCCCGTACGGCAGGCAAGCGACTCACAGGCTCGGTGACGCTGCGGTCGCACGGAGCGACGGCGCGGAAGGCGTTCTCGCGCCGGGTCGGCCGCTAGAGGTTCCGCCGGCGCAGGATCACGGCGAGCGGCAACAGGCAGGCGAGCGCGAAGTACGGAGCGAGCGGGTAGGAATGCCGGTCACGCCCGACTGGCACGCGCGGCCTGTTCGCCAGCAGCGCCTGAGCCGAGCGCTCGACGTCGCCGAGCGCGCTATCGGGGTAGGCGCGGCCGCCGAGACGCCGCGCGATCACTGCCAGCGTGGCCATGCTGTGAGGGTCGGCGCGGTACTGCGGCTCCGGCCGGCCGTTGGGGAGAAAGACCCGTTCGCCGGGCCCGCCGACGTGGACGAAGATCGTGTCGATCGGCGGGTAGTGCCCGAGGGCGCGCCGGAGCACGCCAACCGAAGTGGCCCGCGTCTCGCCGTCTGTGAAGACGATCGCGAGCCGGCGCGTTGCCTTACCCGTGAAGTAGTTCTGGCGTGCGAGGTCACCTAGCGGGTCGTAGGTCGTCACCTGGATTCCGGTGGCGCGGTCCGGCGGCGGGCGCTCGATGTCGATGGAGCGCTCGAGGGTCGATCTGAACGGAGGCTCGTCTGCAGAGGGGAAGAGATGTGGAAGCAGACGGTTCGTCAGCGAGGCAATGCCGACGGGGATGTCGGGAAGCGCATCGCGCACCGCAAGGGCATCTCTGCGTGCTCGCTCGAGCCGGGTCGCCGAGACGACCGTCGCGGACGCCAGCATGGAGCGCGACGTGTCGACAACGACGTACGCCTCGGCCCCCTGTCGCACGTAGCGCTCGTGGCTCGCCTGGAAGACCGGCTGTGCGGCCGCCACCCCGAGCAGGACGGGAGCGATCGCCAGCGAGGCCGCGAGCGGCAGGGCCGCGCGGAAGCGGTCGCGCGGTAGGCGGAGCATGTCTGCCGTTCGACGGAGACGGGCCTGCGAGACGGCGAAGGCGGCGAGCGTCACGAGGCTGCCGATCGCCAGCAGCCCGCCGAGGGGCGTCAGAAAATCGACGCGCATCAGTAGCCGCTGCCGGTCGTGTTGACTCCGGCCCTCGAGCCTCCCCGCCGTCGCTGCGAGCCAAGGCGGGACCGCTGGCGTTGCTGGCGCTCGAGGACACGGAGGACGAGCTCGAGGTTGGCCTTTGCATCGAGATTTGCCGGGTCAACGCGGAGCGCGCGCCTGAACGTCGAGATGCTCTCGTTGACGACGCTGCGGTCGGTGACGAACGCCGAGGCCGCTGTGGCGACGGAGACAACGCCCAGCATGTTGATCAGTTGGGACTTGCGCCAAGCGTTGGGCTCAGCCGCAATCGCGTCCTCGAGCGCCCCCTGGGCCTGGGCGCGCGCCGGCGCGAGGCCGACCGAGAGCGAGTCACGCGGCTGGGCAAGCAGGAACTGCCGAGCCGCGTGCCGGTAGCGGAGGTCGTCGTCGACGCCGAGGACCGACCGCGCCGCGCCGAACGGAAGAATCTCGGACGCGTGCCACAGGCCCTTCTCGCCCGGGTTGAGGTCGTAGCGGACGTCTCCCGAGGCCAGCGAGTCCTCGCGGTGAAGCACGTCGACTGCGAGCAGCGCGAGGAACACCGCCACGACGAGCGCGACTGCCGCGAGCGCCAGCGCTCGTGCCTGCGTCATGACCGACCGCCTCGTGGAACGACCAGCCGAGCGCAACGCAGCTCGTTGAACGCGAGCAGCACGATGGCGATGATTCCGACCGCGATCAGGGCGACGGGGAACGTGCCCACCTGATGGACTTTCGGGCCGGCGCGACCGGAGCGCAGCTGTTTCGAGTCGACGAACGCGCTGGGTCCCATCGTCCGCGCGAACAACGCGCGGTCCTCCTTCGAGGGGAAGAGCGGGACGATCCGCAGCGGCGTCCCCGACCGCTTGTAATCGAGCAGCTCACGCGTGACCCCGGACTGGTCCCCCGCGGCATATGCGAGGTCACTGACGAGGATGACCGATCCGCGAGCGTGGTCTCGGCGCAGCATCGCGCGGGCCATGTCGAGCCCCGCGGAGATTCGCGTCCCCCCGCGGAAGTCGTCCTGCCACGGATTCTTGATGAAGTCCCCCTGCGCTGGAAGGCCTTGTGACAGCAGCTTGCGCCGCTGGGCTGCGGACAGGCGGCGAGGCTCGAAGAACCGAAGGATCGGCCGCAGCTCCCGGCCGGGAGTCTCCGGGGGCACCAGTTCGTACGCGGAGTCGGAGAAGAGGATGAGACCAGTCGGCTGGTTGGCCGTGACGGCGTTCTCGAAGACCGAGGCGATGCGCCGGTTCGCGATCACACCGACGCTCGCGGACATGTCGACCACGATCACGGCGGCCCGTCCGCCTGGCAGAAAGCCGCTCTCGCGCACGCGGAGGTCCCGCGAGAGGAGGAACGCCGTGACGAACGCCCCCAGGAGCAGCAGCGCGAGCAGGATGCGCACGGCTCGCGTCCGTGCGATCGGGCTTCGCAGGAGCCCGAGGTCGGGGCTCGGGATCGCTGCCGGTTGCCGCAAGACCAGGCCGGCGCGGCGGGGGCGGACGCTACTCGGTGTTGCCATCGCTGTCTCCGTCGACGGACGACCGGACCGTGCTGGCAAGGGTCCGCGCCTGGTCTCGGGCAAGCGTGCCGTCGCTCCAGGCGAGCTCGCGGGCGTCGCGCGCCAGGTCGTCGTTGCCCGACGCGCCAAGCTCTCGGGCAAGCAGCTCGAGCGCCTTCCGCTGGCGCTCGACCTGGCCGTCCGCGAGCGCGACGTCCAGCTCGTCGAGCGCGTGTTCGAGCGGCGAAACCGGTGCAAGGACGGGCGTCGGCTTCGCCGCGGGAGGCGGTGGCCGGACGTAGCGCATGACGACCAGTACCGCGGCGATCGCGAGCGCGGCGGCGAGGAGGAACAGGACCGTCACGAGCAGTGTCGGCGAGATGCTGTAGGACGCGTGCGGGAGGGTTCGCGCCGTATCGCGAACCAGCTGGGCCGCCTCCGCCAGGCCGATTCCGGGCGCAGGCCCCTCGACGGCCCGGAGCGGGCCGCTTCGGCGCCGGGCGGCTCGCACGGCCTCCGGGCTGAGGCGGGAGGAGAGCCCAATCGCCGGAAAGCGAACCAGGGTCGTGTTGGCGAAGCTCCCGCCGCGCACACGGTAGACGACCTGGGTTGGCGGGAAGACGAAGTAGCGCTTGCCGGTGAGCGGGGGGAGGCAGGCGAGCGCCAGGCACTGGACCGTGAGCGTGTACCGGAGTTCGCTGACGGCGCCGTGATCGCGCCGCGAGCTCGAAAGCGAGAGCGGTACAAAGGGAGGGAACGGCGTCTGGAGGCGGATCTGGGCCGGGTCGACGCGATGCCGGTCGACGAGGACGTCGACACGAGCGGTCAGCGGGTCGCCGAAGAGGAGGACGAGCGGCGACAGGGTGCCGCGGGCGACGATGCCGGGCGGCCCGGGCGGGGCCGGCTCCGACCTGGTGTGGGTGAAGCCGGCGACCGCGACCAGGGCCAGCACGAGCCCGACGACCAGCGCGGCCATGCCGACGAGCGCTTGCCAGTTCCTGCGCGCCGCTACCAGCCACGCATCCGCTGGTACTCCCTCCCTTCGGCCCACTCCTGGAAGGCCATGAGGATCTCGTCGCGATCGCTGGTGGAGATCTCGACCGGATCGAGCCCGGACGCCTCGAAGCGGGAAATCAGCTCCTGCCGCCGCAGCTCGTTGGCGGCCTGACGGTCACGGGCCTCGGCGGCAGTCAGACGCAGGTAGCTGAGCTTCCCGGACGCGGGATCCGCGAGCGGGACGACGACGGAGGAGACGTCGGGGAAGCTCGCCTCCCAGACCGGGTCCTGGATCACAACGGGCACGACGTCCCATCGTCCGAGCAGGCCGGCCCAGCTGTCCTCGGACGGAGCGACCAGGAAGTCCGAGACGACGAAGACGAAGCTCCCTGCCGGCAGGCGGCCCTTCGCCTGCTCGAGGTGATCGAGCGCGCGGGTCACGTTGTCCTGACCGGCGTGGAAGTCGTCGAGCTCGAGGCGGTCGTCTCGTACGGCCCGAAAGCTGGCCTGGCTGCGTGGCGATTGCCAGAACGCCTCGTCGTCTGCGTGGTCCAGGTACCCGACGAGGCCGCGCGCTCGCAGCGTGCTCTCCGCGATCAGGTCGACAGCCGCGCGCATGGCATCCGGCTTTCGTAGCCACGGGAGGCCGGCGGGGTAGAGCGCCATCTCCGGCCGGCGATCGCAGACGATGAGCACCCGAGGCGCCTCTTCCGCGTACCGCTCCCGCACGATGAACTCGTCGCTGTCACGGGCGGAGGAGAGGCGCGCGGTGGCGCTCCAGTCGATTGTGTCGATGTCGTCCCCGGGGAGGTAGGGCCGCGAGCCTGCCACGTCGGAGCCGGTGCCGCGGCGGGCGCTGTGCATGGAGCCGAACGACAGCCCGATCAGGCGGCGGCGGGGCACCAACGGAAAGGTGAGCTCCGTCGCCACGCTCGTCGCTATCCCGCTGCCGCCGGTTCCCCTTCGGAACTCCTTGCCGCCTCCGGGCGGGGAGCGATCTCCAGGCAACGAAGCCGGAACGTCTCGAGCACTTCGGGCCAGCCGACCCGGCGAGCCTGCGCGACGAGCGACGGCGAGAAGGCGACGCGATGAGCGAGCACGGCGCCGAACAGCGACTCGATGTCGTCGGGAACCACATACTGGCGACCGCCGACGAGCGCCCACGCCCTCGCCACCCGCTCGAGCGCGAGGCTGCCGCGGACGGAGGCGCCGATGGTGATCGAGTCGAGCTCGCGGGTCGCCCGCACGAGGTCGATGACCCAGCGCTGGATCAGCTCGTCCACATACACATCTCCGACGGCGTCCTGCAACTCCCGCACCTCGTCGAGCGTGACCGCGGGCTCGAGCGTCCCGAGCGGGTGCCCGTGTCGCTGCTGGCGGACGATGAGCAGCTCCTGGTCGGCCGCGGGGTACCCGAGCGCCGTCCGCACGGAGAAGCGGTCGAGCTGCGCCTCCGGGAGCGGGAACGTCCCCTCGTGCTCGATCGGGTTCTCCGTCGCGAGCAACAGGAACGGCTCCGGGAGCTGGCGCGTCACGCCGTCGACAGTGACCTGCCGCTCCGCCATCGCCTCGAGCAGCGCGGACTGCGTCTTCGGCATCGCGCGGTTGATCTCGTCCACCAGCACGACGTTCGCGAAGATCGGACCAGCCCGAAACTCGAAGTCCCGCTCTTTCTGGTTGTAGACCGACAGACCGGTGACGTCCGTCGGCTGGAGGTCCGGGGTGCACTGGATCCGGGACGGCGTGGCGCCGTCGACGCTCTGTGCGATTGCCCGCGCGAGCACCGTCTTGGCCGTCCCCGGAACGTCCTCGAACAGGACGTGCCCCTGGCACACGAGCGCTGCGAGAACGAGCTCAATCTCCCGCCGCTTGCCGTGTACGACGGTCTCGACATTCGCGAGCAGCCGGCCCGCGATCTCACTCGCGCGGGACAGACGCTCGCTTCGCTCGACGGGCAGGGTCGCCATGTCTTCCTGTCGCATACGACGTACGGACGCGGCTGCGGTCAGTGGCCGCGAAAGGGAATCCACGGCATGAGATTACCGCCCATGTGACCGCCGATCGGCCCGGATTCCGCGACCAGCAATGAAGCGCTGCTTATTGGGAGACGCTCGCGATCTTGATCTCAACGGCCGTGCCGCGGCCAACCTTCGTGCCGCCGGCGGGTTTTTGTGAGACCACCGTCCCAGGCGTCTTGGACGACTTCACCAGCCGCGGCCGAGCGATGTAGCCCGCGTTTTGCAGGGTCGTAACCGCTTGCGACAGCGTCTGGCCAAGGACGTTCGGCACCGCGCCGGCGACCTGTGTCGTGGTCGACGTCGACGTCGTCCCTGGTCCCCGAGAGACCTTGAAGACGACGGTCAACGCGTTCGTCACCCGGCTTCCTGCCTGCGGGTTCTGACTGACGACGATGCCGTAGGGCTGGGGAGACGGGATGTACGTGACCCTCCAGCTGATCCCCGCTGCGCTCAGCAACGTGACGGCGCGCTCGCCGCTCAGCCCGATCAGTCGCGGCACGGTCTGGGGCGCAGGGCCGCTCGACACCGTGAGGACGAGCAGCGATCCGTGCGGCACCTCCGCGCCGGCGTCCGGGTTCTGCGAGACGACCGTTCCGGCGGCCTGACCGGCTTGGACCTGCCGCACATCCGTCTTCAGGCCGATGCGGTGCGCCTGCACCTCGGCCTGCCCGCGCGAAAAGCCGATCACGCCCGGCACGGAAACGTCGGAGGCGCTTGCACTGCTGCCGCCCCTCGTCAGGAAGACCGCCAGCAGGACGCCGGCGACGACGAGCAGGACCACGGCGACCAGCCACGGCCACGGCCCGCCCGGGAGCGAACGCGATGGCTTCTGCGGCGGCGGGGGTTGCTCCAGGACGCGCGTGCGCGCCTCGTCAGGAGGTGTCGACATCGGCTCGCAACGGTACTGGAGAGAGCGGGGGAACCTCCGGTGCCTCCGAACGCCCACCGCCGCACGCTAAGATCGTCAACATGGTTAACGATCTCGCCGTTGACGAGCTGGCAGTCGCGACGCAGCTCCGGCCGATTCTGCTCAGGCTCAATCGCGAGCTCCGGCGCGAGCTGGCCCCGCTCGGGATCACCGGCGGCCAGGCCGCGATCCTCAAGCTGATCGAGCTCTCGCCCGGGACAGGCGTCCGCGAGCTCGCGCTCCGCGAGAACATGTCCCCGGCGGGCATGTCTGGACACGTCGAGCGCCTGCACGCCGCCGGCCTCCTGCGGCGGGAGCCCTCCCGGCTCGACCGCCGCCGCATCGGCCTCTACGTCACGGACGCGGGGCTCCGCGTCCTCCGGGCCGTCCGTTCGCGGCGAACGGCCTGGCTCGCGAGCCGGCTGCGCCGGTTGCAGCCCGAGGAGCTCGAGCGCATCGACGCGGCCCTCGGCCCGCTGGCCGCCCTGCTCGATGAGGCGGAGCTCTCCTGACGGCCGCCCTCGCCACGCTGCACGCGCGCACGTTCGCCAGCCTGCGCAAGCACCGGAACTACCGTCTCTTCTTCGCCGGGCAGCTGATCTCGGTCGTCGGCACCTGGATGCAGAACGTGGCGCTCGCCTGGTTCGTGGTCGAGCTCACGCACTCTCCCGTGGCGGTGGGCCTGCTCGCGTTCTTCCGCTTCGCGCCGTTCACGATCTTCGGCCTGTTCGCGGGCGTGATCGTCGACCGCTTCGACTACCGACGGCTGGTCATGGTCACGCAGTCGTTCTCGATGGTCGTCTCCGCGGTATTGGCGGCGCTCGCCTTCTCGGGTCAGGCCCGCCTCTGGGAGGCCTACGCTCTCGCCTTCCTCGGCGGCGCGGCGATCGTGTTCGACAACCCGGGACGCCAATCGCTGACGTTCCAGATGGTCGGGCCCGGGGAGCTGCCCAACGCGGTGTCGCTCAACGCCGCGCTCTTCAATGCCGCCCGAGTCGTCGGGCCCTCGGTCGCCGGCGTCGTGATCGCGGTCTCCGGCGTCGACCTCTGCTTCGCACTGAACGCCGTGAGCTTCCTGGCCGTCCTGACGAGCCTCGCGCTGATGCGGCCGAGCGAGTTCTACCCGGTGAGCCGCGGCGAGGAGCGGCCGCCGATCCTCGGCGGGATCCGCGAAGGCCTGCGCTACGTGGCCAGATCGGGACGCCTACGGCTCGTCATCGGCATCGGGTTCGTCGTCAGCACCGTCGGCTTCAACTTCCACGTGCTGGTGCCGGTGCTTGCATCGGACACGCTGCACGCGGGGCCCGAGGTCTTCGGGATCCTCTCGGCGAGCTTCGGGGTCGGCGCACTGCTCGGCGCGCTCCTCTCGGCCGCGCTCGCGCGGGCGAGCTGGAAGGTGCTGCTCCTCGGGACGATCGGGTTCAGCTCCGCGCTCCTCGCCCTCGCCGTCCAGCACACCGTCGTCGCATGCGCGCTTCTCCTGTTCGTGACGGGTGGGTGCTTCACGCTCTGGACGGCCAACAGCCAGGCGCTCCTGCAACTGACCGCGCCGGACGAGCTCCGCGGCCGCGTCGTCAGCCTCTGGCTCTTCGCGTTCGCCGGCCTCACCCCGCTGGGCGGGCTCCTCGCCGGCTGGCTCGCAGACGTCGGCGGCACAGAACTGGCGTTCTCCGTCACCGGCGGGGTGTCGCTCGCAACGTCCCTGGTCGCCGCGGGGACGATGGCGCGACGTCGCCGCCTGGCTTACGTCCCGACGTAGATCGTTACCTGCGCGTACTGCTGCACGCTCGCGCCGGCAGACGGTGATTGCGCGACCACGGTTCCGACCTGGCTCGAGGACGACGCCTGACGCGTCAGCGTCCGCACGCACAACTTGGCGCGCGCGAGCGTCAGCCGTGCGTTGCCTGCCTGCGGCCCCGTGACGTCGGGGATCGACACGCTCGGCCGCTGACCGGTACCGGTCGAGACGTTCAGCCGAACGGCCGACCCCTGGGTTACCTGTCCTCCACCGGTGGGGCTCTGTGCGACGACCGTCCCGCGCTGCTGCTGCGACGAGACGGGATACGAGTTCGGGACGAGCCCGGCCGATTGCGTGGAATCGATGGCGTTGATCTGGGTCTGTCCGGAAACGGAAGGCACCTTCACGAGCTTCGGCTGCGTGGTCACCGTCGTGGTCACCTGCGTCGTCGCCGTCACGGTCGAGCCGGAGGTGACCGTTACGGTTGTCGTCGAGTCGTTGTTCGAGCTGTTGCGGAAGGCGACGATGGCGATGATCACCCCGGCCGCGACGAGAATCGCGAACATGGCCACCCAGACCCACGGCATCTCGCGCCACCAGGGCGGCGGCGGAGGCGGCCCGCCACGCACGACCTCGTACTCGCGCCGCGGCGGCGGCCCCGGATACTCGCCCGGACGAGGCGGATAGTCGTCGGGAGGCGGCGGATAGTCGTCGGGCGGTGGCGGCGGGCGCCGTGACATGCCGGCGTTCTTCCCGCCCGGACTCTCGTCAATCCTGCAGGCTGATCTTTACGAGACCTGCCACGTGTCGCCGGCGTTCAGCAACGCGGCGAGATCGCCGTCGCCGCGTTCCGCGTGCGCGACCTCAAGCTGTCCGGCGAGCTGCGCGTCGTAGACGGGCCGCTGAACGTCGCGGAAGATCCCGACGGGCGCCGTCCCGACGGTTTCCAGGGTCAGCCGGGAAAGCGCGAATGCGTGGCTCGGCTCCTCGGCGTGCTCGTCGTGCACGAGTAGGGCCTCCTCCCCGACCGCGGACACCTCGGCGATCGTGCACGAACCGTCCACGTGACGGACGATGCCCTTCTCGCCGTCCGGCCCGAAGCGAATCGGCTCGCCGTTCGTGAGGTAGATGCGGTTCGGCGCATCCTCGCGCACCGGGTCGAACGCGCCGTCGTTGTAGATGTTGCAGTTCTGGAGCACCTCGACGAACGCCGTCCCCTCGTGCGCCGCAGCCCGCCGCAGCACCTCGGTCAGGTGCTTGCGGTCCGTGTCGATGGCGCGAGCAACGAAGGTCGCCTCCGCGCCAAGGACGACGGACAGCGGGTTGAAGGGCTGGTCGATCGAGCCCATCGGGGTCGATCCGGTTCGCTGGCCGACCGGACTCGTCGGCGAGTACTGCCCCTTCGTCAGGCCGTAGACCTGGTTGTTGAAGAGCAGGATGCGGAGGTTGACGTTGCGGCGAAGCGCGTGGATGAGATGGTTGCCGCCGATCGAGAGCGCGTCGCCGTCGCCCGTCACCACCCAGACGGAGAGATCCGGCCGAGAGGTCGACAGCCCCGTCGCGATCGCAGGAGCGCGTCCGTGGATCGAGTGCATGCCGTAGCTCTGCATGTAGTACGGGAAGCGCGCCGCGCATCCGATGCCCGACACGAAGACGATGCGCTCGCGCTCGAGCCCGAGCTCGGGCATGAAGCCCTGCACGGCCGCGAGGATCGCGTAATCACCGCAGCCCGGGCACCACCGGACCTCCTGATCGGACTTGAAGTCCTTCGCGGTCAGCTTCAGCTGCCCGTTGCCCTCGCTCACAGCATCCCCTCGATGGCGTCCGCCAGCTCCGCCGAGGTGAACGGGAGCCCGCGAACGCGGTTGTAGCCGACGGCGTCGATCAGGAACTCCGCCCGGACGAGTTTCAGCAGCTGACCGAGGTTCATCTCCGGCAGGAGGACGCGCTCGTAGCGGCGCAGGACCTCTCCGGTGTTCCTCGGCATCGGATTCAGGTACTGCAGATGCGCCTGCGCGACCTTCCCGCCGGCTGCTCGGACACGCTTCACCGCCGCCGTGATCGGCCCGTACGTGCCGCCCCAGCCGAGCACGAGCAGCTTCGCGCCCGGGTCGTGGTCGACCGCGAGCTCGGGGATGTCCGACGCGACGCCGGCGACCTTCTGCGCGCGGAGCCGCACCATCGCGTCATGGTTCTCGGGGTCGTACGAGACGTTGCCGGTGACGTCCTGCTTCTCGAGCCCCCCGATCC
>Ga0075425_100008768_pt1 | contig 10748 bp, 7 predicted proteins | sample SoiMethybrSBSTD4_FD_75300 | JGI IMG/M metagenome (GOLD analysis project Ga0075425, IMG submission 75300) | Bulk soil microbial communities from a Populus tree surrounding site in Tennessee, USA - Soil MetaG P. TD hybrid SBSTD4 | ecosystem: Environmental > Terrestrial > Soil > Tree plantation...
GGCACGCGGCGCGAACTCTTCCGCGAGGCGCATGTCGTTATGAATCTCACGCACCCGATGGGAGCAGTCGAATTCAACCCGACAGCGAAACCCGGTGATACCGATTATGGCCTGCTGTACACCAGCGGCAGCGATCACGGCTTCAGCAATGGCGGAGGGCCGAACGCGAGCAATCCCACACAAACGCAGCGGCTGGACTCGACCATGACGGCGATCCTGCGCATCGATCCGCGCAGCCCGTCTGTTACACACGGCGTGAAAGGACTGGGCGACTACACCATTCCGATGGCGAACAAGTTCGCAGCCGATGGCGATCCGAACACGCTCGGCGAAATCTATGCGTACGGCTTCCGCAACGCTCACAGGCTCTCCTGGGATCCGATGGATGGAACGATGTTCGCCTCCGACATCGGCATGGATAACATCGAGGAAATCAATATCGTCCACAATGGCGCGAACTATGGCTGGATGCGCCGGGAAGGCTACTTCGAAAACGGCCGATTTCGCGGCGGCGCGCTGAACGAACTGTACCCGCTGCCGGCGGAAATTCTGGACGGTCGCGTGAAGGACGGTTTTACCTATCCGGTAGCGATGTATGACCACGACGAGGGACGCTCGGTCACCGATGGCTTTGCGTACTACGGTAAGATCGCGGCGCTCCGCGGCAAATTCATTTTTGGTGATATCCAGAACGGACGGCTGTTCGCTGCAGACCTCGCGGCGATGAAGAAAGCCGATGACGGTATCCCCCAGACACTCGCTCCGATTGAGGAAATCCAACTCTATATCCGAGATGAGGGCGGCAAACGCGTGGACGTATCGCTGCAGGAACTCGTCGACAAAACCATGGGTGCAAAACTACCGCGCGCCGACTTGCATATCAGCCGCACTCGGGACGGCGAGCTCCTGATTCACTCACGGCAGGATGGCATGATCCGCATGCTTATTCCGTAATTGTGGTCGCAAATCTTCGCAGTACCAAATCACCTAATTACGGTGCTTGATCTAATTAGGTGAATTAGTACTCTGTCGCCGAAAGCGGTATGCTCGAGCCAGGCTGCAAGCTCCTTGTCAAGACGTACCGTAATTGTGTGACTCATACGGCAAAAGCGTATTACAGCCGAAACAGCCGCATTCAAGTTCAAGGTCGGTCAAGCCCGGGGCTCACGTCATCAACGACGGAGGGTGGTGGACAAATCGCCTGGACGGCAGGTACCCGGCCACCCCTGTTTGCACGCTCGCGCGTACAACGCGACGGGGGTGATGTCCGTTATGGGCGCTTTGCTGCCCCGCAGGATGATCGGAAAGTCTTCGAGAGTCGGCGAAGCGGTCTCTTTCTCCAACTCTTTGCATGCCCAGCCCGAACCTTGCCGACAAAAATTGTTATACAAGCCCGCGAGGTAAGCACACGCATGCGGGCGATCGGCCATGCAGGCCTGCTGCCAGAAGGGCACGAACTGGCCGGGATGCTCGTCGCCGACACCCTGGACTGCACTCATCGTCAGAAACGCCATCGTCCATACGGCCATGTAGGCCAGGTTGCGTTGCTTACCGGCCAGCGACCGCGCGATCGCCGATGGGTCAAACCATCGAAGAACCTTCGACTGCGCGACATGATCAATCAACTGAATCGAGACGTTCAATATGGGAACCGGCAAGAGCTTGTCATAGAACTCCGGAGCGCCTGCAGTTTGCAGTAACTGATAAACGATGACGTTGCCCAATCCGTAAAGTGCACCGAAGATCATGCGTCCCAACTCCGTACGAGGTGCAGTGGATGGATCGGTGAATAACAGGTGCATGCCAAAGAAGACCGATATCGGAATATACGAATCGAAAAAGAAATACGTCCCGGTTGCAGCGTAATACGCGAGGCCGAACAAGTATGTCGTCAGCACGGCAGACATGGTCATCGTCGTAACGCCGAAGAGGTACTGCGCCGGCAGCCCAATCAGAAAAATGAACAGGTACATGTGTGGAGGGTAGAACTGCGTGATCGCGATTTCCTTCCCCCAGGTGAGGTCCGTTGTACCCGTCAATAGCAGGGCGATCGAAAAGACCATCAGTGCAAACGAAGAGGGATTGAAGACGTGCGTGTCGCGTCCATCCTTGTTCCAACGGATCAGATGCTTGGCCGCGAAGCCAACGGCGAGCATCATGAACTGAAAATAAAACCAATCCGGCTTGAACCAGAGAAAGAGATTCGTGCTGAAGACGATCGGAAACGGAAGAAAACCGAGAGTGTAGCCGTCTCGCCCCCACCAGGTCAGCAACAGGTCGAACGCGTACGCAAAAAACAGTTGAGCGATGATCAGATAAAACGACTCATAGACCTTCGGCCAATACCAGCCCCAGTACGCAAAAATCGCAGTCTGAAGAAATGCCTGAAAATAGTGTTGCCGTCGCGGAACAAACTCGAGTGTGAAGGTGCGATTCTTACGGCGTGCTGAAAAGAACAGGATAGTGTTCCATGCGAGCAGTACAGCGACGGCGCCGATGAAAGACCAGAACAGCGGGCGATTCGCGCGGACCGGGCCGGCCAGGCCAAACATCGCGAGGCCCAGAATGAAGGCCGATGCAACGCCGAAAGCGCGAAAAGGTCGTAGTGCTCCGATCATTTTGAAGAAGCCGGCGAACCCTTAAACAAATTGAGATCGATGGCATCCGCCATGGCCTTATATCCGGCGTCGTTCGGATGCAGGTGGTCGCACGCATCGTACGCCGGAAGGAATTTTTTCGGATCGCTCGGATCTTGAGTGGCTGCATCGAAGTCGATAACGCCGTCGAAGGCCTTGCTCGTCCGAATCCATCGGTTCACGGCCTGGCGCTTGGTTTCGCCAACCTCGGTATAGTAAGCCGCGCCATAAAATGGTGTCAGGGTCGCGCCGTAGATCTTCAGTCCTCTCGAGTGAGCCTGCGCGATCATCTGCTTGTAGCCGGCGATGATGTCCTCCGCCGTCGGTGTCGGATTCGTCCGAGCATTGCCGATGTCGTTGATTCCTTCCATCACGACGATGTGCGTGACACCCGGCTGCGAGAGCGCGTTGTGTTCAAATCGCGCCAGCGCATTGATACCCACCTGGAAAGCTCCTTCACTGAGGACGCGATTGCCGGCGATGCCGGCATTCATCACGCCCATTCGGATAGGCGGATTTTGTGATGACAGGCGGCGCACGAACTGATCGGGCCAGCGGTTGTTCTTGTCGGGCGTCGATCGTGTTCCGTCAGTGATGGAGTCGCCGAATGTAACGAGCCCGCCAACGGAACGCGGCGCTTGAACTTCGACGCGATAGATAACGAACCAATTCTGGACGGTCGCAACCACGGGCAGACTGCCCTTGCCCACATGATTGCCTGTCTCCGAAACGTAATTGGTCTGGAACGAGCCGGTGTGCATCGTGAGCGGCACCGGTGTATCCGTGCTCCCGGGCAGATACAGATCGATTGCAAGGTCAGCCATCGACGGAACGGTCAGATCCACCGGATCGCTGTACAAAACCGCATTGGCCGGAATCGTTACGGTAGGCCGGCCGCTGAAGCTCAACGAATGTCCTGCCGCTGACTGGATGGACGAATCCTTCTCACGCAGCGCGATGTGAGCAGCACCAATCGTCAGCGGAGCGGTGCCATACGCATTACTGAGGACGACGCGGACGCTCGACCCACCGATGCTCGTGTGGACGATCTGGCGCAGCGTCTGATTGTTGAAGTGCATGAACGTCGGCGCCGCAGGAGCAGCCGGCGGACACTGGTTCTGCTGGAAAGGCGGAAGAGCCGGTGCCGGCGGAGGAGGAAGCTGCGGGCGGCCCACTTCAGATGTAGACCACGTACCGACCCATCGCTCACTGCTTTCGTTCTGTGCAAAGACCGGCGGCTCGAGTGCAACGAGACACACAGCGGCTACAACCGTTATGCAAACGGACAACGTTTTTGTTGATCTCATGACTTTATTCCCTTTTGTTTGGAGAATAATAAGGCAATATGGGGTCAGACCCCTAGTTGCTCCATTTGCCCGCGTGGATTATGATGGCGGACATCTTTTCCCAACAATAGGCCGGTAGCGGGAGGTTTCAGATGAGGAATCGAATCATCGGTGTCATCGGCGTCGTGGTGATCGTGATCATCGTGGCCGGACTCCTGAGGATGACAGGCATGTCCGTGGACAAGCAGGCGGCGGGGCCTGCCCCGAAAACTCCATGGGGCGAACCAGATCTACAGGGTATTTGGACCGATCCATACCAAACGCCCCTGCAGCGTCCTGAGAAATTTGCATCCAAGGAATTCTTCACGGACGAAGAGAGGGCCGAACTCGACAGGCAACGAGCCGGCATTCCGCGTCGGGACGCGCGCGTAGAACGCGGCACGGAGCGCGATGTCGCCGGAGCCTACAATGCAGTGTTCCAGTCTGTAAGACCGACCGGGAAGCGAACGTCGCTGATCGTGGATCCGCCTAACGGAAGGATTCCGCCGCTAACACCTGAGGCACAGAAGAGGAATCAAGCGGAACGAGAGTACAGGCTGGCGTTGCTGCAAGCGACGGTGACGTGCAAGAACCAGGATGCTGCCTGCGCCGGAGGTAAATACAGTCCGCCCTCACCGCGCCGATTGGAAATGCCCCCCATTTACAACACCGGCCGCACGAATCGTAACGACGGTCCCGAAGATCGCGCCAATTCCGAACGTTGCATGGCCGCGGTGTTGCCCGATTTCGGTGGGTTCCGCCGAATCGTCCAGTCTCCCGGTACGGTATCCATCCTGTACGACACGGGCCAGGGTCAGGGCTGGCAGCGCGTCATTCCTATAACGCAGAATCCGCACGTCCCATCCTCTATGAGGCAGCGCTTCGGCGATTCACGTGGGCACTGGGAAGGGAACACGCTGGTGGTCGACGTCACAAACTTCTCACCGAAATTCAGTTTTCTCGATGCGCGCGAAAATCTGCATCTCGTCGAGCGGTGGACACGCGTGGATTCCAAGACGATCGAGTACGCCGTGACGGTCGAAGATCCTACGACCTGGACGAAACCATGGACGGCGAAACAGGAACTTGTGCAGCAGGACGGGGAGGCGAATCGAATCTACTTCGAACCCCGCTGCCATGAAGGAAATTACGGGATGCCTACCATGCTTCTCGGTGCACGCACCGAAGAGCGAGCCTTCGCCAAAGGCCAGGGTCCCGATCCGGCGACCAAGGACACAGCAACAGATTTCGGCAACGAGGGCGGCGTTGATGCGTTGACCGGCAATGCTGGTGCGATTTTCTAAAGGAGGTGTGTGATGGCAACGCGGATGACTTCTTCGATGATAGCGGTCGGCATTTTTTCGGCAGTCGTGGGAGTGGCTGTCGGCGTGGCGCTGAACCGCGGGGCAGCGTCAGGATCGCGGCCGGCACGCACCGCCGACGGCAAACCCAACTTCAGCGGCGTCTGGCAGGCAAACAATGAAGCGTACTGGGATCTTCAGGCCCACGAAGCGCGTGCCGGTGTGGTGACGCAGCCGGGCGTCTATCCCAATTACGAATTTGCGCGGGTTGCTGCAGCACCCGTGGCAGCGCTTGGAGCCGCAGCCGGTGTACCGGGATCGCTCGGCGTCGTAGACGGCGATGGCCAGATTCCGTACAAGCCGGAAGCGGCGGCGATCAAAAAGGAAAACGGCGAAAACTGGATTGATCGAGATCCCGAGCTGAAATGCTACCTGCCGGGGACTCCACGCGCAATGTATATGCCCTATCCATTTCAGATCGTGCAGGGCACGAATAAGATTGAGATGGCGTTTACATTCGCCAACGCTGCGCGGACTATCCATCTCGACAAGGTGGAGGGCCCGCCGGACGACACATACATGGGTCACTCGGTCGGACACTGGGAAAACGATACACTGGTCGTCGATGTGACCGGCTTCAACGGTAAGAACTGGTTCGACAGGGCTGGAAACTTCCACAGTGCTGCGCTGCACCTGACGGAGCGCTACACTCCGATCACTGCCGACGCTATCCGTTACGAGGTGACGATCGAAGATCCGGAAACATTTATGCGTCCATGGAAGATTTCGATGCCGCTCTACCGCCGGCTCGAGTCCAACGTTCAACTTATCGAGTATCCCTGTATCGATTTTGCAGAAGAGTTTTTGTATGGACACGTTCGCAAGAAGCCGCTGGTCACGCACTGGGAAGGCGAGACGATGATCGTCGATATCACTCGCAAAGTTCCACCAGGTGACCGTTTCTTTGATTGGTATAGAAAATAACTAACTTTGAGCCCGGGGGGGTTGATCCAATGCGAACTAAGCTGGTCGTTGCGATCGCAGTATTTGCTCTGTTCCTGTCTGCAGCAGCAGCTCCGCTGCCGGCACACCATGCATTTGCCGCCGAATTCGACGCGAGTAAGCCTGTCAAATTCGAGGGTACGGTCACGAAGATGGAATGGACGAATCCACACGTGTGGATTCACGTCGATGTGAAAAAGCCCGACGGCTCCGTAGAAAAGTGGGCATTCGAGGCCGGTACACCCAACGTCCTCTTTCGGCGCGGCTTTACGAAGAACTCGCTGCTGCCGGGCACGAAGATCGTTGTTGATGGCTACCGGGCAAAGGATGGCTCACGCCGGGCAAATGGCAGGGACCTAACGTTGCCCGACGGACGCAAATTGTTCCTCGGGTCGTCCGGTACCGGCGCTCCATACGAGCTGAATCCGGGTAATAAGACCGAACATCCCTGAGTCACGAAGCGAACTCGAAGGCGTCCACCCACACCCAATTGCCACCGGACGCAGCGTTCCGCGTGCCGGTGGCTTCGATCGTGAGGGTGTGCGTGTCCTGTGCGAGTGTTGGTGTTGTGTAAAGAACGACATTCGGCTGCGATGCGAATGCGTAGGTATCAATCTGGGTCTGCAAAACACCATCCACGTAAACGTTCACGATTCCCGCATACGAGTCTTTGAAACCGATCCATCGGGCTTTCGTGCCGGTGAAAGTTAACGTCGCGCATGCACCAGACGCCGCAGCGAGCGTAGCGGACCCACCGCTGAAGAACGTTCTACTAACTGTTCCCCAATCGCCCCGATGCACAACTGCCCGGTCCGTTTGCTCAACGCGTGTGAAATCATTCGTTGTATTGCCGGTACCGCTTCCACCTGTTCCAGTGCCGCCTTGCGTACCCGTGCCTTCAGTAGCAGTCGACGCGTCGAACGCGTCAATCCACACCCAGTTGGCCAGTGATGATGGATTCCGTCGTCCGGCGACTTCGATCGCGAGTGTATGTGCACCGGCCGCAAGACCCGTTACGGTGAACATCACGGTCTGCGCCATCTGCGGCGACGCGTACGTATCGATTTCCTGTTTAAAGACACCGTCGACGTACACGTTCGCAATGCCTGCCCATTGGTCCCGAAATGCAATCCACCTCGCAGTCTGACCGTTGAATTTGAACGTCGCACGGGCGCCCGGATCGACCGCCAGTTTTGCCGCACCGCCGCTGTGTGCCAGCGATGAATGGTTCAGCCATATGCCCGAATACTGGATTGCGCTGCTCGATTCTTCAAAACGATTCGCTGCGAAATCGATGACGGTGATAAACGCGTCTCCGTAGCCTCGGTTTACCGGTTGGAACGCGCGCACGTTCGGGACGTTGTTTGACAACGCGGACCCGGTCACGTAAAGAACGTGTCCGTTCAGTAAAGCTGTGTCGTAGGCAAAATCGACGCAGCAAAAGCCCCCGCTTTCACTTTGGCCTGCGAACTGGAACCGGTCCAGAATCTCGCCGGCGGGCCCAAATTTCGTGAGGAAAACATGCGAAGGAAAGCCGGCGTTGACCAGGTTTATCGTCGACGCATATGCGTTGTGATCTCCGTCGACGACAATGCTTGTGCCCGTTTGGCCCTCCACCCCATCACACACCGAATAGGTGAGTCGTGATCCTGTGGCGTCCAGCCGGGCGAAAAACGGCTTTCCTTTTTCGTCACCGCAAGCAACAGCGTTCGTCCTGGGGAAATTGAACGATTGCGTGTTGCCGGTGAGATAGACATCCCCGCCGGAATCCACAGAGATCGCATTGAGGTCTTCGATTTCATCGGTTCCCCCACCACCCAGATACGTGGAAAACACGAGAGCAGACGCCGATGGATTCAATTTTGTGACAAACAAATCGATCCCGGTTGCATGACATCCCGGATCTCTACACGAGATGTGTGTTTGGAATGCTGCTGTCGTCACGGGATAGTCCGTCGAGCCTGTTTGGCCACTGACGTAGATGTTTTCGGCCGGATCAATCGCGATTCTTGTGCCGCGGTCATCAGCCGTCCCGCCCAGGTATGTCGAAAAGAGCAGGGCCGATCCCGTCGCATTGAGTTTCGTTATGAAAGCGTCGGCGCGTCCTTTGAGGCTCGCTTGATACGCCTCGCGGACCGGAAAATCTGAGGAATCGGTCGTTCCACTCAGGTAAGCGTTTCCTGAAGCATCAGCGACTACATCCGCACCACCGTACACTGCGGTTCCTTCACTTACTCCGGATCCTCCCAGGTATGTTGAGTAGACAATGCGCGCGCCGCTTGGATCGAATTTCGCGACGAACAAATCGCCCGGACCGTTAAGAGCCGGCTGAAACGCGTTCAGCGTCGGGAACGTCGAGGATTGCGTCCAACCCGATATATACACCTGGCCCTGGGCGTCCAATGCGAAACCCGTTGGATGAATCTTGTTGGCGAAAAATGTCGAATAAACGAGAGACTGACCATCGGGCGTGAGTTTTGTAATGAATGCTGTGTCGGAAATCCGGCCGCCATCCAACGAATTCTTGGTTGGAAAATCTCCTGAATTGGTTACGCCCATGATGTAAATCGATCCTTCGCGATCCACGCGAACCTTCAATCCGTAGTCTGAATCGCTGCCGCCCAAATACGATGAATATAAGATGACGGGATCGATTACCACCGGGGCGTCGGTGCGAATCTTACCGAGCCTGAAGGCTACGTCGCTCCTGCCGGAGACGGCGAACTCGCCATCGACCGATTGCTTCATTCCGTTGACGACTTGGTGGATTGCAGGTTTGCGTTGAATCATCTCGCCCGCTCGGTTACGCAGAACGAGGTCGCCTGTTTTATTCAACGCCACGGTCGCACCGTCAATGTGCAGTTGAATCGCTTTCGGATCGGCGCCCCGATTAACCACGACGTCGTATTCCAGCTGCTGGTCGCGAATGTAAAACAGGACGTCTATTCCGGGATAGATGTCCTTCAGGCGAAGTTTTCCGTACAACGGAATATTGTTTCGCCACCTCGAAGTGTCTCTGCTGATGAAATAATTGACGTGGCCCGGTTGGGCATCCAGGCCTTCGACGAACGCGTACGGGTTGGAATTTACGAACTGAAGACGAATGACGTCATCCACTTCCCTGTCGGGCGGTACAAAGACAACTTCAGATCCCGTAAGAAAAAGAGTGTACGTAGGGGTTCTTGCCGCGAATCGAACCTGAGAATCCATCTGTCCGACATTCGGCTCAAACGCGAGAGGAATTGCGATACCCGGTCCAGCAATAGCAGTGGCGATGAATGGGCAAAGTAACAGAAAGAGACCCAGCCCAAAATACCGCATGGCGGCTTCTCCTTCAGTTCGTGAATCTCGGTCCCCCCTTGCAATGCATTCGGATTGCCGATTGCTTTGTATAACTAAGTTTCACAAAAACTGAGAGTTCACAGGCGTGAGGCGGTCACAAGATTCCGTAAGACAGAATGCAAGAGGCGAACGAAGCGGCAAACGGCGACTATTCGATTCCCGCAGCAGGATTTCCAAAGAGCTTGTTGTAGCGCGCCGTCTCCGAAGGCGAGCATTCCATCTCGCGAATATCGAAGCTCGGCTTTTGCAGACGCAGCGGCAGGATCAGTGCTGTCCACGGTTTCGTGTAGTACTTTGGGTCGTCGATGATGATGGTCATCACCAGATGATCGCGGTCTGTGCGTTTGTACTCCTCTCGTACCCGCATGGCGTCGCTGTGTGGACGACCGGCGTTATCGAGCCACGTCCTTTCATCGAAGCCCGTCGACTCGGCAACAAACGTGTAGTCATCGACCCAACGGCCGACCGAATATCCCCACCATCGCGGTTCCTCAACCTCTTTCGGGAGCTGCCGGCCATCGGTCCAGATCGTGCGCCACTTTTTATTGAACTCGTAAAGGATGACGACATTCTCGGGTGTCTGGATGATCCGGCTCGTCCTGAAATTGTGAAGAACGATGCGCGGGAAACCCTGGGGATCGCAACCCGGCATCGGATCGTTCGAGAGCGCCGAGGGAACCATCGTGACGCCGAACGTGGGTTTGTGCTCCATGTACGCTGCTCTGCCTTCGGGTGTATACGGCAACTCGTGCTCCGGCTTTCCATCCGAGGGCATCTGCTGAGCGCCGTTGCCATTGATACCGGCTCCCGGACCAGCGGCGGGTTCCCAGATACCGGAAATGTCACGGCGCGGTGCAGGAGCCGGCTTCTCATTTTTGAAGTCGAAGTCGTACACCGCCCCCGGCTGGCGCACGACGACATCATTCTGTCCGAACGCGACGAGCGGCACGGCGGCGAGTGCAATCACTCCGACCACGACCTCTGCACACATCGACACTATGTAACGCTTCTGCATCGCAACGCTCCTCACCGTAGCGGCGGTCTATGAAGCTGTGAAGAAATTGGAGTCGAGCAATAGTCCCCTCCTTGCATCACCGCAAGGAGGGGTGGCCGAGCGATTTAAAAAACATCGCGAAGCGTCC
>Ga0075425_100008769_pt1 | contig 10746 bp, 13 predicted proteins | sample SoiMethybrSBSTD4_FD_75300 | JGI IMG/M metagenome (GOLD analysis project Ga0075425, IMG submission 75300) | Bulk soil microbial communities from a Populus tree surrounding site in Tennessee, USA - Soil MetaG P. TD hybrid SBSTD4 | ecosystem: Environmental > Terrestrial > Soil > Tree plantation...
CCAGCTACCAGCTGCCAGCTGCCAGCTGCCAGCTTCCAGAGCCGTAACGCGCGCGCGCGATCAGCGTTGGAAATTCCACTCCCGCCCAATTCTTGCAAATCAAAGAGCTGGAAGTGAGAGCTGGAAGCTGGGAGCTGGAACCTGACTTATGCTTCCTCGACTGGACGGACCTGGCGGCCCTTGTAGTAACCGCAATGCGGGCAGACCTGGTGCGGTGCTTTCGATTCGCGGCACTGCGGACAGGTGCCAACGGGCACCGGCTTCAGCGCATCATGGGTGCGCCGCTTGGCGGTGCGCGTCTTGGAATGGCGGCGTTTGGGATTCGGCACGACTAATGCTCCTTCTCTCCGTTCAACAAGGCCTTCAGCGGTGCGAGCCTGGGGTCGACCCATTTCGGATCGCATCCGCAATTTGCCCGGTTCAAATTGGCGCCGCATTCGGGACAGAGCCCGCGGCACGACTCTGCGCATAACGGTTTCATCGGCAAGGCCAGTTGAAACTGTTCGCGCAACAATTCAATGACGTCCAACGCTCCCTCGCGGTAGAACGCCGTCGTCAGATCGTCTTCAGCGATTTCTCGTTCAGCCTCACCCTGGTTCTGCTCCTCCGGCACATACCGAAGTTCGAACCGCGCATCGACGGGAACTTCCATTTCGTCGAGGCAGCGTCCGCATTCCAGCATCAGCCGCGTGACAGCCCGCCCCTGCACCTTGAATGCACCCGCGCCCGCCCTCTCGACATCCATCGACAATTCGACGGGTTTCGCGACGCGATACAGATCGTCCTGCGGATCGAACGCGGACGGCTGAAATGTGCGCTCGAAGTGCTCACGCTGGCCGTGCAGCTTGCTGAGGTCGAAGAGCATATTTGATCCGGGCGCCCATGGCGCGCCAGAAGCCCTGCGCGGCTGCAACACAGCAGCGCGAACCCGTTATTATCTCATATCTCCGGACACTGTGGCTTCCGCCTTCTCGGACTCTGTGGCTTCCGCCTTCAGGCGGAAGTCGTCGGCAGCCGCAGAACTTCCGGCTAAAGCCGGAAGCCACACCCTTTTAGAGATTCGCTACACGCTTTTAGAGATTCGTTACACTCTTTTAGAGATTCGCCCACGACTTCGGGATGAACAACTGCTCGTACAGACTGACCGCATAACGGTCAGTCATGCCCGCCAGAAAGTCGCGAGCGGCCGCATCGAGGCCCTCTTCATCGATCGTCCGCTTGTCGAGAAACTCCGCCGGTCGTTCTCGAACCTTTTCCCACAGACCACCGAGAATGCCCCCCGCCTTCTTGAATTCAGCGGTCGCGATCTCGTTTTCATAGACGGCTTCGAAGAGGAAGCTCCGCAGGCCGACGGTCGCGTCAAGGATGCGATCGCTCATCCGGATCTCGCTCAGCCCTCCTTCCAGACTTTGCACGACGACGTCAGTCACCATGCGGCCGATGCGTTCCGACGAGCTCGCACCGAGTACTTCCACCCGGCTCGATGGGAGATCCTCCTCGCGCAACAACCCGGCCCTGACCGCATCGTCGATATCGTGATTCACGTAGGCGATGATGTCCGCGACTCGCGCGATCTGCCCCTCGATGGTGCTCGCGCGATGCTCGGGATCGGCACCGACCGGCATCCCGCTCTTTCCCTTCGAGTGGCGTGCGATGCCGTCTCGCACTTCCCAGGTCAGGTTCAAACCGGCGCGGTCATTTTCGAGCACGTCGACAATACGCAGACTCTGTTCGTAGTGGTTGAATCCGCCCGGGATCAGATCGCTGATGATGCGCTCTCCGGCGTGACCGAACGGTGTGTGTCCCAGATCGTGTCCGAGGGCGATCGCCTCGGTCAGTTCTTCGTTCAGCCGGAGGACCTTCGCGATGCTGCGCGCGATCTGCGACACCTCGAGGGTGTGAGTCAGCCGGGTGCGGTAATGGTCGCCGGTTGGCGCGAAAAAGACCTGAGTCTTGTGCTTCAGTCGCCGGAAAGCCTTGCAATGAATCACGCGATCCCGATCGCGCTGGAATGCCGGCCGTATCGGATCCTCTGGTTCCTGGCGGAGCCGGCCGCGCGTGTCGGCGCTCTTCGCCGCCTGCGGGGCGAGAATCTGCCGCTCGCGATCTTCAAGTTGTTCCCGGATATTGATCACACACAGCACCAGATCTAGAACAGGAGAAACGGGAGCAATTACCTCATCTCAATTCAACGTCCCTCGCTGTCATACTGCGTCCTTCCTCGAGAGACAGAAAAGGAGAAGAGAGTCTCCCGTTTCTCCTGCTGATCGTCAATTCAGGATTTGCCCGAGAAAACTTGTTCCATGTTCTAACGGCCCGACCTTGAACACCTCGGCGATCGTTTGTCCGAGGTCGGCGAAGGTCCGCCTGGTTCCGAGATCGATACCGGCACGAACCGCGCGTCCCGTCAGGAACACCGGAACGTGCTCGCGCGCGTGATCGGTGCTCGGGGTGGTTGGATCGTTGCCGTGATCCGCTGTTACGACGAGCAGGTCTCGAGGCTGTAAAGCCGCAAGAACTTCGGTCAAGCGCGCATCTACTCGCTCCAGGTTTTCGGCGTACCCGGCGACGTCGTTACGGTGGCCATACTGCGTATCGAAATCCACGAGGTTCGCAAAGATCAATCCATGATGAGTCGACGATATTGCGCGAAGCACCTCGTCGATGCCCTGATCGTCGTTCGCCGTGTGCGTCGCAGCCGTGATGCCGCGTCCGGCAAAGAGATCTTCAATCTTGCCGATCGCCACCACTGGAAAGCCCGCGTGTTTCAAATGATCGAGCAGAGTACGTGAGGGCGGAGTCAGCGCGAAGTCTCGACGATTCGCAGTCCTTCGAAAGGCTCCCGGCGATCCAATGAATGGACGGGCGATGACACGGCCGATGCCCATGCCTTTCCCGGCGAGCTCGTAAGCTATTTCGCACCAACGATACAACTCCGGCACCGGCACGACGTCTTCGTGCGCGGCAATCTGGAACACGCTGTCGGCCGATGTGTAGACAATCGGTTTACCGGTGTTCATGTGCTCGGCGCCGAGTTCGTCAATGATGACGGTGCCGCTGGCCGCCTTGTTGGCGAGCGTGGCGCGGCCGATGCGGCGCTCGAATTCGTCCATCAACTCGCGAGGAAAGCCGTTCGGAAAAACCGGAAAGGCCCGATCGAGAACGAGGCCTGTCAGCTCCCAATGGCCCGTGACCGAGTCCTTCCCCGGTGAGGCTTCAGCCATTCGTCCGAACGCGCCAATCGGATCGGGCTCGACGGCGAGACGATTGACCGTAGAGACTCGCGCCAGGCCAAGCCGGCGGAGGTTAGGAAGCGATAGCGGGATACGCCGCGAGATATTCCCAAGCGTATCGCTGCCCGCGTCGCCATAATCGGCAGCATCGGGCAGTTCTCCGCATCCGACGCTGTCGAAGACGATCAGAATGACGCGGTCAAGAACCGCCGGCGCACTCAATCAGGATTCGTGCGAGGAGTAGTAGTTGCTCATCGGCCGCGGCGATCGAATTGCGGCGATGGCGTGCTTGAAAATCATGTGATCGGCGCCGCTGTGCTCCACGATCACGGCAAAGCGATCGAAGTTCTTCACGCGCCCTTCCAAGTCGGTGCCATCCATCAGACGGATGTGCACCGCAAGCTTTTCCCGCCGTGCGTAATTCAGGAACACGTCCTGAATATTGGGCTGCGCGGAGGCGGGTTTGGACTCACGAGTAGTCGGCATCGCGGCGGATCTCCTCAGCCGCGACAATGCGGACGACCTCCTCCACGGTCGTCTCGCGCTCACCAGCGGCGTGAATCCATTGTAGATTAGGCTCTTTCCGGAACCAGATCAACTGGCGCCGGGAGTACTTGCGATTCTCCCGGATGATGAGCTCGCGCGTCGCCGCCTCGTCGCGGACCCCATGCAGATGCTCGAGCGCCTGCCGATAGACCAGTCCGGTGAACGGATGGGCGGACTCAGGAATCCCTGACGCCAGGATTCCCCGAATCTCGTCGAGGAGTCCCTGTTGGAACTGAGCGTCGACACGGGCGGCCACCCGCCGAGCGGTCGCGTCGGGATCGATTTGCAGGGCAAACGCCGCCACGTTGTAGTCGGGAATCGGCGATTGGGTCTCGGCGAAATGCTCCGTCAGCGCCCGGCCCGTGAGGAAATACACCTCGAGCGCTCGAACGAGCCGTTTTTGGTCGCGGGCGTGAATTCGGACTGCGGATTCCGGATCGATTCGGCCGAGCAATGCGTGCAAGCGTTCGGGGCCTCTTTGATAGGCAATCCAGTCCAACCGTTGGCGCAAGCCGCTGTCCCGGGCGGGCCCCGGGAAGAACCCTCTCGTCAGCGCTCGATAGTACAGACCCGTTCCTCCCACCACGATCGGCAGCTTGCCACGCCCCGTGATTTCCCGGATCGCGGCGCCGGCTTCGCGAGCATATCGTGCCGCCGAGTACTCCTCGGTCGGCTCTGCCACGTCGACAAGATGATGCGGGATTCCCTGACGCTGCGCGATCGGCACTTTGTCGGTGCCGATATCGAACCGTCTGTAGACCGCGGTTGAATCACAGCTGACAATCTCGCCATTCATCCGACGGGCGAGCGCAATCCCCAACGCGCTCTTGCCGGTCGCGGTCGGACCGACAATCGCGACGACCCGTGCCCGCGACATCAGCGTCCGAGAATGGCCCGACCGAGCGCCAGCACGACGAGCGCGGCCAGCATCAGCAGCAGCCCGATCTGCTGGGTTCGCGTCGGCTGGATCATTGTCCCGGGTTTTCGTTGAAGTAGAACGTGACGGTGAAGAATGCGCGGTCGTCCGGATACTCAGGCGGCAACGGATACGTCGGATTGGATGCGACCAACGCGCCGTACGCCGAGTTGTTGAAGGCGCCGACGTCGGACGGCCGCAGGACCTTGAGTTCGGAAATTCGTCCGTCCTTCCCAACGTAGAAAGTGATCACCACGTGTCCCTTCTGGAACATCGCTGACTCGGGCACGAACCAGTTTCTGCGGATCTGCGCAACGAAACGCCGCAGCCAGGGCCCAAACTCGACCCCTTTGCTGTCGAACTGGATTGACGCCCCTGAATCTTGATCCCCGCCACCCTGGAGATTTACGTACGAATCTTTTGACGCGTACTTCTGCACATTGCGAATCGCGTCGGCAAGAATACCCGCGGAGGGTCCTCGCTGTTGCGGCAACTCAATACCCTTAGGCTCGGCCGCAGCAGGAGATTCGGGCAGCCGAATCGCCTGGTTGTCCGCTTCGGATGGTTTCGGTTGGGGCTGGACTGCGGTCTCGGCGCGTTGCTGCGGCGTTGGCGTTGCGCCTTCCACGCGTTCGGACGTGTTTCCGCGCGAGAAAGGCATCGTGTTGGTTGGGTTCGGAGCTCGTTCGACCGTCCTGGCTCTTCGATTGAGATCAGACAGATCGGCACGAGGCTTAGGCTGGGTTGTTTGGAGATCCACATGCGGCTGCACGAAGACGAACCGCGCACGCTCGCGTTGTCGCTGTTCTTCCGCGACTTTTGCCAGTTCCTGCTGCCGCTTCGCCTCCCACGCCTGCACGAACTCCAGATGCGGCCACGACAGGATAACAATGACTGCCAGGAGATAAAAGACGACTGTGAGCAATCCCACTTCGAGCCGTGTGAGCGACCGAGGCAACCTCGGCGTGTCCGGATGGTAGTCCTCGAAGTTGAAGTACATCAGGGATTTATCGATTATAAACGGGTTCTGCGGGGTTCAGCCAAGTTCTACGGGGTTCTGCACGGTTCTCGCCGCTGAGCCCGGATGAGTTGGCGCGATCCTAAAGACCCTCGTCGAACCTCGCAGAACCCCGTCGAACCTTGAAGACGCTACGTCCTCGCCCGTTCAGCAGTAAACAGATAGACGATGCCAAGGGTAAGTGGGACGGCCCGGACCTGTGAAAAACCTGTGGCAGCGAGCATGGCCGAGAACTCAGACGGCGCCGGAAAGGCACCCACTGACGCAGGAAGGTACGAGTAGGCGCTCTGGTGCTTTGACACCAGACGGCCAACGAGCGGCAGGATGTAGCGGAAATACCACGCATATAACGTGCGGATTCCGGGAATTCGCGGCTCGCCGAATTCGAGGATCGCCAGGCGGCCGCCAGGGCGAATGACCCGAGCCAGCTCCGCAAGAGCACGATCGGGCTCACCGACGTTGCGGATCCCGAACGCGATAGTGGCGGCGTCGCAGGAACCATCCGGAAGCGGAATGCGCGTCGCATCGCCGCGCACAAGTCGAATACGGCGCTCGAGCGCCGCGTCGCTCACTTTGACTCTCGCGAGCCGCAGCATCTCCCCCGCGAAGTCGACACCGACAACGCTCGCGCCGCTGGTTCGGTGAACGATGGCGATCGCCAGGTCACCGGTGCCGGTGCAGAGATCGAGAACACGCGCGCCCGAGGATAACGACAGGGCGTCGACCGCTCGGTCGCGCCAGCCTCGATCCATTCCCGCGCTGAGCACGTGATTGAGAAGATCGTACCGAGGCGCGATCGCGTCGAACATGTTCGCGATTCGCGCCGGGCTTTTATCCAGCACCTTACCCTTTCCACGCCGGATAAAGCTGATGCTCGAATCCGAACGCGCTCAGTATCTTCCCTGCCATGAAATCAGCCAGGTCATCGAGCGTCTGCGGCATCTGATAAAAGGCCGGCATCGCCGGCATCACCATGGCCCCTGCTTCGGCACACAGCACCATGTTTTTCAATTGCGGAAGGCTCATCGGCGTTTCTCGTGGGACGATGACCAGGGATCGCCGCTCTTTGAGCATCACGTCTGCCGCACGCTCGACGAGGTTCCGCGAGAGCCCGTGCGCGATACCGGCCAATGTTTTCATCGAGCACGGAACCACGACCATCCCCTCACATCCCTGGCTCCCGCTCGCAATCTTCGCTCCCAGATCCTTGTTGCTATGCAGCGTCGTCGACCCATTGCGCACATCGCTGCCGTACTTGGCGACGAGATAGTCAATGAGCCGATCGACGGCGGCCGTTTCTCCGAGTTCGTCGCGCAACAATCGCCGCCCGTAATCCGAGACGACAAGCTCCACGTGACATCCTCGCTCGAGCAACGCCGCCATCGTCCGCACGGCATAGAGCGCGCCGCTGGCGCCGGTGATCGCGACCACGATGGAGCGGCGGGAGGAGCGATCGTCAGTGGACATACATGGCAGCCGCCGTCGCTGCGAGGTACAGAAGGCCGACGTATCCGTTCAAATCAAAGGCGCGCTTGACCTGCGACAAGTCGTCGGCACGAACGAGCGATTGCTCGTAGGCAAGTAGAACAGCGACTCCCGCCACTCCGGCAAGATAGATCGCACCGAGCTCGGCGATCGGGCCAAGCGCAGCAAGGCACAACACCGTGATCACGTGCATCACGCGCGAAATGATGAGCGAACGTGCAATCCCAAAGTGCACCGGTATTGACCGCAGCCCGTGCGCGCGATCGAACTCCAAATCCTGGCAGGCATAAAGCACATCGAAGCCGCCGACCCATGTGCCGATGGCCGCCGCCAGCAGCCACGGCTCCACCCCTCCGCGACCGCCGGCCGCGAGCCATCCACCAACGGGAGCGACGGCCATCGCCAGTCCCAGGAAGAACTGCGTGTAACTCGTGAAACGCTTCGCCAGCGAATACCAGAACACGATTGCGAGCGCCAGCGGAGAAAGCACGAGGCAGATGGGACCAAGCCTCCACGCAGCAACGACGAACAGCACCGAAGAGACGATGATGAACCCCCGCGCTTCGGCTCGCGTCATGACACCGCGCGGCAACTCGCGCATCGCCGTCCTCGGGTTTAGGGCATCGTGCGACGCGTCCGCGAGACGATTGAATCCCATCGCCGCACTCCGAGCGGTCACCATCGCCACGACAATCCACACGACGCGTTCCGCGACCGTCCTCAGCGTCCAGTCGTTCAGTCGGTGCAGCGCGAGCAACGCCCCGGTCAGCGCAAACGGCAGCGCAAACACCGAGTGGCTGAAGCGGACGAAAGAGGCGTAGGTGCGAATACGGCTCATGACGCTGAAAATGCTGAATTACCCGGTGTCGAGCCACCGAATGGCATCGGGCTCGACACCACCGACTAGATATTCTTCCACATCCTCAACGCCTGGCGGGATGCGGACGGCAATCAGTGCCGCGCGCTTCTCCGGTTCGATCGTCCCGAACTCTTTGTCAAAGCCAAGGGCCGTCGCACCCGCGATCGTCGCGCTCTCGAGCAGCCGTTTGGCTGGAACGTGTGGCGCAAGATCGCGCATGTAGGCGAGTTCGCCAAACAGGTTGAGATCCTCGACGCTCGCGAGGCTGTCGGTGCCGATCGCGACCCGGACACCGGACGAATAAAACCCCTCAATCGGCGGCGTTCCGGCGCCGGTCCACCGATTACTTCGTGGACACGTCACCAGCGTCGCGCCGGCCCCGGCGAGGCGACGCAGTTCCTCGTCCGGTAGCTGCGTCCCGTGCACAGCCATCAACCGCTCGTTCACCAGACCAAGGCGATCGAGATACTCCACAGGCCCGCAGCCGGGTGGCTCCCATCGATCGCTCCAGGCACCAAGGCGATCCAGTAAGTGCCTCCAGGATCCGGTCGCGTTGCGAAGGAATGTGATCTCATCGCGTGATTCGCCGATGTGGATGCTCATCGGTCGATCGCCTGCCGCCTTTCCGATTGCGCGAAAGAGATCCGGAGAAACCGAGTACGGTGCATGAGGAACGATCGTGCGAGTCCATTCGGCCTGCGGCTGAAGAGCGTCCAGCGCGTCCCGTGCATTGGCTACAAGTTGCTCCGGTTCAGTTGTGTTGAACCCGAGAAGCTCGTAGAACATCGCGCCGGCGAGTGGGCTGTCACGCAGCAGATGATCCGCCGCAAGGGTGTTGGCCACGTCGCCGACAAGAGCAGTTCCAGATGTCCGGGCTTCCGCGATCGCCGCCGCAATCGGTGCGCTGGGCTCGCGACTCTGTTCGCGGCGAAGCGCGATCAGCTGCTGTGCCCAAGCGGGCATGGAATCAGACGGCGGGATTTTGCCGCGCATCCAGGAGAGCTCGAGATGGGTGTGCGCATTGACAAGGCCAGGCAGAACGGCGACATGGCCGAGATCAATGGTCTCGATCTCGGCCGGCGCCGAGGGTCGCTCGTCGCCAGTTGAAACGCGCAGGATTCGCCCGCGATCGATGGTGACGAACCCGCCGCGGATCGGAGCAGCCGATATCGGGAGAATCCAGCCTGCGCGGTAGCGAATCAATGTCCGGTGAGCCGGGCCTTTTTCTCCGCCGCGCTCCGGGCGGCGTAGCGGTTGATCTCAGCGGGCCGCGATGTGTCGCCGTCAGCGCGCGCGACGGCAAGCTCCATCATCCGCGGCACGCTGCGTTCGCGGAAGATTGGATCGCCCAGGATCTCGTAATGCATGTTTCGTCGCCTGGCGATGAACCCGGCGTTCTCGATGTTTCGAACGATCTCGATTTCGTCCATGCAGAACGCAGCGCCCGCGGCGCGGACGACGTTCTCTTCGATCATGACGCTGCCCATGTCGTTGGCGCCGAAGGCGAGACTCAGTTGCCCGACCTTGCCGCCCTGGGTCACCCACGACGCCTGCAGATTGTCGAAGTTGTCGAGGACAAGCCGCGCAATGGCGAGTGTCCTGAGATACTCGATTCCCGTCGCTTCGGATCCGCCAAGCTCGGTATGTTCTGGCTGATAGCTCCACGTAATGAAGGCGGTAAACCCGCCCATCTCGTCCTGCAGATCGCGCAACCGGAACAGGTGCTCGAGCCGTTCCTCTACCGTCTCCACGGTCCCGTACATCATCGTCGCCGTGGTCCGAAGGCCGGCGCGGTGGGCGTACCGCATGACATCGAGCCATTCATCCGCAGTGGCCTTGTTATAGCAGTTGAGCAGCTTTCGCACGCGATCGACGAGAATCTCCGCGCCTCCACCGGGCACGCTGTCGAGGCCCGCGGCCATCAAACGTGCGAGCACTTCTGGGACCGCCAACCGCGACATGCGCGAGAGGTGGATGACTTCAGGAGGTGACAACGCGTGAAGCTTGAACCGCGGATATTTCTGCTTGACCGCGCGAAAGAGGTCTTCATACCACTCCAGCGGCAAGTCAGGATTATGGCCGCCTTGAAGCAGCAACTGTCCGCCACCGAGCGCTATCGTCTCGTCAATCTTGCGGAAGATCTCTTCGAATCCGAGCACATAGCCTTCCGATGACCCCACCGGCCGATAGAAGGCGCAGAAGTTACAACGCGCCACACAGACGTTCGTGTAGTTGACGTTCCGATCGATGATGTAGCTGACGATGCCGTCAGGGTGTTTTCGGGTGCGAACATCGTTGGCAAGCTCGCCGAGGAGCGATGTCGGCGCATGGAGGTAGAGTTCAAGCGCCTCCGGCGGATCGAGCCGGCCTCCCTGACGAACTTTTGCGGCGAGTTCGGTGACAGTCATCGATAGAACAGCGGCGGCACGATGGAGTTCACCACCCCGTGGTCCTCGGCGAGCTCGTAGTACTTCATCAATCCAGCCTGCTCGCGGGTCCCAAGCATGTACTGAATATTCTCTCTCAGATAGGCCCGGCCGCGCTCGGCGCGTTCCGATCCGCAGTACGCCGATGCGATCTCGTCGGAGGCAGTGACCCCGCGATCGCGTGCCGTAATGAGCGCATCGACAGCCTCAGTGGATAATGCGTCGCGCCGGCCCGCCCAGAACGCCCATACAAATGGTAAAGC
>Ga0075425_100008770_pt1 | contig 10746 bp, 2 predicted proteins | sample SoiMethybrSBSTD4_FD_75300 | JGI IMG/M metagenome (GOLD analysis project Ga0075425, IMG submission 75300) | Bulk soil microbial communities from a Populus tree surrounding site in Tennessee, USA - Soil MetaG P. TD hybrid SBSTD4 | ecosystem: Environmental > Terrestrial > Soil > Tree plantation...
GTTACGGCAAGATCCGCAACGTTTAACGTGGTGCAGGTTTAATCGGCAGCTCCAGGTTTGCTCGGATCGTCGGTAAGCACGCTACTGAAATTGCTGCCCGATACCGTACCTTGATTGCATACTTGTGAAGTTCCGACAGGCAGCGTGTTCAGGGGATTGACCGTCGCCTGGAACATTATTGTGACGCTCTTTCCCGGCGGAAGCGTAAAACTCCCGCTAGCGGGAACCGTGATAGGCGTGACGCTAAACGGCGCACTGTAGCCCACTCGGCGCGAGCGCTTCGCTAGATCAGCGTTGTTGATCATTACCGCCGGTGCAATCATCGAGCTCGCTTTTTCCGCCGCTGCGTTGTTTGGGATGTTGAACACCGCATAACGAGCATCGGTTCGCATCGGGGTCACATTGCGATCGGTTGGAGCATCGATACCGTCGCTGTCTGGTTGCATGATTTTTGCGAGCAAAGTGTCGCCGGCAACGGAATGTGACGTCGAGCCCACCGAGGGCGGGGTTACCTTGAACTGATCGACTGGCAATCGTCGGACGCCCGGCGAAAGCGTTGGATCCATCATGGGAGTCAGGTTCTCCAGCATGTGTTCCGGCAGGCTCTCTTTGCCCTTCAAGTAGATTTGCCCAAGCTCGCGCATCAGGACGCTCAGCAGGTCGATCTTGCCACGAGCGGGACTACGATAATCAGTGTTAAGTTCCTTACCCGGAACCACCACCTGGAATTCACCATCTTCATAAGGCGATTGATCGAAGAACCAGCCATGTCCCGCTGCCAGATCGTCTATCCGCACATGGGTTCCGTCTATCGCTGCCAGCTCGCTATTGGGAAGGTCCGAAACCTCGAAGGTCACGGCTTGCAATCGAGCGAGATCTTCGCGAGATATGCCGGTCGACGTCCACCGGTTCAGGGCGGCTTGCACCATCCAGTTCAGCTCAGCTTCGGTCAGCTTTGGAAGATTCTGATCATATGAGCCTTCGCCGCGCGCCGCTCGCAAAGAGCCATCTTCACTATGGAGCGTATTGGGCATCGCTGCGCCTTGCGCCGAAGCAATGCCTATATCTCCGGGGTCAACGCGCGTCGGAACGACTGGAGAAGTGCAGGGTGCGACGCCGCCGGTGAAGCCACCGCCGGGAGGCACCTGATGGGAAGCAAAGGAATTTTGGGGTGGTGTAGCGGTGAGTGTATTCTGCCCTGCCTCGAAACTCTGTACGGCGGCGTCGTCAGTGTTTGACCCTCCGTATCCGGGCAGCCGCACGGTTGAGCCGTTGCGCTGGCGTATGCGCAAATCGAATCCGCCGTTTGGCGGCACAGCTCCGAGATTGATGTTGTTAGTCTTGAAATCAGCACAGACCGCGTTGGTCCCGTTCGTATCGGCGCCGAAGTTACAGCTTATACCGTGCTGCGAACTTGCGCCGGGGCTTGTGATAGTGTTGCCGGTAACGATAAGGCTAAGTGATGCGTCGACGTTATTCGTATCGCCGACCTGAAAGTTAATCGCGGCTCCGTTGTTCCAGTTACTGACATTGTTGCTGGATACCGTAGCCGTAAGAGAGCCTTGCGGGCTGTGATTTTCTACTCGAATACCGGACGACTGGGTGATATTAGAGACGGTATTGGTTGACACCTGTCCCTGCCAGGTACCATTGCCATTTCCTTCATTGATGTTGATTCCACCGCCAGAAACAGTGCCGCTGACGCTATTGTTTGAGATGTTGAAATTGCAGGTTTCGGTGCTGGTTGGACTGAGGTTGCCGCCGGAGATTGTAATGCCGCCGCCCAGCGAGCCAGCTAAACCATTGGTGCAAGTGTTGCCAGTGAAAACTATGTTCAGTGTGGCTGTGTTGGTCGTTGCCGTATCTAAGTGGTCTCCACCGGCTCCAGTGAAGGTGTTGTTCGTTATGTGCGCCGTGACGTTGGCCGTGCCGCTCGGCTCAATATCGATGTTGTCGTTGGGCGCGTTGGTAAAGGTAGAGCCGCCGGTGATAGTGACATTCGAGGTGCCGCTTGAATTCCTGATTCTGAAGTTGTCCTCGATTGATCCCGAGATGGCGTCGCTGGTGAACGTCGAGGTGCCGAATAGACCATCGAAAATGATGCTTCCCTCGTCCGCGCCGGTGCTGGTCCCGTTCGAGCCGCCCACTGTGCTGTATTCGAGGACGAACCCAGTGACACTTGTGCCGCGGATGCCAAAGTTCTGGTTGGTACCGTTGATCGTCATCCGGCGCAGCGTGATGTTCGAGGCGTTGTTAGCAAAAACTCCTATGCCCGAAGTAGTGCTGCCGTCTGAACCGCTCTTATTCGAAATCGTACCGCCGGTGCTGTTGCCGCCGACCGCGACGTTGGCGCCATCACCGTTCACGGTGAAGCTGCCATTGGTATTTTGAATACTTATGCCGTCGGCGGTGCCTCCAGCGGAGGTAACTGAGGTAAGGGTCATGCCGAGTGAAGTCAGCCCCACTGGTCCGTTGATATTGATGGCAGTCGCGCCACTACTGTTTACAACGCTGGCCGCACTGCAGTTGAGGGTTCCGTCTGCGTTTGTGGCGACGATTCCAGAGGCGTTATTGGTAAAAATACTAACCGCGCCCAGGCTGTAGGTTCCCGATCCGCCCGCGATCGTCACTGCCTGATTGGTCATACGCGCGCCGCTGGTGCCAAGCGTCATCCCATTCGAGAAAGTGACATTGCCGTTAGCGGCGTTAATGTTCACACCTGTGCTGCTGGCTCCGCCGGTGATTGTGCCGGTCTGGAACGTGATCGTGTTACTGGCCGTGGTGTCGATGTTGACTACGCGCTGCCCGGCTGTGTTCTGAGTAATGCTGCCGCTGTAGGTAACGGCTGGCGAACTGCCGTTGACATTGAACGCAGTGCCGGTCGGGCTGGTGATGGTTGCGTTGCTTCCGAAGCTGAACGTGCCGCCGGACCCATTGAGAATGTCTACGCCGGCATCTCCTCCATTGAGAGTCGTGGTGCCGTTGAAATTATATGTGCCGTCGGCGTTGTCGAATTGAAGACCAGTGCCGCTTGTCGCGCTAAGCGTACCGGTGTTGAAGGTCAGAGTGCCGGTATGTCCCCCGGACACGCTGAGGAGTGCCCCGGCGCTTGCCTTGGTAACGTTGCCGGGGTAAGTCAGGCTTACCGACCCGCCATTAATGTTGATAGCTGCGGAAGATGCTGCGCTGCCGGTGAACCCTGTTCCGGCTGAGGTCACACCGAGCACACCCGTCACGCTGACCAAATTCAGGTTTGCGCCGGCCGAGCTGCTCGACTCCAGAGTTGCGAAAGTGACGTTGGCGCCGAACGCGCCGCTGGTCGAGACGTTTAGAGCGCCGCCCGTACCCGTCTTTCCCACTGTGTTGATTATTGGCGAGCCGACCGCCGTTCCGTTGAATCCGAAGAAAGCCGGTGTATTGCCGACGTTCAAGCCCCGCACCGTGTTTCCGCTGCCGAGGTCCACACCATTGCCGGCGGTGGTCGTAATCACCGGAGCTGTATTGGTGCCCGACGCGAATGTGTTATACGCGGCGATGCTGCTGGCGTCGGCGGTAAAGACCGTGTTGAACTGCACGGCTTCGCCAATCAAAACCTGATTGTCTCGCAAGTTGATGCCATCAGCTTCGTTATATGTGCCAGTGCCGGTGCGCAGGGAAATCGTTTGGCCTGGCTGCGGATTGGGCGCAGCGCCGGTGTTGGCGGTATTGAAGCTTGCAATAGTGGTGAACGGATTGCTGAACGTACCGCGATTGAGCGAGCCGCCCGCGTTGTTATTGATGAACCAGGCCATGCCGCTCACCGCGATGGTGACTGTGCCAGTGTCTGTCTTGCCACCGGCGTCGCTATTCTGATAGGTGAAAGTATCATTTCCAATAAATCCGGGCGGCGGCTCATAGGTAAAACTGCCGGTGGCCTGCAGGATGACCGAGCCTTTAACTCCGCCGATTCCAGACGCAGTCGTGTTAGTAGGGATGCCGACATTTGCCGCTGAGCCCTGCACCTGGGTAACAGTCAGACCGGTATTGTTGGCGGTATCCGGGTCAATATCGTTGGCCAGCACGCCCGTTGCCACCGTCTTCGAGATGGCTATGTTGCCGGTAGCGGTATACGAGTCATTTATTGCAAGAGGAGAACTGTTGAGCGAGCCGGGAACGAGCGTGGTGTTGGGGTCGATCGTATCCGAGAACATCACGCCTGTCGCGTCGGATCCACCAGGGGCGTTGGAGATAACAACCGTGTACATCAGAGTGTCACCCGGATTGGCGAGGCTTGTCGGCGTAACCGTCTTGGTCGCCGTGACAAGCGGGCCGCCGGGACTCAATAGTGCGTTGGCAGTTCCAGCCCGTACCCCTGCAAGCAGCATCGCGCGCCCAAGATGCCGCGCAACGAACGCGCGGGTGTACACGTCGCGGCTCCGGCTGACGCTCCTACTCTCGACCAGCGGGGTGCGGATTGTTTGCTGATCCGGCGTCGCATTTCGGAAGCGCATCGCATCGGCGGAGGCAGCGGTAAAGGACTGCGAGGCTGGCAAGACGACCAGGCAAAAGGTCAGCCCGATTAATGCGAGCGAAAAGACGCTCAGTTTCTTGACAACGCTAAACCAGCTTCGGTTCATTACTTCATCTCCTTGTGAGCGGGCAGAGAAAACACAGTATGGGTTCGTGGTCTAAGAGCGGTATTTGCGGGAGGGGGACCGCACCGACCGCTCGCCGAATCAAGTCGATCCGTTCAGGGCTCGCCGGGACCTAGTCTTAATCCGGGCGCCGGAATCATGCTAACCCGACGGGGGGTATACCTATTTCGCGATTAAATGTAACGAACAAAGGCTTGAAGCAAGCCACCGCTCGAAACATAGCGGACGGAAGAGCAACCTACGACTGTTACGAGTTAGCTGACGAAAGAGTCGCCCAGTCGTCAGTGGACACTACTTACAATCTCAGGGTCAGGTTCGTCGTTCGTGTCTGAACGGCGTCACCGTCTGAACAAAACCTCTATGTCAAAGTGCTCAGAGATTGGTAATGATTGCTACGCATCCTAAAAAGCCGCGCTGACTATACTAAACCTGGCACTTGGCGGCAACTCCAATTTGCAAATTGAAGTCTCTTTTTTCTACCGGACCGAAACGCCAATCTCAAAGGAAATTGAGTCATGTGGGACCGACACATGTCATACATCCTGCTCAGTGCCAGAGATAACAAAACGGCTTGGGGAGCAAGGTCACTATGAGCTAGCCTTGCTCCCCAGACGTTTAGTGCGGCGCCGGTTTCTCGTGGTTTAGAACGTCTTACTCCACGTCCCAAATGCGACAAATGGATTGCCCCCGGCACGGCTCACGGTCTTATCAACTGAGACCCTTGACGAACCTGCGGTTGTGTCCAGAGTAAACCCTGGGCTACGCAGGAAGTAATCCGACGTGGAACCCGCGATAGTCGCACCGAACCGGCTACCTGCGTCCCTGCTTGGCCCGCTGTCGATGGCCGCGCCGTTATACCACAACCTCGCAGTGCCGCTGGTGTGTCCGCTTGTGGCAGCGATACGAACCGACAATCTAAAACTCAAGGTATCACCCGGGCCTATGCCTGTGGATGAACCCAGAGCAAGAGTGATGGTTCTCAGAGCGGCGTTGTTGAACCCGCTGCTGCCGCCCGGAACATCGTTAAGCTGCCCGGAACCGATCACCGACCCGTTCTTGAGTACCTCGGCCAGTAGATCGAACTTGGTCCCGACGTCATCGCTGTTCTTAAGCCCAATCCAAACCTTGGCTGGGCCCAGGTCAGAGAGACCTACAGAGTTGACAGTCACCGTGAACTGACACGACGCCGTGTTACCCGACGTATCCATGGCTGTGCACGTAACCGTTGTTGTGCCAACTGCGAAGCTCGATCCGGAAGCAGGACTACAATTCACAGTTTGTCCCGGACAGTTGTCGCTGCTGCTCGGAGTCGCGTACGTGACCGTCGCCGAGCCTGATCCGGCGGGATTCTCGTCGACAGTGATGTTCGCCGGGCACGCGCCTATTGTCGGAGGCTGCGTATCGTTGACGGTCACGGTGAAGTTACAACTGGCATCGGGCGACACGCCGTTTGAGGCTGTGCACGTGACCATTGTCGAGCCCTTCGGGAAGGCAGAGCCGGAAGGCGGAACGCAAGTCACCGTCGGCGTAGGACACCCGCTCGCGGTAGGTGTGCCGTAAGTAACAACCGCTGTGCATAGGTTGGGATCGGTGCTTCTTACGATGGGTGCGGGACACGCGCCAATCGTGACTGGAGTCTCAATGTTTGCGACATCACTGTTGGTGTCGACCGGGCTGAAATTGGTGCCGGTCACGTGCCCGACGTTAGTAACAGCGCAGACGCCGGCCGGAAGCGGGTTGTTGATCGTCACCTGGAACATGACGGTCACACTCTTGCCCGCCGGAATCGTGCCGATGTTTAACGATACTGTCTCTCCGCTAAACGGACTCAGTGAAGCCACGCGCCGTGTGCTCGCCGCATAGCTCATGCGTTTTGCGCTTCGTAAATACGTGCCTGGCAAAAGGTCTGCGCCTGGATTGAAGACTGCTCGTATCGGAGTGATCGATGGCGTCTTAGACTGCGAGGGATGGATCTCGGCAGCGTTGACACTGCGAACCGCTGACGGCGCGGTTAAAGAAGTTGAGCGATCCGGGATACTGAATTCTGGCATTCGCCTGACCGCAGGTGAGAGCGTAGGTTGCATCAGAGGTCGAAGCTGTTTGGGCACTCGACGGTTGCCTTGAAGGTAGATGGTTCCAAGCTCACGCATAACAACAGTGAGCAAGTCCATCCGCCCGAATGCAGGGCTGAATTCTGTGCTTTGCGCCTCTCTGTCGGGAACCGGCACATCGAATTCGCGATCGTCCTGAGGAGTCTGATCAAAGAACCAACCATAGCCTGCCGCGTTCTTATCGATTCTGACTTGCGAACCTCTGGCGACTGCGAGTTCGCCGTCGCGCAGATTGGCAAGCGTAAAAGTGATGCCCTCCAATCGCGTCATGTCCTCGGCCGAGATAGCCGCCTCTTTCCAGCGCTGGAGAGCGGCCTTGACAATCCACCGAAGCCCGTCCTCGGTTAATTCTTGCCCGCTCGGCTGGCCGCTCGGCTGGCCGCTCGCCTGGTCTCGAGCGGTTCGCAAAACCGAATCGACGTCGTCGATATCAACGGCGGAAGTATCGCCCGGATTCTTTGAGGCGATGTCAAATACCGGACGCGCGCTCAATGGAACCATTGGCGAAGCGCATGCCGCGCCGCCGACAAAACCTCCACCAGGCGGGACAGCAACCGCGGCACTCACCTCCGCTCCCACGTCGCTGAGCGTATTTTGTCCTTTCTCGAAGTTGCTGACTGCGGTCAGATCCGTGTTGGAACCCAGATAGCCGGGGAGCCTTACGGTTGAACCGTTGCGTTGTCGCAGGCGGAGATCAGCACCTCCATTGGGAGGAACGCCGCCGAGGTTGATATTGTTACCGCGGAAGTCAAAGCAGACCGCGTATGTGCCGGAGGCGTTCGCGCCGAAATTCCCCTGGACGCCGTGTTGTGACGTTGCGCCAGGATTGCTGATGATGTTGTTGGTGACCGCGAGAGTGATTGCGGCGTTTACGTTTCCGGTGTCACCAACCTGGAAGTTGATTCCGGCGCCGTTGTTCCATGACTTGATCTGATTGCTATCCACGATGGCCGTTAGCGTTCCGGTGGCGCTGTGGTTTTCCACTCTGATCCCTTGCGCTTGGGTCGAACCCGAGCCCGGCACAGCGGAATTGCCGATGAAGTTGCCTGAGACCTGGCCCTGCCAAACGCCACCTCCGCCCCCCTGGTTGACGTTGATGGCGCCCCCCTGGACGTTGCCGACCAACGGGCTGACTGCGCTTCCGTTGTTTGAAATGTTGAAATTGACGTGCTCGCTGCTGCCAGCGTTGCCACCTGAGATGGTGATGCCTTGACCTAAGGCGCTGACGCCGCCTCCGCCGGAATAGAAATTACCGGTGAAGACAATGGTCATCGTCGCGCTGTTAATCGTGTTGCATTGGAAATGATCCCCATTAGTTGCCGCAAATGTATTGCCCGTCACATGGGCGGTGACAGTGGCGCTCGTGTTTGCTTCGATGTTCAAATTGTCGTTGCCAGTTACACCGGTGCTGGTGTCCCTGATCGTGCTGCCGGTGATCGTTACATCAGCGGTCCCGCTTGAATTCCTGATCCTCAGGTTGTCCTGAAGACCACCTTTGATGATGTCCCTGGTGAAAGTGGACGTGCCAAAGAGTCCGTCGAACGCGATGCTGCCTTCATTGAAGGGTGTAGTGCCGTTGCTTCCGTTGACCCCGTCTATTGTCGCGTACTCGAGTGTGACCCCGGTGACATTGGTTCCGTAGACACCAAAATTCGCATGATTGTTTATGTGCATGCGTCGAAGCGTAACGTTCGACGCATTGCTGACATAGACGCCGTTGCCCGCAACCGCCCCGTCACCTCCGACCGCGCCGGAAATTGTTCCTCCGCTGTTGTTGCCGCCAAGCGTGGTGTCAACGCCGTCACCGTTGACCGTGAAACTGCCGCTGGTTCCACTAAGCACGATGCCATTGGCGGCCCCGCTATTCGAGATGCTGGTAAGCGACATGTTCAAAGGCGTAGTCCCGCTGGCCCGGCTGATATTGACCGCAGTGCCGCTGCCCGTGCTGATCGTGCCGCTTGTGGTCGTGATCGTATTGCTGTTGTCCGTGGCGACAAGGCCACTCTGATTGCTCGTTGTATTAGTGATGTCCAGCGCGGCGAAGGTGATTGCGGCAGTATTGGTTGTCAGACTCACCCCAGCGCCGCCGGACTGACTCACGCTTGTGCCGGCGAAATTGAAGGCTCCGCTGGACGTGTTAACACTGACGCCGACACCGGCAGGGGTGATGATGCTAGTGGAACCGCTCGACAGATTTCCGGCGACCGTTGTCAAACTAATTCCTGTCGTAGCGCTGGAAGTCGATGAGATGTTGGTGAATGCGGCGGTTGATGCAACGGGCCCGGTGAGCGTTCCGTTGGTAAGGTTGAGCGCCTGTCCCGTGCCGCCGAGTGTGGTTTCGGCGATTGTAGCGGTACCGAAGCCAGTGCCTGCCAGATCTACGGCTGCCGCGGCGGTGCCGTTGAGCGTCACACCTCGAATAGTGTTGCCACTTCCCAATGTAATATTCGTGCCTGCTGCTGAGATCGTTGGAGATGTGCCGCCGGTCGATGGCAACATATCGGTCCCGGAAGGCGCAGCCAGCCCGGTGATGGCGAGCAACGTATCGCCCGCACCCTGGCCAATCAGCTTCTGCCCGCTGAGAAGAGTCAGACCACCCGTATAAGTTCCGCTGTAAACAAAGATGTTGTCGTTTGCGATATCGGCCGCAGCTGGATCAAAACAACCAGCCCCGACTAAACAATCGAACGGACTCGACAGCGTCCCGTTACCTCCTGGCGTCGCTGCGGCGTTCACGAACCAGATCAACCCATTGACCGCGATTGACACAGTTGCTGTATCGACCTTGCCCGTGCCGTTATCGAGCGTGTAGGTGAAGCTATCGCTCGGGCCCCGAAACCCGACATTAGGTGAATAAGTGAAGCTACCGTCACTGCTCATCGTTACGCTGCCGTTGGCAGTAGGCTCGGTTGCACTGCCACCGCCAGGCACGGGAGTCGCATTCACCTTAGTCACTGTAAGGGTGCCGGCTCCGTTCGGATTCAAGTCGTTGGCAATCACTCCTTGTGCCACCGGAACCGAGATATTTACATTCCCGATTGTGTTATAGCTATCATCGACTGCAATAGGAGACGCGATCACTGAGCCGCCTACGAGCGTTGTATTGGGATCAATTGTGTCAGAGAGATTGACCCCAGTCGCATCGGTAGTTCCCGAATTAGTAATCAAGACTGTGTAGGTCAGCGTGTCACCCGGATGGACGCTGCCCGACGGTGTGTGCGATTTGGTGGCCGTAATATTAGGAGCGAACGGCAAAAATGCCGAGGCTCTCACTGGCAGCCCAGGCAGTTCGTTTCCTTCAACTTCATTCATTTTTATCGGACTTCGGGGCGAGTTCCCATCGGTAAATAAGGTCACGTTGGGAAATTGGTCTGGTCTCAATGCCTTGGTTGAGACCCCGGCACGAGGCTGAGAATTCAAGTTCGAGGAACTGGAGAGTACGTTGAAACAATTGCTAACTGCAGTCAAAGCAAGGAAAAAACCGAGAGCATATCTAACGAGAAAACGAGGGCTCCTTCTCATGACGTTCTCCTTTTAGCGGCAAGGGCAGATATGGTTGGAATCTATCTGCCTCGTTTTCGATTCTTCAGGACTCGACGTTGACCGTTATTTCTGTTGAAGCATAGATCTGTTAATGCTAGCTCCGACTCACAGTTCGAGTAACTTCTGTTGGACGAGGATTCCAATATGAACCTCAGACTCTTGGAGTCAAAAGAACGTTTAGATCGATTCGAGTCAGAAGAGTGTTGGAAGTGACACCGCACCACGAAAGGATCGGGCACGGACGAATCATTGACTACACAACCCGGTGGCAAAGGCGCCTCAGGTCGTGCGGGACATGTCAAGCTTTCCGTCGGGTGTTCGCTAGTAGCGGCGGGCATCGGGCGTCGCCGCAAAAAAGCTGTCGTTGCCCGGAAGGCGTCTTGAAAACCACGCAGGGGCGTGCGACCCCTGCGTGCGTAGATCAATCAAATGCCGCGCTGCCAAGTAGCGGCCTAGCC
>Ga0075425_100008771_pt1 | contig 10744 bp, 5 predicted proteins | sample SoiMethybrSBSTD4_FD_75300 | JGI IMG/M metagenome (GOLD analysis project Ga0075425, IMG submission 75300) | Bulk soil microbial communities from a Populus tree surrounding site in Tennessee, USA - Soil MetaG P. TD hybrid SBSTD4 | ecosystem: Environmental > Terrestrial > Soil > Tree plantation...
GGCGGCCGCTCTTCGCGGCGGACTGGACGGCGATCCCGGACTGGAACGCCATCGGGGTCGCCACCATGAGTATCACCACCAGCACCAGCGAGACGTCGATGAGCGGCGTCATGTTGGGCTCGTGGATGCCGGGGTCGGAGGGTCTGCGGGAGAAGGGCATGGCGTCAGGCGGTGCGGCGCCCGGCTTCGGCGGCAGCACCCGTCTCCTCGATCTCCAGCCGCAGCGCGCGCGCCAGGTTCTCGGCCTGCGTGAGCATCACCGCGATGCGGCGGACGAACTGGTTGTAGAGCATCACCGAGGGCACGGCGACCACGAGCGCCGCGGCGGTCGTGAACAGCGCCTCGGCGACACCCGCAGCCACCACCGACGGCCCGGCCGAGCCGGTGCTCGCCATGTCGTGGAACGCGCGCATGATGCCCCACACCGTGCCGAGGAGGCCGATGAGCGGCGCGGTGTTGCCCATCGTTCCCAGCACGCCGAGGTTCCGCTCGAGCTGGAGACGCTGCTCGGAGAGCGCGATGTGCATCTTCTCCTCCACCGCGTTCGCGGGCAGGTGGGCATTCCGCAGCACCTCGGCCGCGATCGGGCCCACCGGGTGCGGGGTCGCCATGCACTCGAACACGGCCTCCTGGAGCCTGCCGCCACGCACCTTCTCGGAGGCGGAGCGGAAGAACGCATCGGGGCGCCCGCGACGGCGCCAGAAGTAGAGGGCGCGTTCGATGGCGAAGCCCAACGTCACCACGCTGCAGATGAGGATGATGACCATGACCGGGCTCGAGCGCATCGCCCCGAGCCAGTCGAAGTTCGTGAACATCTCGACTCTCCTTGAGGTGTGGGTGCTCAGTGCGAATGCGGCGAAAGCTGTGACACCCGGTCCTCCGCCGCCGCGGTCAGTTCCCGGTCCTTCGAGTGGTGGATGATGTCGCGATAGGCCTCGACCGCACGCGTGTACTCGCGGCGCGACTCGTGCAACGCCGCGAGCCGGGCGAGCGCCGAGAGGCGATAGGGCTGGTCCAGGTCCGGGCAGCTGCGCGCCACCGCGTACGCCCGCATCGCGCCCGGCACGTCCTGCAGCTGCTCGCGGCAGCGGCCGAGGCGGAAGGCGGCCTCGGCCTGGAGCGCGGGCGCCGGCGAGTGCTCGAGCACGGCGGCGAACCCCGACTGCGCGAGCGTCAACTGCCCGGCAGCTTCGTCCAGGTCGGCGAGCTGGAACGCGGCCTGCCCGGCGAGCGCGCCGGCGGGGAACTCGCGCGTGTAGCGCTCGAGATCGGCCCGCGCCTGCTCCAGCTCGCCCAACTGGCGCTCGCAGAGCGCCAGGTTGTAGCGCGCGGGAGCGCTCACCTCGGGCGGCGCACTGTCCTCGAGCGCGGTGGTGAACGCCACGGCAGCCTGCATGTACTCCTTGGAGGCGAAGCGCAGGAGCCCGAGCCGGAAGCTTACCGTGGACTTGAGCTCGCTCTGCGGGAAGTAGCCGAGGAACTGCTCGTAGGCGAGCTTCGCCTCGTCCGCCGCACCCGATTGGGCGAGCGCGTCGGCCATGAGGAACTGCGCCTGGTCGGCCGAGGCGCTGGCCGGGAACCGGCTCACGACCTGGCGGAAGTCCTCCGCCGCCTCGCTCCAGCGCTTCGCTTGATAGTGCCGCTTGCCGATCTGCAGCAGCGCGTCGGCCGCGAACGCGCTCGTCGGGTACTGCTCGAGCAGCTGCGAGAGCACGGAGTCGCCGTTCGCCGAGGCCGCGAGCCGGTAGAGCGCGAGCTCGGAGCCGCGCTTCGCCTCGGTCGCGTACGGCGAGCCGGGGTAGTGTTCCTGCGTGCGCGAGAACGCCTCGAGCGCCACCGCGTCGTGACCCGCGTTGTACTCGCACTGGGCGAGACGAAGGGACGCGAGACCTGCGGCCGAGCTCGCTCCGAAGTGCTCGAGGAGGCCGGTGTAGCAGCGCTTCGCGTCGTTGAAGCGCTCGGCCTGGAAATAGACGTCGCCCGCGCGCGCCCACGCCCGCTCGGCGAACGCCGAGCTGGCGCTGTCCTTGACCAGCGCCTCCCAGCGGTCCACGGCGTCGCCAGCGCGGCCGAGCCGCAGGTAGCAGAGCCCGGCCTGGTAGAGCGCCGTGGCGCGCTCGCGATGCTTCGGCCAGCGGCCGAGGAACGTCTCGTAGTTGCCCGCGGCCTCCTTGTACTTCTTCTGGTTGAAGCGGGCGTGCGCGATGTCGAGCAGCGCCGTGCTCACGATCGCCTCGTCGGCGCTCGAGCCCCAGCGCGCGAGCAGGCGCTCCTCGGTGGCGATCGCCAGGCTGTCGCGATCCTGCTGCGCGTAGGTCCAGGCGAGGAGCTGCGTCGCGGGGGCCGCGACCGGCTGGTCGGGGAACTGCGCCGCCAGCATCTCCAGCGCCGCCTGCGCTTCGGCATAGCGGCCGAGCGCGGCCGTGGCGTCGGCGTCGATCAGCAGCGCCCACGCGCGCCACACGGAGCGGCTCGCGGGCAGCTTCTGCAGCATCAGGTGCGGTGCGCCGGCCACCTGCCCCATGTCGCCCGCCTCGTGCCACGACCATTCGAGCATGCACAGCGACGCCTCGACCAGCTCGCGCTGCTCCGGCGCCCCGAACGCCGCGGTGCTGTCGGACCCGCGCGCGTAGCGGTCGAGCACGATCTGGAAATAGGGCGCCGCGGCGCGGAACGAGCCGCGCTGCAGCAGGCCGACGCCGGCGAGGTAGGCCGCCGGCAGTGCCTCGGGCTCGAGCGGGTAGCCGCTCACCACCGCCTGGTAGCTGCCGGTGGCGTCGGCCCGGCGGCCGAGCGCGTCGAGGCAGCGCGCCACGCGGTACTGGGCGCTCGCCGCGACCTTGTGCTGGAAGTAGCGTGTCAGCACCTTGTTGTACTCGGTGATCGCGGGCTCGAAGCGGCCACGCGCCACCAGGGCTTCGCCGACCAGGAACTGCGCGCGGGCGGCGACGTCGGTATCGGGATGACGCGTGGCCACGGCGCGCAGCAGCTGGAGCGCCGAGTCGGGCGCGCCGCTCATGAACACGGCGCCCGCGCTCCGGAGCTCGGCCTCGGCGCGGATCGCGGGGTCGTTCGCCCTGGACGCCACGCGCGCCATCTCCGAGGCGGCACTCCGGTAGTCGCGCGCGGCGAGGAACGTGTTCGCCTTGGCGAAGCGGGCGGCGTCCGCGAGGGGCCCGCCCGGCCAGCGATCGGCGACCTCCTGCCAGGCCGCGGCGGCCTGGAGCGCGCGGCCGGTGCGCGCGAGCGCGAGCGCGCGCAGGTAGAGCGCGGGCGCCGACTGCGGCCGGTCGCCGAGCACGCCCAGCGCATCCGCGACCTGCCCCATCTGCAGGCTCGCGATCGCGCGCGCGAGCACGAAGCGGGCGTCCCTCACGAGCCACGGCGAATCGGTGGCGATGCCCTGGAGCAGCGCATCGCCCTCCCCCGTCTCCCCGCGACGGAGCGCGTTCCACGAGCGCGCGAGTCGCGCCGCCGGGAGCAACGAGCTCGTGGGAAAGCGTTTCTCCCACTTGAGCCACTCTTTCGCGGCTTCCCCGTCGCGGCCCGCCGCCTCCATCGCTTCGATCGACGCGAACTCCGCATCGTCGGCGAAGCGGCTCTTCGGGGCGGCGTCGGCCGCGGCGGAGAAGCCCGAGACCGCGTGCGCGAAGTCGGAGCGCTCGAAGTCGACCCTGGCCTCGAGGAAACGCGCGGCGAGCTTCCGCTCATCGTCCATGTCAGCCTTCAGCGCGCGTGCCAGCGAGCCGTCGAGCGACCCGAGCGCGCTCACGCGCGCCGCGCCGTCCAGCAGCTGGCTCATCTCGAACGCGTCGCCGAGATCGCGCCACGTCGTCGTGGACGGCGCCGCCGCGGGCGCCGGAGCGCCGTGGGCGGGCGCGCCGCCGCTCTTCGCGGGAGCAGCGACCGCGGTCGTCGCCAGGGCGCCGGCTGCAAACAGCGCCGCCCACCGGAACGGGGTTCTCACTTGTCGGGGTTCTCGGCGGACGGCACCATCGGCACCGTGCCCTGCGGTCCGCCGGTGGAGATGGCGATCAGGCGCGCTGGCCCGGCGACCACGCGACCGGCAGCGTCCTTGACCACGAGGCTGTAGCGGTAGAAGCCGTCCGGAAGGGGCAGGCCGTTCTCGTCCTTTCCGTCCCACTCGAGGTGCGACGGCGGCTGGCCCTGGCCGCCGAAGCGGCGCACGACCTCGTCGGACTTGTTCACGATCTCGAGCGTCCACTGCTGCGGCCCGGCTTTTGTGTGCGAGGTGAGCGAGATCTTCGTCACCGCCTGGTCGCCCGTGGGCGAGAACACCGAGGGCTCGGCCGCGGAGCTGGCGAAGAAGCCGCCGAAGTGGGCGCTGACGCCGATGTGGTGCTGCAGTCCCAGCGGGTGATCCGCGGCGGCATAGTCGACCGTGTAGCGCGGCCCGACGCGGTAGGTGAAGCCGCCGCTGGCGCCGTCGGGACTCCAGCCCATGCGCAGCGCCATCCCGGAGAGCACCCAGTATTCGGCGCCGGCGTGGAACTGGGTGCCGAGGCCGTCGGCGTGGTCCAGCTCGAGCGCGACCATCCCGCGCCCCTGGAGCAGGCCGAGCGCGGCGCCGCCGCGCAGCTGGGACGGGTAGGTCTCGGCCACGTCGCGCAGCTTCATCGTCGGGCCGCCCACGTTCATCATCGACGCGCCGAGCTTCAAGCCCGGCATCACCTGGTAGAGCGCACCCAGGTCCACGCCGGTGCCGTTGGCGCTGAACGCCTCCACGGTCTGCTGCACCATCTTCACGTTCATGCCCACCGCGAGCCGGGGCGAGAACGCCTTGGAGGCCGAGAACATCCACGCCGTCTCGCCCTCCTTGAACGTGCCCAGCGGGTCGTTGACGTCGTTCGTGCGCTCGAAGTCGCCCGAGGTGAGCGACACCATCGACACGCCGAGGCTCGGCCAGCGGCTGCCGGGCACCGCGAACCCCACCGAGTTGAGCGACGTCTCCCCGAAGAGTTGCGTGTTCTCGAAGCGCAGCTCGTTCTGGTTCATGAACGACAGCCCGGCCGGGTTCCACATCACGCCCAGCGGATCATCGGCGATGGCCACGTTCGCGGAGCCGAAGCCGAGCGAGCGCGCGTTCGAGTAGCGGGCGAGCCATTCGCCCGGGAGGCCGCTGGTCTGGTCCTGCGTGCCCTGGGCCGCCGCGGCGCCGGCGCCGATCGCGATCCCGAGCAGTGCGCCGGCGAGCCGGTTGGGAAGATGCCGGTTCATGGGTCCGTTCTCCTATCGCACCACGGCGATCTTGCGCCGCATGACGTGAAGGGTCGCACCGTTGCCCTGGGCTTCGACGAACGCCAGGTATCCACCACTCGCCACCGTGCGGCCGCCGCCGTTCGCGCCGTCCCACACCCAGGTGTTCAAGCCCTGCGTACCACCCGGCGTGCCCTTGCCGAACGTGCGCTGGAGCACGAGATCGCCGCTCTGCGTGAAGATGCGGACCGTCACCGAGGCGTCGTCCGAGAGCTTCCACGCCAGCGTGGTGCCCTGGACCGGCGGGTGGAACGGATTCGGGTAGTTGGTGATCGTGCCGCCCGCCGCGTTCGGGTCCACCAGCGCGACCTCGAGCGAGAGGTCCGCGGTGAGCGCGTTCGACGTGGCGCGGATCAAGTCGTGCTCCGGCTGGCGCGGCGACAGGAAGTCGGCGCGCGCGAGGCCGGTCGAGTCGGAGAAGCTGTCGAGCGGCGTCAGCGCGCCGGTGCCGGAGAGGAGCGCGAACGACACCGGCTCGCCCGGGACACCGTTGCCGTAGGCGTCGACCACGCGCGCGTCCAGCCGGGCGCTCTTGTCGCCCCCGACCCACGGCGGCGTGCTCGCGAGCTGGACCGCGGCCGGCGGACCGGGCGTGATCGTGATCGGGTTCGACGTCGCCGGCGCATTGCCGGCATCGTCCTGGGCGACGATGACGATCGGCTCGACGAACGTGTACGTGGCGCTCACCGAGCGCTGGCCCTGGAGGAGCTGGATCTGCGACGGCAGCAGCGAGCCCCGCCCCGTCGCCCGGCTCGCGGCGTTCAGCACCGTCAGCGTCACCAGCGAGTTGATCTCCTGGATCACCGAGCCGGCGTCGTTGGTCACGCTCACGGTCAGGGTGAACGGGTCGCCGGCGCGCGCCGTGGAGGGTGTGACCGTCGCCACCAGGTGGAAGCCGCTGGTGATCGCCGAGACCTGGGTCGAGCTGCCGGTGATCGCTGCGTTGGAGACGTCGGAGACCACGAGCTGGCTGTACCCGCCGTGCGCGAGGCGCACCGACAGCTCGACGCTGCCGTCGCTCAGCGGGGTATCCGCCGGCAGCGTGTTGTTGGCATCCGTCGGCGTCGCCGCGAGGTGAACGACGTCGTTCACGCCGGTGACGGGGTTCCACCACGCGTCGGTCGCCAGCACGGTGACCGTGAACGCGTAGTTGATGGATTGGTCGGTGGCGGCGCCGGTACGGCCGGTCGCAGTACCCGGCGCCACGCGCTCACCCGGCGCCAGCACGAGCACACGGGAGAACGTGCCACCGACTATGGTGACCGCCGAGCTGGTGTCGGCGGTAATCGTCTGGTCGAGATCGGTGATCCAGATCTTCTGCGGGCCCGAGCGGTGGAGCCGCACCGGCACCAGCACCTGGCCGTTGGCGAGCGTGGTCTCCGCCGGCATCAGCGCGAACGTGTCGGTGGAGGCGAGCGCGACGTGGTCGGCGACGCCCGGCACCAGGTTCCAGTAGGCGTCGACCGCGCGCAGCGTGAGCGTGAACAGGTTGCCCGCGCTCTGCGTCGTGGGCGTGCCGCTGCGGCCGTCGGCTTCGCCGCTCGTCGCGGTTTCGCCCGGGAGCAGGATCTCGAGCCCCGCGAGCGGGCCCGGCGAGACGACGAACGTGTTGCTGGAGCCGACGTGCGGGGGCGCGGAGAAGTCGCTGCACGTGAACTTCACCGCGTTGCCCGCGCCCTTGAACGTGAGGCTGCCGGCCCAGACACCCGCCGAGAGCGTCACGCGCTCGGGGCTCATCGAGCCGGCGCCGGTGTTCGCCGCAAGGTTCACGTCGCCGGCGTAGTTGGGGATGGTGTTGCCGCTGACGTCGGTGGCGCGGATCGTCACCGCCACCGGCACGCCCGCGACCTGCGAACCGCCGATCGCCGAGACCACGAAGTGATCCGCACTGCTGGGCTGAACGAGGATGCCCGGCGACGTCATGCCCTGGATGCCGGCAGTGGAGACGTCGCTCACGGTGAGCGTCTGCGTGCCGACCGTGTTGAGCGTGACGTTCAGCTGCGCCGTGCCTCCCGCGAGCACGCCGTTCACCGGCGTGCTCGCCGCGGCGTCGCTGGAGGTGATGCGCACGTTGTCGGCGCTGGGGACGAGGTTCCACCACCCGTCGGTGGCGTGCACGGTCACCGCGAACGCGTGGCCGGCGCTCTGGGACGCGGGCGAGCCCGCCTTGCCGCTGGCGCTGCCGGGCAGCGACGTCTCGCCCGGCGCGAGCAGCTGCACGCGCGTGAAAGCGGCCGGGTGGACGACGAACGGATCGCTGGTGCCGTTCTTCCCCGGCGCGGTCGCGAGCCACGCGTAGAAGTTGCAGTTGCCGCGGTTGATGTTGGTCTCGTCCGCGCGCAGCGCCGCGAGCCCGCCGCTCCAGGTGCCGTTCACCAGCGTCAGGCTGTCGGGCGAGGTGCCGCCGTCGCCGAAGCTCGTGGTCTCCTTGAGCCGCACCACGCCGCTGAAGCCGCTCACCGTGACGCCCTGCGGGTCCACGGCGCGCAGCGTCATCGCCTCGGGCGTGCCGGCGGTGAAGTGCTTCTGGCTGATGGTGCTGAACACGAAGCCCTGGAGCACGAGCGCCTGCACGCTGGCGCTGGTGCCGTCGGGGATGGTGTTGTCGGTCTGGTCGTGCACGAACATCGTGAACGAGCCGTTGGCGTTGAGCGTGGCGCTGAACGAGCCGGTGCCGCTCGCGAGCTGCGCCGGCGCGGGGAGCGTGGCGCTGGCATCAGACGACAACACCTGGACCGTGTTCGTGACCGAGGCCACGCGGGTCCAGGTGTTGTCGCAGGCGTTCACCGTGATCGTGAACGGCACCCCGACCGTCTGCGCTCGTGGCAGTCCGGTCTTGCCCGAGGGTGTTCCCGGCGCCGCGGTCTCGCCCGGCAACAGCACCTGGAGCCGCGTGTAGGGGCCGGCGGAGGCCGGCGCGGCGAGCATCGCGGCCAGCGACGCCGCGAGCGCGAACGTGGTCGCGCCGGAACGGAGCGCGGAAACGAGCGAACGCAAGATGCACACTCCACGAGGAGGGGGGCGCGGGCCGTCACAGACATCCGCCCGACGGGCGCGCCCAGATCGACGTTTCGAAGAACCCTCGAACGCGATCCCTCGTGTTCGTGCTGGTCGTGGTCCCCAAGACCGGGCCACGGGGGCGTCGGCTCTCGCATGGGACGTGCCCGCGCGCGTCGTGCAGCGAGCCGAGTGTGCCGCGCTGTGTCCGGAACTTGTTCCGGCACACCATGTCCCGTCCTTGTGGCGAGCGTTCGAAATGGAATGCGGAGGGCAGTTCGCCACGCGCGCGCGCGAAGTTTCGCGTGCTGAGCGCGTGCGCGATGACATGCACGCACTGCAAATCAGCGACGGGAACGCAGGGTGCGGCGCCCCGCACGCAAGCGAAACGCACTCAGCTCGAGCGTGGCGGCAGCGATGACACACGCCGCGTGGAGTGCGGGCAGCGCGCTGGCTCGAGTGATCAGGTGCGAATGGAACGGCGCGGGCGATGCCCGCTCCATGCCCAGCGTCAGTACGTGATCTTCCAGCCCAGGCTCACCGTCACGAGCATCTCGTGTGTCTGGAGGTCCTGCGGCCTGGGCGCGCCCTCGGGTGGGTTCGCCACCGACGGCGTGGCCTGGCTCCCGAACGCCGTGGTGAGCCCGAGCGCGAGGTCCGAGCGCCACACGTGCCAGTTCACGCCCGCCGCCACGTCGTGGAGGTCCCACGCCGTGACGGATGCGCTCGGGGCCTCGCCCGGGTTCCTTCCGCTCAGGTCGGTGTGATAACTCGCGAACCCGATCAGCGTGTTGCTGAAGCGGTGCTCGAGCCCCACGCCCCAGTTGAACACGGCGTCCATGCGGTCGGTGATCACCACGATCGCCGTGCTGTCGCCGCTCGGCTTGCGGATCTGGAACTCGGGGCTCTCGAGCACGGTGTACTTCGAGATCTCGGCGTTCCAGTCGATCGCCGCATGGATGCGCGTGCCGCCGAACCCGTACGAGGCGCCGGCGCCCGCGCCGAGCGGCGTGCGGTGCTTTGCCTTGAGGTCCGGCGTGTAGCTGGCACCCATGATGTTGCCGATCGAGCCGGTCTCGTCGACCAAGGTGCTGTTGAAGTTCGTGGATCCGCCGCCGAAGAGCCCGAGGTTGGGCGTCGTGAACGTGGCGCCGTACGTGAGCGAATCGCGCACGCCACTGAGGCCGAAGCGGGCGAGCAGCGACCAGTACATGTAGTCGAACTCGCGGCTCTGGCTGAGGACCGCGGATTGGCCCGCATTGTTGCTGCCCTCGAGCAGAAGGGCGGCGCGGGTGCGTTGGCTGTGCACGGTGAGGAACGGCGACACGCCGAATCCGAGCGTCGGCGAGAGGTTGTGTGCCCAGGTGAGGCCATACCAACTCTCGCTGAAATCCTGCTTGAGCTGAACCTCACCCGCTCCGAACGCGGCGCCGGTGATCGGCGCGAGCGACGGTGCGACCAGACGGTTGTTCATCTCCATGTCCATCGAGCCGCGCGTCAGGAAGGCGTAGGCCAGCCGGTCGTGCTTCAAGATCGGGATCTCGCCCGCGAACAGCGACGGCACGGTCAGGAACGAGGCGGAAACCAGCGTCTTCCCCGGACCGCTGCCGTTGTCGACCGCGACCCGCTGGTACTGGTAGGCGCTGCCCGCGAGCAGGAACTCGGCGGACTTGGTGAGCGCCAGCGCGCCCGGGTTGTAAAAGGTGGAGCTGATGTCACCCGGGCTGCCGATCACCGCGCCACCGAGGAGCTGCGAGCGCGTGCCGTACGCCGTGGACCAGTAGTTGGCGTCCTGGGCATGGGCCGTGGCGGCACCGAGGCCAACGAGACCGGCGGCGAGGACGAGGGCAATGGGACGCATCGGGGACGGCCTCCATCGGGGTGACGGCGTGGCGAGGGACGCGACAGGGTAAGAGTGCGACGGCCGATTCACAATCGGGACCCCCCGTGCGTACATCGAATCCCCGCAACGCGGACGCTGGAAACCCCGCATGGAACGCCACGAGCGGCGGGGCTAGTCTCGCGCCATGCCCGCCCCCGGTCTTGCGGTCGCGATCACGCTGCTCGCGTCCGCCACGCCCTCCCCGCCCGCCGCATCCTCCGCTGACATCGCCCGCTGGCAGCGGCAGGCAGCCGCGGTGACCATCACCCGCGACGACTGGGGTATCGCGCACGTCCACGGGAAGACCGACGCGGACGCCGTCTTCGGCATGGAGTACGCCCAGGCGGAGGACGACTTCCCGCGCGTGGAGATGAACTACGTCAAAGCGCTCGGCCGCCGGGCCGAGGCCGACGGCGAGTCCGCGATGTTCGAAGACCTGCGCATGAAGCTGTTCGTGGACCCGGACACGCTGCGGGCGCAATACCGCGCGAGTCCGGCCTGGCTGCGAAAGCTCATGGACGCATTCGCGGATGGCCTCAACTACTACCTCCACCGCCACCCCGAGGTGCACCCGCGCGTCATCACCCG
>Ga0075425_100008772_pt1 | contig 10743 bp, 10 predicted proteins | sample SoiMethybrSBSTD4_FD_75300 | JGI IMG/M metagenome (GOLD analysis project Ga0075425, IMG submission 75300) | Bulk soil microbial communities from a Populus tree surrounding site in Tennessee, USA - Soil MetaG P. TD hybrid SBSTD4 | ecosystem: Environmental > Terrestrial > Soil > Tree plantation...
CATCATCATTGACAACAAAAACATTAGCAGAAGCATCAGAGAAGAAAAAATCTGAAGAAGCTTTCCTGAACATAACAACATGAAAGATAACCGATTCCGAATTTCTATCCCCAACTGCAAGGAAAAGCAGAGGCATATAACAAGATAGTCAAGAATGAATTCATTTCAGTGGAGGACATATCAAGTAGAGATGAGGGGAACCTAAGAAATGAAATGTTTGTCAAGGCATACAACGACAAAAGGGAACATGGAGGTATAAATGGACTAACATCATCTGAAATGTTTCTACAAACATTCAATAGATCACATAACAGAAATAATGACAAGTAGAAAAGTGTTACCTATGTAGGTATTTGAAAGTGTCACATATCTGTGTAAGTGCTACAATTAATTAATCTGTCCTGAAGTCAGTTTGAGATTCCAAGTTGTTGAACAGACAAATTAGAATTAATGCAGCTTTCAATAGAGCAATATGTATTCTTTCACATTTTAATTATTTTACTAAAAAGGTCGGCGTGGAGTTACTTTACTCATTCTCTGTTACGACTCAGTACTGCTTTATATGACCTTACTTTAGTTGTATTATTGGATATAAATAAACATTGGAAGGCAATAACTGCGATACCAACCCTTGCTTCTCTCTTATTGGTTCTTCTTGACTATTTGTTTCCGCTAAATGGAACGGAGAGACTACTAATATATATTTTCGATTTGTTTGTTGTAATATTGTTAGCAAAAGACTTTTACTCTAGGATCAAAGAATCCGATCACAAACTAAGATTTATTTTAATTCATTGGTATGAATTTGCTGCAATGATACCACTGGTTTTATTATCTGCTTCTCCTTTTGACGTTAGATGGATTGCATTTTTCAGAACTGTTAGGCTCTATAACCTGGTATCACTGCTAGGGAATAGCGAAATTATTTTGCTAGGATTATTTGCTGCAGTCACTATAATTGTTGGGGCATACGCTGAATACTTAGCGGAGGCTGGCAATTCAAATGCGACTGTAACAACTCCTGGTCAGGCTCTCTGGTGGGCTGTTGAAACAATTACTACTGTAGCATATGGTGAATATTACCCAGTTACATTTTGGGGAAAAATAGTAGCAACCTTAGTTGCATTCGTAGGTATTGGAATGCTGTGGGCAGTTATTCCTATCCTGAGCTCTAAACTCACAGAGGCAAAACTAAAGAAAACTAAGAAGTCAGATCTGCTTGATGACACAAAACAACTAATAAAAGACAGAATCGATGACGTTGAGAACTTAAATGAAGAAGACCTGCAGAGATTAATCGGTATGATACGATCGCTTAATAATGGGAGAGCGTCATCTGCATAGGTAAAAAAGGCGGTTCCTTCCTGTCATCTTAATATATATGTGTATATACGTATCGCTCATTTACCTCGCTGAAAACAGTCAGTTGACCTTGTTTTTCTCACGTTACATTATCTATATATCTTTCAACATGATTGATAAAATCATCTAGTTGTTTGAGGTGGTTATGAACCTAGAAAATATAAGGCATTTGTGATTATATTAGGTAGCTTTGCAAAGTGTCCTTGTTCTTTTATTTACATTAGACATTACTGGCTGCTGCTATTGAAATGCCATTAATAAAATATAATCGTCGGTCCCATCCAGTATATACCATCAGCATACATAGTTGATTAGAAAAGGAAAAGGACTTTTACATGTCTTTTGACAAACTAGATAGAATTGTCTTTATGACATTATCGATTCCATTTAATTTATCAGTTAATTTCATTATTTCATTTGCCTTGTCTTGGTATATGGAATGATTAAGTATTTGATAAATTGCATCAATGATTACCTTTGTGTTTAGTTGTTTTGTTTGTAGCATTATTCCTACGCCAATTTTAGCAATTTTTGCAGAATTACCTAACTGTTCACCATGATTTTCTATAGGTATAGAAATCATAGGTTTCCCGAACTGAATAGCTTGTGATATAGCAACATGTCCACCACGAATTATGAGCAAATTACTCATTGCTAATATTTCGTCTCGTACAGGGCACCATTCATAGTACCATCCTGATCCTGCCAGCTTTTTAGGTTGGGTACTCCCTGTAGGTCTTCCCTCAGAAACTATGTATTGTATCTCACGACTGAGAGATTTGCATGCCTCTACTATAATTTTGATAATCGTCATTCGTGTCTGCATTGGTCCACTTATATGAATAAATATGATTGGTCTTGATCTATCTAAGCTGAGATACTGAGCTACTTTGTTAATCTGTGCTTGGTCAACATGCAGTTCTGGTGCCATAAATCCAACATATTGTATTTTTTTTACAATAGAACTAACATCCCATATGTTGTGGCTTGCTATTGTATATGGAGGTGGCAGATCAGGTATTAAGATTTTATCTGACATTGACCATAAAGAACCGAGTAATTCGCCATTGATTTTTTCAAAAAGTCTAGCAATCTTAAATTCATGAAGACGAGGAGAAAGTAATAATTTTGCTTGATTTAAAATTACTACAGACGATATTCCTAGTACTTTAGCTGCTAAAATTGAAGACAGTCTTGTGTCGGATATTATGATATCTGGATTATATCCTATCATACTCTGGATTTCTTTATTAACTTGTATTGAAAAGTTTGTAAACCAGCGTGGAATATTTGCAATGCTATACTTGATTGAAAAATCGCCTCCTAGACTCCAACTGAATTCAACAGGTGGAACTGTTATGCACTTGTACCCATACATTGAAATGTATCTCGCTGCTTCTCCGTACGAGGAGAATTTGACTATTGTATTACAATTTTTAAGCCTATCTGCAACCAACATGAGCCGGCTGGCGTGACCGAGGCCAACTCCGTATGGAGTAAGATAGGCTTTTGCCAAAATATTATCCTATGACGATTCTAACCATATATGTATTACTAATTCATTTTTGCTCCTCTCGACCACTATGCCTGCGTGATGATGATAATGACATGTTGCTCGATGGCTGCTAATATCATGTTATGTCTTCTGATAAATGCTAGTCAGTTTCGGACGATATCCGTTGATCATTTGGTCAGAGAAGTCTGAAGTTTTTTGGTTTTGCCTCTACTTCAGCGCATCTGCTTTTCTATGGTCATATGTAATTAATGGATAATGTCATATTGATACACCCATTTATAGAACAAGAAGAATGCTAATATAATTTAGCAATGCATAATTCATCATTCTAATTTACGAATAGTTGATAATTCAACAAATATACGAATAAGAATAGTCAGGCTCTTTTCCTTCCCTCAGTATTATCGACGTTGTTATTAATGCTGAACTTGGGGCACGTACAGTATCACCATTTTCCATTAGGATTACACAGTACAATAACCCTATGTCCACTACTCTACCAGTATTTCCAAAGACTGTAATCATATCACCTATTTTGAATGGTCTTGTTGTAGTTAGGTACATTCCCGCAATCATATTTCCGATCAGATTTTGTGCAGCAAAACCAACCACTATTCCAGATATAGTAGCAATTGATGCTGCTAGGGCGGCATTTTGACTAAGGTAGGAAATTGTGATAGCAATAATTACAACAGAACCGACAATCCTCATAAAGCTCTTTATTGATTTGGCTGTCTGCCGTGATTGTTGAGCAGCCACAGCTAGATTGAAAGCTGTATTACCTATTATCTCTATAACAACATACCCTATTATGACTACCTGTGCAATCTGAGAATAAATCAAATATTCTACAGGAACTAGAGGCTCAAGCAGCAGCGTACTGACAGTTAGTGTAACTGCAAGTATCGTTCCTAGAATAATCATTTTCTTCAGAAATGATCGCTTTGCGTTTTTTGTATTTCGATTGTGGTCTATCTTAGTGACTTGTCTTCTACCAAATTCATGGTTGTTATTCATTGATATGGAAATACAGTATAATCAAATCCAAATAAATGTACTATTATCATCAAGATTTATTTTGCAGAGAATTGGTCAGTCATTGTATTATAGCAGCAGATAGATGAAGAACCTCAAAGAATCCTTTTATACTATCTCTTAAACATGTAATTAGTGTCACTATTACAAGATAAATCTCCAAGCTGGCTTAGAATTCTACAAGTTGTCTTAGGGTTAATTTCAATTGGGCTTTCAATAGCAGTATTAGCGTTTCCAGCATCTGCTATTGCAACAGTTATTGTACTGCTTTCAATAGTTCTCTTCATAGTTGGGATTGAAAGAATTGCAAGTGGAATATCTGCAGCATCCACCACCAGATCCTCAACCCTTGTAAATATCGGATTAGGAATACTAGTAATAATATTATCCTCCATAGCTATGGCATATCCACTCGAGTCTGCAGCATTTTTGATAATCTTGGGAGCCATCGCTTTATTGATTAATGGTATTGCGAGGTTAATACATGGCTTTGTAGATAAGAATCATGCAGGCTGGTCAAGAATTGTCCTTATTTTCGTAGGAATAGTGAGCATCATTTTATCTCTCATAGTGTTGGCGCATCCTGTCAGTATTGGAATTCCTCTTTTGGCTATTATCCTATCAGTTGCTCTTATAATTAATGGATTAGAGATGTTAGGATTAGGAATAGCAGGTAGGCGAAGATTCAGTTCAAGTGCAACTGAAGAAAGTTTGTTATGATAATATAATCTATAGTCATAGAAAGTATTACCTTCTCCAATATCACGTCTAGGGTTGGAAGACAATTACATAAAGAAGGTAACTGGCCATCTTTCTTAGCTTCCACGCCGTCAGCTTAACTGCAACTCTCTATTATTATATATGTCTGAACTATTTCTTTCTCTATTGATTCTCAGATTCTACGCCAATATCCCGTGACAAAGACAAGTGCTATCCTTATTGCTACTACGACAGCAAGTGCCAATAGCTCTGGTATTAATGGAGTCAAAACTGTTTTTATAATGTCACTACCTACTTCTATGTCTAGAGCAAGCAAGAATCAGACCATTTCCTGTATATCGCTTTATGTTTATCTCATGCTCATAGCATAATTCTGAACAATATGAACTACGTATTCCCTCAAATGCCAAACTATGTTAGATGTCATTTTATCATATATTTCTTTTGTGACTTTAAGACTAAATGCAAGTAGCCTACAAATGACTAATAATTCAACATATGTCCGATCCTATTTCGCAAGATACACGGGAGGCCTTTATTACTGGTTATTTTTCAATCTTTCTTGCTTTAGGATTAGGCCAATTTATTAGTACAATGATCACCTCCGATGGCACGAAGCAAGCATATAATCTGATAAATATCATATCTTTTGTGTCAGTCTATTCATGGGTTGTTTCCTATTGGATTGTGTATCACCGGCTGACTTCTATATCGCCATATAAAAATACTGCAATTTTTTTCTTTGATGTCACTTCATTCACAATCCTTCTTTTTATTTTACTGATATCGTTTCGTATAGCAGATGATTTTAACAGATTAGCCGAATTTGTTCTATTCTTTGCTATAATACACATCATTGGAGGAACCCTAGCATACATCATGTCAATCAAACAACAGCAGATCAAAAAAATGAAACTCGTCAAATATTCCCTACTACATTTTGGTTGGGCTAGTGTTTTTTTGGGCACAATGGCGATTCTATTTCTATTTTACCAACCACAACCAACAATAAAGGCTATACCACCCCCTGCACTGTATTATTTTGTTTTGGGCATCATCTTCATATTTATTATCATCAGGTTTGTAATATTCAGAAGTGGAAAAATAGATCAATCATTAGTATTAGAAAGACGTCCTGTAGACAAAGCCGGTTTAGACTATAACGATTCTGCCAAGCATTATTATACACATTCTATAAATAAAATTTTAAGAGAGAAACACCTTTGCGAAAACGGCCAGAAAAACAAAGATGATTGGTACTGGTATCATATACGAGTCAGAAATGTGCATAGCACCAAGCCTGCAATTAATTGTATAGTCCATCTAGAAAAGTGGTATAGAATCATAGGCTACGAGAAAGATGATTTCAAAAAAGTAAAAGATACCATAGATTACCTTTATGATGTAGAATTTAAGTGGGTAGGGGTTTCCGATAAGGAAGTAGTAATAGAGCCCAACGAATATAGAGATTTTGATGGCTTGTGTGTATACGAGCATACTTGTGTTACACAAAATGATATGGAAGTCAGTACTAATAAAATAACGATAAAAGTAGTCCTGGGCATAAATCAACGAAGGGTCGATAATGATAACGTTCGTCAAGCATACCTTGTAAAAAAACCAGGAGATTATGAGCTGAGTTTCGTAATCTATTCATTAAATATGAGATATGAGAAAGAGTCATTTATTCTACATGTTCCAGATAGTAATAATATAGATAAGATCATATTCCATAAGAAAGATATCCTAGATAAAGACACTATATTAACTCATAAGCATCGTGAACAACAACCTCTGGTATGTACAAGATGCCATCAATTGAAGCAAAACGCAGTTCTAAATGACAATTAAAATATTGACTGTTGCTCAAATTGTACATATTGTCCAGTCTTCAAATCATCTCTGGTGGAAACGGCATGTTGTTCGTTATTATCTTATTTGTTTTGATCTCTATCCCTAGTATTAGTAACGCAACTCCTTTATGAAAGATAGAAATACTGCACCTAAGAAGGGAGAGAACTGAACAAGAACAGATGATAAAATACCTTTACAATTGCCTAATGAATCCAGAAACTTTGCACTACACGATGCCTACGATGCTTACCATCCTTTCCACATAGTACTATAGTAATGATTATCCCAAATACAAGAACTAAACTCTGTCTATACAGGTAAGGATCGTAAGGATGGCAAGGGTGGTGTGCTGTAAAGTTTTCCGCAATATTAGGTCAAGGCCTTCCACTTCTTCTCTACTGACCATGCTTCGTGTAAGATATTGGTATGCAAATCCTTTGTTCCAATATTGTAGGTATCTTTCAAAATAAAGAAAAAGGTGGTGGTTTGAAATGAGAGATTACTTACTGCAACAAAAACTCAACTTATATTAGGAGTTACTTTCCTCCAATCTGATCTAGTGGAAGAGAGATTGTACGCACTCTAAGAAATATGTTCCCATGTGTCATAGTCTTTATCAAATCAGATAGCTGTTTTCCTTTAAAATCACTTAAGAATTGAGAAGCACCAAAGCTTCCTGAAGTAAATATGTTATTTATTTTACCTTTCCCATAAGACCTGACTTGGCTGAATCATATAGCAAGATTATATTCCGAGCTCTACCACCTAAAGTATATTCTAAGATATAGATGTAACTTTACCCAAACCATTTGCTTTTACAACATCGGCCATTTTGGATCCTTGACTTGTTAGGTTAAGGGAGGCCTGACCTGAGGCATTTGTACTTACAGGAGGAAAGAGATTCTTATCTGATAGATTTGCAACGAAATGTCCTGGTATGCTTTTAGTTTGTGATTGTTGCTGCTGTTGTGCATATGCTGCAATACCAATTATGCTTGGAACTGCTATACACTCAAGAGATAATGCTCCTATAAGAACAGCAGCAGCCAATACATATTTTGTGTTATATTCATTGTAATAATAGCGATTATGATGAATATATATTAGAATTCTGCTTTGTTGCATAACTATACTGGATGTATTATATGACTTCCTTTCATACTCTATTTTACGATAATGAACAGGTTATATAGTGATGCTTTTAGTATTGTCTCTTTGACCATGTTTGGAAATTTCTTTGCAGATACATATTCTCCAAATGCTCTTTTCAGTGATGAGAATACTGTTTCGGCCATCCATCTAGATCCATATTTAACTTTAGACTTCCATCTTTCAAAATTCTTTAACTGATTCAGTACAACTCTCTTTCTTGGAATGCAACCTACTGTTCTGTCATATGAAGAGTTTTTCCTTACTTTTATTGCAGCTTCAATGTTCTTATTAGAAAGATATTGAAAATTTTCATTACTATCATATGCTCCATCTGCAATTACTCTTTCCAGAGTATTATTTTCTAAAGCATTATCTACCAATTCTTTTAATCTACTGCCATAGTATACCTCTTCACTTGTGACATCTAGTGAAACAATTTTCTTCTTCTTGATATCTACAGCTACATGTATCTTCAGATAACCTTTTCTTACATTCCATTTATGAGGCAGCAGCCACTCACCTCTATTAGTTACCTTTATTCCAGTGCTATCTAATACTATGACAATATGGTTTCCTATTCTTTCATTGATTTTGATATCAAGTTTGTTTACTTACTCTTCTGTTTATTGTACTATAATCAGGAATAGACGGTACTTTTCTCCCTGCGTGTGCTGTTACTACACCCTCAGTCTGTCTAAACGGTAAATGAAAATATATTCGCATATAACCAAGTAATTGAACAAAAGAATTGGTATACCTGTATGATGCACCTTCTTTACCCTGGTTCATCCTATGAAGTTCATTATTCCAATTGTCAATAACATCAAAATCAAGTATTATTTCACCACGTCTTACCAATGACTCATTATAGGTACGCCAGTTAATCACTATAGATGACGTAATATCGTCTAAGCTAAATACTATGAGGTCAAACCATATCAACAGAACGGTGAGTTATGCAACAATGTAGTTTTATTGTATACCGTGTATAATTGATATTGCTATAACTGATCCTGCAATTATGTCAATTCCGAATGAAGATACTCTAGAAAAGGTCTAATTAACTGTTCTACTACTGCTACCGGTCGTGTTAACTTAACTGCCTCACCTTCTTATACTACTAAATTTTATATGAGGTTTGATAACGCTATTATGCATAAACACAATAAGAATTAGCCACTTGTATAGATGTTGGAGATTATAGTCCAGTTTTTGTACAAGGATAGTAATCATCAAATGCTTCAGTTCTATCCTTTCGATATTCGGTTGTTCTTCTACAACTATGCTCTTTTCATATGCATAGAATATGAGAGAATGTTCGCAGCTATAGTTTTATCGCTAAGTTAACACGACCCTGCTACCAACATCTGTTGTTTGGCTACCAATCTGCTACTTCTCCTACTACTATGATAAATATGTTTTACGACTTTTGGTGTATGGTAAAGGATTATGGAGCCTTTTTGATTTGATTCGATTTGATTTGGTCTACAGTATATCTCTCTATATTACCAAACTAGTACAAAAAGTATCTAGTGCGTCTACAAAATCCTATTACCAAAAATAATTATGGCTGTTCAATCACATATCTATATATGATTGAAAGCCATTTCCAATTTATATTTTTATAGAAAAATTAGATCATGGAAAAGCTTTTGTAACAGCACCTTGGGTTCCAAAGATTTGTAGAAGCCCATTTTGAGACGTAAAGTACAGGCCTAGTACTCTATAACTATTTGTGCTTTGAATTTGTCCCCAGGAAAGACCATGACCATCCAACGTTACCCTAAATGGCTTATCAGCTCCTGATGACTCTTTGGAATCTAGCAGATATCTTGGTATTTGCATAGTGAGTAATCCTGGTGAGGATTGATGTTGTGTTGGAGCTAGGATAACATCAAGACTTGTTCTAGGTTGGTCTGGTGCCATTGTAATAACTTGCCCTAAACTGATGCTATAGGATACTGTGACATTTGAACAACCAGAGCACCATACACGGGGAGGATTTAGGGGGTAGTGGTTAGTATATCCTGTTGCTACAAGGCTCTTTGCAGCATTTTGTTGAGCGGTAGTAAGTTGAGCGTTTGCAATCTGCTGGTGGCCAGAGATAATCATCATCATGCCAATGGCAGCGAGCAAAGGTGTTATCACCAAAAGCCTCATAAAAATTATCTTTGAGTGATGGTAGAGGTGGTGACTAGAATTCATTATTTTGTTTTTTATCATTCTTAAGAAAACCAATATATCTTGTATTTAAGGGTTGGCTTTAATGACTTTATATTCTTACTACCTAGCATACAGAGGGTGCTATGGATATATGTTTGTGTCTCTTAATTGGTACTATATATATTATGACTATGATGAACTAAAATTCTGCAAACATAAACATAGTCTGTTAACAATGTATAATCTTAAAGTTTTTTATGAATGATGAATCAAGACTTGGCAAGAACAGAATAGAAACACTCACAGATAATATTTTTGCAGTTGCTATGACCTTATTGGTTTTAAATATTGGCGTTCCGAACATATCCTCACATTCGGTTGGTAGTTTTTAAATTCGTGGGCTAATATCATCATCTGGGTACATCTTATGAGTTTTCATTCTTACTATTACAAATAGTGGAATAACAGAAAATGTAAGCAATTGTGCAATAGTGTAATTCAGAAAAGATACAAACAAAGTGACAGTGTAAAATGACGGGATCACACACATTTATCAGCGTGCGCTTTGCAGCATGAGTAGAGGGTACCTTACCTTTTGTGACATAAAAAATATGATGAGAAGCAGCGAGCCAGCAGAAATTTCGATCGATGCTATAAAAAATAATGATCTTGGATTTTTTGATTGTTCTTCTGCTACACTTCCAAGTGGTAAGGGTAATAAGTATTAGGAATATTAAAGATAGTGAAACAATCACGTCGTCTAAATCCTTAATATATTCTAATAGAGTAGTAAAAACTACCCAGTAAAAGAAGACTACTATAAAACTACCTTATATGCTGCAAGTGTATGAAAGAAAATTTCCTCTTGAAAAGCGTTTGGACCAGTGGTTACTAGAGCAGCAAGATTGTATACTAGTAATACAACAGCTACCACCATTACT
>Ga0075425_100008774_pt1 | contig 10743 bp, 11 predicted proteins | sample SoiMethybrSBSTD4_FD_75300 | JGI IMG/M metagenome (GOLD analysis project Ga0075425, IMG submission 75300) | Bulk soil microbial communities from a Populus tree surrounding site in Tennessee, USA - Soil MetaG P. TD hybrid SBSTD4 | ecosystem: Environmental > Terrestrial > Soil > Tree plantation...
GACCGGGCGATCTAATCTGGCGAGCCGCAGGAAGGGCCGGCAGCTCGGAGGCGCAAGGCGATCGACCCAGTTGCCCTCGGGCGCGTCGGGCAGGACCGCATGGGCCGGCGAGGAAGGTTTGCTGCTCATGGTTGGCGAAGTGCTCGCTGCCGCGCCTTTGACGATCAAACCCGTGCACCAGGCCGGTGCGGGGGCCGACTATAGCACGCGCCATTTCGCCACAAGATCCGCTAAAGCTTGAGCACGGCGGTGAGTTCCCTCAGCGAAGCAATGGTGTGCTGCGGTCGACCGCCCTCGGCCGGCTTGGCGCCGGCGTGGATTTTTTGCGCGCCTGGCCTGTCGACCATCACAGTCACCCAGCCTCGCGCGTTGGGGGCAACGAAATCCTTAGCCGGGTTGTCGCCGACGTAGACGAAACGGTCGGCATCGCCGCCGAGCGCAGCCTCCATCATTTGGAAACTTTGTTGATGGGGCTTGGCAAAGGCGCGACCGCCAAGCGCATCGGTATAGACGATTTCGCGAAAGTGCCGCGCCACACCCAGCGCCTCGACCTTGCGCCTTTGCACGCTGTGGGTGCCATCGGTGATCAAGCCCAGTCGCAACTGGCCGCCAAAGTGGCTGAGCGCCCAGGCCGCATCCTCAAACAGCATCAGGCTCGGCACGTGACTTCGGTAGGCTTGCAAAAGGCCGGCGAGATGCTCTGGTCGGTGATCGGGCATGCGCGCCGCGAGCGCCAGTTGAAACAGCTGACCGAGATGCCCCTGGTCCAAAAGCCTCGTCATGTCCGCCGCCAGCCCGGTCAGACCGAGGCTCGTTTGCGCCCACAGCCCCGCCGCGGCAAATCCCGAAAGCGCAAACTGACGCTCGGGATAAAGGGTATCGTCGAGGTCGAAGACCAAAACCAGGTTCAGCATCGCGACGCCAACCGAGGATGCCGCGTCTCGAAAAGGTGCCAGACCGCGAGTGCGAATAGAACGACCGCCATGGCCTGGTGCGCGATGCCGAGCAGCGGGGGAACCTGGCTGATGAGGGTGTAGATGCCGAGCCCCAACTGCGCCGTGACAGCCAGCGCCAAACAGCCGGCAGATACCCGTGCGCCGGGATCTCGCCGTGAGCGGGCCAGGACCACGGCGCGCCAGAACACAGCCAGCAACAGCGCGTAGGCCACGAGCCGATGATTGAATTGCACGGTCAGCGCGTTCTCGAACAGGTTGAGGTACCAGGGCTCGATGGCCCACAGCCCGGAGGGGATCAGCCGACCGTCCATCAACGGCCACGTGTTGTAGGCATGGCCGGCCTTGAGACCGGCCACCAAGGCGCCGAGGATGACCTGCAGAAAGACCAACGGGACAATAGCGGTCGCGGCACACCCAGGGGCTTGGGATGGCGCGCCTTGCGCGCGCGCGCGCAGGCTCAAGGCCGCCCACACCAGGGCCGCCAGAATGAGAACACCAAGACCCAAGTGCAGGGCGAGGCGGTACTGGCTGACGTCAACGCGTTCGCTCAACCCCGAGCTCACCATGTACCAGCCGAGCAAGCCCTGCAGGCCGCCGAGCGCAAAAATGCCGGCCAGGGTTAGGCCGAGGCGGCGCGAGAGGTAACCGGCCGTCAGAAAGCACAGAAACGGTAGCAGGAAGGCGATGCCGATCAGGCGGCCCAGGTTCCGGTGCGTCCATTCCCACCAGAAAATCGCCTTGAAGGCGTCGAGGCTCATGCCTTTGTTGAGGTACTCATACTGCGGGATTTGCTGGTATTTGCGAAATGCCTCCTGCCAATCCGCGTCTGTCAATGGCGGCAGCGTGCCGATGATGGGCTGCCATTCCGTGATCGAGAGGCCCGAGCCTGTGAGCCGGGTGGCACCTCCCAGGCTGACCATGAGCAAAACCAAGCCCGCCAACGCGAAAAGCCAGACCCGAACGGGCGCCAGGTTCGGAGCCTTGCCGGCGGCAGACGTGATCGCATGGGCCATGGCGGCAGTCATAGAAGGCTTTCTTGCAGTTTGGCATGCGGCGCTTCGCCGGAGCCGGCAGCCCTGCATCTAAGGCGGCGGCGCCCGAGCCGGTGACCACGCGTTGCCAGCGGCGAGCGCAAAGGGGGCTCCGAGCCCGAGAGCTCCTTCTCATGCCGGCGTCTGTGGCGCAGCTGGCGACACTTCTATCTGTTACTGGCCGTGGTGTGGGGTTTGATGGCGGGCGCGCGTCGCACTCAACGCCCGGCGGCGTAGCCTTGCATCCCCCGAGCATTAGCGGCCGCTTTGCGCCGACCGCCGTCCTGCGCTGCCGCACTGAGACGGCCTTCCGACCAATCCGGGCCCACTTCGACCCGGTGGCCGCGCCGTTCGAGCTCCTTAATGGTTGCCTTGGGCAGCCGGCCTTCCACCACCAAAACGCCCGGGCGTGCCGTACGCGGCCAAAAAGACAGGGGAAAGTGCTCGATGTGCCAGGAGGGGGCGTCAATCGCCTGCTGCAGGTTCATCTTCGGGGAGGCCGTACGGGCGCTGGCATGGCGCAGGAACATCTGGCAGCTCCATTGGTCCTGCTGATCGCCACCGGGCGTACCCCAACTCATGTAAGGTTTGCTGTCGCGAAGCGCCATCCCAACCGACAGGGTCGAGCGCGGCCGCTTGCCGGGTGCGAGCGATCCCGGCAGCCCTTCGTCCAGCCAGAACATTTGACCGCGCGAGCCGAGCGGCCATCCGAGATCCGGAATCACCGGAGAGGATTGCAACCAGCCCCCCGACGGGGTCGCCGTGAACATGTTGCCCGCCTTGTCGATGATGTCGATATGCACGGTGTCTCCGATCACCTTGCCATCTGCGCTCACCCGCAGGTCGCCCTGATCTGCCCCGTGGCCCGTGTGCAGCTCGGCGAAGGTGGGCTCACCCGCTCCGGCCGCCGCCGCGCGCGCCTCTTTTACAATGACGCGCCCCGAGAAACCCTTGATGTGCCCGGGCCGCTGCTCCATCGAGGCGTCCTTTCCAATCAGCTGGCGCCGTTCGGCGTTGTAGCTTTCGGACAGAAGGGTCTCGAGGGGAACGTTCGCGAACTTGGGATCACCGTAAAAAGCTTCACGGTCGGCATAGGCAAGTTTGGCGCATTCCACCCAAAGGTGGACAAACTCGGGATCGGTCCCCGGCAGCTGGTCGAGATCGAATCCCTTGAGCAATGCCAGCATCTGCAGAAGAACCGGACCCTGGGTCCAAGGTCCCGGTTTCAGGACGCGGTAGTTGCCATAATCGAGATGGACCGGTTCCTCGAGGGTCGGCAACCAGGTGGCCATGTCGTGCGCCGTCAAGACCCCCCTGTGCGGCCGGCCGCTCACGTCCATGACTTCGGTGCTACGGCAAAAGGCATCGATGGTTTCGGCCACGAACCCCTGGCTCCAGGCGCGACGCGCGCGTTCGATTTCCAGCTCACGGCCACCGCCACCCGCCTCCGCTTCGCGCAGGATCCGCTCGTAGGTTTCGGCGTGCTTGACGTTCCTGAACAGCGAATTAGGCAACGGCACCTTGCCGCTCGGCAGGTAGATGGCCGCCGATGTTGGCCAATGTTGGCGAAAGAGATCGGCAACAGTGGCGATGGTCGAGCACCCGCGCTCCACCAGAGGATAGCCGTTGCGCGCGTAGCCGATTGCATGCTCGAGCACATCGCGCAGCCGCAAGCTGCCAAAGTCGCGCAAGATCAGCATATAGGTTTCGAATGTGCCCGGCACGCAGGCGGGCAGGAGCCCCGTGCCCGGCACGATGTCGAGACCGAGCGTCCCACGATAATGTGCGATGGTCGCACCAGCGGGCGCGGTTCCCTGCCCGCACACGACGATCGGCTGGTTGCGCTTGACGTCGTAGAGCATGACCGGAACGTCCCCCCCGGGCCCACACAGGTGGGGCTCCACGACCTGCAGCGCGAAGGCGGTGGCGATACCGGCGTCGAAGGCATTGCCTCCCCGCTCCAGAATGGCCATGCCAACCGCGGTGGCGATCCAATGTGTCGTGGCAACGACCCCGAAGGTACCGTCGATCTCCGGCCGGGTGGTGAAAGGACCCGCGTTGATGTTTGGGCTGGACATCGGCACTGCTCCAGTTGCTCGCCTCATCTCAATCAACGGGCAGCCTATGGGTCGTGCCGCCCAAATTCAACGGGTGGCGCCATTGCGGCTAGCCCGAATTTTTATTGTGCAGCGCCAGTTCGGCGATGCACGCCTTGAGGCCGTCGCGCCAATGCGGTAGCCGCACAGCAAAGGTGGATGCAAGCTTGCTGCAATCGAGGCACGAATTGGCTGGGCGTTTCGCCGCCACGGGGTATTCGGCCGTCGTGATCGGCAGCACGGGCAGCGGAGCTATGCCAAGAGGAAGTGCTGCCTCGACAATTGCCATGGCAAACTCGTGCCAGGTCGTCTCCCCGGTTCCGGCGGCGTGATAGACGCCCCAAGGCGAGGCCTGAGGCGCGGCTATCCTGTCCGCGATTGCCAGGATGGCTTCGGCAAGGTGTACCGCATAGGTAGGATTGCCACGCTGGTCGGCCACGACGCGCAACTCTGGCCGCTCCTTAGCCAGCCGCAGCATGGTTCGCACAAAATTGCTGCCGTGCGCGGCATAAACCCACGCCGTGCGCAGAATGATGTGGCGGCTATTCGCCGCCGCCACCGCCGCCTCGCCCGCGAGCTTGGAATGGCCGTAAACCCCGGTCGGCCCCGTCGCGTCTTCCTCCTGGTAGGCGCCAACCTTGCTGCCATCGAAGACATAGTCGGTGGAAAGGTGAATGATGGGACAGTCGTGTATGGCTGCAAGTGCGGCCAGGGCGCCCGCGCCATCGCGATTGATCGCATAGGCCATGGCCGGATCACGTTCGGCATTATCAACGGCCGTGTACGCAGCGGCGTTGACGACGAGATCGGGTTTGAGCTCGCCCAGGGTGCGCTCTAGGCCCCTGGGCTGCAGAAGATCAAAACCAGGACGTCCCTTGCTCTCGACGACATGCCGGCTGTGCCGCGCCGCGCAGGCGTAAAGCGCACGAGCGACTTGGCCTTGCGCGCCAGCGACGAGAATTTTCATGTGCTCTCCCGAAGGTGAGGGCCACGCGGAAATGTCGCCCAGTTCTGAGCCAATGGCCTGGTCCCCTTACTCAAAAAACGGCGGCCCGTTTGATCAGTGTGCGAAGCGCGCTCGCATGCGGGCAGCCTCACGTGTTCTTGCCCCTGCGCGCAAGCGCGACCAGGGCCACGATCTCGAACAGCATTTGTGCCGCGGCCTGCGCCGTATTGGTGGTTGGATCGTATTGCGGAGCCACCTCCACGACGTCGCCACCGATGACGTTGAGGTTTGCGCATCCGCGCACGAGGTCCATCGCCTCCCGGGTGCTGAGCCCGCCCGCTTCGGGCGTACCGGTCCCAGGTGCGAACGCCGGATCAAGGCCATCGACATCGAAGGAGACATAGACTGGTCCGTCACCTACGACCTCGCGAATCCTTTGCACGGTTCGCTCGGTGCCAAGCTGCACAAACTCTTCGGCGTGAATGACGGTCATGCCGCTCTCGTAGGAAAACTCCCATAGGAACTCCGCGCCGCCGCGGATCCCAATCTGGATGGTGCGCTCGGGATCGAGCACCCCGTCGAGCACCGCCTGGCGAAATGGTCCGCCGTGGTGAAATTTTTGACCTTCGAACGGCGGACCCGTATCGCAATGAGCGTCGATGTGCACGAGGCCCAGCGGCTGCTGCCGCCCGAGAACCTTCAGGATCGGCAGGCTGATCGAATGGTCGCCGCCAACGCTGATCGGCGCCACCCGCGCTGCGGCAATGGCCTCGAAGAAGCGCTCGATATCCTCGTGGCTGTCGCTCAGACTGTAGCGGCTACGGAAGGGCACATCACCGATGTCGGCAACTTTGAGCTCCGCGAGGGGCGCCAGACGATGCACATGGTGATAGGGGCCAAGCCGTTCGATGCCGCGCACGGCCCGCGGGCCGAGACGGGCCCCGCTCCGGTTGGTGACGCCGAGGTCCATGGGCACCCCGACCAAGGCCGCCTCGAGGCCGCCGAAGTCGGGCGCGGCCGGCGCGTCGAGCCGCAGCGGGGCGCCGAGAAAGGTTGACACGCCTTCGTAGGGTTTCGGACGCCGGTCGGTGCCGGCAAAGATCATGTCCGCAACCCTCTTGAAGTGCGGGTTCCTGACGGCGCCCGGGGCCTGCGAAGCGTAGTGAGCGCGCAGCTTTGAGAGCTTCTTGCGATCCATTCGACACTCGTGCGTTTGCTGACCTCGGCGCCCAGTTGCACGGCGCTCCAGCCCCTGTTCGTGCAGGCGCGGTTGCGCCGGTTCCTACCTATCCTGTGCGCTAAATTCGCGCATTTTCGCTGATTGTGCACAACGAAGGGGAGCCCGCCTAGCCAAAGCACCGGCTGGCGCGGGCGCGCGGTGGCCTGCCGTGCGCACGGATTTGCATAGAGCCTTGCCTGACACCGACATCTGTCCGCCAGTTGAGACGCCTGCCTCCGCAACGCCGCGCAGCGCCCCGCGTCAGCCCTTGACGTGTTCCACATGCTCAAAGGCATCGGTACGGGGCGGGGAGATCAGCAGGTCGGCAAGTTCGCCCCAGACCGCCTGCAGCCGGGCGACGGCCTTCTTGGCGGCCTCTTCACTGGCATAAGCCGCTATTACGACGCCGCGACCATCGCCGCGCCAGGCAACGTAAATGTCAACGACGCCCGGCAGCGTCTTGGCGATCGGGGCAATTTTGGCGATTTTGTCGGAGAGCTTCGCCAGACCTGAGGGCTCGACCTCAAATGAGGTAACACGAACATACATCGTGGGCGTTCCTCCTTGCCTGACTTGTGCTTGACCGCGAGCGGTCGCCGCGCACGAGCAAATCGACGCCGGCGAGCGCTTGACCGTGCCAACTACCTCGGCATCAAATGGTGTGCAAGAACGACGCTGTTCGCAGGAGAACGAAGATGAGACTGCGCCTAGCAACGGCCTGCCTGGTCCTCTTTGCCGGCCTGCCGTCCCTGGCCACGGCCGAGGCGCCTAAGAAGGGAGGCACGCTCACCTACGCCGTAACGGCGGAGGCGCCGACCACCGATTGTCATGCCACAACGACCTACGCGGCCATCCACGTGCTCGCCCCCCACTACTCGCTGCTGCTGAAGGTCGACCCGGACAACTATCCGAAGCTTAAACCCGATGTGGCAGAGAGTTGGAACGTCTCCGCTGATGGCCTGACCTACACCTTCAAGATCCGCTCGAACGCCGTCTTTCACGATGGCAGTCGGCTCACGGCCGCCGATGTGAAGGCGACCTTCGATCGGCTGCGCGCGCCGCCTGTCGGCATTATTTCCATCAGGCAGGCCTTGTTCGCCGACATCGCTGCAATCGACACGCCTGATCCGGCCACCGTCGTCATGAAGCTGAAGGCACCGGATGGCTCATTCCTCGATACTCTGGCCCTGCCCTATAACTGCATCTATAGCGCCGAGCGGCTGGCTCGGGATGCCAACTATCCGGCCAAGACCGTGGTGGGCAGCGGACCGTTCCAATTCGTGGAGCATGTCAATGGATCGCATTGGGTCGGCAAGCGCTTCGACAAGTATTGGGACGGCGCCAAGCCCTATCTCGACGGCTTTCGGGCGATCTTCATCAAGTCGCAAGCCGTGGTGACGGCCCTGCAGGGTGGCCAGATCCAAGCCGAGTTCCGCAGCATCTCGCCCGGCGAGCGCACGCAGCTGCAGAACAGCCTCAAGGAGCGCATTACGGTCCAGGAATCACCATGGGTTTGCAAGATTGACTTACTGTTCAACACACAGGCCAAGCCATTCGACAATGCTAAGATCAGACAGGCCCTGTCGATGGCCGTCGACCGTTGGCAGGCCTCCGACGCACTTTCCAAGATTACCATCGTCAAGCCGGTCGGCGGTCCGCTGCTGCCCGGGTCGCCACTCGCGCTCAGCGCCGAGGAGCTCGCCAGCCTGCCCGGTTACGGACGCGATATGGAAAAGGCCAGAGCCGAGGCCAAGCGCCTCTTGGCCGAAGCCGGAGCCCAAGACCTCAAAGTCAAGCTGATCAATCGCAACGTCAATCACCCCTTTACGCCCGTCGGCGTTTTCATGGTCGATCAGTTCCGGCGCATCGGCGTGACGGCGGAGCATACGCAGCTCGACGTTTCGCAGCAGAAGGCGGCGATTGCGAACGGCGAGTACCAGGTGGCGATCGACGCCTTCTGCGGCGATACGGACGACGCCGGGCCGCTGCTGTTGCCTTATCTGTCGAAGGAGCGCTCACCACGCAATATGACGCGCAACAGCAATCCCGAGCTCGATGCCCTTTATGACGAGTTCAAGCGCGCCACCGACCCCGTGGCCCGCCTAACTCTGGCGAAGGACATGCAGCGCAGGGTCATCACCGATGCCAATAGCGTTCCTGTCATTTGGTACAGCCGGATCGTCGCGCATGTGGCGAACATGAAGGGCTGGAAGATCATCCCGTCTCACTTTGCAAACCAGGACCTCGCCGACATTTGGCTCGAGTAATGCGGGTAAGAAGCCATCGCCCTGCGGCGCCCCCGGCTCGCCCGCACTTGGCGCGGGGCCGCAGATCGCGGCCTGAGGTGGCCTGCGCTTGCCGCAAGCGGTTGTGCTTGCTAGATAGCTCGGGCAACGGCCGGGACCCAAGCGCGCGCGCCCCCCGCACCTGTTGGGGAATAGTTTAATGGTAGAACAGCGGACTCTGACTCCGTTAGTCTAGGTTCGAATCCTAGTTCCCCAGCCACTTGATTTCACTCAGCTTTCCTCGTTTTACGCTGCGACTCAACGGGACCAGTCGGGAGCTTAGACTAGGCAGCCGGCGCATCAGCACGAATTCGATGTCCAGCCGCGGCATGCAGCGCGCATCCTGGTGCGCCCGACGGGATAGCTGCTGCGCGTCGCCGTTGACACGTCCTGCGCGTCTGCGCACGATTGAATCTTGACCATGACGTGAACACGAATTATATCCGCGCGCCATGGACCGGCTTGCGACCCTATCCCGACTAAGTTCGCGCTCACGCTATTTGCGCTGAGCGGTCGCCCGCGCGTGCCTAACGCGCACTTGTCCATCCCAATCCCCAAACTGCCCCTGTAGCCCAACTGGTAGAGGTGCCGCGCTCAGAACGCGGAGGTTGCTGGTTCGAATCCAGCGAGGGGCACCAGACACAGCCGTAAACCCCATGGAAGCGCAAACCCCATTGGCGAGGGGGCCGGTCTTGAAAACCGCGCGTGCCGCAAGGCTTTGCAGGTTCGACTCCTGCCGCTTCCGCCACCTTTGGACGGTTGGCCGAGAGGTAAGGCACCGGCATGCTAGGCCGGCGAACCCGCAAGGGTGCGGAGGTTCGATCCCTCCACCGTCCGCCATTCGCGCGCGTAGCCCAACTGGCAGGAGGCGTCACCTTGAGGAGGTGAACAGTGCTGGTTCGAATCCAGCCGCCCGCACCAATGCCACGGTAGCCCAACTGGTAGGAGGCAGCGGCTTCAAACCCCGCGCAGTGTCCGTTCGAATCGGACCCGTGGCACCAGGCTGGCGTAGCCCAATCGGTAGAGGCGGCGGGCCTAAACCCCGCACAGTGTCCGTTCGAATCGGACCGCCAGCACGGGTCCTTTCCGCTCAGTCGGCCGTAACTCGGCGGCGTGAAACGGAGTGGCGGGCGTAAGAGAGGTTCAATCCACACACCACTAGGAAACTCGCGATGAACGACCCAGAGGTCTTGCGTCTGTTCCGCCGAATGGAAGAGCTCCGCAACAGGGGCCCCGGTAGGTACGTTGGCCGCAGGGTATGGCACTCGCGCCCGTTCGGAGAACGTCTTGCCTACATTCTTCGAATGGCTGGAATACTGGATCGAGCGCTCGATAAAGGACGTGGAGAGGGCTCGACTGACGCGCAAGCAACGGCAGAAACGCGGGCTTTGATCAGTATCGGGTCGCATGTCATGCGAGTCCGTCGCGAGCGACCCGATCGACGAGGTTCAGGATTGTTGGGATGCGGTGGTCGCCGTGCATCTGACGAACACATTCTGCAGCTTTTTTCACATCGATACCGGCTGAGGTGACGAAAAGCGGGCGCTTACTCGCGCCGCGGAACACCGGGATTGACCAGGTGTCGTTCTGATACCGGGTTTTCGCGACGCCAATGACAGGGGTACCGCTTCTCAAGCTTGCGAAGAGGTGTCCGCCTAGGCCTGACAGGCCGTGGGCATCGAGCCACACGTAACCGTCGATAACGATCGCTTCGATCCGCTCTTGGAACTCGGAAATAATCGCCGACAACAACGGCAGTTCACGCTTGTAGAAAGCACCAGGCTCGTAATCTGCCGCAGGACCATCGAAGCGACGAACCAAAACTTGACTCGGGACATCGGCATCCCATGACTTGATTAGAGCACCAGCAACAGCCGCCGCCGCATCGCCGTAGGCAACGTCAAGGCATGCAATAGCGGGTATCTTCGACATTTCATCCTTTTTGGATCTTGTGACCTCCGCTCGTCACCCATCCTCAGATCAATTCGGCGACTTTCGGCAGCTTCTGGCATCGACTGAGAAATCTACCGTGCAGCAACGATTGTGTCCGGTATTTGAGGGGCTTCTGCCGTGCCTGCGAGCTGGCCGGTATGGCCGAGTAGGTGAGGATGTTGGCCATCCTCACCCCTCACAGATCCGGACGTGCAGATTTCCCGCATCCGGTTCTTCACGAGAGAGCTTCGCTCACAGCGGTGTAGCGGTGGACGATC
>Ga0075425_100008777_pt1 | contig 10741 bp, 11 predicted proteins | sample SoiMethybrSBSTD4_FD_75300 | JGI IMG/M metagenome (GOLD analysis project Ga0075425, IMG submission 75300) | Bulk soil microbial communities from a Populus tree surrounding site in Tennessee, USA - Soil MetaG P. TD hybrid SBSTD4 | ecosystem: Environmental > Terrestrial > Soil > Tree plantation...
GGCAGACGCGGTCTTGCAGTTCGGCGTCGCGCAGAAACACAATTGCCTGGTCGACGTATTGGAGCTTGATCTTTTTATAGGTTTCTTCCTTGAGCAGGTCACCGTGCCAGGCTTTGCCGCCGCGCCTTTTAATGGCCCGGGCCACCTTCTCGTTGGGCACTAGGTAGCGCACCTCGCGCTGCTCCGCAGCAACATTGCGCATAAACTGGAATAAGAGATCGTCCTCGCAAATGGCTAAGTATTGCATTAGCGTGCCCCGGGTGAGAATTTAGCGCGGGAGTTTTTGCGAGGGCAAATCGGCGGAGACATCGCTCGTTGGCACGGTCGGAGTCTAGCACCAGGGGCAGGACCAATGCTAGGGCAAAAATTTGCTCGAAAGTTTATACGTAAACTATTTGCGCGATGATCAATAGCGGCGAGCGTAGGTTCGGCCTTCCGAAATTCACTGATGCCGAGCGCGAGCGGCGCTGGTCGGGGGTCCGCGAGCTCATGCGCCGAAACCAAATCGACGCAATTATCGGTTTTCCCAATCAAAGCCACTGGGATCAATTTCAAGCCGACACTCGTTATCTGACTCATATCGGCGGCAATCAAACAGAAGTCGCGGTGGTGTTTCCCCTATCCGGCGAGGTCACGGCGTTCGTCCGGGGCGATAATGAAATCGAGTGGTGGCGCATCGCTCAAGATTGGGTGCGTGAGATTCGCGCGAGCCGTCGCTCGTGGGGCGAACCCGTTGTCGAGCGCATGAAGGAGCTCAAACTCGACGGCGGCCGCATCGGCGTCAGTGGTTTGAGCGGATTATTGCGCGCGCCCGAGGGAACCGTCGTTGCGGGAATACTCGAGAAGGTTCGCCGCGCATTTCCCGGAGCGCGTTTCGAGAATGCCACGGAACTCTTGCAGGAGGCACGCGCCGTCAAAGGCACTGAGGAAATTGCCTGGATCGAACGTGCCGCGGAAATACTCGATCGCGTGGTTGCGGCCTTGCTCGCGAAGGCGAAACCCGGCGTCATGGAAACTGAGATGGTTGCGACGATCTGGCACACGATCATCATCAACGGCGGCGACTATCCCTCGATGACCCATTGGGGCGCCGGAGCTGGTGTCCCTTGGGCTTGCCGCATAGCGCCGCATCGGGCGCTTCAGGCCGGTGACATGATTAACACGGAGCTCGAAGCCAAGTACGGCGGCTACATTGCGCAAACTGTCCAGGCGGCGAGCCTTGGAAAAATCCCCACTGACCTGAAACGGGCCTTCGACGCGAGCGTTCGAGTTTTTGACGAGCTCATCAACTTTATGCGTCCGGGTGTTTATTTCCGCGACGTCGTGCTGCTCTACCAGAAACTGGTTCGCGACTCCGGTCACACGCCCAAAGGCATGCTGCTTCACGGCCGCGGTCTCGGTGAGGATCGCCCGCAGGTCACCGGCGAGGTCGCCGGAGACATTCATAACAGCGCCACCTACACGCAGCATCTCGATCTGCCGCTGCTGGAAGGCAACGTTTTTGTGCTCAAACCGGGCGCAATGCCCGGTTACGCGGCCGATTCGATTCGTTGCGGCGACACCGTTGTGATCGAAAAACAGGGCGCGCGCCGCTTGGGTAAAAGGTCCTTCACTTTTCCGGAACTCTGCTGACGCGAAATGCTGCCCCCTTCAAATTTTTTGCCGGATCCGTTGACGGGTCGCCAGGCTTTTTTGTACTTTGCCGTGAACGAATTTTTTCCCGGAGGTAATTCAATGGTCGCGGAAATTCGTTACGGCATCGAAACCATCGACCACATCGCCATCCCCGTGCGCGACCTGACGCTGAATCAATCGTTTTACACGGACGTCCTCGGTCTAAGGTTCAAGACGCTGCGGCGCAATCCTGACGGCAGCCCGCGCCAGACCTACGTGCTCGCGGGCGAAAACATTATTGGACTTCACCTGCCGGGCGTCAGCGCGGCACCATCCCCGAGTGCGGCGCCGCGCATCGGTATCGGGGTTACCCCGGAGCGTTTTGCCGAGATCGAGGAAAAGTTGCGTCGCGCCGAGCACCTGTTTCGGGGTCCGGTTGATCATTCGTCTGACGCGCCTCTGGTTCGCTCGCTCTACTTTGACGATTCCGACGGTAACCATTTGGAAGTGTGCGTTCGCCGGATCGAGCCACTGCGCGAATGCATCAGCCACACGGTTTTCGAAACCGTTAATCTTAAAAAGTCCCTGACGTTTTATTCGGAAGCCTTGGGCAGCGGCGTGGCGATCGCCTGCGGCAGAGAGACAATGGTTACGACGCAGAGTGGCCAAATGATTGGTCTCCTGGAAGTCGAAGAACTATCGGACCGGAGTAAAAAGCACGGTCGCGGTTGTCACATGGCGCTAAACGTCCCCCGCGAAGACTTCGATTCCATGGTCGCCTTGATCCAGCGCTACGGCGGCAAAACCCAAGGCGATAAGCGCGCCGACGACGGCTTACGCCCGCAAGGCGAGCGCAGTATTTATTTTTTTGATCTCGACAACAATCGCCTGCAGATCACCGCCCACGCGCCGAATCAGCCGGATGAATTACTCTCCGACGATGAAAAGTGGCGCCGCATCATTGCCAATCGCACAGAGCAGGGCCGCGGCTTGAGCCGGTGGGAGAGCGGCGGAAAAAAACTTCTTTAAATAGGCGCTAAATCGAACCAGAAGACCACGAGATAGGAACAAAAGATTACATTCTATCTGCCGGGCTAGCAGAATTCGAAGTCATGGTCCTACATGATAGTTATCAGTACAGAGGGGGGTAAGAAGATGGCAAGCGATAGATTATCCCTTCAGTTCGTTTTTTTCACTGCTCTTCTGTCGGCGATTTCGAGCTGCACCAGCCAAATCGTAAAGATGATTCAGCCACAGACTGGCGCCACCGCGGATTGCAGCGGTTCCAGTTATGGCTTCGGGCAGCTATTTACGGAAAGCTTTGTCGATAGTTGTGCGCGAGCTTACCAGGATCGCGGCTTTGTGCCGCTGGAAAGATTGAGTCCGGAAGCCCGTGCCGATTTGGCGAAACGCGGATTGCTGCCGAAGGAATAACAGCGGGCCGTCTTACCCACCAAGTGAGATCATTTCAATTTTACGATGACTGGCGGGATCGTATTTGGCGGAGTTCAACGCTTCAAGGCGCTCCATTGAATACCGATCACTCCGCTTCTGCCAAAGCGAGGTGAAAAACAACCGCAGCTCATCGTCAGTTGCCCCACCGCGCAGCAAGGCCTTGACGTCATGTCCTTCCTGGGAAAAAAGACACGTCACCATTTTGCCGTCCGCGGTGAGACGAAGCCGGGTGCAACTGCCGCAGAAAGGTTCGGTAACCGAGGCGATGACGCCGATATCGCCTCCGCCATCAACGAACTCGTAATCCACCGCCGGCGCGCTCCCTTGCTGCCGCCCAAGCCCCCTGAGCGGATATCTTGCGTTGATTTTCTCCAGGATCTCTTTTTTCGCCACAAGCTTGGCAGAGGTCCAATGGTTGGAGTTGCCGACGTCCATGTATTCGATGAAGCGCATACCAAAACCGTGCTGGCGGGCAAATTCCACGAGCGGAATAATATCGTCCTCGTTGACGCCGCGCTCGATTACGGCATTGAGCTTGATCGGCGCGAGCCCCGCTTCCTTAGCAGCGAAGATTCCTTCGAGAACTTTGTCGAGATCGCCGCGTTTGGTCATGGTTCTAAATTTCTCGCGATCCAAGGTATCGACGCTGATGTTCACTCGCTGCAATCCGGCGCTCTTGAGGGCGTGGACCCGCTCGGCCAAGAGAGCGCCATTGGTGGTCAGGCATAGATCCTTTAAGCCGGCGATCGCAGCGAGGTGTTCTACCAAGCTTGGCAAATCCTGACGGACCAACGGTTCACCGCCTGTGAGACGGATCTTCTCGACACCGAGTTCAACGGCGAGCCTGGCCAAGCGCGAAATTTCCTCGAATGTAAGAATTTCTTTTTTATTGATCCATTCATAGTGATCGAGCGGCATGCAATAGGTGCAGCGGAAATTACACCGGTCGGTCACCGAGATGCGCAAATCTTTAAGCGGTCTTTTAAAGCTGTCAGTTAGCATCCAATTCACTATGCAACAAAGGATCTAAGCGCGCAAGCCGGCGATTTTGCGCAAGAACTGAGCTTCCGGCTAGTTGGTCGATCTGGTATTCTAGCGCTGACATGAGTCTTCGCCAGCAGCAGGTGACCGTATTTGTCGGTACGGTCATTGTAATATTCGGCATATTCGGCATCGGCATCTGGTGGATCAACCAGCGGCTCACAACTGAAACCACACTCCAAACCGCCCTGCTGATGGCGCGGCAGGTCGAAATCGCCCTCGCCGATAGCCTGCGAGAACGCTCGGTGGTTGTCGAATCGCGCCAAACCGGTGGGACGCAATCCTCTTTTTGGAACTTTCTCGGCAATCTCCTGCCCGGCCGAAGTCCTGGCAGATCGACAACCACTACTACGACCCGCTACGCGCCACCGCGCCATGCCGAAGTGACTGGGTTGATGCAGGCTTTTGTCGATCGCAGCGCCAGCATCGAGGCGATGTGGGTCGTCAACGGCGAGGGTCGTCTGCTTTACAGCTCGGTGGAGGGAGAGAAGAATAAAGCTCCCGCCGCAGACAGCGTGATGGAAACAATCAGGAGCGGTCAGCCCATCATCAGTGCCAAACGGCAAGGAAACATTGACTATTATGATGTTTGGGTGCCATTACAAATGCCCTCAGGCGTGCGCGGTCCGGGTGGCTTGAGACTGTGGATTAACCCTGCGGACTGGACGGGGTTGTTGTCGGGGCTTTGGCATCAGGTCATTTTGCTGTTTGCTCTTGGTGGTGCTGTCGCGCTGATCAGTGCTTTTCTCACAACGGCGCTCTATACACGGAGATTTCGTTTGATCAGCGAGACCCTGCGCCAGGCGGAAGCGGGAACCTACGCGCACCGGCCGCAATATGCCAGCCATGACGAAGTCGGCGCGAGCTTGGATTTGATCGATCGTTTGGTGATGAAGCAAAGACAAAATGTCGGCGTGCCAGCGCCGGTACAGCGCCTGGCGATCGCAGCCCGCACCCTTGCCCACGAGGTAAAGACGCCGTTGAACGCCTTGGCGATTCATTTAGAGGTATTGCGCAGCAAACTTTCCCATGATGAGAGCGACGGAGCGCAATCGCTGCGATCCATAACGGCACTTGATTCGAGCCTTCGTCAAGTCGATCGGTTGGTGCGCGATTTTACCGATTACTCGGCGCCGGTCACCATGGAAAAAAAATCCGTGGATGTGGCAGAAGTTTTAGCTATGAGCCTGGAAAGCGTCAGAGCCGATTGTGCCGCCAAAAAGATCAATTTGGCGGCTGAGCCGATCAGCGGCCGTTGGTCCATTCAAGGCGATGCGACCCGCCTGCGACAGACCTTCGATAACCTTCTGCGCAATGCCATAGAAGCGCAACCGAACGGGGGCGAGATCAAAGTGAAGCCAAAAAAAAATGGCGATCAATTAATCGTCGATATCAGCGATCACGGTCCTGGCGTGCCACCGGAGCGCCGCTCGGAAATCTTTGAGTTCGGCAAAACCACCAAAACGGGTGGCAGCGGCATTGGCTTGCCGCTGAGCCAGCTCATCGTTGAAGCCCACGGGGGCTCTCTCACTTATCAAGACCATAATGGATATGGGAGCGGCGCGACGTTTCGCATCTCGTTGCCAATGGAGCCGAGTCACTAATGACACGTCCGCGCTCCACCGTATTGATCGTCGATGACGACGCCGCGACCCGCGCCGGCCTGGCCGTTCTGGTCGAAAATTGGGGCTATCAACCCATCGAAGCGGCCGATGGCAAATCGGCCCTGAAAATCTGCAATGATGAGCTACCGCGCGCGATCGTAACCGATCTGATGATGCCCGGCATGAACGGATTGGAGTTTGTGACTGCCCTTGGCGAGCGCGTGCGGCAGATCGCGATCGTTTTTGTCACCGGGCAAGCAACCATCGACTCTGCCGTGCAGGCGATCAAGCTCGGCGCTTACGATTATCTGCCCAAGCCGCTCGAGCCCGAGCGACTGCGTGCTGTCCTGGAAAAGGGTTTAAAACAGGTGTCCTTGGCGCGGGAGGCAGGCGCGCTCCGGGACAAGCTGGAGTCGCCGCTGGGATCCTACGGAGCTCTGATCGGAAAATCTCCACCGATGCGACGGCTCTATCAACAGATCGGCCAGATCGCGCCTACGGAGGCCGCGGTACTGGTGAGCGGCGAGAGCGGGACCGGCAAGGAACTCGTGGCGCAAACGCTGCATGAGTTGTCGTCACGGCGGGAGGGAAATTTGCTTGCGCTCAACTGCGCGGCGATCTCACCCACTTTGATGGAAAGCGAGCTGTTCGGTCACGAAAAAGGCGCATTCACAAGCGCCGTCGATCGCCACGTGGGCTGCTTCGAGCAATCCGACGGCGGCACGCTTTTTCTGGACGAGATTACCGAGATGGCGCTGGAAATCCAGCCGAAATTTTTGCGCGTGCTCGAGGAAAATCAAATCCGCCGCATCGGCGGCAATAAGAATATTCCCGTGACAGTTCGAGTGATCGCGGCGACCAACCGTCAACCTGCGGAGGCGGTGAAAGAAGGCAAGCTGCGTCAGGATCTGTTTTATCGACTCAACGTCTTCCACCTTGAGCTGCCGGCGCTGCGCGAGCGCGGTGAAGACATCGAGCTGCTGGCCGGATTTTTCCTGGAAACATTCGCAAAGAAATATAGCCGCTCAACACTGCCTTGGCAGACCGATTTTGCGCCAGCGCTCCGAGCCCACAGCTGGCCTGGTAACGTACGTGAGCTCCGCAACGCCATGGAGCGCCTCACTGTGTTGGCGAGCGGAAACAACCTGACAGCGAAAGACTTTCAACAGTACTGCTTGACTACACCCGTGGAGGAGTCGTCGGAGCTTGCGCCCATGTCACTTGCTGAGGCCGAGCGCCAGGCAATTGAACGAGCGTTGGGTGCCACCGGCGGAAACAAAACCCAAGCTTCTCAGCTTTTAGGCATTACGCCGAAGACTCTAAACGCCAAGCTCGCCTTGTACTCGAAAGAGTAATAATTTCCCTATCCCCAGTCGATTTCTTCCCAGTTCGCACCGGCAAAGGCCACATAATTACTGGATTCCGCTCTGGCACGGCGGTTGCCCGTATTGTTAACCAATGGAGGCCTTTGTCGTCTAAAGCTACAGCTGCCTTGAGGGAGTTGGCCATGGGGAAACATATCGCTCGCATATTTTCGGCCGGTCTGCTTGCTCTGCTTCTCATAACGCCACCCGTATACGCTTTTCGCAAGGATCGTATGCCGCGAGAGAGTTATGGCCAACAGACAGAACAGGAGATGGATCGTGTCCGGCGCGTCATGCTGCCACTGCTAAAGGTTACGAATCATCGTATGCCCATTGATGATATTCGCGTTTCCATTGTGGACAATCCGGAAATTAACGCGGCCAGCGCAGGCAACGGTCAGTATCTAGTGACCAGAGGATTACTGACCCAGGCGAATGATGATGAATTGCGCGGCGTGTTGGCGCATGAAATCGCACATGAAGACCTCGGCCATCCGGCGAGAGCACAGCTGGTTGGCACGGGCGTTGGCATTGGCGTCGCGCTTCTGGAACAATTTTTTCCCGGTAGCAGCGCATTGGCACCGCTTGCCGGATCGCTGATTACGAACAATTACACCCGCCCAATGGAACTGGAAGCCGACCGACACGCCGTGGCCTTGCTCGAGCGTGCCGGTTATTCCAAACAGACGATGATTGATACCCTTTCCTGGCTCGCGCAACTGAACGGCGACAGCGGCGGCGGGTTTTTATCGAGCCATCCGGCAACCTCAGAACGAATCCAAGCGCTCCGCGCGCTCCGCTAATCCGGCCAATTTACTGATCCAAATCTCGCCGAACTTGTGCTTTCTTCGGCCGGTAATTTTTCCCCAGGACCGGCCAATATTACTTGTCCAAAAACCGGCTGCACGCTTTTAAGTAATTGATTAAACGCCGGTTTTTCTCTGGCACTCGGGTTGCCATAACATCGGGGCATGAAGAAATTTCACAAGGACGCTACCAGGGAGATCGGTATGAAGGCACCCAATTACATGGCTATTTTGGCGATTCTCAGCGAGATGGCGCGCCGAGTTAATGAAAATATTTCAAAGGTGGATTTGAAGCCGCTTCAAGAGGCTCTTAGTGGTCAAAACACGGGGTCGTCAGCTTCGAATTCTTGAGAGCAGTTGAAATGAAACCGGGCAGGCTTATCGTGAGCTTAATTTTCGCAACCGCGCTTCTGCCCAACTGGCACGCAGCGGCAACGGCGGGCAGCACAGACAAACAGGTTCTGGAACAACGCGGCGGTAAGGCGACGGATCACATGAGCGAAAGAGGTTCGGCTAATACGAATGCGCAATGGTCGGCGGATCCGGAACGAGGTTGGGTACGTGCCGAGAAGCGACACGAGTTACATGAGCAAACCGGGACACCGAGGGATTTGAATCGGCAGTCTGACAAAGCAAAAAAGAAAAGAAAAAGTGACTAGCTCGTACGATCACAACAGGAGGAAAATTTATGTTGAACACTAAAACGATTGCACAAATCACGGGAACAGCATTTCTTGCCGGAGCGCTTTTCTTGGCCGGGTGCGCGGGCGGGCCGCTAAGCACGCGCGAGAAGGGCGCCGGCATCGGCGCGTTAGGCGGTGCGGCGACTGGCGGGATCGTCGGTGCCGCGGTGGGTCATCCGGGAGCCGGCGCCGCCATCGGCGGTGCTCTGGGTTTAGGCGCCGGTGCGTTGGTGGGTGATCAGTTACAGGGGCAGGAAAACGCCAATTACCAGCAACAGCAGCAGATCAATCGTAATCAGTACGAGATCCAGCGCCAGCGTCAGGAGATCCAGCGGCTCCAGCGCCAGCAGAGCGAATACTAACCAGCCACGGCTCCGCGGAGGAGAAGCAAATGAATACATTCATCAATGAAAAAATCCTCTGGGCCGGAGCCGGTGCGTTATTGGCTCTGCTCGTCGCTTTCTTGCTCGGTGGCGTGTATACGATCACGCCACCGAGCGGACCGGTGGATACTGCCTACAAGATAAACCGCTTCACCGGTAAAGTCTGGCTGATTAAGACCTACGCCAAGCCTCTGGCTCAGGGCCAGGTGCGAGTGTTGGCGGCGCGTGAAGCCGAAGTCGAAAAAACTCGCGAGCTCAAAGACGATGATGTCGAGTCGTTCGCGATGAATCAGCCCGTTCCGGTCACAGCCGGTCGGCGTCGATGATCTGAACCCGTCTGCTGCTCTCAAAAAACAGTCTTCGCAATTTATCCCGCCGTTTGACACCTCTCAATCCTCCGAATAAGCTTCGGCGCGTCGACACCGCTCGACGAAATTCCAAGGAGGATCGTTATGAATATCATCGATGCCGACGGGCATATCGTCGAAAACGCCAGTGATTTGCGCAGGTACTTACCGACACCATATTCAAAACGGACCGGCGCACTGCTGCCCTCCGATGGCATGGATACAAATATGGGCGGAGCCTTGGGCGGCATGGAGCATAACGACGTTCCCACCCGGCTGAAAGACATGGACAAGGAGGGGATCGATGTTTCGGTGTTGTTTCCCACCAGCAGTTTCTCAGTCAACAGCCTGATCGAGCGTGACTATGCCGTTGCGTTCGCGCATGCGTACAACGACTTCATTGCCGACGTCTGCAAACAAAGCCCCCGCCTCAAAGGCATTGCGCTGGTCTCACTACAAGATCCGCAAAAAGCGGCGGAAGAAGCAAATCGCGCGGTGACCAAGCTCGGCCTGGTAGCGATCGCGGTGGCGACACAGGGCATGAAAGAGCATTTAGGCTCGCAAAATTTCTGGCCGCTGTACGAGGAATTGCAGCGTCTCAACGTGCCACTCTGCGTTCACAACCGGCGGGAAGGTCCGGCGGGCGACCATCGCTTCGACAGTTTCATTTATATGCACACCATCGGCCGGCCAGTGGAAACGTTCATTCAGTTCGCTGGACTCATCTACGGCGGAGTCCCCGAAGAGTTTCCAAAGCTGCGCATCGCATTTCTCGAGTGTGGAGTCGGCTGGGTGCCTTATTGGATGGAGCGCATGGACGAAGAATGGGAAAAGCGCGGCAAAGTCGAAGCGCCGCTGTGCAAGAAAAAGCCCAGCGAATATGTGAAATCCGGCAACCTGTTTTTCGCCCTGGAACCGGAAGAAGAAACGGTCCCGTACGTCATCGAACGCATCGGCGCGGACAAAATTTTATTCGCTTCGGATTATCCGCATTGGGACGGTATGTTTCCGCACGTGGTTTCAACCATTCGCGGGCGCAAAGATATTTCCGACGATGCCAAGGCGCAGATCTTAGGGCAAAACGCCAGACGTTTTTACGGCTGGCAATAAAGCAGTCCGTAAGCGCTCTGCCTCGCCGTGTTTGCGTCCGGCAAGGCTGCGTCCCGATGTAGCAGCTACACTCTTACTCATGTGAAGCTTCGAGCTTTCCTGCCGGTTGCCATTCTCCTCGCCATCTCGGTTTCAACGCCGAGTCGCACACTCGCCGCCGAGACTGCGGCATTGCGCAAGGTGCGCATGGCGTTACATCTCTATCGTCGGTCATGTGTCCACCTTGGATCGCGCGTGAAGCCGGCATCTTCAACAAGCATGGCTTGAAGGTTGAAGTGATCGCGACACCGACCGGTGTCGAGGGCATGAATGCGTTGATCGCCGGCGAGGTGCA